>Ga0316203_1000169_pt1 | contig 111042 bp, 91 predicted proteins | sample 6monrhotite_MG_FD_204940 | JGI IMG/M metagenome (GOLD analysis project Ga0316203, IMG submission 204940) | Microbial mat bacterial communities from mineral coupon in-situ incubated in ocean water Damariscotta River, Maine, United States -... | ecosystem: Environmental > Aquatic > Marine >... | reverse complement strand
GCTGGGCTTCGGCGTCGCGTTCGACGGGGGTGACGCTCAGGCATAAGGGCAGTCGATAGGTGCCGATAATGTAATCCAGTTGCCGGGGTTTATTGGGCACGTTGTCAAAGCGCAGTACCACCCGGTGCTGATCGCTGCCGGTGTCACGCTTGAAGTGGGTGTCGTGGCCATCATCTTCCCCGTCGGACAAGGGCCGCAAATCCAGCCAGCCCAGTTGAGATTGCAGGTGTTTACCGGCCACTTCAATGACGATTTTGTATTTTTGTTGGGGACCGGGTTCTGGCTCGGCCCAGCGGCAGCGCTCGGCATCGGTAATGGGGCGCGATATCGGTGTGGGATGGGTAGCTACCTGGGAGGCGGCCAAGGCGGAGGGGGCTGAAAATGCGGCGCCACCCCGGTGGCGGGACGATGCCGCGTCCGGCTCACGACGAATCACCGCCACCGGGCCGCCGGATAGGCCGGTGATTTCACGGGCCAGTGTTTTGAGGCGTTGGCCGTTACGGCGCACGCGACCTGCCTGGATGGGGCCGACGATGTCATTATAAAGGTCGTTGAGCCGCCGCAGGGCGAGGTCGTTGTGTCGAAATTGCTCAAGAAATTGTGCGGCGCTGTCGGTATCGGCAAAAATAACCCGGGTGCCTTCGGTGGCGAAAAAGCCGTAGGGAATCAGGTCGAATTGCTCGGTGTGTCCGGTGATGCGTATCAACATGGCAGTCCTTGCGTGTTTGTTGCCGGGTGTTTGTTGCTTCGGTGAGGCGTAATGAATTCGAGTATATCGATAGCAGGCGTGGCCTTCAAAGGAAATAATACCGGTATTAATGTGAATTATTACCTGAAATGCTTTAATCGCCATGCGGCGTGGCGCAAGGGCCGTGACGACGGATTGCGGTATTTTGTATAAAAAACCATCAAATCAGTCCCTGCCTTGCGGGTTTGATGCTATCCCTGTTGCGGTGTGGACCCTCCCTGTTACGCCGGGATCTCTCCCTGTTACCCCGGGACCCCTTCCTGTTACCCCCGGACCTCTTCCTGTTACCCCGGGACCTCTTCCTGTTACGCCGGGACCTCTTCCTGTTACCCCGGGACCTCTTCCTGTTACGCCGGGACCTCTCCCTGTTGCAGCGGGACCCTCCCTGTTACGCCGGGACCCGCCCTGTTAGGTATTTTTACGTTACGATGCGTTAGTTGCGCGGCATCAGCGTTAATCCGCTTGCATTGATCTTCTCGTAACGCATATCGTTTTATTATCCATAAGCGCCCTCCGTGGGGGGATGAATAAATAAACATTTTTGCTACATTGAGGTTCTGATTGGATGAGTTGACGTGGGTGTACTAGGCAGAGCCAAAATGCCGGTGTCTGCCGTCTTCAACCGATAGCAGCGGAAAGCCTAATGATTTCAGTTGATGGATTATTTGCGTCTCAATCTTTCTGGCCGCGCTTTTGCCATCGGGGATTCGGGCGTAAACAAATTCACAGTCTTTTTTTAATTCTATTTTACGATGCGATTCAATCCGCGCACCAATGTTGTCGGTTTCGCCCACATAATAAAACCCCAGCGCTATCCGTAAAATATAAATCACGCTATACCGGCTATCGGCAACCGCCGCTTGTTGGTTGGCGGCCAGGTATTTTATATCCTCCAGCGGCTGATTGGTAATATCGCGGAGTACTTCACCGGCCAGCACCAAGGAGTGAACCACATAGCGCGCTGGCGCTTCTGCCACGGTTGCCGTTGACGATAAGCCGTTACATCGTGGTGGCGCTACCTCTACAGCCTCCTTTTTCTTCGCCATGGATTTATAATTAAAAGACGCACCTTCAATGACCTTGGCCCGTTCAATTATTTTTTTGTCGACCCCCAGTTCCAGCGCCGTTTGAAAGGCGGAGGAACTCAGGCAGCTGCCCGCTGTGATTTTATAGGTGGCGTTACCACGGTTAGTGTCCATGCTGATCATTTGTAGATTATCCAGTTGGACGGCGGGGTTAAAAAACAGCTCGTGCCAATGGGTAGCGAAGATGCCTTTTATGTTGCGGGCTTGCAGGTGTTCCAACACACTACCGGCAATGGCATGACCTGCGCGACTTTCGGTGCCTTTGCCAAGCTCATCGATAAGTACAAACGTGCGCCCAGAGGCATCACGCAAGGCGATTTTAATATCATTCATTTCCACGGCAAACGTTGATAATCCTGCGGCGGGATCATCACAAATACCCGTGCGCAAATACCAGCCATCAAGCACGTCACCAAAACCAACGCTTTTAGCGGGGAACATAAAACCCGCCGCTGCCAGCAGGCTCACGACGGCCGCTGAACGAATGGCGGTAGATTTACCTGCCATGTTGTGCCCGGTTAACAGGGCCATGCCGTTGAGTGTTAGCGAATTTTTAACCCCAACATGGGGTGACATCCAATAGGGGAAAAAGCCTGTAAGTTGAAGACGCGCGGGTTGGTTTGCATCACACGCTACCGGTTGATCTACCCGGTGGTGGAGATGAGGGTGATCGACCTTAAGGCTCCAGCCCTTCAGCGTGCATTCTTTGGTATGCAGGGTCAGCGCTCGCATTACGTTGGAGTACGTGGCTACGTGCACGATTGCCAAATTGTGGGTGGACAGCTTTTTTGAAATATCGCTTAACAAGGCGGCAATGCCAAGGCGAGCCTGTTCAGCGGCTTCTTTGTACTCACGTAAATATTTTTCAACCCTGACCGTGGTCCAGCGGTCTTTAACGGTTTTGCCATAACGATCGATGGGGTGATAAAGAGAATCACCCCCTTCATTTTGTCGATTAACTGGCCCACGCATCCAAATGGCTTTATTGTGAAGGTCAAAGGATAAGGCCAACGGTTTCAATTTTTTATGGTGGGAGCGTTGCTCGGCACGCTGCTCGATTAATGGTATTAAATCGTCCTGCAGCGCCTTTTCGTAGCGAAACGCCGCCATTTTTACGGCTTTGTAGCATTTATAAATGTCGGGCGTCGCGGTTTTAACCACATGCCCCCTAAATTCGTTCTCGACATATTCAAACAAATGTTTTGATATTAGTGGATGCCTGGGCAGATACGCATCATCGTCACCATGGGGCAACACATCGGCGAGTGTTGCTATTATGTCGTGGCTAACCGTGGCCAACACGTTACTTTTGACGGCAAAGTTAAGGATAGTAGACACAACATTAAGTGCTGACGCTAACGCCCAAGCGTCTTGCGCCTGATAACACACTAAAAAGCTACCGGCGATGTTATAAAGGTCTTTTAAAATGTCCGGACTGGCTTCGTGCTTTTGCAGGGTTTTAACATAGCGAGCGGGGTTGGCCACCGGAAATTCGGGAAACGCTGTTTCTATGCAGCCGATGGCCTGTACTGTTTTGCGTAAATCGGCGGCGACCGAGAGGGGCGGCGGATTGAGTAAAAAATTGGTGATGAGGGTCTGGCACGTCACCGGGCTGCCTTTAGGCAACAGGTATTCAATGAGCCTGGGCACGCCCCTGACGGGCAAAATTCCCATTTGTTGCGCGGTGCTCAAATAGAGCGGGCGGGGGGTAATTTCGCCGTGGTTATGTACCGGGTGTACGTGGGTAAATTGAGTGCCCGCCGCAAGGCTTAAGTCGATTTTGATCAGTTCTTCAACGCGCCGTGGAAACACCCGGGGTAGATAGCCCGTTACTTTTATGACGTTTTCATGCTGCAACTGGCATGCATCAATAAACGGTTTATCCACATTTTCATGGCAGTAGACATGGTTAAGCCGACCGCCATAACGTGATAGCCGCACCAGCGCTGCTTCTTTGGTTAATCCTTCCAGGGTGAGCACTGTGCGCAAATCGGTATTGATTTCGATCACGGTCACGCCACGCTTGTCAAAAACCAGGGCAAATTCAGGGGGCGCTTCAGGAAACAAGGTATTGCAGCGCATTTTATCCATGGCTAAACCATGGGTATAAACTGGCGAGGAGGGGGTTACTATCTCGGCGATAAAGCGCGTTTTCCGGCCACTTTTAATCACATTGTGCGCTTGTTCGCACACTACCACTGAAAACCCCACCTGGGTTAGGTCGTCCAATACTTTTTGGATATTCACAATCGGGGTACCGGCGCGCACACCTCGTCGCCCCATACGGTTTAGGCCACAATGCTCCACCAGAAACACCGAATCGATGCCCCAGGTTTCATAAAACTCGCCAATTTGCACGATGACAATTTTTTTTGGGTGCTGGCTTTTAATCCGTAGTAGAAAATCAATATTGGAGTCTTTTTCGCCATAGGTGTGCTTAAACCCTTTCCAAAACGGCGTGTCGGCATGACCAATGCCAAGGGGTTCATTGGCATCAAGGTCGTCAGCCATGCGAATGGCGCAAGGGTGGGACAATAGATCAAGCTTGGCTTGCCAAAATGGGGCTGTAACGAGTAACGCTTTTTTTAGTACGCTAGTTTTTTCTGGCTCCATGCCGGTGCTCAATCAGGTCTGAATCAAATTATTGGTAACGTGTTGGAATATATTTTACTGCGCTAATTCTAACGTGAGACAATCCCGAAATGCTAGCAATTTGGATCATACAGCGATTATTCTTTTACGTAACCAAAACCCATTTACGAATATTTTTAGGCTGACAGTGTGACTGTAATCTTAGTAGGCCTAAACCTAACCCTGTATCACTAATAGGACCTCTGCACACGTCATCACGTGCAAACAATTCGCTTTAACGAACTTAGCGTTATAACCAGTATAATCTATTGACTTTATCATTCGAGCGCAATATGTCCAGTATATGGTCGAGTATGACTCAAACGCCCCACCCTTAATTACAACTTACCAGCAAAAACCATCACACCGTGGTATCGTAAAATACCGTCGCCAACCTAACTATCCAACACTCGCCGTTGAAAACAAACATGCAGCCTACCCATCGATACGACTATACCCAAAGCATTTGAGAATTAGGTGTTTAGAGTGCGTCATTTTTTGTTCGTGGTTAGGCGCGACAACGCAGCATGGCGGGCCTCATGGAAGGAGGAGCAACGCCGCCATGGACAAAAAGGGGCGTGTTATAAATACCTAATTCTTAAACCCTTTGGGTATATCTACAGAAACAATTACGTTGTCACCCCAAAAGTATTTAATTCACACAATTATTTTCACGCAATTACTGCGCAGGCAAGTATTGGCTTTACAGTTTTAATACAAGCAATCGAAGACACAATAGATAGCAATGCCAGAAATCCATCAGCAATCAATAACCATGAACACTTACATTAATTCTGCGTCAGTCGACAAACCTTTTAGCCACAGCAAATATTGCTACGCAATAACATATGAGGACATGGTGGAATCTTAGCCGTTTATTTAGACACAGATTAATCGTTAAGTATGGAAAACATACAACCTTAAAAAGATCCAATTTTATTGATCATAAAGCACAGTTGACAAGTTATAAATAACAATTATACTCGGTATCGCTCCATTAATTGAATATTCAATTAATACTTTTAATTAACACGTTTAGGAGTAAAAGCACGTGTGGATAACACGTAGTCAAACTCTTCGATTGGCACTTCATTAGCCGCTTATAACAGCATGTTTAATGAGTTGCTTGTCACTATTATGTGAATATCTACACGTTAGACATTTGGACGTTGAACGATCAGAAGCAATACTTTTGATACTTAAAGGAGAAACAAATAAATGAACAAATCAAAAATACTTTTCGCTGCTTTATTAGTGGGCATGTCTGCCCCTACTCTAGCCGAGACCACCACATACCCAGCCAGCAATTGCCTTCCTGCAAGCAATAACACACCGTACGTAGCTAGCAACGTGGGAAGCATTACAAATTATAGCAATAACGCCGTGGTTGGAGTTACTTGCACGATCCCAAATGTACATGGCAATAACGTACTTAGCTCGGTTACCGTTTATTATGTTGATAACAACCCTACTTACAACGTAAGTTGCAAACTAGGCCCACAGGGACAAACGCTTCATAGCTCCGGCTCATCTCCCGCATTACAATCATTTACGTTTAACTCCAAAATTGTAAGCGATGGCCAGGGAATGTTCGTAAGCTGCCAGTTACCACAGAAAGACACCTCATCCTATCCCGGTAACACAGAGCTCTGGAAATACACTGTTGAGACTCCGTAAAACTAAGAGCAACGCAATTAGACCTAACTGAAATTGATGCTCAAATAGATAAGTCTTGTTGTTTTTCGCGGGGGCATTAACCCCCGCGATTTCATCAAGACTCTGACCATATACTTTAAATAGAACCATAACACATACACATTGATAATCGATTATCCTATACGACAAAGGGCAACCATACTCAGCTACCCCTCGCAAACAGAAACCGACTACAACCACCCCCTTTCAGCAAAAGAAACCGTAACACCATCACCTACGACAATATGATCCAGAACGCGCACATCCACCAATGCCAGCGCTTCTTTTAGCTGCTGGGTTAATGAGCGATCTGCCTTGCTGGGTTCAGCGATGCCCGAGGGATGATTGTGAGCCAATATCATTGCAGCCGCGTTATGGTGTAGCGCACGTTTTACGATTTCGCGTGGGTAGACGCTGGCACCATTGATTGTACCCTGGAACATTTCATCAAAACTCATGACGCGATGGCGATTGTCTAAAAACAAACAGGCAAATACCTCATGGGGCAGGTCGCGTAATTTCGCTAATAAAAATTGGCGGGTGTCATGGGGGTTAGATAGGGTATCGCCACGCTGCAGGGTTTCCGCAAGATAACGGCGACTCATTTCTACCGTAGCTTGCAGTTGCACGTATTTGGCAGTACCCAATCCTGGTCCCGCACAAAATTGTTTCCGGTTTGCTTCTAACAATCCCCGTAGACTGCCAAATTGAGTGAGTAATTCCCGCGCAATATCCACGGCAGATTTACCTTTAACCCCAGTACGCAGGAAAATCGCCAATAATTCTGCATCCGATAAGGCGGCAGGGCCGCGTAATAGCATTTTTTCGCGTGGGCGCTCCTCTTCTGGCCAATGTAAAATCGACACATGACTCTCCTTGATTACGTTGTGGACACCGGCGCTGAGCCCGACAGGGCATAGCCTGCCGAATAACGCTAAGTGCATTATTTATATAACAAAATTATAATTTTTTGCGATCACCCTTCGTTACCGGTAACGGTTTTTATTCTATCTCGCCGATGATTGCGTTATATTCTTACTGCATTCATCTGCCTGGCTGCACCATTGCCACCGATTAACCGTGCAAAAGAACTATTGTATTGAATGAAACGCCTGCTCAACAAACAACTATTACTCGGAATAAGTGGTAGTATTGCCGCTTATAAGGCTTGCAATTTGCTGCGTTTTCTGCAGGATGCCGGTGCGCAGGTCCGTGTGGTGATGACTCAGGGTGCCACCGAGTTTGTTACCCCGATGACATTTCAGGCCCTCAGTGGCCATGTGGTTTATCGCAATCTATTAGATGAAACAGCCGAAGCGGCCATGGGTCACATTGAGTTAGCTCGTTGGGCAGATGCCGTGATTGTGGCACCCGCCAGCGCAAACTTTATTGCACGACTGGCCCAGGGGAGGGCAGATGACTTATTAACCAGCTTGTGTCTGGCCACCGCAGCACCCGTGGCAGTGGCACCGGCCATGAACCAGCAAATGTGGCGGGATGCTGCCACCCAAAGCAATATAGAAACCCTAACACAACGCAATATTGCCATCTTTGGCCCCGCCAATGGCGACCAGGCCTGCGGCGACGTTGGGCCGGGCCGCATGTCGGAACCGGAGACACTAGTAACAAACATCGCCGAATTATTCAGCACTGGGCTGTTAGCAGGCTTAAAAACAGTGGTAACAGCAGGACCAACCCGCGAAGCCATCGACCCAGTACGTTATTTAAGTAACCGCAGTTCTGGAAAAATGGGATACGCACTGGCGCAAGCACTGGTGGAAGCAGGGGCGGCGTGTACCTTAATTAGTGGGCCCACGCCGCTAGCAACGCCTCAAAGGGTCAATCGTATTGATGTGGAATCTGCGCAGCAAATGCATAACGCAGCCATGAAGTCCGCAGTTGATTGCGATTTGTTTATTGCCGCCGCTGCCGTATCAGATTATCGCCCGACAACCCGGTCTGATCAAAAAATCAAAAAAAGCGCGACGCAGATAGTACTGGAATTAAGCCGCAACCCCGATATAGTTGCCGACCTTGTCGATGCGTTTCCCCAGGTGTTTACCGTAGGTTTTGCCGCAGAAACCCAAGACCTGCAGAAAAATGCACTGGCAAAACTGCAAAGCAAGGCATTGGATATGATCGTGGCTAATAATGTCAGCGCCAATGACGTAGGCTTCGACAGCGACAACAATGAAGTCTGCCTATACTGGCCAGATGGTAAACAACCATTGCACAAAGCCTCAAAAACCCAAATTGCCCGGCAGTTAGTGGCCTTGATTGCGAATGTTTATACAACATCGAAAAAGCACCGCCGCGAGAGCCGCTAAGGTGCAAAAAATCTTTTAGATTTTGTGCATCGTCTAAAACGCCTACTTTTGCGAGACCCTCGCAGTAGACTCAATGGCGTAACTTATCCTTAACTTAGTGCTTAACTTAGTGCTTTACTTAGGCTTAAGCGCCGCCAGCGCCACATCCAGATTAGGATACGTTAAGGTAACCCCCAACTCATCGAGCAATTTGTGATTATGGATGCGTCGGGACTCGCTCAAGTAAGATAACATTCCCGCGCTCATAACCTGCTGCGCTGCTTCGTGGTCAATTTCGGGGGGCGCGGGTAAGTCCAACGCTTTTGCTATTGATTTAAAATAGTGTGACATGGTGCTGGGCTGCCCATCACAGACATTATAGATCGCGCCATTGGCCGCTTTTTGCGCCGCCGCAACACAAATCATGGCCAAATCATCGGCATGAATGCGATTACTGTAAGGTGATAAATGTTCATACAAAATGGGCAGCTTTTGTTGTAAGCGTTCCACCGGCAGACGATCCGCCGCATAAATGCCCGCCACCCGCAAAATCACAATATCCCGCTGCACCTTAACTGACCAGTCCTGCAGGGCCTGCTCTGCGTCCAAGCGTCGCTTACCCCGATCGGTTTGGGGATCAACCGGGGTGGACTCCGTGACCCATTCACCACTGCAATGTCCATAAACTGCTGTGGTACTGATTAAGATAAACTTTTGAGGCAAGTTCTCCGCCGTAATGCCTGCCAATAAATGCCGTAACCGGGAATCCGTAATTCCTTTGCCAGATGGCGGCGCAAAATAAAAAACGACCGCATCCCTCAATGGTAATGGCTGTAATGACTCTGGCAAGTCAAGATCCGCCTTCATCACCGAAAAGCCAGGGGTTGACGCGACACTCGGCGCATGATGCGAGCGAGCAACCCCGATCACAGGCACGCTCAGTTCGGCATATCGTTGCGCAACCCGGTTGCCGATATCACCATACCCTATTATTACTATATTTTTCATCTGTATTTTTGAACTAAAACTGACGATATTAACTGCAGTGAAGTACCACAAATATACCTAAAAGAAAACCGGCTTTTGATGGCGCAACCCGCAAGGCCGGGTCGCGTTGTCGCCCGCTTGTGTAAAATGACGGAGCGGCAGTCGCTCTGCCTTGTTGAGCAAAAAAAGCAGCTCCAGCAGTGAGGTAGCGCAATGGTCAATATAGCAAATAGCGTATAAACTCACATAATCGTTTTAATAGCGAAACGATGTTCACTTAAAGGCAAAATAACATTCAACATCCCTTTAAAACAACTTTATTTCTTGTTTTTGGCGCATCGCTGCAACTAAAACCAGCAATAAGACTACGCATGTGTGTCAATCCCCACTATAATGCCGATTCTTTGCATGCAGCACGATTCGTTAGTACTTATTTTATATTTGGTTATTTTATATTTGGTTATTAATGGTTTCTTGAAAATGGTTTATTAAATTATGTGGCTTTACTGGTTGGCAATTGTAGGTGGTTTGGCGTTATTGGTCTGGAGCGCTGACCGATTTGTATTGGGCGCCTCTGCCATTGCGAATAACCTAGGCGTGTCGGCCATCATTATCGGCATGGTCATTATGGGCCTTGGCACCTCGGCTCCAGAAATTTTTGTGGCGGCAACGGCTTCTCTATCCGGTAGCCCCGGCGTAGCAGTGGGCAACGCCATCGGCTCTAATATCGCTAATATTGCATTAGTGCTAGGGATTAGCGCACTTATCTCACCATTAGTGGTTGAATCTCGCACACTTAGACGGGAATACCCCGTATTATTTTTAGTATCATTTGGGGTTCTGGCATTAATGCTTGACCGCGAATTAAGCCAACTAGACGGTTTAGTCCTTCTGATTGGCACTGTTTGCCTCATTGCCTGGATGTGGTGGCTGGCAAACCGGGAACGCAATCATGGCGACCCGTTGGAAAAGGAGTTTGAAGCGGAAGTACCCCACAACATGGCGACCAATATGGCCATATTCTGGACCCTATTAGGCTTAATTGCACTGGTTTTCAGCTCGTACCTACTGGTTTGGGGCGCCGTAAATATCGCCACCGCGTTTGGGATTAGCGAGTTAATCATCGGCCTGACAATTGTTGCCATCGGCACCAGTTTACCGGAAATAGCCGTGTCAGTGACAGGCTCTCTCAAGGGCGAAGATGATATCGCCATCGGTAATATCATCGGTTCAAATTTATTCAATTTACTGGCCGTACTCGGGGTCGGTAGCAGCATCAGTGCCGCCCCCCTAACCGATGAAATATTAACCCGCGATTACGCCACCATGTTACTATTAACCGTCGTCATGTTTATCATGGCCTACGGCTTTAAAGGCAAGGGACGAATAAATCGCATTGAAGGTGGCTTATTGTTGATGCTCTACGGTGGCTATATGACATGGCTGTACGTTACTGAAATATCACCCTCAGCAGGATCTGCCTAAGCACCCTCGGCCAGCATCACGAAACTCCTTACGCAATGAAATCTTGGCGCAATGACCGATTAATGCAATGACTTACACTCAATGAACAAGGACAAGGTAAAAACACTGGCCCAAGCCGTGTTAAAGAACGAAGCTGACGCCATTACCGCGTTAACCGAACGTATTGGTGATGCCTTTTTTTATGCCTGTGAGTTAATGCTGCATTGCAAAGGTCGAATTGTTGTTATGGGAATGGGTAAGTCAGGCCATATCGGTAGCAAAACCGCGGCTACCCTGGCAAGCACCGGAACCCCCGCATTTTTTGTGCACCCCGGCGAAGCCAGCCATGGGGATTTAGGCATGATAACCTCCAACGATGTGGTGATGGCATTTTCTAACTCCGGTGAAACTATTGAAATCACCAGTTTGTTAAACGTTATTAAACGTCTCGGCGTGCCCCTGATTGCACTAACAGGCAACCCCACATCCACCCTGGCTCGCAACGCAGATGCGCACCTCGATGTAAGTATTACAAAAGAAGCCTGCCCCTTGGGACTGGCCCCCACAACCAGCACCACGACAGCATTAGCGATGGGCGATGCGCTGGCCATTTCCTTACTGGAGCAACGTGGATTTACAGAAGCGGATTTTGCACTCTCCCACCCCGGCGGATCTCTCGGCAAACGCCTGTTACTTAAAATTGAAGATGTAATGCATGGCGGCAACAGCACACCCAGCGTTTTGCATTCGGTTAGCCTAAATGAAGCATTAATTGAAATGACGAAAAAGGGATTAGGCCTAACTGCCATCGTAGACGAAAATCACATCGTGGTCGGTGTATTTACTGATGGCGACTTGCGCCGCGTGCTCGATCATGGCGAAGTCAATGTGCGCACCATTAAAATTGCCGATGTCATGACCAAACACTGCAAAACCACAACCCCCGATGCATTGGCGGCGGAAACGTTACGAATAATGCAACAGCATAAAATCAACTCGTTACCCGTGGTCAATAATAAAAACAAACTGGTGGGCGCGCTAAATCTGCAGGATCTGCTGCGTGCAGGTGTCGTATAACCGAAATGCACCCGCGATCAGCACTGCGCACATCATAATAGCCATGTTAAATATAATAACCATGTTAAATCAAAGCCACATAAACCACTATTTTCATTCAGACGACTATTATTATTCAGACTACTATTTTTACTATGTTCATTAAACGTAGAAACTGACGGGAACCAATACTGTGCAAGATATTCTAACAAAAGCCAAACAAATCAAACTGGTGATTTTTGATGTTGACGGGGTATTAACTGACGGCAGCTTGTATTTCGGTGATGATGGGCAAGAATATAAAGCCTTCAATGCCAGAGACGGGCACGGCATGAAAATGCTCATGGCCTCAGGCGTTGAAATCGGCATCATTACTGGCCGTACCTCTGATGTAGTTAAACACCGTATGCAAAACTTAAACGTTTCCCACGTATATCAAGGCCAACTGGAAAAGTTACCCGCATTTGAGGCGTTACTGAAAAAACTCTCACTAACGGAAGATCAAGTGGCTTATGTCGGTGACGATGTAGTGGACTTACCTATCATGGTCCGCACAGGCCTCGCGATTACCGTGCCGAACGCTCACGAACTGGCAATCAAACATGCCCATTGGATAACAACCCAGCAAGCCGGTCACGGGGCAGCGCGGGATGTATGTGAACTCATTATGAAGGCACAGGGAAACTATGAACCCGCAATGTTAAAGTACCTCGCCTAAAGCAAGGGGAGCGACGGTCGATTCCCGGCATATTATAAACATTAACATTTGAAGTTACTTTAATGTTACGTCAACTCACCATTGTGATTTTTCTGTTACTATTGGCTTCAATAAGCTGGTGGAGTTTGTCCTTGGTCACACCCAATACCAAAAAACAATCAACCACATCAAAAGAAGGTCCCGATTTTTTCATGGAAAACTTCGTATCCACAGAAATGGGCGAAAACGGTGTGCCTATGCGCCAACTCAAAGCACAAAAACTAACACATTACCCCAGTGATGACCGCTCTGAACTGGTGCATCCGGTAATGACTTTTTTTAAAGACAAACAAAACACATGGATTGCCGGTGCGCAACAAGGCACTGTACGACAAGGCGGCGATGAAATCCTCATGACAGGTAATGTAAAAATTGTAAAACCAACCACCGCAACCCCAACACTGGAACCAGCTCCGGAGCAATGGGCATCACAACCTGCCGCGATAACGATTGAGACACAAGACTTGCACATTTATGTCAAAAAAAACTACGCCGAAACAAAGAGCGCCGTTGTGATTCAGCAGGACCAAAACAAATTAACATCGGTAGGCATGCAAGCCCAATTTGATGTAGGTAACATCGAATTATTGTCCCAAATTCGAGGCCGATATGAGCACTAAGTTTCTGCGCATCCGCAATGCGACCCAATCATGGACCGCCCTACGTGGGATGTTGACACTGATATTGACACTATTGCTTGTTGAAAGCACCTTTGCTCAACCAAACGACCCCATCAACATCGAAGCAGACAAAGCCACACTCAACGAAAAAGAAGGCAAAAGTGTCTACACCGGTAATGTGGTACTAACCCAGGGTGATATTCGAGTCAGCGCTGAAGTGATCACCGTGCTTAGCCAAGCGGGCAAACTATCTCGCATTACTGCAACCGGCAATCCGGTGATTTATCGGCAAGATAGCCTGAAAAACGACATTACCGCTGAAGCTCGGCATTTAAACTATTTTGCGAATGAATCACGTATTGTGTTACAGGAAAATGCCAAGCTCAGTCAAGGCAGAAACTCATTTAGCGGCAATCAAATCGAATACCATACCGACACAGAAGTCGTTACCGCCGCGGTCTCCGCGCAGGGCACAGAACGGGTACAGGTCACAATACACCCCGAAGAGCAAAACACTCCTCCTGATTCTCCCCCTCCCGCCCAGCCATCAGCAAATCAATAGCTAAATAATGAGCAGCCTGAGCGCAAAAAACCTGGCTAAACGCTATCAATCCCGGGAAGTGGTCAAACAGGTGTCGCTCGACGTCAATAGCGGAGAGGTGGTAGGACTGTTAGGACCGAATGGTGCCGGTAAAACCACCAGTTTCTATATGATCGTAGGGCTTGTCCCTTGTGATAAAGGCACAATAACACTAGACGATCAAAATATAACCGCTTATCCGCTCCATGCCCGTGCACGTTTGGGTATTGGGTATTTGCCGCAGGAAGCTTCTGTATTTCGCAAATTATCGGTGCAAAACAATATACTGGCAATTCTCCAGACGCGGCAAGACTTAACCTTACAGCAACAACAAGAAAAACTGGATTTAATTCTCAGCGAACTAAATATCACTCACATTAGCGATTCCTTGGGCATGAGCTTATCGGGCGGGGAACGTCGACGCGTTGAAATTGCCCGCGCACTTGCCACCGAACCCAAATTTATTTTATTAGACGAGCCATTTGCTGGTGTAGACCCTATCTCGGTAATTGATATACAACGAATAATCAATCAGTTAACAAAAAAAGGGATTGGAATTTTAATCACTGACCATAATGTAAGAGAAACATTAGGCGTTTGCCAGCGAGCCTACATTATGAGCGAAGGTCGCGTGCTTGCACAAGGGACACCAGAAGAAATACTTGAAAATCAGGAAGTTAAAAAAGTTTACTTGGGCGAGGACTTTCGGCTGTGAATTGAGACACTATACTTGAAGAAGCTTGCTACAATTAAAACGCTGGGATGACTTTTTATTATTTAAATAAGAATTAAAGCAAGAATTAAAGCAAGAATACAATTTAAATAGTATCATTAACCTTGCAAAGGTCGGTTAATCCGCGCCACCAAGTGACGCGGCAAAATTGAAAACCATCAACCCCTTACGACTACTAAACTAAAATGAAACAGACGCTGCAACTAAAGTTAGGTCAATCCCTAACGATGACGCCTCAGTTACAGCAGGCTATTCGCCTGTTGCAGCTTTCGTCACTGGAATTGCAAACCGAAATCCAGGAAATTCTCGAATCGAACCCCCTGTTAGAAGTACAAGATGAGGCCAATAACGATACGAGCACACCCGACTCACAATCCACAAAAAATGAATCACTAAATTCGCAATCAGAAACCTCGCAGCAAAGCACCCCAGAAAAAGAATTTGCGGATAAAGATACCGCTGTCGACCGTGAAATTGGCACTGACTCTGATATGGATATGCCAAATGACCTACCGGTGGACAGCTCCTGGGAGGATACCTATGAAAGCTATACCCCCCCCAGCCGTGCCTCCGCTGATTCAGATATGCGCAATTTTGAACAGCCTAGCAGCAGCGACCAGAATTTGGCACAACACCTCGAATGGCAAATGCTACTGACGCCGTTTAGTGAAACCGATATGGCAATTGCCACCGCCGTTCTTGATGCTATTGATCATAATGGATATCTCACCACCAACCTGGAAGATATCCAGCAAAGCCTGAATGAAGATAACGATATTGATGATGAAGGCGTAGACCTCGACGAAGTAGAGTCAGTACTGCGGCGGATACAAAATTTTGATCCGCCCGGCGTTGGTGCGCGAGACATTCGAGAGTGTATGCAGCTGCAATTAAATGTCTGCGATCCCGACATGCCGTGGTTAACGCAATCCAAAACCATTATATCCGAGCATTTTGAGCTACTGGCAAACCGCGATTACAACTTATTGATGCGACGCATGAAACTCAACGAAGATGAGTTACAGAAAGCCATCAACCTCATCCAATCGCTCAATCCCCGCCCCGGCAGCCAAATAACAGACAGCCAACCTGAATATATTATCCCAGATGTCTTCGTTCGGAAGATCAAGGGCGTTTGGCGCGTAGAGTTAAACCCCGAGGTAACACCCAGGCTTTCAATTAACTCATTGTACGCGGGTATGGCACAAGGCAGTCAAAGCAGCAGTGATACCTCATTTTTGAAAAACCACTTACAGGAAGCCCGCTGGTTTCTAAAAAGCCTGAAAAGCCGCAACGAAACCTTGTTAAAAGTAGCCAGCTGTATCGTCGAACGACAACGGGCATTTCTTGAATATGGCGATGAGGCAATGAAACCCCTGGTCATGCATGACGTCGCAGAGGTTGTCAGCATGCACGAATCAACCATATCACGGGTAACCACCAAAAAGTACATGCACACGCCACGCGGCATATACGAACTTAAGTATTTCTTTTCCAGTCATGTTAGCACTTCCAGCGGCGGTGAATGCTCTGCAACGGCCATACGCGCCATGCTAAAAAAACTCATCGCATCGGAACAAGCCAACAAACCTTTAAGTGACAACAAACTGGCCTCCATGCTGGAACAGCAAGGCATCAATGTAGCACGCCGAACGGTTGCCAAATATCGCGAAGCAATGGCAATACCACCATCAAACGAGCGCAAACGCCTGATGTAAAATACATTACGGCCTACATCCCTTAATACCGTGAATATACAAAATGTGAATATACAAAATCTAGCGTTATTGCTCAGAATAAATACTATTTCTGTATTGACCTTAGGTACCGGATTATAAATAAATGAACAACATCAGCATCATAGCTTTTTATCTACCACCAAATTAGTTTAAAATACAGAAAGTGCAGGCTATTTTGACCTACGTCATCAACTTTATACCAAATTTCGGTTAGTTATATAACTAACGACTATGACTAACAACGAGTACTAATAACGAGTACTAACAGTTATTACAAACAGTTAGCACTAACGGCGATTGCCAAAAAGCGGTCATGATTAATAGCAAAGATAATGGCAAATAATATTCAGTTCTACAACGTTGTACCCAGTGCTACCACCTGTAATGCACTGTTTTTTATTTACCTTAGCAGCCATTAGGCGATGGGAGACTTTTATGAAGGTTAATATCAATGGACACCATATCGAAGTAACAGAGGCTCTCCGCGATTATGTTACCAATAAACTGGAGCGATTAGAGCGGCACTTTGATAAAGTCTCTAATATTGACGTTATACTAAGTGTCGAAAAGTTAGTACAAAAAGCGGAAGCCACGGTACCCATTAACGGTAATAATGTATTTGCTGATGCCGAGGACCCTGACATGTACGCCGCTATAGATGCTTTAGTGGATAAACTTGACCGTCAAATCATTAAACGCAAGGAAAAACTCACTGACCATCGCACTGACGGCTCCCACAAACGCGCCCAACTCTAGCATGATCAGTACGCGCGAAACGACACGTGGCAATAACAGCATCGTTTTCGCGCATCGCGCTGGGAATTAAAGCGCCAGCAGACAGAATTTGGTAATAATACACATTTTCTATTACAACAAATTAACGTTAATTCCCGGCGCAATATTTTAAAATTCGCTAAACTAGAGCTTATAAACCAGAAAAAAACAGCCATAAAAAAATAATAAAATTAAAAGATTAACAAGCGCCTTGTTTATTCGTTACTATTAGCTATAAGTTAGTAGCTATGAGTTATTGAACATACGTTATTGACCATACGTTATTCAACATAAGCTATTGGTCCTAGGGTATTGGTGGTAACATCGTAAGTCGCTCTAAAAAGATCTGGTGCCGTAAAAAAGTAGACAAGCTTTTTACTAAACCCATGAAAAATAAATTACAAATAAGAATTTAAAACACGACATTTTTTATGAACATTTCAGATATTATTGCCCCAGAACGAGTCATCTGTGACCATGACGCTTCCAGCAAGAAGCGGGTATTAGAAAAGATCAGCGATATGATCGTCACCAATACATCATCAGCCCTGGCAACACAGGACATTATCGACAGCCTGACGGCACGCGAACGATTAGGCAGCACCGGCATTGGCTATGGCGTTGCCATTCCCCATGGTCGTGTCAAAACAACAGATAAAGCGATAGCAGCGTTTGTACAGTTGCACGAAGGCATTGATTTTGACGCCGCTGACAATCAAACCGTCGACTTGTTGTTTGCACTCCTGGTACCGGAAGAATCCACCGAAGAGCACCTACAACTACTCGCACAATTGGCCGAAATGTTTAGCGACGAAAATTTTCGCACCCAATTGCGCGCTACCAAAGATCAGGACGCGATCTATAAGCTACTCAGCAGTTGGAAAAAACCCAACTAGCCCGCCATTTTATTACGAACCCCAAACGCGAGCTGGTATTTAACAACCGCAAGCCACATGGTAAAACCTGAGGTCAATGTCTGAGAAAGTCACAACAGAGACACTCTTCGAGCTTCACGAACGTAAACTCTCGCTCACATGGGTTACCGGCCAGGAAGGCAAAAATCACACCATAAACCACGAAGACTCCGTCCACGCAAGAACCTCGTTGGTGGGCTATCTCAATGCGATCCACCCAAATCAAGTCCAGGTGTTAGGAAAATGGGAATTTAAATACCTGGAAAGCCTGGGCAAGAACTCTTACCACGACGTCCTTCAACAGCTTTTTAACAGTAATCCTGCCGCCATTATTATCGCGGATGATTTATCTGTCGATAATGAGTTTATTCGTAACGCCGATAAAGCCAGAATACCGTTATTATATTCTGCCGTAAGTGGCCAGAAAGTTATCAACCGCCTGCACTATTATCTCGAATACAAATTAGCTGAATCCTCGATAATGCACGGCGTATTCATCGAAGTGCATGGCCTCGGCGTGTTACTTACCGGCAAAAGTGGTATCGGTAAAAGTGAGCTTGCCTTAGAATTAATAAACAGGGGGCATCGGCTCATTGCTGATGATGCCCCAGAGTTCTCCCGTATAGCGCCAGATACCATTCGAGGCCATTGCCCGACCGTACTACGGGGTTTTCTTGAGGTTAGGGGCCTTGGAGTGCTTAACGTACAAAAAATGTTCGGTGAAAGCGCAATAAAACCGTCTAAAAACTTACGTTTAATCGTGCGCTTAAAAACCATGGACGATAAAGCGATTATGCAATTGGACCGACTGGACGGCAGTTATGATTCCTATAACTTGCTCGATGTTGAAATACAGGCTGTTATTATTCCCGTGGCACCCGGTCGAAATCTTGCGGTCTTAGTAGAAGCAGCGACAAGACAGTACATTCAGCTTCAGTCAGGGTATAATGCCTCCCTTGATTTCATCCACAAGCAACAAAAATTGCTGGAATCACAATAAATAGTGACGTTAAACAATGTATTTAAATGATAAATTAAGACCATGAAGTTAGTCGTTATTAGTGGCGTCTCGGGTTCGGGAAAAAGTACCGCATTACACGTCCTGGAAGATCTCGATTACTATTGTATCGATAATTTGCCCGTTGGCTTACTACCGGCTTTTGCAGAACAAGCGCAAAGTCCCCCCAATGATGTGGTGGGTTATGCTGCCATTGGCATTGATGCACGCAATTTACCCGCCGAGTTACATCGATTCCCTTATATCCTGGAGCAATTAAAGAATAAAGGCGTAGTCGTAGAAATCATTTTTATTGATGCCGACGATAATATTTTATTAAAGCGTTTTAGCGAAACACGACGTAAGCACCCGCTGACGCAGCAGGAAATACCACTGATTGAAGCAATTAAAAAAGAACGGGAACTGCTCGATCCGATCGCCGCCCGCGCTGATTTAATTATCGACACCAGCCTGACCAACATTTATCAGCTACGCGATTTAGTAAAACAACGCATTAGCGGCAGTACCGGCCAGTCACTATCTCTCCTGTTTGAATCTTTTGGCTTCAAACACGGACTGCCCTCCGACGCCGATTATGTTTTTGATATCCGCTGCCTGCCTAATCCGCACTGGGAGGCATCGCTGCGAGAACTGACTGGCCTGGACCAACCAGTAATCGATTTTTTAGATGAACAACCCATAGTGACTGAAATGTACGATCACATTCACCAGTTCATGCAAACCTGGATACCCCGGTTTGAAGCAGAAAATCGCAGTTATTTAACGGTTGCGATCGGATGCACTGGTGGCCAGCACCGCAGCGTATACCTGGCCCACGAACTGGCTGAAACCTTTAAAACCATAAGAGATAATGTCAGTGTACGGCATCGAGATTTAAAATAATGACGGTAGGACTGTTATTAATAACACATGAAAACCTGGGTGATGTGACGCTTCAAACCATTAAAACCATCCTTGGTGTTTGCCCGTTAGACACTAAAACCCTCAGTGTCCCGTTTGATGCCAACCCCGATCAACTCTTCGACGATGCCAAACAACATGTCAATAACCTGGATAACGGCGAAGGTGTATTGGTATTAACCGATTTGTTCGGCGCAACCCCCAGTAACATTGCACACCGACTTGTGGAAAACAACCGAGTGACCGTTGTGACCGGTTTGAATTTATCAATGCTGATGCGTGTATTAAACTATCCTAACCTTAGCCTGGAACAACTGGTCGAAAAAGCAGCCCGGGGTGGCAGCGAAGGTGTCGTTACTACCAGCCATACTAATATCGCTTAAACACCATAACGTTAAGAATACAAAAACCTCACATAATACACCGGGCATTGGATGAAAACAGAACAACTAACAATTATCAACAAACTAGGGTTACACGCAAGAGCCGCAGCCAAATTAGTCTCATTAGCCTCCCGATTTGATTGTGAGGTACACGTCAGTAAAGATGGTAAACGGGTCAACGCAAAAAGCATTATGGGTGTTATGATGCTAGCCGCCAGCCAACACACTACGATTACCATCACCGCAGAAGGCAACGATGAAGCAGAGGCGATACTGGAAATAAGCGCCTTAGTCGACAACCGATTTGGTGAAGCCGAATAAGCCCAAAACCAAGCATTTGCCCCTTAATTTATAACTATCGGTTCTTTTGCCACACTATCTGTTCTTTTGTCATACTAATAGGTTACACTTCCCCGGTATAATTTAGGACACGTTTATGCCTGGGGCTAGCACACAAGACCAAATTTCCGAGCGCTTACAAGCCATTGATGAATTAATCAATCAAGGCAATGTTGAACAATTACAGCAAAAGCTAGAAGAGCTACATCCGGCTGAGCTAGCCCATCTGCTGGAATCGTTACCGCGAGAACAGCGACAACACGTATGGTCGCTGGTTGACCTCGAGGAATATGGCGATGTACTGCTGCATGTCAATGATGACGTGCGTGCCGAACTCATCGATGGCGCAGAAGACAGCCAACTAGTGGCCGCCGCCAAAAGTTACGACACCGACGACCTCGCCGACATCCTGATCGATCTACCCGACGATGTCACCCAAACAGTGCTGCAGTCCCTAGATGACCAGCACCGATTACGCCTGGAAGCGATGCTGTCTTACCCGGAAGACACCGCCGGTGGTCTCATGAATACCGACACCATCACCGTGCGTGCCGATATTACCCTGGATGTTGTTATTCGTTACCTGCGGGTATTGGGTGAAATCCCAGAAATGACCGACAACCTCATCGTCGTTAACCGCGACGGTAAATACCAGGGCACAATGGTGTTAACCGATTTGTTAACACAAGACCCAACCTATACCGTGGCAGAAATTATGTCGCGTGAAACCGACGCCATCTCCGCCACCATGTCGGCCAGCGACGTTGCCAATTTGTTTGAGCAACGCGACCTGATCTCTGCACCCGTGGTCGATGACCAAAATAACCTCATTGGCCGTATCACCATCGATGATGTCGTTGATGTCATTCGCGACGAAGCCGACCACTCCATTCTGAGCATGGCGGGTCTGAGCGAAGATGACGACATGTTCGCGCCCATCATCAGAAGCTCCCGGCGGCGCACCGTCTGGTTAGGCATTAATTTGATAACCGCCTTATTGGCCTCTTGGGTCATTGGCCAATTTGAAGCCACCATCGAAAAATTAGTCGCATTAGCCGTTTTGATGCCCGTTGTTGCCAGCATGGGCGGAATAGCCGGTAGCCAAACCTTAACCCTGGTAATAAGGGGAATAGCAACCGGCCAAGTTGGCAGCGCTAATGCGAGACAGTTATTAAACAAAGAACTGGCCGTGGGTGCCTTAAACGGTATTTTATGGTCTGTTATTGTTGCTCTGGTAGCCTTGTTTTGGTTCGACGACCTGCAGCTTAGTGCCATTATCGCCGTCGCAATTCTGGTCAACCTGATCGTGGCAGCCCTGGCAGGTGCCACGATTCCCTTATTATTAAAAAAAATGGGCATTGACCCTGCGCTGGCAGGCGGCGTGGTACTCACTACCGTGACAGACGTTATTGGATTTCTTGCCTTCTTAGGTCTGGCCGCTATATTTATTGTATAATTTAAGGTATACCTTAATGCATAGCTTAATGTATAACTTAATGATAATACGACTTAATATTTTTCATATTATCAGCAACCACTCAAAATACACATAAAACACCCCATACCATAATGCAGAACACCCGCCCCAACACCCCTGCACTAACTGTTGATATTATTATTGAGATGCCAACAGCGACGTCGCCACTCCCTCATCAACGCCTGGTCCCTATCGTGTTAATCGAGCGGAAAAATCCACCCTACGGCTGGGCGCTACCAGGTGGCTTTGTGGACATTGGTGAAAGCACAACCCACGCGGCCTGTCGTGAAGCCGCAGAAGAAACCTGCCTTCGAGTGAGTCTTAAAACATTATTAGGCGTGTATTCCGACCCAAAACGAGATCCGCGGGGCCACACGGCAAGTGCCGTATACATTGCCGAGGCAACAGGCGAACCACGTGCAGCCGATGATGCCGCGGCCATACAGTTATTTGCCCCAACTGACTTGCCGCCCAAAATGGCTTTTGACCATCAGCGTATCATAAGCGATTATTTACAGTTTATTGATAATGGCCAGCTACCCCGCGTAAATAACTAGATAAGCCCCTGTTCCTCCTTATTTAGTGGGCCGGTAACAACGTCCCAGGCAAATATACCTATCCCGCCTTCACTTAACAGCCCCCGTGGCCGATACTAAGTAATACCATGAAAAATATTTCTTTAGCCCGCCAACCCATATACGACCGTGACCTGAGCGTCTTCGCCTATGAATTGTTATTTCGTAATAGCGAAGCCAACCACGCCGAGTTCACTAACGGCGATGACGCTACGTCACAAGTCATTCTTAGTGCGCTAATCGAAGTGGGACTCGATGAGCTCGTCGGGGATAAAATGGCATTCATTAATGTCACACGCAAATTCCTCCTGGGTGAATTACCGTTTCCCCTGGGTAAAAAAAAGGTCGTACTGGAAGTACTGGAAGATATTGTCCATGACGATGCGTTAATCGAAGGAATACGATCACTACGCCACGTGGAAGGCTACCCCATTGCGCTCGATGATTTTGTTTTCGAAGACACAAAAACAGACCTGGTTAATGTAGCGGATTATATAAAGATTGACGTCATGGAATTAACCCCTCAACAAGTTGAGGAACAGGTGCAGTTGTTAAAACCCTATGCGGTAAAACTGGTTGCGGAAAAAGTGGAAACCCAAGCGGCTTTCGATCACTGTAAAGCGCTGGGCTTTGATTATTTTCAGGGTTATTTTTTCTGTAAACCTAAAATTATTACCGGCCAGCGAACGCCTTCAAGCCGCATGGCCGTGCTACAGTTGTTGTCAGAATTGCAGGACCCCAACCTAACACTGCAAAAATTGGATGACATTATCGCCCGCGATGTATCGCTGAGTTATCGTATATTACGATACACCAACAGCGCACAATTTGGATTGGGCCAAAAAATGGATTCTATTAAGCAGGCCATTGCCCTGATCGGCGTAAAAACCATTAAAGCCTGGGTGACCATTATTTCCCTGACGCGATTTGACGACAAACCTTACGAGCTAATGGTAACGTCATTGGTGCGTGCAAAAATGTGCGAACTGGTCGCACAGGCATCTGAAACCAGCAGCGACTCTGATTTTGTCGTCGGATTGTTTTCACTGCTGGATGCATTAATTGATAAACCCATGGCAGAAATTGTGACCAAATTACCGCTCTCCGAAAAAGTCAATCTGGCATTAACCGAACGCCAGGGCACCTTGGGTAAATTATTAATATCCGTTGAAGCCTTCCAAAAAGGTGACTGGGAAGCCGCCGCAAAATTCGGCATTAAAAGCAACATCCTGCAACAGGCATTTTTTGAATCAATACACTGGGCCAATGAAGTCACCCAGCAATTACTCGCCAATCCGGGATCGCGCTAACGCGAAAAACCTGTCCTTCAAAATATATTGGTTACGCAATTCGCCTTAATAACAAATTATTCTGTGCATCAGTGCAACACAACCAACCCGTATCAACAAAGGTCGTTGAAACAAGGTCCGTGATCAGCGCCGGCCCTTCAATGCGATAATTTGCTGGCAATTGTTGTCGTTCAAAAAGGGGAACACTCCCGTTTACACCGTAGAGCCGAGCCTCGCGTGGCGTCAATGGTGACGGATGTAACGTAGTCATTAACTGCCTCTCCAGCTCTGCAGCCGCACCGGATTTACCACAGACCTTAACCCGCACCGCCACCAGCTCAATGTCCCGCTCCAAACCATGACCATAGCGCTTTTTATGCGCCACATTAAATGCCGTTGACGTTGCATCCAGCCCCTGCCAAGGTATATTAATCGTATATGATTGCCCTAGGTAACGAACATCGACACTGGGAAAACAACTGATGTCTTCTTCCTGCAAACCTTCATCGAGTAAGGCTCGACAACCCTGCGCCTGCAACTGCTCATACACCTCACGTAACGGCGCTTCACCAATATCGGCCAATAATCCTGACATACCAAGAGACAAATGCCTCGCGCGTGGCGCCACCAACATACCCAGCGCAGATAACACACCGGCATTAACCGGCACCATTGCCTGGCGCATAGTCAACGCATCGGCTAACGCACAAACATGTAATCCACCCGCCCCCCCGAATGACACCAGGGTAAGCTCACCGGGATCAACTCCGCGCTGAACCGACATTACCCGAAGCGCTCTTGCCATGTGTTCATTAGCCACGCTAATAATTCCCTGCGCCGTGGCTTCAATACTTAGCGAAAACTGTTTCGCCAGCGGCGCAATCACCCGCTTTGCCGCTTCGGAATCCAACACCATAGCACCACCCAGAAAGGCCTCCGACTGTAATCGGCCCAGCAGCAAATTAGCATCGGTTACCGTTGCATGTACGCCACCTTGACCATAACAAGCCGGACCGGGCATTGCCCCCGAGGACTCCGGCCCGACCTGTAGCAATCCACCTTCATCAATCGTGGCGATGGAGCCACCGCCTGCGCCAATGGTGTGCATATCCACCATTGGCACAGCAACCGGATAGTCACCGATATACCCTTCATTAGTGAGTTGTAAATCACCATCGACAAGGGCGACATCCGTCGATGTCCCCCCCATATCAAACGTCAACAATCGCTGCTTATTAGCACTGGCCGCAACAAACTTGGCTCCCGCCAAACCACCGGCCGGCCCAGACAACAACATGTGAACAGCCTTGTCGGCGGCCTGCGCCACATCCATCGTGCCCCCGGAACTTTGCATAATAGCAATCCGGATACCCGATTCTCCGTTCATCACCGGCAGTCTGTCGCTTAACCCTTGCCATAGACGCTGCAGATAACCCTTCACAATAGGACCTACCGAGGCATTTAACCAGGTGGTAATACCGCGTTCGTACTCCTTTATTTCAGGCAGCACCTCAGAGGCGCGGGAAACAAAAATGCCTTCAGGTACGATAGCCTCAATTTGTTTTTCTGAGGTATCGTCAAGAAAAGAAAATAATAAATTAATAGCAACCGCTTGCGGTTTTAAATCTAACAGTTGCTGTTTTAGTTGTTCCAGATCATGCTCACGCAAAGGCTCAATACAAGCCCCGTCTGCGCCAGTACGGCCCGCCGTTTCCAGGCACAACGCACTGGGTACCGGGGGCGCACTAATCCTGGGCTGCAAATTATAAAGTTCGCGCCGTGCCTGACGACCCAGCGTTAGAATATCGCCCATACCATGGTTGGTAATATAAACAGTTGATACACCTTTTCCTTCCAGAACCGCATTGGTGGCAACCGTTGAACCATGCACAATAGCTAAAACCGGTTCGTACTGAAGCCCTAGATCGTTGATTCCTTGAAGAATTGCCTGTTCCGGCGCTTGCGGAGTGGATAACACCTTGTGAATTTTTAAGCCATCGGGCGTCAATAGCACAAAATCAGTAAAAGTACCCCCGGTATCGATCCCCAATAGATTCATTTGAAGCGCAATTCTTTACCACGACTGTTTAAGACAAGGTTTTATATATTGATAATATAACTATTACTTACTGATACGATAAACGGCAATGTGACGGGTTATTACTAAACAGTTGTTGCCGAGCAGTGATCACCAGACAAAAATTACCAAACTAGAATTGCCAAACTAGAATTGCCAAACAAGAATCATCAAACAAGAGTCACCAAACAATAATTACCAAACAATGATCGCTACCTGACGTTTTCACCCAGCACAACTGCAACGGGTATATTACTTGTTATTCGGCCAATGCCACTTGGTTTCGGCCATTCTCCTTCGCATGATAAAGCGCCTTGTCCGCGCGTTCAACCAAAGAAGGCACATTCTCATCCGAACGGGCCATCGCAACCCCCATACTGATGGTGACATCCAACAGTACGTCCGGTAAATCAATTGGTGTGGCAACAATACGGGACCGTATACGTTCTGCCACCATACGGGCCGTTGCCAGATCAGCGCGGTTGAGTATTAGCAAAAACTCTTCACCACCATAACGGCCCACAATATCAAATCCACGTAATGACTTTTTAATCCGATTAGCCACTTCTTTTAACACACCGTCGCCTGCCAAGTGCCCGTGAGTATCATTGACTTTCTTAAAATAGTCCAAATCCGCCATTACGATACACAGCGGCGTATCCTGTAATCTCGCGCTTTCCAGTGATTTTGCCAATTCTGAGAATACATGTTCATGGTTAATCATGCCCGTCAGTGAATCAGTAATGGCCTGCTGTTCCAAATGCGTGGCTAACACCTGCATACCGCCTAATGATTGCTCAAATGACTTTATCTGGTACAAATGGCAGGTATCAATCGCCAAAGACATATCCAAGGCAGAAACTTTCAACAAAAATGCCACAAATGCCTGGTAATCATTGTTATTTTTGCGAATTTTATCAGGAATATTATCAATGATCGTCTGCATCATTAGCCGGTATGCGCCAATATATAAGCTAATGGACAAACCTGCGGGCGCATGCTTTACACCGACGCGGAGTCGCTGCTCAAAATAATTCAGACTGTCAAACGCCACCCCCAGACTCAATAAATACTGCGTTTGATTTTCCCGCTCTATCACTATTAAATCCATATCATTCAAAATGTTACGGGCTTCCTCAAGGTCCAGCAGCTGCTGAAAAAACGCCGCTACAATGTGCTTAAATCCAGGAACAATAACCTCACGCTGCAAGCGTGCTGCAATCTCATGATCCTGTCGAGATAAACCCACCATCGCAAGACGCTCTGCAACTTTGCGCTTGTCGAACCCAAACTTTTCACAATATTGAAATTCCATAAGGCCTTTTATTTAAACGTTGCACTTACCAATGTTGCACTTACCCATGCGATATAACATTACCCAGCGTTTCTCAACCTATACAAACATAGTATTACTGACGGAAAAATATGTTAATTCCGCAAACGATTGCATATACTTGATCCTGCCTATCACCCATGAATTGTCAGCCCCCGGACCTGATTGGCACAAGGAACTAATTTTCACTGCACTTACTCTTAGGAAATACAGCAATATTGTGCTGAGAACCAGTCTGAAACGTTAATCGACGCAATACAATAATCATTGCCCATTACCGAATATCCCTTGCTTACCAAACACCGGGTTGATTCACCAAATGTAGAGTGAACCCAGATACTAAATAAGCGATTAGCACCATTATTGAACGATGCAAAAACTATGCAAAATGATATTTATGTAAGCGTCAAACAAATATCCCGCTATTACGGTACCCAGTGTGCCGTCCATAATGTCAGCTTTGACGTAAAGCGGGGAGAAGTATTAGGCTTTTTAGGTCCCAATGGCGCCGGAAAATCCACCACCATGGCTATGATTACGGGCAATTTAGCACCGTCTGCAGGCCAGATATTAATAAACGGCATCGATATTCTCGACAAACCCAAAGACGCCAAAGCCCACATTGGCTTTTTACCAGAACAACCGCCGCTCTATCGCGACTTCACCGTCGACGAATACCTGCGTTTCTGCGCAAAACTTAACCGCATCAGTAAAAAAGCCGTAAAAAGTGCCGTGGATACCGTCAAAGCGCGCTGCGGTCTAACCGATGTGGGAAAACGCCTTATCGATAACTTATCCAAAGGTTACCAACAGCGTGTGGGCATTGCCCAAGCTATCGTTCATTCCCCGGCAGTGGTTATTCTGGATGAACCTACCGTGGGACTCGACCCGATACAAATTCGAGAAATCCGCCACCTTATCCGTGAACTCAGTGGCGAACACAGCGTTATTTTATCAACCCATATATTGCCGGAAATCCAAGTCACCTGTGATCGCGTGCAAATTCTAAACAAAGGTAAACTGGTATTAAGTGACACTGTTGCCGGTATCGAACAACAGATGAAGGCATCCAGCCTAGTAGTTGCCCTCAAGCACCCCCCAGAGGCGTCTGAGCTAGCACATATACCGCAAGTTAGTAGCGCCACCTTACTCGAAAATGGTCGCTTTCGATTGGTTTACGACCCCCACACCAATCCAGCGGAGCATGTGGTTCAGGCTGCCGTTGAAAACAACTGGGGATTGTATGAAATTTTTCCTGAAAAACGCAGCTTAGAGCAAATCTTTGTCGATATCACCACCTCAGAAAAAGAAGACGCCCCTGATTCAGAACACAAACAAAACGCGGAGAACCAAGCCGCATGATGATCATGACCATAGCCGGCAAAGAATTACGCGCCTTGTTCCTGTCGCCGATGGCATGGGCTATCCTCGCCGTAGTGCAAGGTATCGTTGCCTATTTCTTTTTAATATTTCTTGAAAATTTTGTAACCCTTCAACCCCGCCTGACGACACTTCCCGATGCACCTGGTATTAGCACTATTGTGGTTGCGCCACTATTTGCCACGGTTTCAGTCATATTATTATTGATCGTACCATTACTAACCATGCGATTAGTCAGCGAAGAGCGCCGCAATAAAACCTTAAGTTTATTAATGAGTGCCCCAGTATCCATTAGTGAAATTGTTATTGGAAAATTTGTCGGCATCATGGCCTTTTTATTACTCTTATTATCACTGCTCTGCCTAATGCCACTGTCGTTATTATTTGGCACCACCCTTGATACTGGCTTGTTCCTCTCAGGATTACTCGCGCTCGCATTATTACTCGCCAGCTTTACCGCGGTTGGCTTATACATGTCCACGCTGACCACCCAGCCAACCGTCGCAGCCGTAAACACTTTTGGTATCTTGTTATTACTCTGGATACTCGATCTTGCTGGAACCACGGGAAACGACGCCACGCTATTGTCGTACCTTAGTATAATGAATCACTATCAGAACTTATTACACGGCATTTTCAGTAGTAGCGACGTAATTTATTACCTGCTATTTATTTCCGTTTTCTTAGTCCTTAGCATTCGGCGCTTGGATGCTGAACGCTTACCCCACTGACCCAGCATTCTGACATACTCAACAAGTTATGAACGTAACGCACCAAACTGAAACTCGCATTAAACTACACAATACGGCTTTTATCGTACTGTTTCTCACGGTGATTGGCTTATTGGCCTATTTAAGTGAGCGCTACAATTATGAAGCCGATTGGACTCAGCACAAACGTCATACCTTATCCGCAGCAAGCGCAGCATTATTGGCGACGATTGATCACCCCATTAAACTGAGCATTTACGCCACAGAAGACGATACCCTTCGACAACCCCTCAATGACCTGATACAACGCTATGTACGTGAAAAGCCCTCTATCGTTGTTCAATACATTAACCCGGAACTGGAACCGGAATTAGCGCGAACATTAGGCATTCAGGTTAACGGTGAAATGATCATCGAACTGTCTGGACGCTCAGAAAACATTCTACACGTCACAGAACATGAAATAACCAACGCCCTGCAGCGACTGGCACGCAGCGAAGAACGCTGGCTGTTATTCACCACAGGCCATGGCGAACGCAACGCCGAGGGCAACGCCAATCACGACCTGGGAGCATGGGGCAAACAATTACAGACCAAAGGCATCAGACTCCGGGCATATAATCTTACTGACAACCCCGTAATCCCACAAAATGTCGCCGCGCTGGTTATCGCCAGCCCCCAGCTGGATTTTCTGCCGGGGGAGGTAGAAATCCTCAAGCAGTATATTGCTGGCGGCGGTAACGTATTATGGCTGGCAGAACCGGACGCATTGCACAACCTGTCACCCTTGGCTGACACCCTGGAATTAGAATTTAAAGCGGGCACCATTGTTGACCCCAACACTCAATTGCTCGGAATTCAAGACCCACGCTTTAGCCTGGTCTCTGAATATCCGCAACACCCCATCACCACCACCCTCAATGCGCTGACACTCTATCCGCAAGCGCGTGGCCTTAGCATCCGTCAAACAGACACCGAAATCTGGGAACACAAGGTGCTATTGCAGACCCAGTCCCGCAGCTGGTCCGAAACCGGTACACTTAGCGGCTCATTAAGCTTCGACCCCGATACCGACATCGCCGGCCCACTGGTTATCGGAGTCGCCATAACACGAACCATCAACCAACACATCACGCAAACCACGGCACTTAATGCCAACGCTGCCCCGGATAACACGACCCCAGATAACACCAACGGCAACAACAAGGCCAGCAAAACTGAAAAAAACGAGAGTAAAACAAACACAAAACAACAGCGCATCGTCGTAATCGGTGATGGTGACTTTTTATCAAATACCTACTTGGGCAATGGGGGCAACCTGCAGCTTGGACTCGGCCTGGTCAATTGGTTAACGCATGATGACCGCTTTGTGACTATTCCATCAAATACCAGGGCTGATGTCAGTCTGGAACTAACACGCAACGGGCAAATTGCCATCGCACTCGGATTCCTCGTGATCATCCCCCTGCTATTGGCCGGCAGTGGATTTATGATCTGGTTCAAACGCCGGCAGTGCTAGCACACGGCACCTTACGCAACCAACACAATGCAAACCAATAACCCAGCAACAGAAATACCGTTTCCCTATGTCTAAATACGCCATTCTAAATTTCAGCCTATTACTGGCAATCGTTGCACTCGTAGCGTTCATCATCTATGACCCATCAGAATCGCGTATACCCAAGGCCACACCACTCACCTCAATAAACCCGGCCAGTATCGACACCATAACAATTGAACAGCGCGAAAAATCTAAAATAACTCTGAAAAAACGACAGACAATCGACAGCAATGAATACTGGGCGATCACCCACCCCATCACAATAACCGCCAGTACCCAAAAAATGAATCGACTAATGGACGTACTGGCCGCCGGCAGTATTCGGCAATACAACATTGCACAGGAGCAATACTCAAAATTTGGGCTAGCCCCTCCCCAATGGCAACTTCAGTTTAACCAGCAAACCATCAAATTAGGTAACACCGATGCCATTAACCAATACCGCTATGTATTAATAAATGAGAAGGTACACCTGATCACCGATCGATATACTCATCAGCTTTCTGATTTACCCTTGTCACTTGCAAGCCTGGAATTACTTCCCGATAACAAAGACATTCGAGAAATTCAAACACCGTCGCTAACCCTCACCCAAACAAACGGGCGCTGGCAATTCACTGCAGTACGACCTGATGACTCAACCGCAACCACAGCCACAAAAATAGACTCCCAGGATACGATAAACGCGTTTATTGATGAGTGGCGCCATGCACAAGCGCTTCGGCTTTCTTTCACACCAGAGTCGACGCAACAAAAAACAGCAGCGCAGGATGCAGACACACAATTCCCGCAAAACATAAATGAACAACAACAGGTGATTATTTTAACTGGTGAGAAACGCGGAATAACCCGCTTTGTGATACAGCGCGACAATGATAATGTTAAACTGATCCGACAGGATTTAGGCATTGCCTATCACCTGTCAAATAACGCCAAAGAACGTTTACTAAATCCACCACTCCACCCTGAATCATTGCATGAGCAACCAGACAAATAACTATCACTGTCATCGTACTTGCCTACCCGGTAAACAAGGCAATGCGATGAGCAAACGCATCATTAACGTAAAATAAATCATGCCTGAATTACCAGAAGTAGAAACCACGTGCCAGGGTATTACGCCTCATCTACTAAACCAGGGCATCACCAATGTGATCGTGCGTCAGGCAAAACTGCGCTGGGCCGTGCCCGCATCATTAGCCGCAAAATTAACAGGACAAACCATCGTCTCGATTAACCGACGTGGTAAATACCTATTAATCGACACCACCAATGGCACAGTGATAATGCACTTAGGCATGTCCGGTAGCCTTCGTATTGTGCCATCCACAACCGAGCCTGATAAACATGATCATCTCGATATCGTGCTCACCAATCATCATTGCCTGCGACTCCGCGACCCACGTCGATTTGGCGCCGTACTATGGAAAAAAGAGAACCCGCTACAACACAAGCTACTCATTAACCTGGGGCCAGAACCACTTAGCGACGCATTTAACGGCGAATACTTATTTAAGGCATCACGGCACCGTAAAATCGCCATTAAGCAATTCATCATGAACAGCCACATCGTGGTTGGAGTAGGGAACATATATGCAAATGAAGCACTATTTATTGCTGGCATACGTCCCACTATCGGCACAGGACGGATAAACCGCCAACGCATAGATCAACTTGTTGGCGCAATCAAGCTCGTACTGAGCAAGGCCATCAAAGCGGGAGGAACCACATTAAGAGACTTCACCGCAAGCGACGGTCGACCGGGGTATTTTCAGCAACAACTTAATGTATACAACCGCAACAACGAACCTTGTCCTCAATGCGGCAACACCATTATCCTACGCCAACAAAACCAACGCGCCAGCTATTATTGTCGACATTGCCAAACGTAAGAAAAACACCCACTCAAACGAGAAAATAGCGCGGCAACAACCTCAAAAAAACTGACAGTAACTTAGGATATAAGCTTGGGGTATAAGCTCAGGATATTTACTCCGAATATTCACTCAGAACAATAACACGGTAACATCTTTGGCCGACCAGCCTTTCGGCCCACTAATTCGCTCGTACGACACAGGCTGCCCTTCTTCTAACGTTTTAAATCCAGTACCAAGAATAGCCGAATAATGCACAAACACATCATCAGAACCATCCTTAGGCGCAATAAACCCAAACCCTTTCGCCTCATTAAACCACTTAACTTTACCTTCAGCCATAAACTTACCCCCCAAGTTAAATTGCGCTTATAAATTGATTTAGAAGGTAATTTATAAAGCAACTTAAAAATCAATGTACAACGTAATGTACAACGTAATATATAACGCAACGCATTAATCAATGATTACGGCCGCCCTTAGCCGAGCGTAATACGCCGCCGTTATTATTATGATTGTGTGCCATTTAAGAAGAACTGAGGAAACACCTACTGAATATACTTATCGAATAGTCCTGAAAAGTATTACTTCATCAGCTTCTAAATGCAGCAATAGCAAATGCAGCAATAACAAATTATAGCCCGACTTCTATTACAACGCTATTTGGATTAATTATCAAACGACCATCGAATTTAATCTGTCGATTATTCTTATAAAAACCCCGCTGCTTATAAAAAACTGTACTTTACCTCATTACAGTATCCTGAAAACAGGCCGCATTTTTTTCAATAAAAAGATGATGCATAATCTGCACGGTTAACACCACCATCAACCCCCACTCAATTTGCATCATGCGGTAATATTCATTATTCGTTTTTGGCTTGGCCATAGCCACAATCTTCTTGATATATTTTTGCACTTGATCCGCATCAAAACATCCCACCGCATCAATCGCCGGTTTGCTCATATAGCAGTCCAATTGCGCCACCTTTTCTTTAGTAAAAAACCACTCGCGTATCGGCGTATAAAAAGCTCGCTTCTTAAAATGATAAGGGTGATCCGGCATGTGAGGCATCATCATTTTACGCAAAATATATTTTTCGTCCATACCACTTAACTTTAGCCCGGGTGGTATTCGGGCTGCCAACTCTACCAACTGATGATCCATAAACGGCACCCTCGCCTCTACACTATGGGCCATGCTCAAACGATCGCTCTTCCATAAAATCCACCCTGGCAACCGTGTTTTAGTTTCAATATAAAGTGATTGATTTAGCGGATCACGATTGACCAACTGCGGTTTCATTTTTTCAGCCAGCGCATCCATTTGAGGATCTTGCTGCATTAACGGTAGCAAATCCGCGTTTATCAAAGATCGTCCAATAGGGCCTAATAATTGCCAGTTATCAAACCACGAAGGATAACAACCGAACTTTTTTATCACCTCTGCCTGATGCTCCGCCTGATGCAAGCCCGACAACATTCGTAAATACGGCTGCGAAAAATTGCCGCCAAACTCGTTGTAATAATAAGAACGCCGTTGTCCCGAATCCCCTAGAGCATTACCCCACGTTCGTATAGCGTCCTGACGATAACAATCATATCCTGCTAAAATTTCATCAGCACCATCCCCGGTATAAACCACCTTATAGTGATTGGACTGCACCAGCCCCGATAACATAAAATGCGGGATATCCACTGCGACACGCTGCGGCTGCTCCAGATGATAAATAACTTGCTCCAGTATTTTTAAATACCCCCCGGGCCGATCATCATCAACAATTAGCTCCGTATTAGGTACCTTAAGGTGACGTGCAATGTTAGACGATATATCCGACTCATCATTATCCAGATTAGTAAACCGAATAGTGTAGGTCTGAACATTATTATTATAATGCTTACCCAACAAATACGTTGTTGTTGCCGAGTCAATACCGCCAGACAAATAGGCACCGATAGGCACCTCACCAATCGTGTGGCTAATCGCCGAATCATCCAGCGCGGCCTCAAATCGTTGCAACCATGAGGACTCATCCATGCTCTCGTAATCATCCGCTTCGGGAAACTGCAAGTCCCAGTACGGCTTTATTACCGGAGCAGTCCCAACATTAAAACTCAGTGTATATCCCGGTTCCAGCTCATAAATTGACTGAAACGGCGTATTGGGTGCAACCGAAAATTGATACTTCAAATAATTGGCGATGGATTGGTAGTTAAATACCGGCTCAACAAGGCCGGAGGCAAAAATGGATTTAATCTCCGACCCTCCCGCAAACACCTCGCCATCCCAATAATAAAACATGGGTTTAATCCCCAGCCGATCCCGAGCGACAAAAAAATTCCCCGTCAACTTGTCATGCACCGCAAAACCAAACATACCGCGCAATGAATTAACACAGGCCTCACCATCGCGAATAAATAATTGCAAAATCACTTCTGTATCAGACTGGGTTTTAAACGTAACCTGTTGCTGCTCCAACTGATGACGTAGCGCTTGATAATTGTAAATTTCTCCGTTATATACAATAGCAAAACGGCCATCATCCGATTGCATCGGCTGACCACCTCCCTTAACATCAACAATGCTCAATCGAGCATGCCCCAACGCCATACTGCCTCGAACCATCACATTTTGTTCATCTGGCCCGCGATGCAATATCGCATTAACCATTCGCCTGATTCTAGTCTCGTTTTGTGACACCGAACCACTGCCATCTTTACCACTATTGTTATATAAAAACGTGATTCCACACATACTGTTTAACACCCGCCCTGATAGATAAATATTTGGCTACGATAACGCATCTCTTATAGTAATTGAAGAAAATCAAATAAAATTCTGACAAATATAGCGTAACTGCCTATTGCAGCGATGCGTGAATCAGCTAAATGGCAGAAAAACGATGTATAGTATTAAAAACTTTTATATCCATTTGCTGTTATTACACACCATATTAGTATATGGTTTTTAAAGACAACTTCGTTTACAAGTGCTAAATACGGAGGTTTTTATGTTCGATGACTATAAAGCAATCGCATATTATAAAATTGAAGCTAACGCCAAGGTGGATCGACGCACCATTAATCGCGCCACCGATATCACCCCCGATCACCCCGCAATACTGGTGATGACTGACTTTAAAGACACCACCCCGTTCAGTATTGAAGCAACGGCATCAATCACTGCCACCAACGAAAAAATGATCGCCTGTGGGGTACGCTTATTATTCGTGACCGACAATCACGACAACTTACTGGGGCTGGTCACAGCAACCGACGTATTAGGAGAAAAACCTATACAGTATATGAAAGAACACGGTGGTCGATATGACGACATAATGGCACAAGATATTATGACGTTAAAAAATGACCTTGACGTTTTATACTTACAAGACGTGGAAAAAGCCAATGTCGGTAGTATTGTCGAAACCCTGAAAGAACTGGAGCGACAACATACTTTAGTCGTTGAAAAAAGTGAGGGCGATAAAGAAGTTATCCGAGGCATTTTCTCAACCGCCCAAATCAGCCGACAATTAAATATAACCATCGAGCAGGTCGCCCGCGCCAACACATTTGCAGAGGTAGAACGCGCTATTATTTCTGCCTGACGAAGACAATGGATACCCGTAGCGCTTGCGATATAGGTGTTAAGGATACGTCATATTTATTTCATGGCACCAAAAGTAGGTTCTTTAAGAAAGGCGAAATGACAAACAATAGGCGGGCTATTGCTATTGGGCAGCATTAACGCCACCATGGTTAACGCCGCCATGGTCAACGCCACCTTGGGATGAAGAGGACGTTCTATTGACACCGACATCTTAATCGTTACGGGTCTATACTACGGTGGTCAAAAGCCCTCAGGCGGAGGGCTTTTTTATTTTCACAACACAGTTATTAAGGATTAAGCAATACCAACCAACTTACTACAAAAAACGCATGCCCCCTTCCTTAAAACCTGAGACCTGAGACCTGAGACCTGAGACCTGAGACCACAGTATAAACCTCCCTAACCACACCTAGCATTCTTACCTGGACAAAAATTTCGTAAATATTTAGACGATCTTCCGAAATTTACGCAACATGATCACTACTGACAGAATGCTGTCAGTAGTGATCAGTTATAGTATCACCTACTCAGCAAATCAACCTAGAGGAGCATAAAATAAAAATGACTACGCCAAAAACTGTTGTTGAATGGGCACCGTTCGAATTAGCCGATGGTATTGATGAAGATACGCTATTAAACGTATCCGACACTTTTCAAAAAGAATTTGTTAATACCCAAAAAGGATTTATACAACGACAGCTTTTAAAAGGACAAGATGGAAAATGGGTTGACCTGATTCATTGGGAAAGCCAAGAAGACGCTGAAAAAGTATTGGAAAACGCTGAAAAAAGTGAGGCATGTCGCTCATTTTTTCAAATATTGAAAGCGGCGGACCCCGATGCGCCTGGAGCAGGTGTTCTTCATTTTGAACATGTAAAAAGCTATAAAGCATAACTCAATTTACATTCACCGATGGTAGCCGGTCAACGACCAAACAGCAATGTGCTAAGGTGTTTGCCCGGCTAATTTAACCTAGATTCATCTCATCAGAAAAACAAAAACATAATGCAATACGCTAAGGATATGCAATCCCCGTTTAAAGAACTATTTCTCGCCACACGAAAGCGCATACTGGCATTAAACGGCGTTACCGAAATCAAAAAGGAAAAAATAACCACGTATGGATTCAATGGCGCTGGATTATGCCATGTTAGAACAACCCTACATGGCGTCGATGTCGGATTTTTAAAGGGTGCATTTATTAATGACACATACCGCTTGCTTCACGGTACCACCAAACGAATGAGAGTACTGTCATTGCAAGCCATGCTAAAAAAAGAATTGCAATACTACCTAGATGAAGCCATTAAGCTGAATACATAATAAAATATATCGGTAGATTCCCGCCAGCAGCTACCGCAGTGTAGTAGAGCAAAAGGGGAAAAGATAATCCCCCCTTTTATCGTGGTTCTTCAGCAGAATTTATGCGTATAAATCAGTAAAAATGGGTAAAGAATAGGAGTACTGCATCTCGAAACCTTTTGAAAAAATGTTAGTGCGAACCAATATTTATCTCAACAAAGGAAGTGGGATGATACTAGAGGCCTATCTGTACTCACCCAGTAATAGCCGCCCAAAATACTCGATGTAACGTCATTGCTGATTTTTTCACGGAACGTTAAATTGGAAACAATTTTTCTCGTTATTGACAAAACCACCTGACTATTAAAAATGAGCCTGTATAGCCAAACCTAAGCGTTTCATGGGGCTGTACGCAAAACGAAAAATTAATTCCCAATTTTTCGTATAATAAAATCGGCAATACTTTCTCCCCCACTGGTATCAATACTCATTGATGGCAGATAAACAATGGATGCCGTATTTGTTTCAATGGATTTGTCCATCAAGGCTTTGGAATGTAACGGGTGATGCAATAATTCATCAGAAGTCGTTGGGTATATATTCAAATTATTAGAATTTGAAAGATAAAACTCGGGATCGTCTTCAGTCATTAACGCAAGCATGTCCAGTTTTTTTCTGTCTTCCTGAATACCTGGAGAATTCAATTCAGAAATATCGCTTATGCCGTAAAATTTCAATACCGTTTCTTCCGTCATTAACCCAATCATTGCCTGAAAATCTAATCCCTGATAATTAGGCTCTGCAAAAGTAGAGCTGGGCCATCCTACTATATCGTAGCTCGATTGGGTTTCAGTCGCCACGATCCCCTGAACTCTTGTGGAATTTTTTAAAACATCATCGGCAGAATCAGGCTGTGCCATATCGTCATTAAAACCAATCCAAAGGCTTGTACCAGCACCCGCAGAACTGCCCAATAGAACAACTTTGTTTTTGTCTATGTTAAATACATAGGAATGATGCCTGATAAATTGAAGCGCTCGCTTGCTATCGTTTAAAGGTTTAAGAACCCCTTCGGTTTCATTTTCTTCCAGGAACCGATAATTTATTGCAGCGACCGCTATATTTCGAGAAAGCAAATATGAGACTAATTGTTGGAACCCTTCACTTGGGTAAATCGTCGCTTTATCGCTTCCAGTGAACCCGCCGCCGTGAATATAAAGTACCAGCGAAGCAGGATCCTCCATCCCAGGTAAAATAATATCAAACACATTTCTTTCGAAACTACCGTAAGAAATATTGGTATAATAAGTAGTGCCAGTGTTCTGAACATTAAATGGTAACGTCTTCGGCGCTAACTTGAGATCAGACACAGGATTTGTTTCACTGTTACCGCAAGAGATAATAATAAAAAGAATACATAGATATACTGTAAAAATAGATATTTTTTTCATATTTTTCCTTAAGTGAAGATATTATTGACGTTATCATTGAATCCATTTCAAAAATTCAGGCTAGCGCTCCATTAAAAAGTTTATACTTCCGTTTTTTGAAAAATTGCAACGAGTTGAATCAAGCTTGCGTTATTGACATCTTGGAGTATTTTTTTAGTGACTTAGATTCTCGACTCTTAAGCTCAATGCCCCTTAAGCTCAATGCCCCTTAAGCTCAATATTTAAGCTCAATATTCAAGCTCAATATTAAGTGCAGCAAAAATCAACGCCGATAGATCTCGATTAAACCTCTGCGCTAACGCTGTGAGTGATTCACGTTGATAGCGCATTGCCAACCATGCAATCATACCACGCATTTCCACCAATTTTCGCTGGCGACGTGGGCTTGCCAGATCACGCTCTTTTATCCCACAGTGCCCCCCCCCTGCGTTATCTTCTTTGTCGATGGCGGTTTACCCTGTTTCACCTCTGCCTTTAATACACGGTTGAAAAACCAGCCTTCGCTCAACACGCTTCGCACCGCTCCCTATCTGAATTAAGGTAAGTATCTTTTTTAACAGACACACACCTATTGCCTTATTTCCAATTGTCCCTCAAAATTAGTTTTTGTTATTGAGACAGCGGCATGGCAGCCTATTGATATGGCGTTAGCAACCCGAGTCTAACAATGTTTTATTAATTCACTGGTTTAAGGTAAAAGTAAATGGATATTGCAATTCTTGTTGGCACATTCATTGTTAGTGCAGTGTTATGCCATTTTGTAGCAAAGAATAGAGGCGCCAATGCGGTGTTTTGGGGCGTTATGGGGGCTGTTTTTGGTCCATTAGCAATTCCTTTTGTGTTTTTTTCAAAAACAAACACGCGAAATAGCTAAAATGCTAATTCACTGTAGCCAATACATAACAAACAAACTCAATTTCAGGTTTTGCTACAAGATAATCGCCATAGTCATAATTCGCCATAGTCATAATCGCCACATAAACACCCTGTCTACGAGTCACTCACCCAATCGACACTCCCCTTGTTGCCCTCAGGCTAAAACACGATTGTTATACCCTGTTTTTTAACCTGTCCTTTGGAGTAGGTTACTGTATGGACCGATTGCTTAGCGTTATTTAAAAGGAAAATCTTCCCGCCACTATTGGATAGCTGTACGCCTGATGGATCAAGAACAATTCGGGCTGTGTCTCCCGCATTGATTGTTGTGCCGGTGAGCAACTGACGTTTTCCATTTTTGTCTCCTAACGTCCAACCGTCCAGGTTCGTGTTAACACGTCCTGTGTTGATGAGGGTAATTGCTTCTTTTCCAGCATCGGGCCCTTCCGGGTTTATTAATGCCGCGATGATACGTATGTCTCCCTTAATCGCGGGAATTGGCGTTGTAGCTTCGCTCCCTCCGTTGTCGTTCACTGATTCTACCGCCGCCAAAAATACCGGATAAAATGTTCGAATATTCTTATTGTCCTGGCTGCGAAAGAGCTTTAAGCTGTACCTTGCACCATTAATAATCGCCTCTTTGGGGGCACGAGCACCCAGATGGGCTCGCACGGTACCTAAGGCCAGTAATCCTTCCACGCTACACCCCACAAAAAAACCACCAATCGGTTTAGTTAAAGGGCGCATGGCATCGCGGTCATAGTCGGGGGCATGCCATTTATAAGAGATGGTAACCGATTCGGGAAACTGTCCTTGCCCATCGGTTTGTTTCGTGCCCAAATAAATAATTCGGTCGCTTACTAATCCGGGAAAACGTTCCTGGGCATCATCGACCAAATGGGCAAAACCATCATCCAGGTAGTATTTGTACCAATAATGATAACCCTGAGCTTTACTGCCTTCCTGTTCACCAACAACCACATGCTCAAATCCACTAAGATGCGGATCACCACCCATGCTAAAGCGGCGAAACCACATTTCCATGATGGTGTTGTACCACCTTTCCCGCGTTATACTTGTACCACTGGCTTGGGCAACATACTCTCTTGCCACTTGCATAGGCGCGGTATCCACCATGGCATGAACCAGATCATGTACTTCCTCGCGTTCATCCGGTGTTTCGTTTTCCTGATCCCGTTCGGGTAAGGCATAGTTATCGAATAACTCCCGGCAAAGGGCATAAGTTCTCTGCTTGGTCTCGGGTATGTTCACGTCGGTTAATACCTTCAGGGATTGGTCTTGATCACCCAATTCGCTATTGACCTTCACATAGCCCAAAGCGGGATCACCCTGCTGTGTATCCAACATTGGTACTACCCCTGACTCCGACTGATCTGCATCCCAAATTAGCTGGTAGATATCGCTCATTTTCATCTCTCCCTGTTATCCAATTAGCGTAAGGCTTGAATATTTCAAAAAATATAAGTAACTGTCCCTATTATCAATTATATTTAATCTGCGGTGACATTGGCAAATGTCATTTTACAGTTTCAGCTTTTCATGATCACTGTAATCAATGTTTTATGGTTGAGGTATAATACCACGAAGGGCTGGCTTCTGTTGAATAGCAAAATAGAGTCAGCCATTAGCCGTCACCTGCCGACAGGGCAGAGATTGAAGACAGTGGCAGCAACACGATTTTACGCACTAATTCAGTAAAAGAAAATGGAAGATTAAAGTTTACCGTAAAGCATTGAAAAGATGATAGTACGTATTATAAATAAGTGACTTGAACACTATTTGTGGGTGCGCTCAGTGTATGGGGATACCTTAGCAAGAGATATCTTGCGCAGGTTTTTAAGGCAACAACATATCCATTATCCAGCCACCACCTTAGATCTATAGCCCTTCAAATAATTCTAATTTTGACGATTTTTTATCAAACGTATAAGTCCTCTCGCAGCCAAATACATTGTTAACAACACCAATAAGAGCGTCCGCAAAATCCACATTGTTTGACTGATAAATTCGAATGGCCCTTAATACAACCTCGACTTCCTGCAAATAAAATTGTTTTGTTGCAACTATTTGCTCAAGAATACTGGATATTTCTTGCTTGGTTAGATCATAACAACTTTCGAGCACCCATACCGTTTCGATTAAGATGATATGATTTATAAACCCCGGTGTCTCCTTTGTCAGTTTTCCTTCAATTAATGTGGTCGCTTTAGATGCCTGTGTTTTATTGTCCTGTACCAGATAGCGGACCAACACATTCGTATCTAAACCGATCAACGTTTTCTCCCCGCGCGTTTTCTTATTATTTCTTCCATTTGCTCAATGGTAACGGGCCGTTTCGGTTTGCGAACTATACCTTTCAACTCTGTTACTTCTGCTGTAGCTGGTATAATTTTGAACTCACCTGATTCTATTTCTACGAATTCTATCCGATCCCCCGCGTCGACACCTAACCGATCCCGAACATCCTTCGGTATGGTGATTTGTCCTTTTGAGGTTATAGTAGCCTTTGACATCGTTGCACCCAAATATTGCATTCCCAATATAACTATTCCTTACTTTATAGTAAGGAATATTGTATGTCAACAAAACCGCTAAAATATTGTGGTGGCCAGACCTATTTGGCGTAATTGGCGCATAACTGTAAAAAATGCCAACATCTACTCAAACTGGAGCAAGCTTGAGTAATTGAGCTAATTACATCTTGTAAGCATTTTATTAAATGACTTAGATTCTCGACTCTTAGACTCAATGTTACCTGCAGCAAGACTCAACGCCAGTGCAATTGGAGCAATTCGGGTCAAGTCTTACTTTTTGCCTTATCGAAACGTCGTATCACCCGACTAACTCGAGAGTAACGCAACCTAAACCATCGCGTGGTCACGTGATAAAGCGCACCAGCAAATTCTTGGAAAGGCAAAAGACAAGACCTGACCCCTTACCTTCCGCACCCTGGCTAATTGTTACTTTGGTTTTACGCCTGTAACTGCCAAAGCCAATAAAGCTACTCCCAATATTAGTACTGAAATACGTTCACGAATTATTTTCCCTCGCAACTCTTGTATTATTTCTTTAACTGCAGAAGCAGTTTGTTCATCGTTGCTTACTGTCATTAAAACTTCTCGAAACGCTCCATCAAAAGAAATTGCAATGATATAAAATAGCATTCCAAAAATCACTACCGATGAAATTATTCGTATAATTCGGTGTTTAATTACGAATGTTATTATTACCATCAATATGGCAGTAACTAAAAGAATTAATTGATAGATATCCATTATTATTCGCAAAGATTTTTTTCAAATTCTGCAATGGCAGCTCCATCTTGAATGAACGGAACACTTTCTGCAGCCCAATCAAAATCGAACCCTTCCTCGTCAAAATCATAGGCAATTCCAAAAAAACGAACTCCTGAGTAACCAAAAAATCCGCCTAAATATGCGCCAGTATAACCAGCTAGGAAATTTCCAAACTGACCAGCATTATAGGTAAATCGGTTGACAGTAAAAGTATCTGATGGTTGATTTGCAACAAAATCAAATTTGCCACTACCGCCGTGATTTATGAATGCTTCACTTAAACTTTGATTTTTAGCCTCATTCAAAATAATTCTAGTTTCTATTTCCGAAAAATCTTTTAACCCAAAAAAATCAATACTATTTAGTGGATTACCACCAACATACCCATAAGTATTTAATCCGCCATCTAGCCCAATCGGATCACTCGTTATGTAACGTCCAGACTCAGGCGATTAGTAACGATTCCAGTTGTAGTGCAGGTTGGTTTCGCTATCAAAGTATTGTCCGGCAAATAGTGACACCGATGCAATATCATAATGATAACAGACTTTTCCTGAGTACAGTTTCTAGCAACCCAAAAAAGCCCTTGATGCACTTTTGACCAGCGACACCCTCCTATTTGGTCACATGGTGTTCATTATAGCAGCGATTGGGGGATGAGTGCTCGAGAGAAGGGGCGCTTTTGCTATTATCAGGTTAAGAACCATTGATGCGTTTTTGTCAAAGGCAAGTTAAACAGTCCATACCAACGCATTAACGCATAAATGTTCCCTGCTTCTCTTTTGTTTACGAATATTAAAAATAGATGTTGGAATAAGATCATCTAGCGATTTACCATAAGTAAAGACTTGGCCCGGTACTTCTTAAGGACAAACACCACCCTCATTTTGATACCACCACCTATTGCACGGTGCCGTGGATCAATATTCAGGGTCAGTGGTTGGCACAGGCGGGGTTTGCCATTCATACGCCAGTGAAGGTCAGGGTGATGGAGGGCTGTTTGGTGTTGACCGCTGAACCGTAAAAACAAAAGGCCCAGCTGGAAAACCAGCCGGGCCTGTGGATTTTGAACAATAAAGTTAGGAGGTAAATTCAAGTCAAACGGTGCGTGGTACGCACCCTACTTGACTATTCCCGCATCATTAAAGACAAACACCATTCCCATTTTGACCAGACCGTTTATTCCAACGTGCCGTGGATTAATATTCAGGGTCAGTGGTTGGCGCAGGCGGGGTTTTTGATTCATACGCCGGTGAAGGTTAGGGTCATGGAGGGGTGTTTGGTGTTGACGGCTGAACCGTAAAAACAAAAGGCCCGGCTGGAAAACCAGCCTGGCCTGGATTTTAAACACCAAAAGCAGGATGTGAGTTCAAGTCAAAGGGTGCGTGGGACGCACCCTACCTGGCTGGTTTTTTAATGTTATTCCATTTTCTCTTTTTTTCTCGTTTGTCGGCCCGTAGCGGCGAGAATTAATAAACCCAAAAAAGCTAATGCAATTCCTATTCGAACATCGCTCAAGGCACTATCATACGCCTCCACACCTGCAATCATCTTTCTAGCAATTTCCTCCCCATGTACATCAAAACTGCTCACGGATTGACGACGAGCGGCAACAATTCCAAAAACCATCATAGACATCACTAAAATGGAAAGAAGTGTTATTGCTAGTGTACGCAACTCATTCCTTCGAAAAATAATTGCAACTACCACAAGAATAACTAGCCCACTAGCGATTAGGGTAAACAATTATCCGCCCCCTCATTAGCATCGATAGTGCCTTGAATTGCACCGTCAAAAATAAAGGGTTGATCCGCCTGGTCAAAGTCAGAGTAAATTCCATGTTCCACTAAGTCGAAATATATCCCGCCCCAAAGTGCTCCATATATACCAAATCCACCGCCATGAAAAGCGCCCGCGTATCCAGCAACATAGTTTCCAAACTCTGATGGAGACAAGGTTTGATCTCCAATTGTAAATGTATCGAATCTATATTGAAGATTAGTTGCAAAATCCCATTTGCCGGTAATTGTTAAATGTAGTGATGACATTACTAAATTTGATTGTCGGACATCGCCTAGAATTGCCGCAGTCTCTGCTTGAGAAAATTGCCGAAGCCCTAGCGGGTCGAAATAACTCAGCGGATTCCCACCAACATACCCGTAGGTATTGAGCCCACCTAACAATCCTATTGGGTCGCTAGTGATGTACCTTCCTGAGCTGGGATCATAATACCGAAAGTAGTTGTAGTACAGGTTAGTTTCGTCATCAAAGTATTGTCCGGCAAACCGTAAATTAATTATAGCCGAATTTCCGTCGCTGTCTGCATCGTCATTGGCCGCGCTTTGACCAAAGGCATCACTGTCCCAGCTCCACACGACCTCACCCGCTTCATTAGTAGCGCGGCGAGGGGTGCCGAGGTGGTCGGTGTGCAGGTAGCTTAGGGTATCTATTGTACCATCGGTGTCGATTTGGGCAACGGGTACGCCGTTCATGTGCACGTAATCCCGTAGCGGTGCACCGGTTTCAGTGGTTTCGCTTAGTAATGTGCCGTTGAGGTCGTAGTGGTAAACGGTGGTGCCACTACTGGTTACTTTGCGGGTTCGCTGACCCTGGGCATTGTAGGTATAGGTGGCGGTTAATTGCCCACCGGTGTAGACCTTCCATAAGCGTCCGGCGTTGTTGTATTCAAAGCTGCGATTTCCCCCTTGGTCACGGGTGCGGTTACCGGCGGGATCGTGGGTTATTTGTCCGGCGGGATCGGTATCCAATGTGTTGCTATTGGCGAGGTAGTTGTAGGTATCGGTGATGGCATCAATGGTTTTTCCGGTGCGATTTCCATTGCGATCGTAGTCGATGGTTTCGGTGGAGTGAGCAGGGCGGGTATCTTCCGTCAATCGATTTAAAGCATCGTAGGTATAAACGATACTGCCATCGCTGGCGGTAATGCTATCAACATTTCCATTGCTATCATAGACATAGGACCAGACTTCGCTGTCGATGGCGATGGGGCTGCTGGGGGTGCCGTGGTTGACGTTGATGAAGCCGTCAATGGCGGTTGCTGTGTCGTTACTGGCCAATTTGGCGATCAATGCGCTGTTATCGTATTTTATGTGGTCGTGGACAGCCACTTGTTGGCTGGCATTTATACTGGTTTTTTTGTTTGATAACAGGTCGTTAGTATTAACAGGCTGCCACTTGCTCAGCGAATCACGGGTGACATAATAGACGGTATCGGGGCGGTCATAGGCGTTGGGGTCTTCGGCAGTTTGTAGCCATTGATGATTGGTTTCGGGACCTTTGCGGTAGATAGAGAATTGGTTATACCTTGAATCAAGTTTACCTAAATTCACCACCATTAGTTGGCTTTTAGCGTTATTTACTACATTAATTTGCTGTGAATTTAGTGCAATATTTCGCAATGTTGCACTATTCCTCAACAATCCAGCAGTATTAACATTTGTACTAGCACCATAAATCTTCACTCCGTTAACAGTAAAATCCGGCAAAAATATACTTGCATCCACAATTAGCGGTCCTGTGGAACTTTTTGAACTAACTCGTATAACATTGCCATTAAGTTTGTAATAGATTGTTGCTCCTATGCGCTCTATTCCTAAAACATCGCCTTCTTGGAAACTAGCCACACGCCCTAAAGAATTTCCAGACTCAAACGCATCCACTCTACCGTCCCACGCATATAACGCATATTCAATACTCTGGTAAGTAGCGTCAGCATTTGTAGAAGAAAGTCCTATCATAACGTTGTTGAAGTTATAGTACGCAGGGTACTCAACTCCGCCATCCCCTTCAATATTTTGCAGCGATGAAGCTCCAGCATCAAACCCTGCAGAGTTACCGGTTTTACTAATTGAACCTGCACTTGTACTTACTGCCACTAAATCAGTCCATTCAACTAAATCATCAACCACCGTTGGATCTAAACCTGCTTCATACTCAGCCAAATTATTTCGGCCATCGCCATCGCTATCAAGCAAAGCATCATTGGGATCGCCTGGATTTAAACCAAACTGAGTTTCCCAGTCATCTAGTATGCCATCGTTATCGTCATCCATATCAAATGAATCGATAATCCCGTCGCTGTCACTATCAATGTTCTGTGATGGCGACACTGTTCCACCATAAATCTTTACTCCGTTAACAGTAAAATCCGGCAAAAATATACTTGCATCCACAATTAGCGGTCCTGTGGAACTTTTTGAACTAACTCGTATAACATTGCCATTAAGTTTGTAATAGATTGTTGCTCCTATGCGCTCTATTCCTAAAACATCGCCTTCTTGGAAACTAGCCACACGCCCTAAAGAATTTCCAGACTCAAACGCATCCACTCTACCGTCCCACGCATATAACGCATATTCAATACTCTGGTAAGTAGCGTCAGCATTTGTAGAAGAAAGTCCTATCATAACGTTGTTGAAGTTATAGTACGCAGGGTACTCAACTCCGCCATCCCCTTCAATATTTTGCAGCGATGAAGCTCCAGCATCAAACCCTGCAGAGTTACCGGTTTTACTAATTGAACCTGCACTTGTACTTACTGCCACTAAATCAGTCCATTCAACTAAATCATCAACCACCGTTGGATCTAAACCTGCTTCATACTCAGCCAAATTATTTCGGCCATCGCCATCGCTATCAAGCAAAGCATCATTGGGATCGCCTGGATTTAAACCAAACTGAATCTCCCACTCATCTAACATGCCATCGTTATCATTATCGGCATCCACAGAGTTAAGTAGCCCGTCGTTATCTAAATCTGCATCAATTACTTCAATTAATACGGTTGCAACACTTTTATAATGATTTTCTTGTAACTGATACGTAAATGCATCGAATCCAGCAAAATCTACTTTTGGTGTGAAGCTTATGGTTTTATCAGGATTCACCACAGCACTACCATAGCTCGCTGGCGTTGCCAAGCTTAAATTTACATCACTTAATCTAGTATAAATATCATTGCTTAATATGGTTACTTGTACAGTTTTAGAATTTTCTATTTTCACAAAATCATACACAGCCGTTGAAGGCAATTCAGTTCGTTGCGAACTCGGTATGGTCGCATTGGTCAATTGACCTTTCAAGTTGTACATACGCTTATCCACAAAACCGTTACCAAACTCGAAGCCCGTTAATAGACCATCCGCGCGATAAACTGCGTTATGAGCAATAATATAAGGTACATCATTCATATTCGCATCGATATGGGTGATGCGATTAAGGCTATCATAGCCGTAATCAATGGCACGCCCCGTGGGGGTAGTCGTCTGCAACACACGATTTAGGATGTTGTACTCATAGTGTGAGGTATAGGTAACACCCACTTCAGTTTTAATGTGATCAGTGATATTGCCAAAGGCGGAATAAACGTAATCAGTGGTGCCACTTTGGTCCGAAATTTGGCACAGTTGGCCCACACCATTGGTGCAGATATCATAAATCATGGTGACATCTTCTTCAGTACCAGGATAGTCGATGTTGGTGACACGGTTGAGGCCATCATAGCTATATGTGACGGTGATACCACGGGCATCGGTGATGGTTATTACGTTGCCTGCTTCGTCGTGGGTGTAGGTACGGCTACCGCGATCGGGGCTGGTTTCTTTTAGCAAATTCCCTAAATCATCGTAAATATATTCTGTGGCAGCATCATTGGGGGTAATCACCTTGGTTAAACGGTCAGCCACATCGTAAACATATTGGGTCAGGGTATCCTGGGTGTTGAGATCGGTACCGCCGAAGTCGCCAGTGACACTAGTTAGGCGTTTTAGACTGTCATAGTTATAATCAGTGCTGATGTTTTTGGCGTCGGTTTGTGTATCTAACAAGCCATTAGGAGCATAATTAAAATCAGTAATATCATCGATCAACGTACGAGTATCAAGCTGGTTGTATATATCAAAGGTCTGCTGTACCGTGCGGTACAATAAATTACTGGCATCTTTGATATTTTCTACAACCCGGTTGCCTTCTGAATCCAGGGTATATTCGACCTTGTTACCCAATTGATCCGTCATGCTTGTTAAGCGACGTGCTGCATCGTATCCCAGCGTAATCGTGGTCGCAAGTAATGTACCATAGGCTTGAGTAATGGTTTCTACTTCACCGGTAGATAAATATGACCATCGCGTGGTACGCGAGACTGCATTGGCGGCTTCGGTTACTGATTCGAGACGATCATTGCCTGAGTAGTAAGTGTATGTTATTGATACGCCGTTTGGTCGTGTTTCGCTAGTTACTTTTCCCGTCGTGCTATATTGAATATTATCCCTTAAAACGAGGCCTTCAGGGCCAATAATTTGTTTTATTTTTGCTCGATTATTCCCCTCTGAAATATCATTAGGGTAATAGGTGATTTGCGTGACATCATTGACGGTGGCATTTGGACGTGGGCCATCTACTTCAGATAGTTGGTTAAGTGGGCCATTATATTTAAACATGGTGGTACGCGATACGGGTGCGAAACCACCTTGGCCATCGGGCGCAGAACCGGAAAGCGTGATTGATGACACATTACCTAAATCATCATAAGCATACGTTGTAATTTTTAATTGTCCATTTATCACGGAAGATTCTGTTATAGTCGCCACCTTATTATGAAAGCGCGTATCGTAGGTGTAATCTACTCGTCGCTGCTCGGGGGTTCCCACTGCTTTAATTTCAAAACCTGGATTCCCTTTTAAGTCATATACCCCAAATTCAGTCGTAACTCCATCTTTAGATAAACGCACAAGATTGCCGCTATTATCGTATTGTTTAAACATATTACTATTAGCACCGGAATAACAAATCGGGCCGGTAGATTCTGCTTCATAAATTTGGTTATTTAGGGTTTTCATCTGGAAGTTAGTAACACCACCACGACTATTTGTAATATCGCGTGAACCATCTGTGTTGTAACTTATTGATACTCCGTCAATGCGGTCTGTCAACACTTCGGTTTGCGGACCGTGATAAGATGCAACACCTCTTCCCTCGCCATCATATTCGTAATTGGCGTAACGAATACCGCGTTCATCCGTGATACCGGTGAGATAATTTACATACGTTTGATTTTCATAGTGATATTGACGTGTTGGATTGTCAACAGAATCTTCCGGTGTTGCATCTGGGTAGCTAATAATAGCCAGATTGTTGTTCAAGTCATACTGGAAAGACCAAACCCTTCCTGAATGATCTTGCAGACTCTCGATACGTCCTAATGTATCGTAACCATATATTAATGAATGCCCAACGTTTGTATTAACAGAAACAAGCCGTTGTTGTTCGTCATAGACCAGTGTTTGTTTATAACCTTGGGGGGATTCAATTGACAATAATTGTCCATTTGCATTATAAGTTTCCACCTCATCAATAGCCGTATGAAAACGCCAACCGATAATATTACCAACTTCATCAAGCAGGCTTTCGACACGTTCCTTTATGTTATTATCATTACTCCATACACCACTCCCTTCGGGATAAAATATCAGACTTTTGCCATCGGGTCGCTTAATTATCAATTCTTGTCGGGCAGTGGTTTTAGCGGTAGCACCCCCAGCATATTTAGTCCTGGCAATAATATCAATGGTTGCCACTGTAGTGCCATCTTCATCAGAAACAATTCGGCAGCTGTTCGTAGCACTATCATATATCACCGTACTTGTGGGATGCAGCGATTTTGCTTTTAATTCATTCCAACCCGATAGACAAGCATCGCCAGGGCTGTTGTATTCCGAGCTTTTGGGAAGAACTGGATAATTGCTAGCATCAAATACCTTAGTCAAGATTATGCTTCGATCGTAGTGGTGAGTCCACCCGGGCCCAACAGCCGTGCTGCCTTTACCGTAACTGTTATACATCAGCCCCAACGTCAACGGGTATTGACCACTATAAATAGATAAATTTTCTTCTTGTATTTTGTTACCGGTTGCGTGGTTTATTGGATTACCCGAGGGACAAAACTTTGGGGTACCCAGGTTCACTTCACTCGAAAGCGTGTTAACGGCTGAATATTTCTTGTAATAGTATCGGTAGGAATGATAGTGGATCTGTGAGGTATCAAAATAATGAACGTGGGTATAAGATCCACCCCTATCAACACACCCCCAACTAGGATCAGCTACAGCTCCGTATTTAGCTAAGTACCAGGCTTGATAATCGATACTGCATTGTGCTAATGCGTCATGAATAGTTTCATACTCACCCATTTCATAGAGGTTTCTATGCGCATAAAGCGTGCTTGGAATCCAAAGGAAAACTACTATAGCCACCAACCAAAGCGGCTGTTTTTTTGATTTTTTATTTTTTATTTTTTTAAGAAAAACACTTAATTTCATACAAATCACCTAATGATATTTCCTGATTTCACACCAATTCACAAATATAGGTTAAAGCCACGTATATCGCTGAAGCCCCTACCTTATAACATGATTTAATACTGTAAAAATTAACAACAAATGTATTGTGGAACGATTCGAGACACTTACTGATTTTGTTTTTAATTATCGTTGGTCATACACCATGCTCAAACTGTCCCCGGAATAGATCGCGAACCAGGGAGAATGTAACAACCGTATCATAACATTAATACTGATTTAATATACTATTTTGTTTGTTACACTATCGTTGACAACAAATCAGCCACAAAATATTTATACGTTTTTATATTCTATTACCATATATTAACACATCACGATATTAAGGACTAAAACGTTAGTTTGCTTCCGGTTAAGCATGAGTTAAGTAATGAGATAGATCTTCTATAGTATGTTACTGTAAATTATGATCAATTGATTTTCTACCCAGCTTTAACGTCACAACTGAACCTTAGATTCCGGCGGGCAGGACTCTAGACTATGCTATCTACATTGCACTATTAATTAATAGTGCACACTAAACCGGCTAGCTGGTGTAGAACCTACAACAGCGTAGATAAACGATAACGTGCGGGTAGCACATCACCGCATCAAACGACGTAATACTTTGTGAGTGCATAGCTTACACATTTTGGTAAATGAACCTTAATAATAGCAAACAGATACAATACAAGAAATGTAACTAACCATAGATGCCGCCACAATACCGACCGTTAAGATGTGAATGAACTGGATGTATTGGCAGATACTTCCACCTGGATTGACTATTTCAGGGGTGATGATAGCTCAGGACCTGGACTTCTTAATAGATGAAAATCTCATCGTCACCGGCGACATAATACTTGCAGGATTAATCCCGTATCTAAAGATTAAAAAACAAACTAAAATCTTTAAATTACTTCAAAAAATTAATAGAGTTCCATTAGATATCCATTGGGAAGAAATAATTGAATTCCACGTTAAATGTTTAAAGGGTGGGGAAAATGGTGTTGGTATTCCAGACTTAATCATTGCCCAAAATGCCAAGCAAAATAGCTGCAAAGTATACTCACTTGATAAGCACTTTCGGTTATTAAATGAGGTACTGAAGATTAGGTTATACACATAAAAAGGCTAATAATTTACCAGGGCTAGGAGATCAGAGAACAATAGTCACCCAGGTATTGCCCAGGCGACTATTGCATAGATAGCTTTCGTATTGGTCAATATTCTACAATTGGTTTAAGAGTTTAAGTATAAATAATTAAAGTATAAACCATTAAATTGTAAACCATTAACCGCTCCTTACTTAGTGCTAGGGCTCATCCCTTAAGCTCCTCAAAAACGCAACAATGGCAACTTCTTCATCTGCCGTGAGCTGTAGATCACCGATAACATTGTTGATATTGTTTGCCACTTCCGGCTGGCCAAATGCTCCTGAGTCTCGAATATTGTAGAAGCTCACCACGTCACTTAATGTTTTTAATACGCCGTTATGCATATACGGGGCAGTCACCGATATATTGCGCAGGGTAGGGGTTTTGAACCGACCGTTATCTGCCTGACTGTTTGTAATTGCACCCAGACCAAGGTCAACAGGGTTGTTTCCCATCGGGAATTCCCTATTTTTTGGTAACCCAATGTTGTGATAACGATGATCACTAAATACTACTGTACGGCTATCAATGGTATGACAGATACTGCATCGAGCTCGGCCAGTAAACAAGTCAAGGCCTTGTTGTTCTTGCGCGGTAAAGGTTTCCAGACCTTGTTGTACCCGATCAAATTTTGATGCAAACGGATTTAGCTCGTGTGAGTTTTCGTATGCGGCGATTGCATCGGCGATATTGTTATACGCAACGTCAATATTGGCAAATGCATTGGGTCCGTAAACGCTTTCAAAAAGCCTCGCATAAGCGGCATTTTCTACTTTGGTAACAACCTGTGCTTCGCTGGTATTGTTCATTTCAACTGCATTTAAGAAGGGTCCCTTTGCCTGCTCTGTCAAATTAGGCGCTCGTCCATCCCAAAATTGCCCACCAATGGCGCCAATGGCAAGATCAGTAAACCCAGGGGTGAAGGAAGCGTATGCTGCACTAGGCGTATTTCGGTTACCAAACCTACCAGCAATAACTCCTTCTGAAACGGGTATATTACGATTTGGGTCAGCAAAGCCCGCACGGGGTAAATGACAACTCCCACATGACTGGCCTGCTGGCTCAGACAGCCCCTGATCAAAAAACAGGCGTTTCCCTAACCGTTGTTTATCGGTTAAATCTGCGGCGTAAACCTGTACGCCCGCTACCTGTACGCCCGCTAAAAGTGCCGTCAAACAAATTGCAGTTTTTAGTACCTTTCTCATTAGAACTCCTTCCATGACTTGATTATCGTTTACGTAATTCCGAGCTAATTTCATTGAAATTGATGGTTGCCATTTACTCAAATGCCGCAAACAGACACATTCAACAAAATGACGTGATGAGATGCCGAAAGATACGAATCAGCGTCCTATTACGACTAACGCATGTAATGATGTTTGGTTGACGGTATTAATTTATTATTTTGGCGAACAAGATCAGCAGGGAAGCGGGGCGAAAGCTAGGGGTGAATTTACGGCAGCATAATTGCGGGTTTGCAGTGACTGAAAGTACAAAGAATTGCTTAACACCCCTGTAGCGGCCGGGTATTATAATGCATCAATAAACAGCAGGGGCATAATTACCGGAAGCAATGTTGAGATGTTGGCGTCGTCGTTGATATGTCATTACCTAGCACTTTGCCGTACCAGGGCTTATAATCATCCGTCTGTTTGAAGGCATGGGCTTTATAAGGTATGGACTTTATAGTAAACACTTAAAAAGGAGATAAACACAATGGAAGAAATGCAGTTAGCCGTTGATGCCGCCACAACACCAGGCGTTAAGATGTGGATGAACTGGATGTTGTTCATCTTTTTGTTGTCCATTGTGTTTGTTTGGAAGCATGTCGCTGCCCGGTATGTGCTTGGTGCTTTCTTTTTAACAGTTCCTATCGCGATACTGGTTTTTAATCTTACTCAGTCTGCGCATTTAATTGGCATCTCGCATATTCTGCTGTGGGGGCCGCTTGCTTATTTTTTATTTCGGCGTGAGGTTAAAGCGGTATCCTTTAAGCCCGCCAGTCCTTATGGGGTTTGGCTGATATTGTTATTATGTACCATTACTATTTCATTAGTGTTTGATGTACGGGATATAGCATTAGTCATGCAGGGTATGAAGTAGAAGAAGTAGAAAAGGTAGCGGTGTGTATTGTTAGGCAAAGTTATTGGTCAAGCTATCACATGCCTCATGCATTCAAGGACGACATAAACGGCACTTCATCACTTCAAATAAAACGGTATGCAGTCGGTTCCATCAGCTCATTCAGGTGCGGTTTGATTGCCCGCCAGAGTACCCCTACGGATTTTGCCCACGCCTCAAAATTGGTCAATTGATTGGCGAGCCCAAGTATCATAAAGTTGTTGTGCAGGGGAGTACCGCACGTAGACCTTAAGCACCAACGCCAAATATTTTTTCAGGGATGGTGGGCGGGATTCTTTGGGCAGAACAGGAAATTGACGAAAAACCGGTCATCATAATTGGTTTTGCTGCTGGCAGTCGTCACTATTTATTGAGGCAAGCAGAAAAATTCCAAAAGGGCCGCCAAACAAACCCAGCTGGCCGCTTTGAAAAGGATGCCTGATGAGGCTGGGCTTATGTGGAAATATTTTCGCCTATGCGAGGTGGTGCCCGGTAATATCCGATTTCGCCAATTTTGCTTGAACGCACGGTGCTAAATTTTTGAGCCCAAGGAACAAAATAACCCTATGAAAAACCAAGAGAAGCAGTATATACACTAAAGTTTTGTAATTATTTGTAAAGTTACATTTATCTTGTAGTATTTGTGGCAAAATTTAAACCTACATTTTCCAACGATACATAACATGCCACATATTCTGCTCATCGATGACGACACTGAACTATGCGAGATGCTGGGTGAGTATCTCGAATCGGAAAACGTTCAAGTGGATACTGTCCACAATGGTCGTGATGGCGTAAATAAAGCCCTGTCGGGTAATTTCGATGCCATCGTGCTGGATGTCATGATGCCCGAAATGGATGGTTTTAGTGTTTTACGGGAACTACGCCAACAAACCTTTATCCCGGTACTAATGCTCACGGCTAAGGGTGAGGATGTCGACCGCATTGTCGGCCTGGAAATGGGTGCCGATGATTACCTTCCCAAACCCTGCAATCCACGTGAACTGGTTGCACGTCTCAAGGCTATTTTACGCAGAACCCAATATATCCCGCGATCACGGGATGTATTGACAGCGGGAAACATTAAAGTGAACCCTGCGTCTCGAAACGCCTACCTTAATGACAAATCCCTGGCATTAACCAGTAGTGAATACAATCTTCTTGAGGCGCTGATCCGTCAGGTCGGGCATGTCGTCGATAAAGAAACACTATCTTTGCAGGCACTGGGGCGGGAACTCACCGTATACGACCGCAGTATTGATATGCACATGAGTAAACTACGGCAAAAGCTGGGGGATGATAAACAACACATTATCCAGACCGTTCGTGGTATTGGCTATCAATTATCGGGGGATTGATGGGACGCCTGTTCTGGAAGATTTTTCTGTGGTTCTGGGTAACACTCATTCTCATTGTCGCGAGTGTCATGTGGGGTACGGCTATTTATGTACACGATGCCGACGAAACGCGACGCCCTAATTTCCGTAACAAAATCGTTAAACAACAAGTTCTCGCCGTAAGTCAGGTGCTTAAATATGGCGGAGAACAGGCAGCACTCGAGGTATTAACAAAGGGGCAGGGTGGCCCCTTGCGGATTCGGGTATTCGTGATTAAACCTGATGGAACCGAACTGCTGGGGCGTGCCGTAGACACTAACGATCCGATGTATAGGCAGTACGCTTCCGTGCAGGCTCCTAATGGACAGACTTATCAATTAGCATCGGTGCAGAACAATCGTTCCCGGCGTTCTACCGCAGCGCAAATCATGCGACCTTTCAGGAATACTCCAGAAATATTATTTGTTTGGTTAGGTATTGCTGTGTTACTCAGTGGGTTAGTCTGTTTCTGGCTGGCTTGGTATCTCGCTCGGCCTATTCGTTCCCTGCAAATGGCGGCACAAAAGTTATCCCATGGGGAGTTAGATACCCGTGTGCGCAATCTTATGGGTAACCGCAGAGACGAAATCGCTGACCTTGGTCAGGATTTCGATTTGATGGCATCTCGTTTACAGGCGGTAATCACGTCGCAAAAACAGTTACTCAGTGATGTCTCCCATGAATTACGTTCACCGCTTGCACGTTTACATGTGGCGTTAGGCCTGGCGCGAAATAAATCACGGGGGGATATCGAAACCGAACTAACACGCATTGAGCAGGAAGCAAATCGGCTGGACGAGCTGGTGGGTGGTGTTTTAACACTATCGCGACTGGAAGCAGGGCTTAACCATTCAACAACCTATGCGAAAGAGGATTATGTCGATGTAGCTTCGTTATTATCGGAGATTGTCAAAGATGCCAACTACGAAGCCAATACTGTCAAAAAACAGGTGGTTCTGAATTATAAACAATCGTGGATTCTTAAGGCAAATACGGAATTATTACGACGTGCGCTTGAAAACATTATTCGCAACGCAATTCATTACACCAAAACGGATACCACGGTTACGGTATTATTAGCGCCAGATAAGATGGATGATCAAATGATTGTAACCGTCTGTGATAGCGGCCCTGGTGTCCCGGAAGAAAAAATAGACGATTTATTCAAACCGTTTGCACGATTGTCAGAAGCGCGTGACCGCGACAGTGGCGGGTATGGACTTGGCTTGGCAATTGCCCAGCGCGCCGTGCGACTGCATAGCGGTACAATTTCAGCAGGTAACAATGGTCAGGGAGGACTTTGTGTAACAGTCAAACTACCCCATATTCAATAGTATTTCCCCCTCTAGGTTTAGGATTTTAATAGCAGTGCAAGCCATCGTAGTTCAATTAGTCATAGTGCAATTAGTCGTAGTTCAATGAATCGTAGTCCAAACCACAGTAGTTCAAACCACCGCAATTCAAATCAATGTGGCGCTCATAATCTTTACCTGATTTTACATTGACGTTACCCCAATTTACGCATGACTCAGCCATAATTTGCTCACCAACTGAATAATGGTTGAAGACATAACTGGTTTATATAAGGAGTTCATTATGAAAAATCGTCGCCTGTTTTTGACAACAGCGTTTGTAACGACAGCGTTGGTTGTGGTGCTATCTGCTTCAGGAATTGCCATCGCGGAGGGATCCGGCGATAAACATTGTGGAAAGCATGGGGACCGGCTCAGCGAACAACATTTACAAAAAAAACTGGAGCGTATGACCAAGAATCTGGGGCTTGATGAAAATCAGAGGCAACAGGTTCAAGCGGTTATGCACGAACACAGGAATACCATGAAGCCATTGATGGAGAAGAAAAAAACTATCCGGAAATCTCTTCGCAATCTTGACCCGGTCTCGCCCGACTACGATTCACAACTGGCGACGTATGCCGGCGAAAAATCAGAGCTGGTACGCCAAATTACCTTGGCTAAAGGACAGAAGCGTAAGGCGATTACCTCAATCCTTACCCCTGGACAGCTTGAAGCCAAGCGGAAAATGCGTTTAGAGCACACAAAACAAGCAATGTGATCGTACTTGCAATTACGGTACTGTTGTTAACGATAGTTTATAAGTAATGGATCATTAGGAAATGATACAGACTATCTCTGCAGGTAAAACGGGTTAGCTTGGCTAGCCCGTTTTTTTGTCTAAAGATGACGTGGCATGTATTTCTGCAACTTAACCTGAAACCTTAAGATCGGGTTAGTCTTTAGCTTATATCAATCAGTTGAATTCTCGATTTCGGACCCCGGTTGCCACACTGAATCATGGGAACAAGAAACTTTTCTCAGGGGATAGTTCACTTCCATTTCGGTGTACAGAATCGTTAGGCCACAACAGTAAATAAGGGCCTTGAAAGAATGGCGCGCCCGACAGGATTCGAACCTGTGACCTTTGGCTTCGGAGGCCAACACTCTATCCAACTGAGCTACGGGCGCTGATGATTGTTACATGGGTTTTGCCATCCATGGCGATGCTACTGGTATTTTTTCGAACCCCAGCCCGGCCTTCCATGGCCGGGCGTTCCGCAAGCTGCGAATGTCCACTGGACATTCGGTCTTGCTTCACCCAACTGAGCTACGGGCGCTGATGATTGTTACTTGGGTTTTGCCATCCATGGCGGTACTACAGTGCTTTTTTGTGACACCAGCCCGGCCTTCCTTGGCCGGGCGCTCTGCAAGCTGCGAATGTCCAGTGGACATTCGGTCTTGCTTCGCCCAACTGAGCTACGGGCGCTGATGATTGTTACATGGGTTTTGCCATCCATGGCGGTACTACTGTTATTTTTTCGAACCCCAGCCGCCTTCAATGGCCGGGCGTTCCGCAAGCTGCGGTGTGTACCGGATGTTCTATCTTGCCTCACCCATTTGAGCGATAGGCACCGTTGACTAATGACGAAATTAACGCTTACCACTGATTTTTATGCGTTTACGCTGGTGGGCGTAGCATACCGCCTGAAACAATTTGCGTCTATGGTTTATTCGCAATTCGTCTCCACACTACAACATTAACAAATTCGCCACAAAAACCGCTAATTCTTACTGTAACAGCGCGTTTTTGCTTTACGCAGGAATAACCCTTGGCGTTAGGTAGGGCGTTACATTAATTTAGCTCAACCCTATCTTTAGGATAATGTTGGACAATATTTGACATAGCAAGCACAAAGTAAGTGAAATATTATATATAATCAATGGGTTAACTTTTTTAGATTGGATATTAGCGTCATTTTGCAATAAACTCACGGTAACCTGGCAAGTTGAGTGAATCCTGTGCAACGTGTGACTAGGTATAATCAGCAAACAAAAAGGTAAATCATTAAATGAGTTTTGTGGTAAAAATCGAACCTAGCAACTTAAGTTTTAATGTTGAGGAAAACGAATCCATCCTCGCCGCCGCGTTACGCCAGCATGTTGCCATGCCTTACGGCTGCCGCAGCGGTACGTGCGGTAATTGCAAAGGCCATGTGTTATCGGGTGAAATCACGTACCCGATTAAAGAAGCGCTAGCACTCACAGAGGAAGAGCTCAATTCACAGGTAGCGCTTTTCTGCCAGGCTCAAGCGCTCAGCGATTTGACGATCGAGGCACATTTATTACCGTCTTTGAACGAAATCGTGGTTAAAAAACTACCTTCTCGGGTTGCTGAAAAAACGCAACTTTCTCATGATGTCATTGGCATTAAACTTAAGTTACCCGTTACCGAGTCCTTTCAGTTTGTGGGGGGGCAATATATTGATATTTTGTTGGCCGATGGCCGACGCCGCAGCTTTTCCTTAGCTAATGCTCCCCAGGACAACCAATTTGTTGAATTACATATTCGTGTGGTTGAGGGGGGTGACTTTACACATTTTGTAATGGAAGAACTTCAAGCAAAGGCGATTTTGCGCATTGAAGGCCCCCATGGTAATTTTTTTCTACGGGAAGACTCTGATTTACCTGTGATTTTTATGGCCGGTGGTACTGGGTTTGCGCCGGTAAAGAGTATGATTGAGCAATCTATAGCCAATAACATAACTCGCGAAATGCATTTGTACTGGGGGGCAAGAACCCGCCAGGATCTGTACCTGCACGAATTAGCGTTGCAGTGGGCACAGGAATATCCCCATATTCAATATACGCCGGTACTGTCGGAACCCGATACCGACACTGATTTCCGAACTGGCTGGGTACATGAGGCAATATTAAGCGATTTTAATGACTTATCGAACTATGAAATTTATGCCTGCGGACCACCAGTTATGGTTGCGGCGGGAAAAACCAGTTTCCCAAACCATCATCTGTCATTAGAAAATTATTTTTCAGATGCCTTTGAATTTCAGGAACCCAAAAAACCCAATTAACGCTACTCAGTTAGAGATTAACCAGGCGCTAGTGACAAAGTAATAGGGCACAGTAATAGGACAAAGCATTAGTGCAAAATATAGTGCATACTGCTTGTTGGATTATCACCTAAAACCCCGACTCAGCTGCGGTCGCCAGCATCAATATTCACCAGGGTACCCCCTTCAAAAATCAGGATGCGCAAAAAACGGCCCTTGCCAAGATCGTAAGTCCAGCGATCAATGGGGAGTGCGACACGGGACTCTAAATTAATTTGGCCGGATTGATATTGGTTACCAAACGATTCTTTTGCCGCTGCGTTTGCTGGCTTGTTGATACGATGGCTATTTTTTTCTGCACTAAAATCGGCCGCTGATTTCAGCTGTAACTCTTTGCTACGCTCTTTAATAGCGATGGTTTCTTTTAGCATGGGTTCACCACACTTTAATAAAATTTCTGCTTTCGTATCACCCGTAGAGATAACCCGCGATCCGCAACGCATACTATCGGAGGCCGCCTGTACCGTAGCAAACGCCAACAAGGTTAAGATCCCTAACACTATTTTTATACCCACAGTATTTACCTCCATAATGAATCCTCCCTGCAGCCACTGCAACCGTTGTATTGAGCTCAAACCGCGGCTGAGTGGGTTCAAGTTCGGCGTGTAGGCGTTATGTACTTTTAGTAAACAGCCTTTATTGACGGGTTATTGTTTGTTTCGACACACGCTGACGATATATGTTCTGTGAGGAGGGTGGGGCGTGTAACCTAAGTGTACCTAATTTACGTTTGCACTACACGGTTTTTAACGCGCGCCTTCAATCGCCAGCGGGCTGTTAGTGGGTTTGTGCTCCAACTCCAGGGGGGTATTAATGTCAGACGAGGCTGTTTCACAGCCATGCAATTTTGCCAGCCCTTCGCGGTAATAACGGGTGGCCGCCTGCGTTTCACCCAGGTTTTCCAGTAAATGACCAAGCTCGTTATATGCCTCGGCCGGTCCACCGGCACCAATGCTGGCTTCAAAATAATTACGTGCTTTCCCCCAAAGCCGGTTACGAAGGCTCAAACGCCCCAACGTTAGTAACAAAACGGCATTGTTTTCATGCAGTTGCAGCCAATTTTCACCATGTTCCAGCTGACTTTTGGCATCAGCACCGTCAATCAGGCCGTATAAATGCACTAATTCATCGCTCCATTGACGTTTAAGAGCATTTCGAATGAGGGGTTCGGCCACGTCACTGCCACCTTGTTTAAGCAGTTGCTTGATGTAACTGGTGAGTAATTCTAGATTATGCTGCATATCTGCGGGTATGCGATACCAAACCTGGGACAAGCTCTGCGCCTTACTATCCGCAGAATCATTTATTAAATTAATGTAGGCTTGTTTCTCCATTTTATCGATTTCATCGGGCGCCAGCACTTTATGTTTTCGTAGTTGCGGAATCAAGCTAACCAGGCTCGCCCAGTCGCCCAATTCGCCATACAGTTTGGCCAAGGTCTTCGTCACCGTTTTGTGTTTCGGTTGCGCTTGTTGCACATGCTGCAGTGTTGCCAGCGCTTGCTCAAGATGATGTTGATTATATTGAAGTTGTGCCTGCGTCAACTTAACGGCCAGGTCAGAGGCATTGCTACTTTGGCTCGCTAAGGTCAAGTAACGGTTACGCCGATCAAATTCATTTAATTCATGGGCGGCCCGTGCTGCAGTGAGGTAGTTAAGCAGGGGAGAGGTGCTGTCATTGGCAAATTTTATAACATCCTTTTCTGCCTCTTGCCATCTACCTTCGGTAATTGCCACTAAACCTGATAATAAGGCTTTATTGGCTCGATCACCGCGGCGCTGCCGCCGCCATTGATGCAGGTCACGGGGTACACTCCATAGTTTATAAATAAAACGAAGCCCTACATGTAAAACGATGAACAAAACAATTAAAAGTATCATCCAAGTGATTAAGGACGATTCCACCGTCCAGCCATGATAATTAATCAACACATAACCTCGGTCTTGCATGGCCCCCAGGGTTAGCGCCGCTGCTGCTAAAATAGTCGCGATAATAATCAGCAGTAATTTCATGGTGCTACCTGCTGATGTTGCTGTTTGTCAACAGCGGTAACCGGAGGGCTTGTGGTAACGCGATCTTCATTGGCGGCCACTGTATTGGTAGGCTTGGGCTTGGTGCCAGCAGGCTTATTTTCACTGACCTTGTTTTCACTAACCTTGTTTTTACTACCGTTGTTTTCAATAATTTTGTTTTCGATAAGCTTATCGTCGCTGGCATCGCTGTTATTCATGTTATTGGTCACATTATTACTAACGCTACCAATAACATCATCGTCATTAACCTTGCTATGCACCTTGTCGGCTACCTTATTTTCCATAGCATCGTCTTTAGTGGCGCTACTCGGAGGAGCTTTGTTTTGTGAAACATTATTTTGTGAACCACTGTTTTGTGAACCACTGTTTTGAGAAGTGTTGCTTAGAGGGGCACTGTTTTTGACATTGCCATGAGAAACACGCTGAGTAAGCGTATCTGGATTTTGTATCTGGCTCACCCCATTACCAACGGTCTGTTGCTGACGCTTTATCCAGGAACGCAATTCACGCAATGATGCACTAATATCAGGCAGTTGTGGTTTTAATTCAATGGATTGCAGTTGTTGCACCGTTTGCAATACATTCGTTACGGATGCTGACTCCTGATCAAAATAACGCTCAACCCAGTGTTTGATGTCATTTAAATTGCGTTGAAAAACCGGCGTATCCGCATGCAAAAGCGCAATACGAGCTTGCTCCAGTTTCAGGCTCAAATTTTGAGATAAATACTGTTTTTCACCCGGGGTCAGCAGGGGCTCAATAGCTTGTTCAGTACGTTGTATTTCAAACAACCCCGATACAATGTCGTTTAAGAGTTTTTTGGCACCCTCAGCGACACTACCACTTTCCGGGTCGGTGGATTCTGACGTGCCGCCCTCGAAATTCATTTCTTTTTTAACCAGTGGTAATTGACCTATCCCCGCGATTAAGCTGCTAAGCTGAGCGGCCATTCCCGCAATATCAGGCAAAGGTGCTGAGTTCAACTGACTAATTTCATTCGATATTTTTTCCCTAATGGGTATTAATGCCGGGTCACCAATCGCTTTTAGACGCCGATCGGCATCCTGAAGGGCCGTTTTTGCAGTCATCACATCCCGCTCTAATAGAAGACGGTGGTTAGCAATGGATAGTAAATAGTCTACTTCTGACAGTCGCCACAATAACGGGTCTTTGCCTTTTTCAGTTGCCATGGTTTGCAGTTGAGCACTGACTTGCTCAATAGAAAGTTTGGCCGTTCGTTGGGCATTTTGAGTTTGGGTGGCTTTGGCTTCCAAGGACTGTTGTTGCTGGTTGAGTTTGTTCAGCTGTGTTTGCAATGTATCGAGGTTGTTGTTTTGCTGGCCTTGCTGGGAAGATAGAGTGGTTAATGATTGAGCGAGCTGCTGGTTTTGCTGATAAACCCAATAACTGGTGCCACCAACGGCGCCAAAAATAACCAACAGCACGATAATTACGATGACCAGCACCATACCACGCCGTGATTTTTCTGGTTTTTTTGCGGTATTGGCTGTGCTCGATTTTTTGTCCGCTTTTTTAGTTTTTGGTGTTGTTGTCAGCGCTTTGTTCGCTGAAGCGGACGCTACGGAATCAGCAGTCGCTTTATTTTGTGATTTTTTTGATGTGGCGTCACCAGCAGCATCCTTTGGTTTAGCATTCTCCGGCGAAGGATTATTGGCTGGTGGTTGATGGTCTTTGTCGTTTGCTTCGCTCATGCTCATTCCCTAAAGCTAGGTATTTTAGAATTATTATAATAAAGGGTTATTTTAAACTACCGATTAATGCCGATACAACAGGATTGCTCCCACATTGTATCGCGTTGGCAATTAGGCGCGCCGTTTTTTGTCCGTCGGGATTAGGCTGCATTATTATAAGGTGGTGATGTAAGAAACAGTACAAGTAATACCACTTCCCTCAACACCAACTCGTATTTGCTTATTGACTGTATAAGCAGTTAATGCGGCAGATAACAATGATCTGTCTGCGGGCGCCCCTAAAATCACCCAATCATTATCACAACCTAATGTTGATTGACTTGGGCTAGAGTCCGTTAAATTTTCAAGCCGAATATTAGCACTACCATCTGGATACACACTTACTGATTTAATATTTGCTGTCCAATCAACCGCATTGGCCGATGCCGAGAATACGATTAGACTAACTAAAACTATTTTTTTAAACATAGATTTAAACATAAATTCGTCCAACTAAAGTTTTATTTATAACAGTGCCCGGTGCCAAACACTATAAAATTTTTGTAAAAAAAATAACCGTTAGCGATGGTTATTAATAGACCGATTGATCTAATACATTAGTTCATTGGCCCTGCTGTTGTTTCCACAAACCGATGGTCGCCAAAATCGATTCGTCACTGGCTTGATCCGCAAGCAGAGGGAGGTGTTTAAAACCCAGAGTTTGAGCCAAAGCCACACTACGTTCACTTACAACAACCAAGGTTGTTTTTATTAACCATTTGCGTCCCAAGGCGCCTACCATATCATATAAATTGTGTAGTCCCTCATTACTGGTCACTACAATCACGTCAACTTCATTCCTAGCCCAACGACGCATTAATTCACTGGTATCGGTAGTGGGTCTGGCACGGCGATAGCATTCTGCGTATTCAACAACAGCGCCACGTTGTTGCAAAGTCGTGGCCAATAATTCCCGCCCGCCTTCGCCACGAAAAATAACAATGTGTTTACCGGCAACTGCCTGCATATCGGGCATGGCAAGTAACGCTTCACTGTTAAATTTATGCTGAGGAAAGATGTCGGCTTTATGGCCATGCCGTGCTAATTGTTTGGCGCTGCCTTTTCCCACCGCAGCCACGTTAACGCTGGATGGTAAGCCCCCCTGGGCAGAGATGAGATTCATACCCCGATCCACGGCATTGGGACTAATAAAGATGGCAATATCAAATTGCGCCAAACGGGCGATAACACCACTGAGCACCGCATTATCAATTGGGTCGGTGATTTCCAATACTGGAAAACGAATAACCTTCCCACCGGCAGATTCGATTAATTGGCATAAAGGTTCAGACTGCAATGCAGGACGCGTATTAACAATGGTTATGCCGTTCAAGTTAACGCCATTCAGGCTTGCGCCATTGCGTTCAGCCACTGGCATACACGTCTTTCAATATCTCACGAGCGCCGCGTGATAATAAATCGTCTGCCAATGCGGTACCTAATTGTTCTGCTTCGCTGGCAGCACCCTCTATGTTACCCCGAACTACTTCGGTGCCATCAGGACGCCCTACTAGCCCCCGCATGGTTAAACGATCGTTCTCCAACTCGGCAAACCCGGCAATGGGTACCTGACATCCGCCTTCCAGTCGGGCATTCATGGCGCGCTCGGCCAAAACACAGGTACGGGTTTGCTGATGATTGAGCGCCATTAACAAATCGTTGATGCGGTTATCATCTTGCCGGCATTCGATACCCACGGCACCTTGTCCAATCGCGGGTAAACTGACCAAAGTATCTAAAGATTCGCTAATACGGTCCACAAACCCCAGACGCTTTAAACCAGCGCTGGCTAAAATAATAGCATCGTATTGCCCATCATCCAGCTTGCTCAAACGAGAATTGACGTTGCCACGTAAGTCTTTAATCTGTAAATCAGGCCGCCACGCTTTAATCTGGGTTTGACGCCGTAAACTGGAGGTGCCCACAACAGCGTTTTTCGGCAAATCGGTCAGCTGTTGGTACTTGTTCGAAACAAAGGCATCGCGAGGATCTTCTCTTTTACAAATAACCGCCAAATGCAAGCCATCAGGAAAGGCCACTGGCACATCTTTCATAGAATGCACGGCTATATCTGCATCGCCATTAAGCATTCCCACTTCCAGTTCCTTTACAAACAGGCCTTTGCCACCCACTTTCGCTAACGGAGTGTCGAGTATTTTATCCCCCTGGGTGACCATTTTGACCAATTCGATCTTAATACCCGGATTTAACGCAATGAGGCTGGAGCGCACGTATTCAGCTTGCCATAATGCCAAAGGGCTGCGTCGAGTGGCTATACGAACAATATCTGACATGTTTATTAATCTCGTGGTTGTATGTATATAAGTTGTAGTAAAAAGCTGTTGTAGTACCTGTTGTTGTAATACCTGTTGTAGCACCTGCTAGCGTACCAAGCATTGATAACGCAGCTCTGTTTTAATCGATTAATCAAATAACATTGTGATGTTTTTCGCTCAATACCTCTAACATACTGCTTCTAACATAATGTCTCTAAGTAAACGTTAACCATTCCTGGGGATGGGCTGCTACCGATAGGCATCCCACCTATTTCTTCGATTATTTTTTCAAACTCTTCCGAAAAACACTTATGCTATGCGTTGCCAAAGCGATAGGCAACTTTAAATTATCCAGTAGCAGTGCTTATGTATTATTAAGCTCAATTTTGGTAAAATCGGCGACCTTTAAATTTTTGCACACATATCAATACATTTTGTAAGGAATAAGCATGCATACAGGTGAAACCATAACCCAATTCATTAGTGAAGAACAACGCCGTGTTGGTGGTGCCAGCGGTGATTTTACAGCGTTATTAAATGATGTTGTCACAGCTTGCAAATATATTTCCAACGCCGTTAATCAAGGCGCATTGGTTGGTGTATTAGGCACAGCCAGTAGCGAAAACATTCAAGGCGAAACCCAGAAGAAACTGGATATTATTTCCAATGACATTTTTCTAAAGTCCAACGAATGGGCTGGCCACCTGGCAGGCATGGCTTCTGAAGAAATGGATGATGTTTATCCCATTCCCAGTGAATACCCCAAGGGAAAATATTTAATGTTGTTTGATCCATTGGATGGTTCTTCCAATATTGATGTCAACCTGTCAGTGGGCAGTATATTTTCTATCCTGCTTTGTCCTGAGGGCGTCACGGATCCCAAAGCAGAGGATTTTTTACAACCGGGTACTAAACAGGTTTGCGCCGGATTTGCACTGTATGGTCCCTCAACGATGTTGGTATTAACCACCGGGAACGGCGTGAGTGGATTTACCCTGGACCAAAATGTTGGAGAATTTATTCTTACCCACCCTGACATGACAATTCCTGCCGATACCAAGGAATTTGCCATTAATATGTCCAACCAGCGTTTCTGGGAGGAACCCGTACAACGTTATATTGATGAATGCTTGGCTGGCACCACGGGTGCGAGAGATAAAGACTTTAATATGCGTTGGGTAGCCTCCATGGTGGCTGAGGTTTATCGTATATTGACACGCGGCGGTATTTTTATGTATCCCGCTGACAGTAAAAGCCCAGGTAAGGCCGGGAAGCTGCGTTTAATGTATGAAGCTAATCCTATGGGCTTTGTGGTAGAACAGGCGGGTGGTTTATGTTCAACGGGCCGTGAACGCATTATGGAAGTGCAGCCGAACGGCTTACATCAACGAGTGCCGGTTATTTTGGGTTCAAAAAATGAAGTGGAGCGTGTGATTTCGTATCACAAAGATGCTTAATTGAGATAGATACTCCCCAATTGGTTAGCTAGGCTACACCAATTGGGGCTTATCGTTACACGCTTGTTTCTTATGAACTAATTTTACGAACTCATTTTATGAGTTAATTTTACACGTTAATCTCGCAGCCAATCTGGCTAAAAAACAACCAAACCAGTCACTAACAAGCATTGTGTGACCGCCCGCATTGCTGGCTGAATCACTGGCTCTCGTTACACGTCGAGATTCGCCACCTGCAGCGCATTTGTCTCAATAAAGTCCCGCCGCGGCTCTACCTGATCACCCATCAACGTGGTAAATACCTCATCTGCTGCAATCACATCTTCAATTCGTACTTGCAACAACCGTCGTGAATTAGCATCCAATGTGGTTTCCCATAATTGATCGGGGTTCATTTCTCCCAGTCCTTTATAACGCTGGATATGCTGACCCCGTTTTGCTTCCTCCATTAACCAGTTCAACGCTTCTTTAAAATTACTCACGTCGCTCTTGCGTTCACCCCGTTGCACAAATGCCCCTTCGGCTAACAAACCATCCAACTGCCCGCCTAAGGAAATCAGGCTTTCATATTCAGACGAACTAAAAAACTCACTGGTTAACATCCGTTCATTACTAACACTGTGACTGGTAGCAACCACCTTTATGGTATTGGTACCCAACTCCGGGGCTTCTTCCAGGACCAGGCTATACCGCGTACTATCACCTTGCTGATCATTATTGTTTAAGCGTTGTTCTAACTCATCAATCCACGCTTGGGTTTTGTCTTTATCTTTCATACTCTCAGTGGTAAACGTTGGCATGAAAATCAACTTTTCCAACATCTCTGCATGATAGCGTCGCGACAAACGGTCTATAGTAGCCATTACGGTGAGGTATTGCTTGGCCAGGGTTTCCAGCGTTACGCCACTAATTGCGGGTGCGTCTACGTTGACATGTAACCCAGCATTCTCTAATGCCAGCTGTAACAAGTACTCATTGAGTTCCAGGTCATCTTTTACATAGCGTTCCTGTTTGCCTTTTTTCATTTTATAGAGCGGTGGCTGGGCGATATAAATGTGACCACGCTCGACTAATTCAGTCATTTGACGATAGAAGAACGTTAGCAACAAGGTACGTATATGAGAACCATCAACATCCGCATCCGTCATAATAATAATGCGGTGGTAACGTAATTTATTTGGGTCAAATTCCTCGCGTCCAATACCACAACCCAATGCGGTAATTAATGTGCCTACTTCAGCTGAAGACAACATTTTGTCGAAGCGAGCCTTCTCTACGTTTAAAATTTTACCTTTTAATGGCAGGATGGCCTGGTACTTCCGATCTCTTCCCTGCTTGGCTGACCCCCCCGCGGAATCACCCTCCACCAGGAATAATTCAGATAAAGCCGGATCTTTTTCCTGGCAGTCCGCCAGCTTTCCTGGCAAACCCGCAATATCCAGGACACCTTTGCGTCGCGTCATTTCACGCGCTTTACGAGCGGCTTCGCGCGCTCTCGCCGCTTCTATAATTTTATTGACCACGGCTTTTGCATCGGCAGGGTTTTCCATGAGAAATTCCTGACATTTTTCAGCCATGGCAGATTCAACAACGCCTTTTACTTCAGAGGAAACCAGCTTGTCCTTGGTTTGAGAGGAAAACTTTGGATCCGGTACTTTGACCGACAACACCGCCACTAATCCTTCGCGGCAATCGTCGCCGGCGGTTTGTATTTTGGCTTTTTTGGCCGAACCTACTTTTTCAATGTATTGATTCAGAGTGCGTGTTAATGCACTTCTAAACCCCGCCAAATGCGTACCACCATCGCGCTGAGGAATATTATTGGTAAAACAAAAAATGCTTTCCTGGTAAGAATCATTCCATTGCATGGCTAATTCTACTTCCATATCATCCTTGGTGGTTTTGAAATAAAGCACGTTAGGATGAAGCGGTGTTTTCTTACGGTTTAAATGCTCGACAAATGCTTTAATCCCCCCCTTGTACTCAAAGGTATCTGTCTTTCCGCTGCGTTCGTCATTGAGCTTAATACAGACGCCGGAGTTTAAGAATGATAATTCTCGTAAGCGTTTGGCTAAAATTTCATAATGATATTCGGTATCGGCAAAAATATTCGGACAGGGCTTAAAATGTAAGTCGGTACCAGAGCGCTCTGCCTGCCCCGTCACCTTTAAAGCTTCCACTGGATCTCCATAACGGTATTCTTGGTAGTTTATATTTCCGTCTCGGTAAATGGTTAGCTTTAGCCATTCAGATAATGCATTTACAACGGAAACCCCCACACCATGCAACCCCCCTGACACTTTATAGGAGTTATCATCAAACTTTCCGCCTGCATGCAATACAGTCATTATCACTTCAGCGGCTGATCGGCCCTCTTCCTCATGGATATCAACAGGAATCCCCCGCCCGTTATCAGATACGGATATCGATCCGTCACCATGAATAGCAACATTAATTTCTGAACAATGGCCAGCAAGTGCTTCATCGATGGCGTTATCAACTACTTCAAAGACCATATGATGCAAACCCGTACCGTCATCGGTGTCACCAATGTACATACCAGGTCGCTTTCGTACTGCATCTAAGCCTTTTAGAACCTTAATATTACTGGAGTCATATTCTGTTGACTGGGACATATCGACCTCGTTGTCACGTTGGAAAGGAAGCTCGCAAAAAGAAAAATAACGTACTCAAATCACTCATTGAAGTGTGCCTGATTCGGCCTAACTATTGGGTGACCTTTAATTATTTTACGTTACTAGTCACACTACCAATTAATCCCCCATTATACCGGTATTTATAGAGATAAGCTTCTCTATTTATAAACAAAACAAACGGTCTCTGGAGCAACGACAGCAATGGGAGCAACCGCCAAAACCCTATTAGGTTTCACGTGGAACATCATAGTCAGCGCTATTAATTAGGCAATCAGCAAGGCCTCACTAACAAGTAAATAGAACATGCGTACAACAATAAAAGAATGGCAAGTACTCAGGATTGTTATTCGCCAGTTCGACACAGATAAAATCAATTAACGACGAGAGGCCTTATACAGGATACAAACAATTCAAGATTAATCTGTTGAACATCGATGCGCAGTCAAGATCAGTATCCAGGGTACGAAATGAGTAGCTCCACAGACAATAACCATAATCCTAGCCAAGGGACACGATACAGTAATGCGTGTTGAGATCAGGTACCCAATCAGGGCAACAAGGACAAAGGCTAGCCTACGTAAACTTACTCAATAGGTGTATTCCAGAAAACGATCCTTCACTTACATTTCAATTGTTCTTGAATGGTGAACGTATCGACTGACTAATCAACGATACAAATTGGCAGGAGACTGCCGTAACAACGGATCCGAGCCATCGTTCACACCAAGCTTACACGAGCGTTATACATATACTCACACTGCACAGTCTTTGCGCCATCATTGATGAGTGCGCGAGATAGACTCACTACAGACATTCCCCGCTAACCTGAAGCAAGAACAATGTTTCCGTGTTCCACGTGAAACATACAATAATTGACGCTAAGGGAATTCAGTTCCACAAGATCTGGATCGGTGGCGGTAATAAAAATCTGACTATTTCCATCAGTGGCAATTTTCATTAACGCTTGCCGATGTTCCTTGTCTAGCTCGGCCGGTAGATCATCAATAAGTAAAACCAATGTTTTTCCGGGATGTGCGTGTTCCAGATACCTTACTTGCCCAAGTTTTAACAACGCCGTAATTAATTTCTGTTGCCCCCTAGACACCACGTCTTTTGCTAGAAGACCATTCGCTCGGATTCGTAGATCAGCACGGTGCGGACCATATTGAGTGATACCCTTTTTCCGATCCGATTCCCAATTACTTAATAAAACCTCTGCCAACGTCACATCGTTTGGCCACCCTTGATACAATCCAAAATCTAAGGTTGGTAAATCCCCTACTTCAGTTATTAGCTGATTAATATACGGCAGTAGCTGTGCCACATAGTCTTCTCTGATAGTTGATATTTCTGTCGATACCGACACCAAGGCAGAATCCCATTCAACCATGGCTTTACGAGGCCAATGCTGTTTTAACGCCGCATTGCGTTGCTTTAGTATATGCCGACACTTTTGCCAAACATTTAGATAGCCATGTTTCACGTGGAACACACCCCATTCTATGAAACGTCGGCGGAATCGTGGCCCTTCCTCTAATAGTTTATGGGTATCGGGATTCACTACTTGTATAGGAAGTACTGAGGCTAACTCTGCTGCACTAGTGGCATAACGATTGGCAATTTTTATTTTTGTCGTTTGTTTGTCTCGAGATACGCCAACGGAGTATGTAGCTCCGCCTTGCTTGAGCCGAGTAAACAATATAAATTGCTCTCGTTCACTGTTAATTAGCTGCTTGCTCTGATGAGTCCTGAATGATCGTGCGGCCCCGAGAAAATGGATTGCTTCCAAAAAACTGGTTTTTCCACTGCCATTTTTTCCGACTAATAGATTCAAATGCCGCGAGGGGTTTATATCCACATGATGTAGGTTTCTAAAATCAGTAATTGATATGGATTGGATGGCCATTATTATTCTGTTCTACGGTCTTACGTCGCTAAAACTAAGGAAATGAGGTAGTGGAATCATGCTAACCTTCTTTTGTCATCATCCCCATTAGTACTTACATTGATGGTATTAAGCGTATGATGCCAGATACCCTATCACTGATGTTGTAACAATTCGTTCAGTGCATCACATACTCTAAATTTTTAATATCTTGGTTTAATATTTAAAAAATACTGAAAAAACCTTAAGCTTAGGATTAACACTAGAGAGGTAAAAGTAATCAAGGCTGGCAGGGTCAAAAGTTGGATTCTATAGAGAGTGAATACAGTATTGCTACCGCAATAGTTAATCGTTACACGAGTTAGCTTAATATCAGTGGACTAATAAGAACCGTATCAATTAACAGCGCCCCCTTGGGGGCCGGTCGCCGGGCCCAGCACGTCACGATGTATTCTGTGTATGCTACAGTCTCATAGGCATTACGACATATTTGCAGCGAACCGTTTCATCATCCGGGAGTATTAAACAACTGCTGTTGGCATCGCCAAATACGAGTTTAACTTGGTCCGTGTCCACCGCCGCCAGGGCATCCAAAATATAACTAACATTGAAACCCAGTTCCAGTTCTGGTCCTTGGTATTCCACGGCAATTTCTTCTTCGGCTTCTTCCATCTCTGGATTATGTGCTTGAGCAAGTACTAAATCCTGTTTTAAACGTAAGCGTATACCACGGTATTTTTCATTAGACAAAATAGCGGCTCTGGCCATGGCTTGTCTGAAAAAGTTGCGCTCTGCAACAACGTTTTTGTCACCATTGGATGGTATTACCCGGTCATAATCCGGAAACTGACCGTCAACCAGCTTAGAGGTAAATTGTAAATGCGGAAGGCATAATCGTATGTGATTGCTGCCAATGATGACTTCGGCCGCAGTCTCGTCGCTACCATCCAGAATTTTAGAGAGTTCAATCACGCCTTTTCGTGGAATAATAATTCGAGTGACTTCACTGGGCGAAACGTCGGCGCTAACTTCACAAAACGACAAACGATGACCATCGGTGGCAACCGCTCTAACAACACCATCGGCAATTTCAATTAATAAACCATTTAGGTAATAACGCACATCTTGCAGTGCCATTGAAAACTGCGTTTTATCGATGACCGTTTTTAGGAGTTGCTGAGGAATTTTAAAACGATAGGAGCTATTTACATCTTCGATGTTTGGAAAATCGCTGGTGGGCAATGTCGAAAGACTAAAACGACTTTTGCCTGAGCGGATAACGATACGATTTTTCTCCGCTTCCAGTGAAATATCCACTTGTGCTTCATTGGGTAAGGCTTTGCAGATATCCAACAACTTTCGCGCTGGAATGGTAGCTTCACCGGGTTCTGTAATATCCATTTCCGTGGTTGCCACAATTTCAATTTCTAAATCCGTTGCTGTAATGGTTAAGGATTCATCTTTGGCATTAACCAGAACATTGGATAATACTGGAAATGTTTGCCGTTTCTCCACCACGCCATTAACAAATTGCAATGGTTTTAGAATATCTTCGCGTTGAATTTTGAATCTCATCAAAGTTTTCCTATGTTTCTATATATTAAATATATTGTGTATATAAAATTATTATTATTACTATTAAGCAAGGTCTTTTCTGTGGATAAGTCACTTTTTATTATATTTATCAATGTATTACAGAAAGTACAAGTTGCCTTAAAGTCGCTTTGCAAGCCCTGTGTTTGCTGTGAGTAACCTGTGTGTTAAATTTTGGTTATTCGTTCTCTTCAAGTTATGCACAGTTTAATCACAGATTATCTGCCCGCTTATCCTTTTCCCATTAGGTGGTTAGTGTTCGTAGCAAATTTGAATAATCCTCTTTGATGCGTATATCGCTAATTTTTAATTCTGCGATTTTACGGCATGCGTGTAATACGGTGGTGTGGTCTCTGCCGCCGAAGGCATCGCCGATTTCCGGTAGACTGTGATTGGTTAGTTCTTTCGCTAACGACATCGCAAGTTGACGGGGTCTGGCTAATGATCGGTTTCGCTTTTTGGACAAAATTTCCGTCACCCGAATTTTATAATATTCCGCGACAGTTTTTTGGATATTTTCTATGGAGACCAACTTGTCTTGTAGAGCCAGCAGATCGCGCAGTGCTTCTTTAGCGAAGTCCAGGGTGATGGTCTGACCAGTGAACTTAGCATTGGCTATCACGCGTCGCAGGGCACCTTCGAGTTCACGAATATTGGATCGTATGCGCTTAGCAACAAAAAAGGCAACCTCCTGGGGGAGCTCGATACCCAGTTGCGTTGCTTTGCTCATTAAAATGGCAACTCGAGTTTCCAGTTCTGGTGGTTCAATGGCGACGGTTAAGCCCCAGCCAAAACGAGAAATTAGGCGTTCTTCCAACCCGGTTACTTCTTTGGGGTAACGGTCGCACGTTAAAATAATTTGTTGCTGCCCTTCCAGTAATGCATTAAACGTATGAAAAAACTCTTCCTGGGAACGTTCTTTACCGGCAAAAAACTGTATATCGTCAATCAACAAGGCATTAACTGAGCGATAGTAACGCTTAAAATCGTTGATGGCGTTATGTTGTAAGGCCTTAACCATGTCTTGTACGAAGCGTTCTGAATGCAAATAAACGACTCGTTGCGAAGGGTCCTTACTGATTATCTGGTTTCCAATGGCGTGCATGAGATGGGTTTTCCCCAATCCCACACCGCCTTGAATAAACAAAGGATTATAAGTTTCACCTGAGTTATCAGCAACTTGAAATGAAGCTGCCCGTGCTAGTTGATTGGATTTACCCTCAACGAATTTTTCAAAGGTCAATTCCATATTTAAACTGGAATTGTGCATAACGTCACTGGTGCGGGCGGGGCTTTTGTTAGGAGCTGTTGAAAAGCTGGGACGGACGATGGTCTGTCGCGGCGCAACTGGCGCAGGTTCCCTTGCAGCGGTTTGCACCGTTGTTTGCGGTTGAGTTTGTGGTGCGGGTTGGGATTGCCCTATTTCGAGGCTTACCTGGTAGGTGGCCTCGCCATTGGACTGGCCGTCGACAATTTCGTGAATGCGCTGCAAAAAGCGGTCATTGACCCAGTCTAGAACAAATTGGTTGGGGGCCAGAATGCGTAGGATGCCCTGGTTTTCGATTGCTTGCAGGGGGCGTATCCACGTGTTGAATTGCTGAACGGTTAATTCACCCTCCAGACGATCCAAACAAGTTTGCCAAGTTCCCACTAACAATGTCCCTCATTATAATCAATTATTTTTTAAAGTGTCTTTTCAGATCGAATTACCACTTTAAACGGTATTAACGACGTGCAGACGCTCGTTTAATGAAAGAAAAGTAATCAGAAAGTAATTTGCGAAAAGAGCCAAGAGTCTATACCCGTAAGCCAAAGTTATCCACACCCAAATAGAAAAAAATATTGATTATGTTGCTTGACGTGTACGGGGTAATCACAGTATTCTACGCCGCTTTTACCGGAATTCTTAGCATTAGGCTAGCCGACGACAAAAAACCCGTTAGCGGGGTAGGAAAGTTATGAAACGAACATATCAACCCAGTAATTTACGCCGAAAACGCACCCATGGTTTTCGTGCCCGTATGAGCACTAAAGCAGGTCGCCGTATTATCAATGCACGTCGCGCCAAAGGGCGTCGCCGTTTAAGCGCTTAGGGAATACAGGCTAAAAACGGCTTAGGCCCGCGTTGGTTCGCATCGATGCGGGCGCTAATGTTAGCAGCAAAATGCTAGCACCAAAATTCTCGTTGTGTTGAGGTCTTTGAGTCGTATTGCGGCCACTACAGTGGTAGACCTGTCGTGGCTATATTTTTAGGCATTTTCACTAAACGATGGTGGTGACCGCGATTAACCTGCGGTAGAACGTAGAATTAAATCGCACGTTCAGGTGAGTACACTCACTACGATAACCTGTTGATAAACAGAGAATCTTCTTTTTTTAGTGGTGTTTCTGAGGATTTTTTGTTGAAAACGGCTGTCGTAAACGATCATCATGACTTACCGGCGTAACCAGTTAATCTAACGTCCAAAAGAGGTCACAAAAGACCCAATTAGCGTTGCATATTATTCTGTGAATTGTCGCGGTTAACCGAGTGCCAGAATGTTTACATGCCCCGTGTGGCTTCAACAGGCAATAACTGATTACGTTGTATGGTTTCCGATACAAGCTTTCCTCGCCAAGTCAGGTTACTTACCAGTCGAGATTTCCAGCGGGTATTTAATCATTCATCCTGTAAATCGGCGGACGCATTTCTGACGATGCTGGCCTGTGTGAATACCGATGGCCATCCGCGCTTGGGATTGGCATTGTCGAAAAAAAGGATAAAAACGTCAGTGGCCCGTAATCGCCTAAAACGTCTTATTCGTGATAGTTTTCGGCATCATCAGCAATTGTTACCCAATATTGATATTGTCGTTATCAGTCAGACACGAACGGCACTAGCGCCAAATAAAAAAATTTACCAGCACTTACATCAGCATTGGATGAAATTGGCCGCCCGATGCAAAGCCTAGTTATAAAGAGATGTCGTAATCGATAGCATGCTTGAAAACCAACCTACAACTGCAAATGCTAGAAATGACGTAACAAGCCACCGACCCAGGGCTGTGTTGGGTGTTAGCTCGGTGATTCGTGTGCTTCGCTTTGTAAAAGAAATGATCCAAAAACTGGTTTTGCTCATTATTCGCGGCTATCAATTGTTCATCAGCCCGTTTTTAGGTAGCCATTGTCGCTACTATCCCAGTTGTTCCTGTTACGCCGATACTGCTATTAGACGTTTTGGTTCGCTAAAAGGCGGCATGATGGCAATCAAACGATTGTCACGATGTCATCCGTTTCACGATGGTGGTTACGATCCTGTACCCCAATCAACAACCATAAAAAAAGATTGAGTTTGACCCATGGATAACCAGCGTTTGATTTTATTTATTGCGTTGTCAGTCGTGATTATGTTGTTGTTTAGCGCCTGGCAGGAAGAGTACGGACCAAAACCATCATTGACGACACCGATTGCCGGGGCGCCCACTGATCAACCGGTAGCACCAACTGATGGTGCTGTGAGTCCACCGGCCGTGGCCGCCAATGATGTGCCCAACGCACAACCGTCTGGAACTGCATCACCCGTAAGCACACCTGCCGTTCGACCCGGTGACAGCGCTGTAATGGATAGCCGTCAGCGTATTACCGTGATAACGGATTTACTGAGGGTGGAAATTGATACCTTAGGTGGTGATATTCGCAAAGCCTCATTGTTGAAATATCCACTAAAGTTAAAAAATCCTGATGATCCTGTGGTTTTATTCAATGATGAATTCCCCAAGATCATGATTGCGCAGTCCGGCCTATTAGCTACTGTTGGTGCCAATGTTGACCACCATGCTATTTTCAGTGCGGATAAAAATCAGTACCAGCTCAGTGATACCAGTGACAGTGTCAGTGTGGCACTAACATGGAAAAGCGATGATGGTTTTACGGTGATCAAAACCTATACGTTTCACCGTAATAATTACGTCATTGATATGTCGGTCGATGTGAAAAACGGCACCGCGCAAGATTGGTCCGGTCGTTTATACCGTCAATTACAGCGCAGTGATGCGACCAACGATGATCAATCTGCCTTTATTTACACCTATACCGGTGGTGTTGTTTCCTATGAAAACAACAAATATGAAAAGGTGGATTTTGATGATATGGCCACCTGGCGTCCGGAAGCCAGTTATGTCAAAGCCGGTTGGGTGGCGATGATTCAGCACTATTTTCTGGGTGCCTGGATTCCGGTTCAAGACCAGTATAACTATTATTATACCAAAGCCCTCGATAATGGTCGTTATATGATCGGTATGAGTACGGCTGAAAGTAAAATTGCTGCCGGCGAATCCGGGCAGTTCAGCAGCAAGCTATTTATTGGTCCCAAAGAGCAAAACCGGTTGACCACCATTGCCCCTAATTTACAGCTCACGGTGGACTACGGCATTCTTACCATTTTGGCCGATCCAGTGTTCTGGTTATTGAAGTGGATTTATCATTATGTAGAGAACTGGGGCTGGGCCATTATTTTTGTCACCCTTATTATTAAGTTAGTTTTTTATAAGCTTTCTGAAGCGGCTTACCGCTCAATGGCGACGATGCGTAAGTTCCAGCCAAAAATTCAGGCATTGCGTGAGCGGTATGGCAGTGATCGCCAGCGCATGAGCCAGGCGATGATGGAGATTTATAAAAAGGAAAAAATCAATCCTTTGGGGGGTTGTTTACCCATGCTGGTGCAAATACCGGTGTTTATTGCGCTGTACTGGGTACTATTAGAAAGCGTTGAGCTGCGTCAGGCCCCATTTATTTGGTGGATCAATGATTTATCGAGTAAAGACCCCTACTACGTTTTACCTGTTCTCATGGGAATCAGTATGTTTATTCAGCAAAAACTGAATCCGGCACCCATGGATCCCATGCAGCAAAAAATATTATCGTTTTTACCACTTATCTTTACCCTGTTTTTTGCTTTCTTCCCGTCTGGCTTGGTGTTGTATTGGGTTGCAAACAACATTCTTTCGATTATCCAGCAATGGTACATTACGCGAAAGATTGAACAAGCGGCCTGAGTTCGAACCCATGTTATACCCGTAACGTTTAGGTTTACGCCAAAACAGTTACGTAGTGAGCGCTTCGCGCCATCGGGCAATACTACAATGATGCCCGATTGTAGCATCGGTACGTTACCACGCTCAGGTGTGCGCTTGAACCTAGAAAAATCAATTAGGCGGTCGGTAGGCTGTCCCACCCATTAATCTAGGTTGAGCGGGCGGATGAACTCCCAAATGTGAAATAATGTTGATGCGAATATTTTTCGCTAACCAGGATTAATTGATCAGAAATTGGTATGGGCACATACGTTACAGATACCATTGCAGCATTGGCGACACCACCAGGGCGTGGTGGTATTGGTATTGTTCGTATATCCGGCCCGATGTGTACCGATATAGCACAACATATTCTTGGTAAGATACCATTACCACGCAATGCCGATTATTTAGCCTTTAATGACTCGAATGGTCAGGTATTGGACATGGGTATTGCGTTGTTTTTTGCGGCACCGAATTCTTTTACCGGCGAAGATGTGTTGGAACTGCAAGGTCATGGTGGCCCCGTGGTGATGGATATGTTGCTACAGCAAGTGCTTACATTAGGGGCGCGCCCTGCCAGGGCGGGAGAATTTAGCGAACGCGCCTTTCTGAATGACAAGCTGGACCTGGCCCAGGCGGAGGCCATTGCGGATCTTATCGACTGTGTTTCTGAGCAAGCGGCACGCTGCGCCATGCGCTCATTGCAGGGCGATTTTTCTGAGCGCATTCATTTGCTGGTTGAACAATTAACACAGTTGCGCATCTATGTGGAGTCGGCCATTGATTTTCCCGAGGAGGAGATCGATTTTCTGGCGGACCGGCAAGTGGGCGAACAGATCGAAGCGGTGTTGCAAGCACTGCAACAAACATTAAACAACGCGCATCAAGGTAGTTTACTGCGTGAAGGTTTGACCGTGGTTATTACCGGACGACCCAACGCGGGCAAATCAACCTTGCTAAACCAATTAACCGGGCAGGACACTGCCATCGTGACGGATATTCCCGGCACTACCCGGGATGTGTTACGCCAACAAATTCAAATCGACGGTATGCCATTGCACATTATTGATACTGCAGGGTTGCGTGATAGCGCCGAGGTTGTCGAGCAGGAAGGGATTCGTCGGGCCTGGGAGGAAATTACACGGGCTGACCGTATCTTATATTTGTTGGATGCCAGCGAAGGTATCACGGCAGAAGATGAGAGTTTTTTAGCCGAGTTAGAGGACGCTGGTCCTGATATTACGTTAATTTATAATAAAATGGATTTGACGTCCCGGCACGACACTGAGCATCATCGAATTACTCAAACTATTACTTTATCCGCGTTAAAGGGTAACGGTGTTAATGAGCTGCGACAGCATTTGAAACAGTGTGCGGGTTTTAACAACGCCGAAGGTGGTTTTATGGCGCGTCGTCGTCACTTGGACGCATTGCAGAGTGCTAAACGGTATGTGGAATCCGGTTATCAGCAATTAAAGCAACATGCAGCCGGAGAATTGTTAGCTGAAGAGTTACGCCAAGCCCAGCAGAGTCTGGCGGAAATAACGGGTGATTTTACGGCCGACGATTTACTAGGTAAAATATTTTCGAGTTTTTGTATTGGAAAATAGCAGCACGCGCCGACATAACGCGGGATATTACGATTATTTGCGACACAACTAGCAACATAACTAGCAATATAACCAGCAACATAACAACAGGACGTACCATTGATCCCATGATGTTTAGCCACCTTGGATTGTTTAACCGCCTGTGGCTCGTCATGTCGGTTTTGTTTCTTGTTACTGTTCTTCTTGTTACGGTTAAAGCGCAAGCGGCCGAGGAACAACAATTCCAACGAGCGCATTGTGAAACAGCATTTATTCCGGATTATTTAGAGATTACCCCCCAGGCTTTACGCCTCTCGTCTGACAACATACCGGACGATATCCTCAACATCAGTGCTGATCACGCCAAGGTTGAACAGCAGTCCCTGTTTTACCTGGATGGCAATGTGTTATTGCAGCGTAATGACGTGCTAATACAGGCTGAACGGGCTATTTATAACCGCGGTACGGAGGACTTGAGTGCTCAGGGTGCGTTGCGTTACCAAACACCCGGGCAAATTTTATTAGGCCAACGGGCTGATATGGATCTCAGAAAAGAATCCGGAACATTGGAGGCACCAACGTTTTGGTTGTTGGGTTCACATTATCGAGGCAGCGCTGATTCAGTTAACGTGTTAGACCGCCACCAGATGCGCTTTAATAATGCCGCATTTACCAGTTGTGACAATGATCAGCAAGACTGGGTGTTACGAGCGAGTGAATTAAACCTGGATCAAGGAAAAAATGAGGGGGTAGCGCGGCACGCGCGTATAGAATTCATGGATGTGCCGTTCTTTTATTTTCCTTACCTGAGTTTTCCGTTGGAGGGGCGCAAAAGCGGTTTTTTATGGGCGTACCCAGGAACCTCCAATATCAATGGAGTGGAATTAACCATACCCTACTATTTTAATATTGCCCCACACCGGGACGCGACCCTGACGGTTCGGCACTTTAGTAAACGCGGCACACAATTAATGGGTGAATTTAGGTACCTTAATAAAAATAATCAAGGTCAACTGGATGCTGAGTATTTGCCCAATGATGACTTAAGTGATGATGACCGAGTCTTAGGTACCTGGCGTCACCAGGGTAATCCGGCTCCGGGTTGGCGCACTGATTTAGATTATAACTATGTTTCTGACAATCAGTACTTTGACGAATTCGGTAACAACCTTGATGTTGCCAGTCAGGCTCATTTACAGCGCCGAGCCGAGTTAAATTTTAACAATGAAAACTGGCAGCTTACTACCCGGGTACAGTCTTACCAGACATTGGATGACAGCATTGCAAAAACGGCGCGTCCTTACCAATTGTTGCCCAGCCTGCAATTAAATCGCTTGCCGCATGTGTTGGGAGCAGGGTTTACGGCACAATTCAGTGGCGAGGTAGTCAGCTTTGACCGTTCTGAAGGGGTTATCGGCCAGCGCGTTGATTTTTTACCGCAAATTACCTGGCGTCATCAGGGTGCACCGGGGTTTGTGGAGCCCAGCTTAAAACTACGCCATACCCGATACAACCTAGAAAATAATGACCCTGACTCGCAAAGCCGTCCCAGTCGGAGTTTGCCGGTTTTTTCCGTCGACAGTGGTTTGTTCTTTGAGCGAACGTTAACCTGGGGGCGGCAATCACTCCTGCAAACCCTGGAGCCCCGTTTGTATTATCTTTATGTTCCGTTTCGTCAACAAAACGATTTAGTGGTGGATGAAAATGGCCAGTCCCAGACCTTTGATAGCAGTTTGCCACAATTTAGTTTGTCGCAATTATTTCGTGACAACCGTTTTAGTGGCGTGGATCGTGTGGGTGATGCCAATCAATTAAGCTTTTCACTAACCAGCCGGTTTTTAAATGAAACGGGCAAAGAACTGTTTAGTGCCAGTATTGGCCAAATTGCTTATTTTCGTGACCGTAACGTGGTACTGCCGGGGGCCAATGCCCAGGTGAAGCGTGAATCGGACACAGTGGCTGAGTTACGCAGTCGTTGGAATCGTCACATGGATGCCCAGGCCAGTTTGTTGTGGTCCAACGACCAGCATCAGATTGGTCGGGGATCATTAAAATTTGGTTATCAGTTTGATCGCGACAGCACGATTAATCTGGCGTATCGTTATGAGCGTGACCAAATTGATCAGGTGAATATCGGAGTACTATGGCCTTTGCACCGGCAATGGACGTTCATGGGCCGTTGGCATTATTCATTATTGGACAAGCAGCGCCTGGAGACATTTGCGGGCTTGGAATATGATAGTTGTTGCTGGGCGTTGCGCGTGGTTCGGCGGGATTATATTAGCAACCTCGATAATGAAACCCGTAAGGACTCGATTTTATTCCAACTGGAACTTAAAGGTTTGGCCAGTGTTGGTAGAAAAATTGGGGCTGCATTTGGAGAGGCATTATTGAATGAATGAGTACGAAGCATGGCAAAATAAATGCTTCCGTATCTGAAACTATCAATAAATGGTCGACAAAATTGCAGTTTTTCTTCTCGACGCAGTAATATTACGACAGGTAATACCATTAAATTGCACGTTATTATTCTTTAGTGCAGAAGTGAATTTTTGGAGTATCTTACGAAGCCAGCCTGTCGCTAATAGTGCTGAACCTGCTAACAGTCCAAGGGCTAAATTTTTCATTGCCTTATTACACTCCATTAAAGCATCAAGCGCCTTTTCTGTTTCCAATACTGTTCGTTCATTAAAGCGGGCCTTATGTATTTCAAATTCAAGGCCATTACCGAAGATAATGCTTAGCGTGTCAAGTAAAGCTTGTTTCTCATCTCTAGATAGTTTTGTAGACATTATTGAATATACCCTTGTAATATTATTTCCTCAATGTCGGTGATTGAGAGTCCATATGTGCTTAATTGCGAAATTATATCGGGATACTTTGATGTATAAATAAGTAGTACAGCCTCTTTATTGCCGATGGCGATATAAACCTTACCATCAGCGATGTTAAGATAGCTCGTTCTAATGGGGTTGCCCAGGCTCTTAATTAGAATTTCACTGAGACCGGTCACTGTAGTTTCATAGAAGACTCGGTAAGCTTCCGTCGGCTGTTCTGGGAGTGGTTTGTTACCGATGAGATATTCCGGGATGTTGGATAAATTAAATTGTTCATCCGGAACCCCTAATCCTTCACGTGTCAACACTCCAAATGTAAAATACTTTTCTTTGTTGAATACAACCGAAAGCGCATTGGTGAAGTTGGTGATTTTAGCATTGCTTAATTGACGGGTTGGGATTTTAACTCCATGTGCGATATTATTAAGCTCAACAAAATCTAGCCCAGATTGTTTGGAAAGTGAATAGCGTTCCAACCCAGATGCACAAGCAATTTGAAGAAACGTTGTGACTAACAAAATTATTGCGGCAAAAATTTTACCTGCCGGACTACATTGTTGCATTACATTCACCTTGTCCTTAACGTAAGTTTCGATGCTAGAATAGCGCCCAAGTCCTAATAAATAAAGTAGGTCTTGTGGGGGCGTTTGAATCTTAGCCGAATTATGCAACACTTCAAATACAGAGCCAGTGCCGAAGATAATGCTCAGTGTGTATTTATTAGAGTTTGTCTTCTATCTGCAAATAGTTGTATCGACATTACTGAATATACCCCTGTAATATCATGTCCTCAATTTCGTTTACTGAGAGTCCATGTACATTTAATTGCGAAATCACATCGGGAAACTCTGATGTATAAACAAACACCACCGCTTCCTTGTTGTTGCCGATGGCTACATAAACTTTACCATCGGGTAGGTCAAGATAACCCATTTTAATAGGCTTTTCCAGGTCTTCGATGAGCACTTTACGTGTTAACGCTAAATCTTCGTAGAAGATTCTGTAAGCTTCCGTTTGCTGTTTAGAGAGTGGTTTTTTACCGAAGAGATATTCTGGAATATTGGATAAAATAAATTGCATATCCGGAACACCTAATTTTTCGCGCGACAATACATCGAGTGACAAATGCTTTTCCTGGTTGAATAAAACCACAATACCATCAAAACTTATGATTTTAGCATTACCCAATTGGTTCGTTGGAATTTTAACGGCATGTACAGAGTTGTTAAGCTCAACAAAGTCTATTCCAGATTGTCTGGAAAGTGAATAGCGTTCCAACCCAGATGCACAAGCACTTTGAAGAAACGTTGTGACTAACAAAATTATTGCGGCAAAAATTTTACCTGCCGGACCAAATTGTTGCATTTCATTCACCTTGTCCTTAACGTAAGTTTCGATGCTAGAATAGCGCCCAAGTCCTAATAAATAAAGTAGGTCTTGTGGGGGCGTTTGAATCTTAGCCGAATTATGCAACACTTCAAATACAGAGCCAGTGCTGAAGATAATACTCAGTGTGTATTTATTAGAGTTTGTCTTCTATCTGCTAATAGTTGTATCGACATTACTGAATATACCCTTGTAATATTATTTCCTCAATTTCTTTCACCGAAAACCCATGCACACTTACTTGCGAAATTATATCGGGGTACTTTGATGTGTAGATAAACACCACCGACTCTGTTTTTCCTATTGCGACATAAACTTTGCCGTGGGGTATATCAAAATAGCCTGCTTTGATGGGGGTTACCATGTCTTCTATAAGTACTTTTCGAGTTAAGGCTAAATCTTCATAGAAGATTCTGTAAGTTTCCGTTTGTTGTTTGGGTAGTGGTTTTCTACCGATGAGATATTCTGGAATATTGGATAAAGGAAATTGAGTGTCGGGAACACCGAATGTTTCACGTGGTGATACACTGAATGATAAATGCTTTTCTTGCTCGAATGAGACCATAAGGCCACCAAGGTTTATGATCTTGGCATTGACTAAGTGATTCACTGGGATCCTAATTGTGTGTACAGAATTGTTGATTTCAACAAATTCTACCCCAGGCTGCTTGGTAAGTGAATAACGCTCTAAGTCAAATGCGTAAGCGTTTTGAAGGACAGTTGTTGCCACAAAAAGTATGGCGGCGATAATATTTTTTACCTGACGACTATAGTTTTGCATTAGGCTATGTTGTTGTTAACAATGTTGTAGTAAACAGTATTGCAGTAAACCGTATTTTATTAAAAAGTGTTGCATTAAATTGGTGTTGTATTTAGTTGTATTTAGTTTCATTTGTTGAGGGCTACAGGTGTACTTACATTACGGCATTATGTCGGGGTATCGATTAATGAATTGTCACGTGGAAAGTGATGTAATGGTACTTGCGTTAATCGGCTAAGTGAAAGAAAAATGATGCCCCTTTATCCACTTCTCCCTGTGCCCAGACATCGCCGCCATGACGTTTAATAATTCGCTGTACACTGGCTAGTCCAATACCGTTTCCGGGGAATTGGTCATAACTATGTAGGCGACTGAACGCGTTAAACAGTTTGTGTACATAGCGCATGTCAAAGCCTGCGCCGTCATCCGAAAAACAATAGACATGCTTGTTGTTTTTTATTTCATGGCTAAATTCTATGTGTGCGGATGCTTTGCCAGAGGTATATTTCCAGGCATTGCCTAACAGGTTTTCAACTACGACACGTAATAATTTTTTATCACCGTTGACAAGTACATCAGGTTGAATGGAAAATGTAACGTTCCTTGTGGCATCGCTTTTTCGTAAAGCGTCGGCGTACTCGCTCACGATTGCAGAAAGGTTAACAGGTCCCATTTCGATATCATTATTGGTTACCCGGTAAAGGGTCAGTAAATCATCAATAAGTTCACCCATGTGAATAGTGTTCGCATGGATTCTTGCTAAATACCCCTTTGCGGTTTCGTCAAGTATTTCCTGGTAATCATCAACAAGCGCTTTGCTAAAACCATTGATGCTGCGTAGTGGCGCACGCAGGTCATGTGACACGGTATAACAAAATTTTTGCAGCTCTGTATTAACTAAATGTAGCTGTGCGGTACGATCTTTAATGCGTTCTTCCAGTTGTTCACGGTGTTGGCGTAATTCGGCTTCTATTTTTTTACGTTCGCTGATGTCACGAATACTGACAACGCGTACATATTGGTTGTTAAGGTTGAGGGTTTTTGCATTGATTTCGACCGGACTGACGTTCTTTGTGGCTTGTTTGGTGACTATACTGACCTCATAAGGGCCTTCTTCGCCGTTATCCATGTTTTCTTTTACGATTTTTCTAGAGTCTTCGGTGACAAATTCCAGTAAGTTTTTTCCAATGACCTCTTCCGGTGAGTATCCGGTAATGGTCAGGGTAGCGGGGTTTACATCAATGATGGTGCCACCGTCATGAAAAAACACCATTTCGAATGTGGCATGAAAAAATTGTCGTAATCGCTCTTCACTGGCTTTAAGTTGCGCTTCAAAACGTTTTTTCTGGGTGATCTCTTCTTCCAACAGGGTGTTTTTGTCTGATACCTCTGTTGTTCTTTTAGCGACTTGTATACGCAGAATGCTGTTGTGCGCGATGAATATAATCAATAAGCTTGCGCTAATGCCCGCTATCCACAACCAGTATACCGGGAAGGCCTCGACTTCAATATCAATCCATTTTTTGCTGATCTGCAAGTGTTCAAACGGGGTGATCGTGTTGAGGGCTTTATTGAGTATGCTGACCAGTAGTGGCCAGTCTTTGCGAACGCCAAAAGAATGTCCCTCGCTTTTAAATTCGGTCGGGGCGGCAATTTTCAGGTTGGCGAGATTGTGCTGTCTTATGGTATAGGTGGCTGTCGCGGTGTCGCCGACAAAGGCATCGGCGAGTCCGGTTGATACTTTCACTAACCCCTGGTGTATGGAGTCAGTGGTAATGATATCAATGTTGGGGTAGTGTTTCTCCATTAGTTCCTGCATGACATAGTCTTTGACGACGACCACCTTCTTGCCAAGTAGGCTTTGTAATCCGTAGATGGTTGGAAAGTCGTTGCGGGTTAAAATAACAAACGGATAATTGATATAGGGATTGCTGAAATTCAGATATTGCCGTCGTTCTGCGGTGGGGGTAATTGCTGAAAATAAGTCAATTTTTCCGGCTTTGGCCTGCGCTATTGCTTCACTCCAGCTAAGGTTTGGAATAACATCAATCGATACATTGAGTAATTCACTTAATAATGTAACGTAATCTGCACTAATACCGGCATGTATTCCTTTTGCATTTACAAACTCGATTGGCGCAAAATCTGGGTCAATGGCCAATCGTATTTGTTGATGTGCTAATAACCACTGTGTTTCTTCTGGGGATAAATTTACCAGACCGACATCTTTAGCAAAGAGATTCCATTTTTTTATGAGTTTTTGTTTTTCTTCTATTGTGATGGCGTCTATGGCACGTTGTATCAGGTCACGTAATATTGGCCAGTCTTTACGCGTTGCAATATGATAGGAAATGAAACCGAGGGTTTCATGGTCGAACTCCGAGGCTATTTCTAAATTGGTCATGAAATGCTTTTGCATCAAATAGTCAACGGTACCGAGGGTGTCGAGATAGGCATCGGCGTGATCAAACGATACTGCCTTGAGGCCTTCGAGGGTATTTTTGACAAGATGAATGTTTATTTCGGGATATTCTGTGGTGATGGCTTCCTGAAAGATGTAACTCTCCCCGATCGCTAGCGTTTTTCCGAATAGGTCCCTAATGGATGTGATGTTGTTTTTAGTCGAGTCTTTTTTGGTAATAATGACATTCGACATTTGTAAATAGGTATCGGTGAAGTTTAAAAAGGTTTTTCTGCTTTTGCTTACCGCCACCGGATGAATCACGTCAAGCTCCCTGCGCTTAATCATCGCAAGTAATTCGGCCCAGGAGTAGCCATTGATATATTCAAACCTGACGCCTAGTTTTTGCGCAATCAACTCAAGGTAATCTATGGAAAACCCAGTGGGTTGACCGTTACTGGTAAAATCATAAGGTGGCCAGTCCGTTTCGTTAGAAACGCGAATAGTTTGGTGTGATTGTAGCCACTGTGCTTCGTGCGCTGTGACTTTGATAAGCGGCTTATTGGTTTGTGCTTTGGTTTGAGGGTCGGCTTGAGTTGCGGTTATCGACTGTTTGGATTGTGCTGGAATCCACTTGTTTACTATCGACAAACCGTTTTGTTCGTGGATAGCCGCTAATACTTTGTTGAGAATAGGAACGATGGGTGCTCGGTCTTTATGCACGACAAAACGCTGACCATTGCCGGTGATGTCATAGTTTGCCGCAATTTTAAGGTTGGTGATGGCATGTTTCTCGGTTTGGTAGAGGTTAACACCCTTAGCCCCTATATAAGCATCCGCAAGGCCCTTTGACACGGCGATCAATCCTGCCAGTGGTGTGTCAACCAAGTGGTAGGTGTTGTTGGGGGATTCGCGTAGTATCCGGCGTGATGTTGAACTTTGTTTAACCAGCGCAATTCGTTTCTCCGCTAAGTCCAATGGGCTTTCGATGGCAGTATTGTCGCTTCGTGTCATGATGACCAGAGGGGTTGCAGTGTAAGTCTCGGAAAAGCTGAGATAGTTTTTTTGTTCCTCGGTGGTTCTTGCCGTGGCGATAATGTCCAAGGAACCTGGTTTGGGAGGGGTCATAACATCGGCCCAACTCAGGCCTGGTACGATTTCAACTGTTATGTTTAAAATATCGGCAATATGTTGAATGTAATCAACGGCGATGCCTTTATAGGTGCCGTCATCGGCTCTGAAGCTATAGGGTGCATATTCTGAGTCTATACCAACGCGAATGTTACGGTGTGAATCTATCCATGTTTGTTCACTCAGTGAGAGTTTTATGCTGATTGTCGTTGTTGATGCCGCTTGGCAGGTTGAACTTAATCCTATCATGATAAAAATGACAGCAATAACGGTAAGCGCTTTAGGAACAATAGCATCAAAGATTAAAAAGCACGGGGGAGGGTAAAATAGTAGAGTACGCTTTAGTGTGAGCAAAGCAATGATTCATCCTTGGGGGGTAAAGGTTAGGCTTTTTTATAACAATATCTGTCAACAAATACAACGAAAAATACGATTTTTTATGGCGATAAGCGGGTGTCGTTTGAAGATCATTTGGAATGCTTGATAGCGCGGTAGGGAGACGGCGACGGTTTCAGGTCTAAAGAATACGAATCTATTTTCGGTGTTTCTTGTATTGTATTTTCAATAAGGTTTGGTGTTTATTACGAAGGTTTGATGTGAAGCTTAAGTAAGACTCAATCGTTGTTTGGGTAGTGATTCACTTACTGAGTGGGTGCTTGGAACTATACAATGGTTTGATTATTCATAGTGTTAGTTTAGATTTCGAGTGCTCAGCTCAACGGCGAAGCCTAGGTTACCTTTTGGATTGTCGGGTAAATGTTAATTTACGTACTTTACCTTTAATGCACACGATGGATTCTTGGTTTTCGAGTTTGCATTCTAACTGGTGCTCGGTTTCCTGCCAGCCCTTTTCAACGGTGATTGGTGCTGGCGTGCTTTCTCCCTCGCCTTCTTCTTCATCAGCGGGTGTTGCTTCGTGTGGATTGATTTCTAACACATTATTTCGATAAACCACTTTAAATTCGCCATTTTTTTCTATTTCAAACAGCATTGCATTGGAAATGTAGGTGATATCAGCGGGACCAATATTTCGCCTTAATTTCCCAGACAAGCATTCCATGATGCTGTTGCTGGTTTTTTTACAGTTAGTTATTGAGGATGGGAGAAATTCAGCGGGGTTTCGTTTCCCGGTCCAGTGACTATTGAGGATATTTTGTGTGACGGGGTTCAATGTCGGCGGCCTTACTTTTATAGGCGTTACTGTTACTGGTTCAGCGTTACGGCCTTTATTATTAGGCGTTATTGTTGCAACGGTATTGTTTCGTGATGGTTGTGTTGGCTGGGGAGTTAGCGCTTGCTGATTGTTTATGTCACTGGCTTCTTTATCACTGACTATTTTTTTAAGTTTATTGAGTGAATTTTCGGCCGGTTTATAGCCGGCAAGTGATGCACGATTGTACCATAGTAATGCCTTTTCCTGATTTTGTTTGGTGCCGACACCATTTTCATACAGCTTTCCCAGATAGTATTGGGCTCTGATATGGCCTTGATTGGCTGACTCTTCAAGGTATTGAAATGCCTGGTGCGCATCTTTCTCTACACCTGATCCTTTATAATACAGATATCCCATCTTAAATAAGGCTTTTGTGTTGTGCTGTTTGGCGGCTTTTTCGTACCAGCGAAAGGCTTCTTCGGTATTTTTTGCGACACCCCTGCCTTTCTCAAGCATTTCGCCAACGGAATATTGTGCTTTGGCGACACCCACGCTGGCTTTAGCCATCGTTCGTTTAAATCGTTCACGCCAGATATAATCATTTTCGAAGCCCGCCGCAACAATCAATTGTCCAACAGTGCTAATTGATAGGGAGAGGCCAAGACATAATAAAATCAGTAGTTTTTTCATTGACGAAAGCCGATCCTAGCTAGGTTTGGAGGGTATATCTATATTATCGGCTTTTATCGAAGGGGCTTTAACTTAGATTCCGCAGTTGACCGCTTTGAGCCCCTGGCCTAGCATCATGAAAAATCAAACCATAGTCCAGCCTCAGTCGTTCACTCCGTGAGTGAGCCGCTTCCCGGTTTACCACCGCCCCTCAAGCGCCAGTGCGGCGTTGCGACTTTTGCTAAGGACGACGGCCATTAGCGACAAGTCGCGCCTTGCCCTGGCGCTTGAGGAACGGTGCTATTAACGTAAACTCTGCCATTATTGAGCGGCCTGTAGGTCGTCGCGTGCTCACTTCAGCGGTGGTGAAAATTATATGTATTCAGGGGCATTAGTTGATTTTTACGTAGTCCACTGGTTTTTACGTAGCCCACAGGGGCGTTTAGGGTAATCCTGTTTGCGCAATTTGTTGGCCTTTGCGGTGGCTCGAATGGCCGCTGATGCTGGGTATTATTTTCCCTTATGCGAATTTCGATGGTGAGTTTACGACATTATCATATCCGTATAGCAAGCGAACTATTTTGCCGATTGATTCGCATACCAAGTCGCTATACTTTCAATAATGGTATCGGTATACGGCAAGCTCATTTTATGCATCAGAGTGCTCTCTCGCTTACCGTCACGATACGCTCTTAGCGAGATAATCAGGTAATCCTTATTCTGTCCATGTATTTTGGGAACAGCCAGTGCGCGGTTGTCCATGATGTAATTATGACAACGTTCACATTGATCAACAAAATGCTTAATAGTCGTCGGACCACGTTCTGCAGGCATACCTTTTTGTAGGGCATAAAATGCGGCGATGTTTTCGATGCCTGATTCTGTGCTATCTTTAAGTAAATCACTCATGTCCTGGTGATGGCGAATGAGGTCATCTCTATACGCTTTTGTGGCATTGACTAAATACCTCGGGTCCTGGCCGGCTAAGTTGGGAATTGTCGCGTCATGACTGACACCGTTGGCACCATGACAACCGCCACAATTAGCGCTTAACGGTTCGCCGACGGTAGGGTCGCCAAATGCTGGCGCTGGGCGTTGTGTGGGTAGCTGTGATGCGTAATAAATGGCCATATTTTCCATGCTAATTTTACGTAGGCCACGTAACACGGGTTCCATGGTGGAAATACGACGGGCACCATCCAAATAGGCTTGCACTGCACTAACAAAATAAAGTGGCTGCTGCCCCGCTAAACTGGGAACACCTTCGGTGGTGCTGTTGCCCTCTTTGCCATGACACTTGGCACAGAGCGCAGTTGCTTTTTCTTTACCGTCTTCATAAGGGGAAACCAGCGCCTGGCGGGGATGTAACTGGGCAACAGGTGCTAAGCTGGCATAATAGGCCGCCAGGTTATTAATTTCCGAATCCGTCATTTTTGCCATCAGATCTCTTAACGCAGCATGAGTACGTTTTTCATTTTTATAGGCATTCATGGCGGCGACCAAATATTCAGGCAGTTGAGCTGCCAGGTGTGGAATGCCGGGGGCAGCACCTTTGCCATCCAGGCCATGGCAGCCAGTGCAGTGAGTATCCGCAATGGTTTTTCCTGCGCTGATGTTTGCTGCATTGGCGGGTGCTGTTGTATCTGCCGTGCTTCGTTGGTCACTACAGGCAGCAACCAGGACGATTAGCAATATACCTGATGCGAAATATTTCATTGATACCCCCAAGGATAGCTAAGAGTCAATGGCATACGCTGATGTTAACGTTGATGCTTATACTAATGCCTATATCAACGAAATAGCCACATGCGTTATTGACCTTCAGGATTGATTGTCAGGACATCGTTCCCCACGTTGTAGGCTATAAGCGTATCGCCACACATGCCCTGTATTATTGTGTATTTGTGTTTAAATTGATTTGATGCAGATCAAGTGTCATTGTGTCTGGTTAATCAATTTTAAAAACAGCAAGCACCGGTGCGTGTTATCCAAAAAGGATGAGCGTTTATCAACGGGGGCTAAAGCCCCCGTTGATGTTTCTTCGGATAACACCTGATGATTGATGGCGGGTTGACTCATCATGCTTAGCGACGTGGCGGCAGTATCGCCGTTAACTAAGCCAACAGTGGTGAGTGGCAGCCAATGTGATCAGTCGTCGTAGTCGTCATCCTCGTCTTCTTCATGGTCGAAATCACGCGAGGTTCGTGCTTTATTTAAAAACCTGCCAATGGCATTAATGTCTGTTTCATTGAGCATGTTGCTTAAAAAAACCATCGTCGGTTCTTCTTCGATGGCTTCGCGAATATCCTCTGCTGATTCGCCAACAACATCTTCTTCCAGGCCGCCAGTGCCAGCGATACCATGACAGGAAGCACAGTAGGTGTTGTATAGTGTCTCTCCGGCTTGATGGTTGTTGGGGTTCAGAAAATCAGCAATCGCATCAACATCCGTGTTACTTAAAATATCGGATAAAAATGCCATTGTGGGTTCATCGTCGATAGCGTCAAAAATATCGTCCGTCGATTCACCAATCACATCTTCTTCCAGGCCACCAGTACCACCGTCACCATGACAGGAAGCGCAATAACGATTGTATAGTGTTTGCCCTGGTGTTGGCGTAGGGTCTGGGGTAGGTGCGGCATTAATATCAGCGGTTGTTTGGCTTTGTCCCTCCAGCCCGTCGTTATCGGTAACCGTCAATACGACGTTGTAAATGCCCGGTGAGTTATACATGTGCTGCGGATTAACGCCGGTTCCCGTATTACCATCACCAAAGTCCCAATGGTACGTTGCAATGGTGCCATCTGTATCGGTGGAACCAGAGCCATTAAACGGTATGGCTGTGTTGACTGTTCCTGAATACGGACCACCGGCATTGGCCATGGGGGGTTGTGGCTCGGTGCCCGCCGTTATGTTTATCGTTAAGGATACGCTATCTGTTGCGCCAAGATCATCGGTTACCTGGAGTGTAATGGTATACGTCCCCGCCGCAAAGCTGTGGTTTACATTGATGCCGGCGCCGGCAGTGTTGTCGCCAAAATTCCAATCGTAATTCACAATCGTACCATCGGGATCCATTGAGCCAGATCCATCAAATGTCATTGCAATACCTTCTGTGCCGTTTGTGGCACCCGATATAACCGCCGTTGGTGGTACATTTGAAGCGGCTATCTGGATCGAGTGTGTGGCGGCGTCAGTATTGCCGCTATCGTCAGTGACCGTTAAGGTGACATTATATGCCCCGGCGGTAAATACATGGGTGGTAATGTCACCTGTGGCGTTATTACCGTCACCAAAATCCCAATCGTAAGATAATATGGTGCCGTTAGAATCGAATGATCCAGATCCGTCAAAGGTAATGCTTTGGCCTTCAACGCCTGTGGCGGGGGCGGTAATAGCGGCAACGGGTAACTGATTTGAAACATCGCTGACAGTGACCTCAAGGCTTGCCATGTTCACGCTGTCACCCGCTGATCCACCATCGCCGTTGGCAGATAGCGAGGTGGCATATAGGGTATAGGTTCCACTAACCGCAGGTGCCTGCCAGTTAACCCCCCAGCTAATGGTTCCTCCACTAATGGAGCTAGGTTGGCTGTGTACCACTTCGCCGTTTAGTATTTTTGTTAAAGCGCCGGTAGTGGTGAGCATACCACTACTTGCCGCAACATCCAGTCCTGCGACAACCGCCGGACCGCCTGCCAGTGTGACGGTGTAGCGGGTCACTGATTCCGGACTGACCGTTGCAGCGCCGGTATCTGCCGAAATGGTTACTGTGGGGGGGGTACTCCCGCCAAGATGACAGGCGGTGCAAGTGCTACCTGTTGCGCCAGAAAAACCGGATATACCGCTTGAAAACGCCATCACATTATTGGTAACGATAAGCCACGCGGCCATGCCGGCGATGGTTATGGCCCTGCGAATGTAGATTGGGGTGTTTAGCATCGTACTCTCCTTGGTTTGCTATTAGCTGAAGACAACTCAGCCGTTGTTATAAATCGGATGTTTACGTTGTTAAGCCTATTTATAGGTCTTATGGGGTGGGAGTTCCGGGGAAAGTAGGATTGGAACGGGTAAAAATTGTAGTGTCTATTATTCTTAGACAAATTGACCCGTATCAACTCGGCAGTTGTTGATTGCAGTGAGGGTAGACTATTTTATTTTTTGATAGTTAAATTTTTTTTATTTCGTGGGTAAAACGAGTGTTTAAACGAATATTTTCTCCACATTGTGGAGCTGTTTCTTAAGCGGTACTCTCAATAATCAACGTGATATGTTTTAACGCCTGCTCAATGCCCACTTCGGCATACTCAATCCTGACTGAATTATCGATAGCCTCATCGTATAACTTAATGCCGAGGTTGTTCATTAAAATGGATTGTTTACGTACTGTTAAATAGTGCTCCGGGTGATGGAGCGTTTCAATGATTTTTAGCAGATGATGCTCAGGTGACTCGGATTGATGGCGTATTTTTGTCAGTTGTTGCTCGATGTCGCGTAGTTCGGGTGATGTCGCGTCGGGGGTATTATGCGTTGAAAATAGATTGACCACTGGCGGTAATGATGGCGTGTGTTTGGAATGTAACTGCTGTCGTAGTTGGTTTTTCCGCTCAATGAGTTGTTGGTGTTCGCCGCGTGAGGTAATAATCAGCTCGTGTGTTTTATGCAACAATCCGTCGAGCGCGCATTTTATAAAACCCAGTTTAGCGGTTTCGGTAGTGTAACCCGCTGACAAAAATCGGTGATTGATAAAAGTTACCCTGGTTTTCATGACATCCCGTTTAATAATTTCACCAGCCAGTTCTGTGCCCAGAAAATTATGTTCCTTTTTTTCCATACAAAGTAATAAGTAAACGGGGTCGGGTCGGTTGCTTTTGTTGTGCAGCGGGTTCTGTATTAAGGGTTTGGCGGTATCGAGTAATTGCCGTATCTGTTTGTGAGAATCAATAATAAGTTTTATACGTGGATCAGTGGAGGAGCCTGTTGTTCTGTTGAGCGTAATTCCTTGCGGAATCGTGTCGGCGACATTCTCCAGGTAGTTCCAGGTGTGTGCCAACGGCGGCGTTAATTTTTTTGCGTAACGCCCAATCACGCGAATCCTCGGATCGACCATATCAACCACATGCTCGATCAACGGTGTCATATCAATGTTTTTGTTTGGTGGCTTATTCTTGTTTATGGCGGGGATAAAAAAAGCCAACAAATCAGAGAGTCTATTTGAAACGTAGTTCCTCATGGTGTTTGTCGCTAATAATATCGAAATTAATAAGGCTGACTGGCCTTCGTTTCATTGTACCGCTCATTTTTATACCTCGTAAATCATTTGTCCTGTGCCATCCATTCGGTGAATTGCCTGCCTGGTGTGTTGTGCGTTGGTCCTGGTTTGGGGTACTCATCACCCAATATTGAATAGTGAGCTTAGCGTAGTCAGGAACCGGGGTTATTGATCAAGCGCACTATATGAGTATTTGTTCGTGAATTGACTGACGTCAATGTGATAACCGCAGTGATAAGCCAAGCTGGGGTTTTTGAGGCGTTGTAATATTACAAGAGTAACGAATTGATAGGAGGCTATCTCATGAATAAGAACACAGTGTGGCGTATTGGTGCAGTAATCGTGTTGTTTTTTGTTTCAACGAGCGTATTTTCTGCGGGTGATGTTACGGCAGGAAAAGAAAAAGCCAAGGTTTGTACCAGTTGTCATGGGGTTGATGGAGAAGGAATCGCACCAAAAACAAAAATATCAGGCTTAAGCGTTGGAACGTTCAGTGCGGCGATGAAAGCGTATAAAAATGGAGAACGAGAGCATGCAATGATGCAGATGTTCTCAAAAAAACTGAATGATCAGGATATCGACGATTTAGCGGCGTATTACTCTACTAAGTAAGTTCTACTAAGTAAGTTCTACTAAGTATGTTCTACAACGTAAGCTCCACCAAGCAAGCGCTACTCAATTAGCCCAAGCCAATAAGGAGATCACAGCACGTTACGCAGGTGCGCCATGCGGTAATTATATGAGCTACTAGCTGGATGTAACGACAGGGATGTCATATTACCAGGATTATACATTGAAGGCATCACCCTTAATAGCAAATATCGGTTTTCGAAAAATCACAACAAGGACAGATACTAATGCGCCGATTAGCCGCTCATAGACAGGTTCATTTAGCTGTTAACGTACTCTTTCATTTAGTCGGCCGGGTTACCCTGTTACTGGTGCTCCCGTTTGTTTTTATAAATGTAGTAGCGGCCCAGCCGCAGGAACAATGGCAACCTGATAATTCTACCTGCCTGGATTGTCATGGGGTAGATGGGTTTGTTATGCCTAGGGGGGATGGCAGCCTGCGTCAACTACAGGTCAATAAAGACGGCTTTAATAAAAGCGTGCACGCCACGCGTCGCTGCGTAGAGTGTCATCAGGATATTCGGCAAATTCCCCATCGCGAAAACATTGACCGAAAAGTGGGATGTGTACAATGTCATCGTGATCTTTGGGATAAAGCCAAGCGAGAAAATAAAACCGCAGAACATGAACGCCTGGGAGTGGTGGTACGTCAAATTGACAGCTATATGGGGTCTATTCACGCACGACCCAATATACAGGATCAGTCCCGAACCAATGCCACTTGTTATCATTGTCATAATGCGCATTATATTTTCCCCAAAGAAAGTATGGAGCGCGTGGAGCGCAGACTCGATATTCCGAATGTGTGCGGTAATTGCCATAAGGAACAAAAAGCGGCGTATTTAACCTCGGTGCATGGTAGGGAGGTTGTTCACAATAGCAATCTAAATGCGGCAGTCTGCACGGATTGTCATATGCCCACCATGCACGATATTGAGTCACCCCAGCATCCTTCCATACGGTTACAGATAACTCAAAATTGCGGTAATTGTCACGATAAACAACTAAAAACCTATATGGGGACGTACCACGGACAGGTCAACCGCCTGGGGTATGCCTATACCGCAAAGTGTTTTGATTGCCACGGATCACACGCTATTGAGCGGGTTGATAACCCGCTGTCATCGGTACACGAAAGCAACCGTCTTGCAACATGTAAAAAATGTCATGAAAATGCCACGGAAGGATTTATTACGTTCTACCCTCATGGTAATACCCATGATTACCCGCGTTATCCCAGTATGTGGATTGCCTCCACATTGATGATTATCCTGCTGGCCGTTGTGTTTACTTTTTTCTGGAGTCATGCGGCGCTGTGGTTTTATCGAGAGTATAAGGATCGTAAAGACGGGAAGCATCGGCCACACGTGGCATCGGACAAGCTACCCGAACAATACAAAGGCAAACATTTTCGTCGCTTTACCTTATCGTGGCGAATCATGCATTTGTTGCTAGCGTTGGCGGTGATGGTGTTAGTTCTTACCGGCATGACGGTGTTATATGCTGATAGTTTTTGGGCACCGACGGTAATGAAGCTTATCGGTGGTCCGGAGGTTGCGGCAACCTTACATAGAATGGGCGCATTGACGTTTATCGGGGTGTTTGTTGCACATCTATTGGCAATTGCTTACTGTATTGTTCGCAATTGTAAAACCTGGACCTGGTTCGGACCACGCTCATTGCTGCCTAACTGGCAGGATGCTAAGGATGCTGTGGGTATGTTTCGCTGGTTTTTCGGAAAAGGGCCACGACCGGTTTTTGATCGCTGGGCTTATTGGGAAAAATTTGATTATTGGGCGCCGTTTTGGGGGTTAACGATCGTCGGGTTTAGTGGCTTGATGATGTGGTTTCCTGAAATAACGGCATCACTGCTACCCGGCTGGGTCTTTAACGTGGCGACCATCGTGCATGGTGAAGAAGCCTTTCTGGCCGCCGTGTTTTTGTTTACCGTACACTACTTCAATAGTCACTTTCGTCCGGATAAATTCCCGCAGGATATTTCTATGTTTACAGGTGCCATTTCATTGGAAGCGTATCGGCATGAGCATAAGTTGGAATACGAGCGCCTGCTGGAATCAGGGGAGCTAGATAAGTATTTGGTGGATGCGCCCTCTGCCCCATTAACGGTGGGCTCGAAAATTCTAGGGATGACCCTGATTGTCGTGGGGCTAGGTTTGTTGGCGCTTGTGCTGCTTGGATTTTGGGGGAATGTGTTTTATGGTTAGCGTGGTTCCCTTTCGAGTGTAGCCAACCTAGAACGGTGCTTTCTCACGAAGCGAACAGTGACATAATTTTCCGCATGGACCACTAGATGCCGGACAATATTGGGCGCATTGGATGGATGTTCCCGTTGCCCTTAGATCACGATGGCATATTTGCTGACGTTAGTGACATTAGCGGCGGTGTTTGTGGTGATTCAGGGAGCGAACGACGTTGTCCTGCGAAAATCGCGGTTTTACCCAATAGTGGTAATGGCGATCAGAACTTAACGGCCTGGTAAGTGTCGGTAGAGAGGTTGGACCCAGTAATTAGGGGCTTTGCTGATGCAGTTTTACCTATTATAGAATGCCTAATAACCACCTACTAACTACCTAATAAAGTGCCAAATGGAGTGACGGTGTTGTTAACGCAATTAAGGTAAAGCATGGAATAGGAAAAGCGACCCATAGTGGGTATAATCCGGTTAATTTTGATTCCATGGTGTGCGGCACGCGGCACCTTGACGTATATTTTTATAAAAGGCAGACATCTTTGCGAAACCTGATGGTATTTTTGAGTATTCTGGTGGTAACTTCAAGCAGTTATGCCGTTCCTTTAGCGCCTGAGGCAGCACCCGGGAGCAAGACGGGGGGCAATGCTGCTGATGTGTTGGAGCGCGTCGTTGCCATCGTGAATGACGATGTAATTACCCAACTCGAACTGGATGCGGAACTCGACGTTATCAAACAGCAACTGCGCGGTCAACGTACAGCCATGCCACCGGACGCTGTTTTGCGTAAACAGGTGCTGGATCGGGTGGTGTTGATGCGCATACAACTACAACGCGCCAATAGTCGACTGATTCGGATTGATGATGAAACCTTGAATCGGGCCGTGGAATCCATTGCCAATCAGAACCGTATGTCGCTGAACGAATTGCGTCAGGCACTTCAGTCGGATGGCGTGGATTACAGCGAATATCGTGAGCGCATACGGGACGAAATTACCGTAACACGATTACAACAACGAGAAGTTCACCGCCTTGTGGAAGTGACTGAGCAGGAGGTGGATGACTTGCTGGCGAATCGGGAATTGCAAGATAAATCCAATGAGGAGTATCACCTACAACATATACTACTGGTGGTGCCCGAAGCGGCAAGTTCGGATAAGATTCAGGCCGTAAAGCAAAAAGCACAAGCCGTACTCCAGAAAATTAACGAGGGCAGCGACTTTGCCGAAATGGCGGTAACGCACTCCGATGGCCAGCAGGCATTGAGTGGCGGTGACCTGGGTTGGCGTAAATTTGCTGAAATCCCTACATTATTTGCTACAGCCTTAGAGGGCATGAAATCCGGTGATACCAGTGATCTCATCCGCAGTCCCAGTGGGTTTCACATTATTAAGTTGAGCGAAGTCCGTGAAAAAAATTCAACACTACTGGTGGACCAAACTCAATCACGCCATATTCTCATTAGCCCCAGCGATATCCTGACGATTGAGGAAGCCGAGGCACGCATTAGTAAACTTAAACAACGAATTGATACCGGAGAAGATTTTGCCAAACTGGCTTCAACTAATTCTGATGACAAAACCTCGGCGGCTAATGGCGGTGACCTGGGGTGGGTAAATCCAGGTATGATGGTAAAAGAGTTTGAAGACGCAATGAATAATTTGAGCATTGGTGCCGTTAGTGAGCCGGTTCGTACCCAGTTTGGCTGGCATCTCATTCAGGTACTGGAGCGCAGAAAGCATGACAACACCGATGAGTTTCAAAAAAATCAGGCGCGCGAAATAATCCGGCAACGCAAAATTGAGCCGGCCCTGCAAAACTGGTTACGTCGTATTCGGGATGAATCATTCGTTGAACTGCGCTTGTAAACCGATGACGCCTTGGCTTAACGTCACCTCAAATCCGTTGTCGCAACCAGCAGTACAACAAAAATGAGCTCTCAAGTCTCGCATCGGGCTCGCAAACGTTTTGGCCAGCATTTCCTGGTTGACCCGGTCATTGTGCAACAAATTGTACAGGTTATTCACCCAAAGGCAGGGGACCATCTTGTTGAGATTGGTCCTGGATTGGGCGTGCTCACAGAGTTACTGGTTCCTCATGTTTGGCAATTGGACGCCGTGGAGCTGGATCGGGATATCATTCCAAAATTAAAAAACAAACTACGTTCTTTCAATAATTTACAGATACACAGCGCAGATGCGCTTACCTTTGATTTCTGTGAATTGATGCAACAGTCGGCTAAGCCGCAACAGCCGCTGCGAGTTGTGGGTAATTTACCCTATAATATTTCCACACCGTTAATTTTTCATTTAATTGAACAGATAGAATGCATTGCTGATCTGCATTTTATGTTGCAGAAAGAAGTGGTTGATCGCATGGTGGCGCAACCAAACCACAGTGCGTATGGTAAATTGAGCGTCATGTTGCAATACCACTGCCAGGCCGAAAAATGTTTTGATGTGCCGCCCAGTGCATTTTCACCGCCACCCAAAGTGGAATCGTCGGTGGTGCGTTTAATACCTCATCAACAACCGCCGGTAGCGGTAGGCTGCTTTGCCGATTTTTCATCGCTTGTCAGTGCCGCATTTGCACAGCGGCGCAAGACATTACGCAACAATTTAAAAGGCATGCTCAGTGAATCACAAATTACCGCAGCTAATATCGACCCGCAGCGCCGGGCCGAAACATTATCCTTACAGGAATTTGCGGCACTGAGTCATCTTATCAGTAGCCAAGTCGGTCGTGAGCCTGATTAGACTAACCGAACAATCAGCAATGCTGAACCTTGGTTACACTGAGAAACGGTTACACTGAGGAACGGCTACACTGAGCAACTGTAACGGGTGTTCGTTCACATTAACGGGCATCAACCTAAACTTACATTTACCTAGATTAATCAATACCCATGGAATTTTCACTGGTTAAATTAATTGAAAGCTTATTAATGCCCCCCGCCGGGTTTATCTTTTTAGGCTTGATAGGCCTGGGGTTAACACCGTTATGGAAGCGACAAGGAGTCTTTGTTGCGGCGTTAAGTTTGTTCGCGTTACTAGCCAGTAGCTTACCCCTGGTCGCCGATAGCCTAATGGGAGGCCTGCAATATCATAAAGCGCTGGAGCGTTCTAACATTAAAACGCAGTTGAGTGATGTTGATGCGGTAGTGGTGTTAGGTGGTGGGCGTCGTTCCCAGGCACCGGAATACGGCGATGATTCTGTGTCAGTTTATACGTTGGAGCGCATTCGTTATGCAGCCTGGTTGGTGAAACGTTCGGGGTTACCTTTGATCGTTAGTGGTGGACGTACTGATGGTGGTCATATCAAAAGCGAAGCGCAACTAATGACCGAAGTATTGCAAAAAGAGTTTATCGCCATTGTTGATTACAAAGAAGAAAAAAGCCGAACCACCTATGAAAATGCCTTCTACACCGCCGCGCTGCTAAAACGCAATAACATGTCAAAAATTGCCCTGGTAACCCATGCCTGGCATTTACCGCGTGCGGTGGAAGCTTTTGAACATTTTGGTATTAGTGTTACCCCCGCACCGACGGCGTTCTTTTACAATCAGCCGGGCATTGGTGGTAATGACCTAGTGCCATCTGCCGCCGTATTGCACACCACGGCATTAGCATTGCACGAATTAGTAGGCCGAAAGTGGTATCAGCTTCGGTACTATTAAAATTAAGCACGACACGGAATATGTTATACCGAAATTATTTTCTGGCAATAATCACAACTCTTTATTAACCATCGCCGTGCGTTATTAACAATATTAAGTGTCAACAAGATTAAGAGCCAACGATATTAAGGGCCAACAGTATTAAGAGTCAGCAATATTAAGGGCCAACAGTATTAAGAGTCAGCAATATTAAGGGCCAATAGTATTAAGAGTCAACAATACCGCGAGAATAGTTCATGTTAGCGCTATTCACAAAATTACAGCATTTTGCACTTACAATCCATAACTTTAAAATCGATAAGTTACACCAACGCCGCCCCACCCAAAATCACGTAATAATTCGTCACCCGCATAACGCTGGCGATCGCGATTAATGGCTAGGCTATAGCCTGAATAAGCGTACACTTCCAGTTTATCCATTACCCGGTAGGCAATGTTGCCACGTAGCTGAGCGTGGTTGAGACCATTGTGACCGTCGGCAACATAATCTGCATTAAACCCAAGAACCGTTCGCACCGAGATCGAAAGTGCTTTATTAATTAAATAACCTTTTTTAACAGCAACCTCGGCAAACGTGCCGCCAGCATCAAATGAATGATAAATGCTGGCTAAAAAGTGTAGTTTTTTAGCCAGAAAGTACGTGAGGTCAAGACTTACTTCGTTATCATTGCCATGCTCGCCGGATTCTCGCGATTGAATAAAATTGTATCCGGCAAACGCCTCCAGATTATCAAGCAGCTTTATGCCGTAAACAACATTCAGATTAAACTCGGTATAGTTGGCACCGACACCGTTGGCTATCCAGGGTATAATACTAAGATCCTCATAGGTAAATTCCGTTGATGCAGATAAAAGACCATCGCCGGAAAGATTATCCCGGCCTTCCGTTACATAACGACTCTCCCAAAGCGTATGAGCGTGCCACTCAAACTGCTCTTCGATTTTAGTCCGATACGGTTTTTCGAGTTTGATATTACCGCCGGCACCGATTTCGACCGATCGTGTATTGTCACTTTCTGCGGCGGTTATCGGTAGCGACAGAGACATGCTGATGGCCGCGAATGCAGTAACTAGTTTTTGTTTTATTGAAAGGAGCATAGTAGCCAGTCCATTTGTTGTTAGGTAATTTCGGCTCTATTATATAGCATGCGGTGCATTATTAGAAATCAAGCTATTAAGAGGGACGTGATCGGCTAGCGGTAAGCTTGTTTCGCTTATTACCCCGTAACGTTTACCCCAGAACGTCGGTGTCAAAAGAAAGTGAAAATTTCGGTATAACGGTTTTCAACCATTAGAGTTTTGCTAGTATGAGCGTTTTGGTTCCAGTCACATAACGCATGCAACGTGGTCACGTTGCCATAAACGGAGAGGGCTGTGGGGTTTCAAGCCTTAAATCTCAAACGCTATATACCTGCCGTATTTAGTGAACTCTGAGTTTACGGGTTTGTGCTTGTTATGTGGTTTTGTATTGTTTCGAACAATGTGGCCTCATTGCGATAAATACTAGTGAAGTTGTTCGTGTGATATTCGCCTTTTGAGTTGCTGGAACGATACAGAAACCACCGATACTCTTTATCGCGTTCAAAACGACCTTTTTCTAGCTTAACCTCAGAAAAATGTACGATTAAATCTGAACGGTCTACTGTGCCTCTTAAGTGCATACATAACACTCGCCACCATCAGCGTGCAAAAATAAAACCCAACATACTTAATTTAACAATACCTAGTTTAACAATGCCTAGTTTAACAATAATTAATTTAACAATACTGGGCCATTTCCTTGTGATGACAATACATCATCAGGGTTGCGTAGTGGGCAGCACTTGGTGGATAAACACCCGCAGCCAATACATTCTGCCAGGTCATCACGTAGACATGACAGTAGCTGTATTTTTAATTCCAGATCTTTTTTCCATTGCTTTGATAAACGGTCCCAGTCTTTTTTAGTTGGAGTTCGCTCATTGGGCAGGCTTTTGAAGGACTCCATTATTTCTTGTAACGAAATTCCAATTTTTTGTGCCACTTTAATAACCGCAATTCGGCGTAAAACATCCCTTGTGTAACGGCGTTGATTTCCTTGATTCCTCCGGCTTTTAATAAGCCCTTTCGTTTCATAGAAATGAATGGTCGATACGGCAACCCCGGTACGCTTTGCAACCGCACCCACACTGAGTTCTTTGGCGGGATATTCTGATTGGCTTTTTTTCATTGGCGAGGTCTCCAAGTGCTTAACGATTTTCTTCTCTCAATACTGTACATAAAACACTTCTTGACATCAAGTTAACTTGATGTTTTAAACTACCTTCCTTCAACCTAGAAAAATCAATTGGGTTTGGTGCATCAATAGCGTGTAGGGACTTTCGTGGCCCAACTGTTTTTGTTGGCCCAACGACACATAAAATGAGGATTACGTGCAATGAGTAGCGCAATTACATTATTTTCAAGTTCTCGTAGGAATGGAAACACGGGAACATTAATAAACCTGGTGGCGGATAAGGTGGGTATGGACGTTATCGACTTGGATAAAATGAATATTTCGCCTTTTGACTATGAGCATAAAAACAAAGGCGATGATTTTTTACCGTTGATGAAAAAAGTGCTTACCTACGATCACATTGTTTTTGCTTCTCCTGTTTACTGGTATGCAGTTAGTCCTGCCATGAAAATATTTTTAGATCGGCTCTCCGATTTGCTCACATTCTCTGATCTGCTGGATATGGGGCGTGAATTGCGTGGCAAAAACGGATACGTCGTGTCAACGTCAGTTCACCATACGCTTTCCTCTACTTTTATTGAAGCTTTTGAAAAGACCTTCGATTATTTAGGAATGCATTATGGCGGCTTTCTTCATATGAATTGTGAAGAAGGGTTTGATGTTAAAAATAACCAGGACGAAATTGTGTCGTTTTCCAACAGCTTGCAAGGACAGCCGTGCCTATAAACTTTTTATACATTTTCAGACCAGGAATAATACAATGCCGGAAAATGTAATTACCAAGACCGCAGTACTCATTTAAATAATGATTTTTAATAAATCTTAATCGCTACGGGTATAGTTACGGCTTGAGTTTATTTGACCGCAAAAGTAGCGACAACGCAGCGATGCTTTTGTGGGGCAAGCTGGGTGATGTGTTATATATGGTTGTCGTTACCACTTTATCTCCTTGCCGCCTTCCACAACCATACCAGAATTTATGATACTGGTTGCAACAAAGACCTCTTCAGGAGGCACATTAAAATATGAGGAGAGGGCTTTAGCCAAACCTATTTGTAATTGTGAAATATCTGCATTGGACCAAACCGAGGGCAACAACAAATTAGCCATAACCGTGTATTTTTTACCCTGTTGTGCATCGCTTGTCGTAATGTTAACCGTCATGTCATCGGGTGATATTTTAGATTCGCTGGCCCAACGTTGAATTAAGTCATTAGGGCTTGCTGAATTTTTATTACAATCGGTAGTGATAATGCAATTGGCTATAGGCATTGAGGGTCATCTCTTTTAGTTTTAAGGTAATACTGCTCTCTCGGCGTTGATTGCCTGTGTCAAATGTATTACCAACTGTTGTGGTCTCACTTCCTGAAGCATTTTTTCAAGCATTTCGGGCTATGAAAGGCTGTTGCCGACGATCGGCCTGGATTAATGGCGGGCTAAACGGTGCCTTTTCGTATTTCATGCTCAGGGTGGCGGATATTGCGTCAACGTAGAAAGTATAATCCTAAATTAAGGCTGACGTTAATCCCCTTTTTTTATACCCACCTCATGCCGCCGCGGATGCAGTGCGCGCCTGCGGCCAGCACGTGTTCTGGCGCGGTGACGCGGGCATGAGGGGCTATACCAGCCAGTATTATCGCTGCGCCAATGCCTGGTCGAAAACCCCCGCCTCAGAGGCCATTCCCCCAGTGAAACGCTTAACTGATGCGGCACGCGTTTCGCGCCGTGATCTAAAGTGCCTAACAGGGCGGGTTTCCACGCAACAGGGAAGGTCCCGACGTAACAGGGAAGGTCCCGGCGCAACAGGGAAGGTCCCGACGTAACAGGGAAGGTCCCGACGTAACAGGGAAGGTCCCGGCGTAACAGGGAAAGGTCCCGGCGTAACAGGGAAAGGTCCCGGCGTAACAGGGAAGGTCCCGGCGTAACAGGGAAAGGTCCCGGCGTAACAGGGAAAGGTCCCGGCGTAACAGGGAAAGGTCCCGACGTAACAGGGAATGGTCCCGGCGTAACAGGGAAAGGTGCCGGCGTAACAGGGAAAGGTCCCGATGTAACAGGGAATGGTCCCGGCGTAACAGGGAATAGTCCCGATGTAACCGGAAATGATCCCGCTACCACAGGGAATAGCCAAATAGCGAGAGAGTGTCAATTAGGGCCTGCTGACCATTGAGCTTCCTCATTGCCGAAACCGATTTTTTCGCTCGACAAGGCAGAGCAAGTGCCGTGTCGTCATTTTACGCAAGCGAGTGACAACACGGTCGAGGGGAAAAAGCGGTCCTGCCCTGCGGGTTGCGTCATCAAAAGCGCTACTTGGCGTTGCTCGTTGCCTATTTAGAATCATGACCTACATTCCCGGTGAACGGCACCTTGTGGCAGCGTAGTTGGGGAGCGCTGAATCATCACTCTATTTATACACTACACGAGATTGTATTCGCCGCCCCATGCTCCTGCGTGGGAATGCAGACGGATGGGGCGCGGTGCAGGTCAGTATGGATTCCCACGGAGGACCGTGGGAACCAGGGTATGGCGTACCTTGGGCGAATGCATTGAGCGGCGCCATTAGGTCGGCGTAATGGGTAGGCCCTGGGCGTCCAGGGGCAGGTCGTCGTCGTTGTTGTCCAGGCGGGCCAGCAGGTCGGTGAGTTGGGCCTCGAAGTCCGTGGGTTTTTTGTCGTCGAAAAAGAAAAACGGTTGTTTGCCTTGCCAGCTTTGCTTTCCTGGTAGCACCTGGGCCAGACCTTGTTCCATGTATTGTAATACGTAGGCCAGTACCGGTTGGTAGGAGGCCTTGCCATTGTAGTAGGGGTTGCGGGTGGGCTGGATGTTGAATTTGGCCCAGCCCATGTCGCCGTTTTTCTTTTCGCCGCGCAGTTGTATCACCAGGAACTGGGTTTGCTCGTCGATGCGCAGGCGCTCGAAGCGTTGTACATAGGCCTTGCCCTTGGACCAGTGATAGACTAGTTGGCGCTCACGGTCAAAAATCAACGGCCCATGGCGGGGGAAACGAATGGCCCAGAATAATAAGCCAGGAATGGCAATGAGGTATACGATGGCTAGGCCAATGTCCACTTGTAGGCGTCGGGTGCCGCCGACTTTGGCGGTGTCGAAGTAGCGATACTGGATATAATTTTCCAGGGGCATCTCTCCTTGCGCATTGATTTTGCTATATAAGCCTAATAAATAGGTGTCGGATGTATTTTCAAAGAAATCATCACCATAAGTTTTTTTTCGTGATTCAATGCGTTCATTAAAAAAATTTTCTGCCGCAGTCCACGTTTTTATAAAATCATCCACATTCCACCAAAGGGTTAGGCACAGGCCAAACAGCCAGGGCAGAATAAACAGGTTACGAAACGCCACGGCGTTGTTAATCAGCAAGCACGTTGTGGCATCAATGCTGACAATGGGTTTGGGCGGGTGTTGTTTTATTGCCTCGCTAAGAGGGTACTGGCGCAAGGCCTCCGCCTGGTGGTGCAGGGGTACCGCATAACGTTTGCCTAACCAGTTTGCCATTAGACGGTCTCCTCATCCACCATGCCGATGACGGCGGGGATCATGCGTTCACCGTCTTTAAAGTGGCGCAGCGGCACCACGGTGCCGGGCTGAGGTTCATAGACCCAGAGCAGGGTGACCGCGTAGTCAAGTTCCAGGGTGAGGCGTATGTGGGCCTGGTTGTCCTGGTAGTGTATGTCCGCCTGTTGCATTTTTTCGACCAATTGCGCGGTTAAGGCGCGGTTGAGTTTGGGTTTAACGGGGCCACTTTCCAGCAAGCCACTGGGGGGGTAGAGGCCAAAATGTACTTCGGAAACCCCGGGTTGCCTCGTTCCCATGCTCCTGCGTGGGAATGCAGACGGATGGGGTGCGGTGCAGGTTGGTATGGATTCCCACGGGGGACCGTGGGAACCAGGGTATGGCGTACCTTGGGTGAATGCATTGAGCGGCGTCATTAGGTCGGCGTAATGGGTAGGCCCTGGGCGTCCAGGGGCAGGTCGTCGTCGTAGTTATCCAGGCGGGCCAGCAGGTCGGTGAGTTGTGCTTCGAAGTCGGTGGGTTTTTTGTCGTCGAAAAAGAAAAATGGTTGTTTGCCTTGCCAGCTTTGTTTTCCTGGTAGTACCTGGGACAGACCTTGTTCCATGTATTGTAATACGTAGGCCAATACGGGTTGGTAGGAGGCCTTGCCATTGTAGTAGGGGTTGCGGGTGGGCTGGATGTTGAATTTGGCCCAGCCCATGTCGCCGTTTTTCTTTTCGCCGCGCAGTTGTATCACCAGGAACTGGGTTTGCTCGTCAATGCGCAGGCGCTCGAAGCGTTGCACATAGGCCTTGCCCTTGGACCAGTGATAGACTAATTGGCGCTCGCGGTCAAAAATCAGCGGCCCATGGCGGGGGAACCGAATGGCCCAGAATAATAAGCCGGGAATGGCAATGAGGTATACGATGGCTAGGCCAATGTCTACTTGTAGGCGTCGGGTGCCGCCGACTTCGGCGGTGTCGAAATAGTGGTACTCTACAAAACGTTTAAGTGCCATCTTTCCTTGGGCGTTCACTTGATTATTTATATATAATGCGGTTGAGTCTGTTGTATGATCAAAATAATTGTCACCATGAATTTTTTTTCGCACATTAATACTGTTGCTAAAAAAGTCCTCAGTTGCCTTCCATGTTTTTATAAAATCATCCACATTCCACCAAAGAGTTAGACATAAGCCAAACAGCCAGGGCAGAATAAACAGGTTGCGGAATGCCACGGCGTTGTTAATCAGTAAGCACTTTGTGGCATCCATGCTGACAATGGGTTTGGGCGGGTGTTGTTTTATTGCCTCGCTAAGAGGGTACTGGCGCAAGGCCTTCGCCTGGTGGTGTAGCGGTACCGCATAACGTTTGCCTAACCAGTTTGCCATTAGACCGTCTCCTCATCTACCATGCCGATGACGGCGGGGATCAGCAGTTCACCGTCCTTAAAGTGGCGCAGTGGTACCATGGTGCCGGGCTGGGGTTCATAAACCCACAGCAGGGTGACCGCGTAGTCAAGTTCCAGGGTGAGGCGTATGTGGGCCTGATTGTATTGGTAGTGTATGTCCGCCTGCTGCATTTTGTCAGCCAATTGCGCGGTTAAGGCGCGGTCGAGTTTGGGTTTAACGGGGCCACTTTCCAGCAGGCCACTGGGGGGGTATAGGCCAAAATGTACCTCGGAAACCCCGGGTTGCCTCGTTCCCATGCTCCTGCGTGGGAATGCAGACGGGTGGGGTGCGGTGCAGGTTGGTATGGATTCCCACGGGGGACCGTGGGAACCTATATGGACTCCTCTTGTATAGCAACTGTTTTAATGGATAGTGAGAATTTAGCTTAATTCACGTATATCCGGCCTTTACTATGGGGAGCTACCCCTGACCTTAATGGTGTCATCCATTGTTGACCAG
>Ga0316203_1000167_pt1 | contig 112713 bp, 108 predicted proteins | sample 6monrhotite_MG_FD_204940 | JGI IMG/M metagenome (GOLD analysis project Ga0316203, IMG submission 204940) | Microbial mat bacterial communities from mineral coupon in-situ incubated in ocean water Damariscotta River, Maine, United States -... | ecosystem: Environmental > Aquatic > Marine >... | reverse complement strand
CCAAAACCCTTCACTTGGGTTCGAACTGCAGACGAAATTCTTGATGCGGTCAAAAGGTTTTGCTTGAAAACCGAAAATCTACGTAATGTCGTGAATCTCTGAATCAGGTCACTAGAGCAAAACCGGAGCGAATAGGTTCATTCGCGAACGTGGGTTTTGCGGGGATATCAACTCGTTAGAACACTTTCGGTGATCCAAAAATTGCCGGAAGTGTTCTAGTGCAGCGGTTCGACGATTTTTTCAAATAATCTATCCAGCCGTTCGCCAATCGGTTTCAGTTTTGGGGCGTTGTAAATTGCCAGCGCTTTACTAGGCTGATGATATGTCAGCTTGGCCGTACCATTGGCAAGTTTCGTTAAATAGAACCTGAGCGGTATATCGCCGCCCGCTGCCGCACCTGCCTGCATCATGCGTAACGTTAAGTTTTTTTCATAAACAGATATAATTTCAGTATTTTTTTTAGAAATTTCAATGGTTTTGATGCTGCATTTTCCGCAAGCACCTTCAGAAATTATTAATCCATTATCGTTGATTGCCGATATTAAGCGGGCCCGAAAGACATCATAATCAAGAGAGCTTTTCAGGATGTGAACGCCCTGCCCGTCGTCTTGGGACTGGCAAGACATTAGCCCGAATAACAGAATTAATGGTGCAATGCGGGATCGGATAAAAGCACAGAGCATTGTCGGTTAACCGATAAACTGTGTGATATCAACGTCGTCGATTTGCGCCGGGTCAAGGTAACGTTCGGCATAGCGCCGGTACACCCCGGAGGTTAGAAACAAGTCAAAAAGCACCGGATCAATATGGCCATCATGTTTGAAGTGGCTGAGTGTCTTGACAGAGTCGGAAAGAGATTTCGGCTTTTTATACGGACGATCAGAGGCCGTCAGTGCTTCAAAAATATCAGATATCGCCATTATTCGAGCAGGAATGGACAGCTCGCTTTCGCTCAGGCCGCGTGGATAGCCACCGCCGTTCAGCATTTCATGGTGGGTCCCTGCATATTCGGGAACCCGTTGAAGATGTTTAGGAAAGGGTAAATGGTCTAGCATCGCGATGGTTTGTGCGATGTGCTCGTTGATTTTGAAGCGTTCTTCTTCGGACAAAGTACCACGGCGGATCGATAGATTTGTGAGTTCGCCAAGATTGTAGAGATGTTCCGGAACGTTCATATTGAACCCAAGGGCATCGTAAGATTTTTGCACTGCGTCATCGCGGTGATAAATGTGATAAGGTTTATCGTCTAACAGCTTTTCGGTCGCCGGAAGATCGGACGCCACATCCTGATAACGCTCAAGTTCAACATGAGATAACCCAAGGCGGACGTCGAAAGAGCGTTGCCAGGTCGTTTTAGCGATTTCATTAAGGCGCTCAATCGTCTCGTCGCCCATGAATTCACCACCGATATTGCTGTTGGCAATGAAGGCGAATTGTTCCGTCAGTTGAGTTTTGCGCTGATCAAACCGATCTTGCATCGCTTGCGGGTCCGATCCGTCAATCACGGCATCAAGTTGTTCGATTTTGGCATCGCGCAACAGCACTTCGAAGCGGGTGCGGATCTCGTGGATACGATTGTATATGGTTTCTAGCTTTGTCGCTTTGTCGACCACATATTCGGGCGTCACCACCTTGCCGCAGTCATGAAGCCAGGCCCCGATCCGAAACTCCCGCCACTCGTCATCGGATTGAAATTGGAAATCAGCCAGCACCCCCTCTTCAGTCTGACATGCTTCTTCTGCCAGCATAATCGCCAGCTCAGGCACGCGGGCGCAATGTCCGCCGGTATAGGGGCTTTTGGTGTCGATGGCCCCGGCAATGAGTTCTATCATCGAATCTGTCAAATGTTCTTGGGCATCAAGCAGATTACGGTTGTAAAGTGCGGTTGCCGCTTGGGCCGCAAGGGATTCAACGAACCGTTGGATTTCAGACGGAAATGGCACGACGGCGGTAACGCCGGGCTCTCGTGCGTTGACAAGTTGTAGCGCGCCGATGATGTCCCCACCGCGCGGTCTCAAAGGCACGGTAATGAAAGACGTTGAGCGGTAATTGTTGCGTTCATCGAAGGCCCGCGTGCCGGAAAAATCAAACGTGCTTGCGTCATGGGCATCTGCAATATTGACCGTCTCGCCTTCGTGAACGGCGTAGCTGACAACATTATTATAGTTTGCTTGACCATCTTCATTGTACATTGGTACAGGTGGAAAATCGGCATCATTTTCCGACAACCGCCCTCGAGTAATGCCACGCACGCCGTCGTGAACGATTTGCGAATGCAACATGTTGTCTTCGCCTATGATATAAAGTGTACCGCCCTCGGCGTTGGTCAACTCCTTTGCCCCCAACAACACCATCTCCATCAATTTGTCGCTATTGTGCTCGGCAGATAGGGCGATTCCCAGCTCGACCAGACGGCTCAGTTTGCTCTCGGCAACTTCCAAGGCATTGGTTCGCGTCGACAGGTCCGATTTCATCAATGAAAACGACGCCCCCAACTCGTGAAATTCGATAATACGTGACGGACTGGGAGGGGCACCGGAAAAATCAAGATTTCGGACCCGGTTGGCGTCAATTGCCAATTCAGAAACGCTGCGTCCCATACGGTTGGAGAAGATCACAGCGAAGGGAATTAACACGGCAAGACCAAGCAGGACTAAAGCGATGATCTGGTTCTGCATGGTCAGGATATGCGAAACAAAATCGTTCATCGGGGCGACAGCCGAGATGTGGAGACGACGGCCACCGGTTTGCCAGTTCATTTGGCGAACCATCATATTTGTCCCGTCCTGATCGATATTATACAGGCCGTCTTTCGCTTGCTTCAGTCGTACGATCTCCGCAGCCTTCACAGCAGCGACGCTTATATTGGCCAACGGCTCGAGAAGCTGATACGAACCGAACCGCGGCGTCATGCTTAGTATCCGCCCCTTGTCATCAGATAGAATGATCCCACCGTTTTTTGAGATATCCAAGGCCGAGATGAAACTTGATAACTCAGTTAGGGTGACGTCAACGCCAAACACGCCACGTCCGCCGGTAAGGCGTTTTGACGCGGTTAGGCCAGGTTGGCGTAAAGAATTAAAAACATAGGGAGCCGATAGTCGGGGCATCCCTTGGTCAATCGCACTACCGTACCAGGGTCGTTTGCGCGGATCATATTCAGGAGATGGCTCAATCGTCTCTCCCAAGGGTTTGAGGGTTTGACTGAGAAAAGTCCAGGTTTGCGTTCTCTGGCCGGGCGTTGACGCCTGTATAGTCGTGGATCCGTCAGATGCCGAGTTGGTAATGGTTCTGAGGATCCAGCGAGTACCGTCCGGCGCATTATGCGTGGTCATTATACGCTCGTCACCACTAACTGATATGACCTGTAGAAAACTGCCGTCGGCAAAGCCGTAATACAGGGAATAGAGCGCGGCGTTCTCTTTCAGCGCATCAATAAGGAGTGGCAATGGAGGCGCTTCAAGGCCATTTCCAACAACGGATGTCATATTGGCTTGGGTGGCACCTAAATTGGCCAACAACAGTACTTCGCTGGCGAGGCGATCCAACCGAACGCGAGCATTTTGCGAAACGCTCTCGAATAAGCTTCCCGCAGATACCTTAGCCGTGCGTGAACTGACGACCCAGACATTAGCCAAAGTTGCTAACGTCATCACCGTGATAATTAGAAATATCGCGGTGACAATGCTCACTTTAAATCGAATTCTAAAGCGCACCGAAACCCCCAATACCAACATGTTCCAGATAACAACTTAGACGTTAATGCAGGTTAGTCCCAACATTGTTTTGGATGATTTGAAGAGGAAGGAAAGGATGACTGCCCGGATGGGTTTCCAAGAGAAGATGAGTTTTGAAAAACTGCGCCGTCGCTTCTCGTACTATCCGGTCCGATTTGGTCATCACTGCAAACCGGTTTGGTCGAGCAATTTTTGTAACTCCGCGACCGGCACGCCAAGGTTTGAGCCGCCGTATTCGGGTAAAATTGCAGCATTGACGGCGACAACGGCACCGTTAATGTCCAACACTGGCCCGCCACTGCCACCGAGTGTCGTTTCCGCGTCGTAGACGATTGTCGCGGAGCTGGTTTGACTGACGATGCCACGACTGGACAGCGGCGCGATCTGTCCTTTCTTGGCGAGGCGAGCGGCAACACTCCAAAATCCGGTATCTTCACTTTTCATCAACTCATCAACGAAGTCCTCACCGGCTTGCGCCAGCATTGAGCGAAGGCCGGTTGGGTACCCCATGACGATGACTTCGTCGCCAGGGGATGGGGAGTGTTTGGCAAGTATCAGTCCAGGTGACGGGTCGGCAATGTCCACTCGGCGCAAGACTGCCAAGTCAGATCTGTCGCTAGCCCGCACCAATTCAACGTCGTCGGCCATGGTTTTGCCGGGTGTATAGGCGATGAATTTTGTCATCACCGGCTCAAGCCCTTTGGCCGCAAGAATGTCAACGCTGGCATCATTTGTCCACGGCAGTGCCACGTGCCGGTTTGTGACCAATGCGCCAGAATTACCAACGGCAAAGGCGGTGCCGATGTATTGTCGATCTGCCACTGGGCCGTCACCGTCGAGCGACAGTAAAGGTTGACCAATTGGTGAAACCAATAGGCGGCCTTCATCATCGATGACGTGACGAAGCAACCGTCGACTTGAACGGTCGCGAAAACCATAAGCGCCCTGCAGAAACACAACCAGAGACTTTGACTGGGCGATAACCCGTGCGCTGGCTTTAGAGCGTCGCTCCAATGCAGCCAAGCGTCCGGCGTTTGAAGACAATTTTAGCCCGAGCTCTTGTCGTAAGGTCTTTAAGTCGTTTGGGGTCAGCGCCTCTCCTTTCGCCTGCGCCAAGGCACCGGCAAATCGGTCAAGCCGGTCAGCCCCTGTTTCAATCCGCTGTTGGAGGCTGACGTTCATCTGGTATTGTTGAATTGTCAGCATCGCCAAAGCGATGATGGCCAGACTAATACTGACGCGAAACAGCAACGTGGTTTCCCGGGTCAGACGCACGGCAAGTCCGTACACGGCTTTAACAATACGCAGAGGAATGGGTTGGCGGCTGACGCGGAGGTAAATCAGTCCATCACTTAACAGGTCCGTGACCATTTTACGAACCGGTACGTCCTCGCGGTAAACATGGTATCGCGATAACGGGCCAGTGTCTCCAAACTCAATTGTATCGCGGTTCTCAAGCGTTTGTTCGGTTACCTGAAGGCCGTTTACCCATACTGATCGACCGGCGTTGGCAGTTATCTTATAGTGACCATCTGTCATTTGAAGATGGGCGATGCGTTGCTCCGCCGGTTCGTCGGGGCGTGGTTCAGAAAGGCGAAGGATGCGATTGGCACCTAGGAATATGTTGAGAGGAGAGCCGCTTAACCAAGTTACCGTACCCCGACGCGGACCAGTCAGGTGTTCCAGTGCCGCAGCACTGGTCAAAGGATATGAATCACGGTCGTCATTCATTGCCTATGTGTTCCTTCCCCACGTAATTGCGGAGTCGGCTTCACGGCCAATTTTGACCCTTAACTATTATCGCATAAACGACGGGATTCGCCAAAATAATGTTGGTTAAGGGCTTGCTCAGGCGGCGACCAGATGGCCGTCTTCCAATTTGACGACGCGGTCCATTTTTGCCGCCATGACCGGATTATGAGTGGCGATCAAGGCCGCCAAATTGGCCCCTCTGGCGAGTTTTAGCAGAATTTCAAAAACATCATCTGCGGTATGGGGGTCAAGATTTCCAGTCGGTTCGTCAGCCAGCAGTAGTTTCGGCGATGTGGCGATGGCCCGGGCAATGGCGACGCGCTGTTGCTCGCCGCCGGACAAGCGGGCCGGGCGATGGCTTTCGCGGTCTGTCAGGCCCATCCAACCTAATAACTCTCCGGCCCGCTGCCGCGCCTGTTTTTTCGTGATGCCGGAGATAATCTGCGGAATGCTTACATTTTCTAAGGCGGAAAACTCCGGCAATAAGTGATGATACTGATACACAAAACCAAGGGCATGGCGTCGGACCCGGGTCCGCTGATCATCATTCATTTGTGAGCAGTGTTCACCGGCAATATAAATATCGCCATCATCAGCCGGTTCAAGCAGGCCTGCGATATGAAGCAGCGTTGACTTTCCCGCACCCGACGGGCCAACCAGACCGACAATTTCACCGGGCCGGATTTCCAAATCAACCGATTTCAATACTTCTAAATTTTCCCGTCCCTGGTGAAACGTACGGGAAATGCCCATCAGGGCCAAAACCGGAAGCGTTTGAGGCGAGACAACTGTGTCACTTAAGGTTGAACGCTGATCATTCATAGCGCAGAGCCTCCGCCGGGTCGAGACGCGCCGCCCGCCATGACGGGTATATGGTTGCCAACAAAGACAGCGTTAGTCCCATACTGACAACGATGGCAACTTCGCGGTAATCAACGACCGCGGGTAGTTGCGAAAGGAAATAAATTTCGGCAGCAAACAAATCGCTTCCGGTTAAGCCCTGAATCCACTGGCGGATGGCCTCAATGTTGTCGGCAAAGGATAGGCCAAGAACAAATCCGGTGATCGTTCCAATGGTACCAATACTGGCCCCTGAAATGAAAAATATGCGCATGATCGAACCGCGCGTTGCCCCCATTGTGCGCAAAATGGCGATTGCCCTGCCTTTGTCTTTAACCATCATGATCATCGATGAAATGATGTTAAAGGCGGCAACGACGATGATCAGCGTCAGGATCAGGAACATGACATTTCGTTCGACCTGGATGGCGTTGAAAAAACTGGCGTTGGCCTGCTGCCAATCGTGCACGCGAAATTCGGCACCGGCCAGCCGAGAGACGCTGCGCACCAGACCCGGCGCGTCATCGGGGTTTTTAATAAACAGTTCTAGGTTGGTAATCGCATTTGGTAGCTTAAAGTAAATCTGTGCCGCTTGCATGGGCATGAAGATGAAATTTGAATCATACTCAAACATACCAACTTGAAAGGTTGCTGCAATCCGATAGGCTTTCAGACGGGGAACCGTACCAAAGGCGGTTACGGCCCCCTTGGGTGAGATCAGGGTGATTTTGTCACCGACCCGAACGCCCATTTTTTGGGCCATGCGGCTGCCGATGACCAATCCGTCCTTACCACCAAAATTTTTCAGTGAGCCGCTTCTAATATTGGAGGCAATTATTTCCCGTGCACGTAAATCATCTGGAGCCAACGCACGAACGACTGCACCTTGTGCAACGCTCCTGGCGGTGACCATAACATGACCCTCAATCATCGGCGTTACTGAGACGACGCCCGGAACCTTTTTTAGTTTTGCCGTCAGCGGGTCATAGTCTTCCATGCGCCCGGCGACGCCGTAGACGCTCATATGACCATTCAGGCCCAGAATGCGTGACAACAGTTCCTGGCGAAACCCATTCATGACGGACATGACGATGATCAAGGTCGCTACGCCAAGGGCGATCCCCAACAAGGAGAACCAGGCAATGACGGAAATAAACCCTTCCTGACGGCGTGCCCGTAGATATCGAAACGCCATCATCCATTCAAATCGTGAAAACAAGGTGGGTTTATTCCCTTTTTAAAGTAATTAATTCAGGCGGTCAGTTTGGATAATGCGGCGTCCAGACTTAACTCTTCGCGTTCGCCGCTACGGCGGTTTTTCAACTCAACCACGCCGTTTTTAAGGCCACGTGGCCCGATCACCAATTGCCAAGGCAGGCCAATCAAATCCATGTCGGCAAACTTCCCGCCAGCACGAATGTCACGATCATCATAAAGGGTGTCGATACCCTTGTCGTTCAAGACAGCATATAGGTCGTCACAGGCCTTGACGCAATCGGCATCACTGACCTTCAGGTTGATCAGGCCGACCTGGAACGGGGCGATGGCATCCGGCCAGATAATTCCATTGTCGTCATGATAGGCCTCAATAACGGCACCAACCAAACGTGAGACGCCGATCCCGTATGATCCCATTTCGACCATGATCTCTTCACCGTCAGGTCCAGTGACCTTGGCTCCCATGGGTTCGGAATACTTGGTGCCAAAATTGAAGATATGACCAACCTCAATACCGCGGGCAACCACCAAATTATCGCCAAGCCCGGCCTCAATGCTGGCATCGCGTTTATCATCGGTGGCCGCGTATTTGGCGGTAAATTGATCGACAATTGGTTGTAGATCGCCGTCAAAATCAATATCGGTGCTGGCAAGGCTCATATCCATGAAGTCCTTGTGGCAGGCGATTTCGCTTTCTCCGGTATCGGCGACAATTAGAAACTCGTGGCTCATATCGCCACCAATCGGCCCGGTGTCCGCCGCCATGGGGATGGCTTTCAGGCCAAGGCGTTCGTAGGTGCGCAGGTACGACACAAAAAATTTATTGTAGGATCGCCGCGCCGCGTCCTTTGACATATCAAACGAATAAGCGTCCTTCATCAAAAATTCGCGCCCGCGCATCACCCCAAACCGGGGCCGGACTTCATCGCGGAATTTCCACTGTATATGATAAACCATCTGCGGCAGGTCGCGGTAGCTTCTTACTGAACCGGCAAAAATTTCGGTGATTTGTTCCTCGTTGGTCGGCCCGTACAGCATGTCGCGGCCATGACGGTCAGTAATGCGCAGCATTTCCGGCCCATAATCATCATAGCGCCCGCTGGTCCGCCACAAATCAGCCGATTGGATGGTTGGCATCATCATCTGATGACAGCCCATGGCGTCTTGTTCTTCGCGGACGATCCGGTCGATGTTTTCCAGCACCTTAAAGCCCAACGGCAACCACGAATAAATCCCGGCACTGGCCTGACGGACCATCCCGGCCCGCAGCATCAACCGATGCGATGCCACCTGCGCTTCAGCTGGCGTTTCCTTAAGCGTCGGCAAAAAATATCGTGTCAGGCGCATGGCGAACCTTATGTCAGGGGTGAGCGAATGAGGCGTCGATTTTCGACAAGGGAACTTATGAAATAAGGCCCGGAATGTCTATCGCTGCGATACCAACGTGGTAAAATAAGGTGGTTACGCTTTCGCCGTAATCGACGTATCTGAATAAGCTGTTCGGTCTTGGGCCGTATTGTAGCGGCAGACGTAAAGATCGGTCTATAAGATCGCGCTAAGGCTTAAAACAACTGAAACGGCTGGATCGCGAGCAGGACGGGAAAGGAGCAGAGGACGGCTGCTAAGATCATGTTTTTCATTTTTTATTCCACTTCTGTGGGTTGGCGATGATTCGTCCTTACTATCTGCGTCTTGTTTTAAATAATCGTTAAAGCCTGGAAGATTTTCTCAGTCGTCTAAATATATTGACGGTGGAGCGGACATCCATGGCGGGCTGAGTTTAGCGATTTTTTGGTAGGTCGGGCAATCTTGGCGATGCACGCCGGGCAAATATCCGGTGCTCATCAGGAACTCACCCGTGATTTCTCCGCCAGTAAATTTGAAGGTTTTTTTAAACACCTTAACCCAGTCTTTTTTTGATTTGGGATGGTGGGCGGCGATCCAGCTGGCGAAACCGTCATGGGTTTGGCGCAGGGCCTGAATGCGTTTGGCGTTTTCTATGATGGCGTTGATTTTTAGGCGGTTACGGATAATCCCCGCATCTTCGAGGAGTCGCGCCACATCGTGCTCATCAAACGCGGCGACCTTATCGACAACGAAATTAGCAAACGCGTTGTTCAGGTTTTCTCGTTTCTTAAGGATCAGAATCCACGACAGACCTGCTTGCATAATTTCCATTGCCAGGCGTTCAAACAGGACGGTTTCGTCAATCGTTGGAAAACCATATTCCGTGTCGTGATACGGCCCATGAAATTCAGCACCAGGGGCAACGTCGCAATACCACATGACCCCTACGCCTCCTATACCGACAATGCTAAAATCATGCTGATTTGACAAAAAGGGCGACCTGTTTGTTTGGCCCACGTGTTGAATTGCTCATGAGCAAGTTTGATAGTGCTCTTGTTTTTTGCCGCGTCTTCGAGCCCGCACCAGTGTTGCAAGCCACGGATGACATCATTACTCAGGGTAAACGTATCTTTGCCCACCATGCGCAGAAAATAGGGGCCGGAGTTTCCGCCGAGATGCTTAAACCGCTTACCCAGATCCAGCCAAAGGCCATTCAGATTGTCTGGTGTCCAACCGACCAAGTAATGGCCAAAACCACCACATTCGTGGGCAATGTCATGCATGGCAGCGGCGTTATGAAAGGTCGCCTTGATTTTTCCGGCGTGGCGGATGATGCGCTCGTTGCTGAGCAACTGGTCCAGGTCTTCTTCGTTCATAAAGCCGACACGAGCCGGATCAAAATTATGAAAGGCCTGTTCAAATTCGGGCCACTTGCCGCGCACCATGTCCTGGCGCAAGCCGGTTGAGAAGATGCGAAAGGCCATTTGCGACAGATAGCGGTCATCGGACACGCCAATTAGTTCATCGTTGTTTGATGGCGTTGATAATCGCGCGTGCAGATCAACCTCGCCACGGCGGTTGATGGCGGCGTCATAGATGGTTTGAAAGTCGGCCATAGACATCTCTAGGTCGGTTCACGAAATGTGACCATACCAGAGAGAACAACGAGATAATAGAGCCCAAGCAATACGGCCGATATCAGTGAGGTGATGCAAAGTTTGAGAACCATGCGTCCCTTTGCAGGAGACCCATGGTCTTCGCCCGGTTGTAGTTCATTGGGATCAACCCGGCTAATTCCCCACGGCAAAACCATGAACAGGACCAGCCACCAAATGATGACGTAGACAACGAGAAATTCAGTAATCGACATATAACGCTCCGTTTACGCCTGCTCGAGCTCGACCAGGGTTCCGCAAAAATCTTTGGGGTGAAGAAACAAAACTGGTTTTCCATGGGCACCGGTTTTCGGTTCGCCGTCTCCCAATACCCGCGCACCTTCTGATTTAAGTCGGTCGCGTGCAATAATAATATCATCGACGTCATAACACACATGATGCATACCGCCCGCCGGGTTTTTATCAAGAAAGGCCTGAATAGGTGAGTTTTCACCCAATGGTTCTAGCAGTTCAATTTTGGTATTTGGCAATTCAATGAATACCACGGTTACCCCGTGGTCCGGCTCGGCTTGCGGTGCCGTTACCGTTGCCCCTAAGGCATTTTTGTAAATGGCGACGGCGTTATCCAGGTTAGGAACGGCAATCGCCACATGATTAAGGCGGCCAATCATGGCTGTCTCCTTCAATTATTCGACCCGTACCATATGGATCGTCGTGATTGGTTTTTTATCCAGGGTGTTCCTGAAATGACGGCGTACGGCGACACGAACAAGTTCGCGCAACTTGTTGTCATTGCGTGCATCTGATGACGACGCCCCGTTAGCCGCCCGCCTCGCAACCTCCGACGCCTCGACTAAAATTGGGTCACCGTCGTTTTCAAATAAGCCTGTTGTTGTGATCTGGGGTGGGGCGACGACGTTGCCGTCCGCATCAATGGCCAGGGTCATGGTTGCCGTGCCGTGCCACATGGCCCGTACCCGGCTTTTGTGTATCTCGCTGTTGATTGGCACCATTCGATTGCCTTCTTGCGACAACCGCCCGGAGGGCACACGGTCAACCACACCGGGAGTGTCCGGGGCGAGCCGCACCATGGCGCCATTCTCAATGACGATGGCCGTTTCAACCTGACAGTCACGCGCCAGCTTGGCATGTTCGCGAAGATGGCGAAGTTCACCATGAACCGGCACCGACACGTTCGGGCGAACAAGCTGATACATTTCGGTCAGTTCGTCGCGGGCCGGATGGCCGGAGACGTGAATAAAGCGGTCTTTGGGCGTCACCAATCGTACGCCACGCCGGATCAAGTTGTTGTGTAGGCGGCCGATCGACACTTCGTTGCCCGGGATGATGCGCGAAGAAAAAATAACCGTATCGCCGTCACCAAGGGTGATCGTAGGATGATCGCCTGCGGCCATGCGCGATAATGCGGCGCGTGGTTCGCCTTGTGACCCGGTACAAATGATCAGCACCTTGTCGTCCGGTAGGTATCCGGCGTCTTCTTGGTCGATAAATGTCGGTGTATCGACGAGATAGCCGTTATCACGGGCGGCACGTTCGATGCGCTTGAGTGAGCGCCCGGCTCTGACGACATCGCGGTCGTTAGCCCGTGCGGCCGCTGAAATCGTCTCAAGGCGGGCAACATTACTGGCAAAGCAGGCGACGGCAACCTTACCGCGACATTCGCCAATTGCCTCGGTCAGGTTTTCCAACAGATCGCCTTCTGAGCCTGATTGTCCAGGGTCAAACACATTGGTCGAATCGCAAACGATCGCCAAAACCCCTTCATCGCCCAGTTTCCTGAGCGCTTCAATATCGGATGACTGACCGGTCACAGGGGTCGGGTCGAACTTCCAATCACCGGTATGCAAGACCGTACCCAGGTCCGTCCTGATGACCACCGCATTGGGTTCAGGGATGGAATGGGTCAGGGTGATCAATTCAAGATCAAACGGGCCAATTGAGAATTTGCCGCTGAGCTGGATGATATGGATCTCGACCTGATCAAGCAGGTCCGCCTCGATCAGTTTTGCTTTGAGAAGAGATGCGGTAAACGGGGTTGCGTAGATCGGGCACCGAAGACGGGGCCACAGGTACGGAACAGCGCCCAGATGATCTTCATGGGCATGAGTAAGGATCAGGCCTAAAAGGTTGTCGCGCCGTTGTTCGATAAAGGCTGGGTCAGGGGTAATCAAATCGACACCGGGTAAGCTGCCGTCGTTAAACGTCACCCCAAGGTCGACCATGATCCATTGTTCATTATCCTTTGGCCCAAGACCATAAAGGTTGAGGTTCATGCCGATTTCCCCTGCCCCACCTAAGGGCAGAAAAAGGAGCTGATCAGAGTCGTTCATGTATTATTTCGCCTGTGAATAGACAGCAACCCGCGAAGTGTCAGATCGGCGTCTGCTGTTTGAATTACGTCACAATATTCGGCAAATAACGGTGCTAACCCGCCGGTTGCGATGACGCCCATGTCGGGTTCTTCAAATTCTTGTCGAATTCGGGCGACCATGCCCTCAATCATCCCGATGTATCCCCAAAAGGTGCCAGATAGCATGGCGTCGATGGTGCTTCGGCCGATAACGTTACCAGGGCGAGTAATGGCGATACGTGGCAACTGGGCGGCGGCCTGATGCAGGGCTTCCAGGCTCAAGTTAATGCCGGGTGCAATGGCCCCACCCTCATAACCACCGTCTTTGGCGATCACATCAAAGGTCGTCGCCGTACCAAAATCAATGACAATTAATGGGCCCTTGTAACGTTCATGTGCGGCGACGGCATTGACCAATCGATCAGCACCGACCTCGTCCGGTTTATCGATGCGCACTGCCAGTCCAAGATTGACGCCGGGCTCGCCAACCACCAATGGTTCACAGTCGAAATATTTTCGACTGAGGGTTTTGAGGGAGAACAGCGTTGCGGGTACGACAGTGGCAATGATTGTCGCCGTAACGTCGCCGCGCTGAAGTCCGGACAATTGCATTAACTGCTCAAGCCAAATACCAAACTCATCCGCCGTCCGGTTGCCATCTGTTGACGAGCGCCACTCACCTTTGACTGCGCCCTCAGCGTCAAACACGGCGAAGACGATATTAGTATTTCCAGAATCAATGGCCAGAAGCATGGAATTAACCGTTGTTGGGGAAATAGACGTCACCAGCAGTAATCTGGCGATCAGTTCCATTTTCTTCAAGGATCAACGCCCCATCTTCCGCCATTCCTTTAAAGATGCCGGTTAAGGTTTGCGTTTCGAGGCGAACCTCAATGGCTTCGCCCCGGCCCATGCACCGCTGCAGCCAATTCTGGCGTATCGGAGAAAAGCCGTCATTAAGCCAGCGATTTGTCCACGACAGGAAGCTTTTGGAATAGGCGACCAGAACATCTTCTACAGTATTGGTAAAGGTCTCAAAGCGTAGCGACGTTGCGGGGAAATCAGTGTTCTCAGGATGCCACTCAACGTTCAAGCCCATACCAAGTATGATCCAGTCAGCCGGTCGGTCGACAGATCCACCTTCAGACTCCAACAAAATTCCGGCGACTTTCTTTTCGTTAAGAAGAATGTCGTTAGGCCATTTGCAGTGAATTTGATGTCCCGCCGGGCCGATATTCCCTAACGCGTCATAGACTGCAAGGGCGGCGACAAAACTAAGTTGAGCGGCTTCGTTGATGGGGACGTCCGGGCGCAAAATCAGGGAGGTATAGAGGTTACCCTTGGGGCTTTTCCACTCCCGACCCCGCCGCCCATGACCAGCGGTCTGCTCAAGCGCCCAAACAAGCGTACCGTCAGGTGCCTCGTCTTCCCCCAAGGCGGCCAGCCGCTTGGCCTCACTATTGGTGCTGCCGACGGTCTCTAGCGCAATCAGGTTATAGACGCTGGGAAGTTTGGGGGGATGGCTCATTAGCCCGCGAACAAAGATGCGGCGGCTGCTTTTGCGGATTGCAGTACGGGTGAAGGATGAAGGAAGAACAGAACGATCAGCAAGCTGGTCACCCCGATCATCATCGACAGCTGCTTATCAACCGGCTTGTCGAGAGGTTCTTCAAGTGTATCGAAATACATAATTCGAATAATCCGCAAGTAATAGAAAGCGCCGATGACGCTGGCCAAAACACCAATTACGGCCAAACCGTAAAGGTGGGCATCGATGGCGGCCATAAAGACCACCAGTTTGCCAAAAAATCCAGCCAAAGGCGGGATTCCGGCGAGGGAAAACATGAATATCGTCAAAGCCGCTGCCAGCATTGGATGACTTTTACCAAAGCCTGCCAGATCATTAATGTTTTCGACCATGCGTTCACCTCGGCGCATGCAAAGAATGCAGGCAAAGGTGCCGACGTTCATAACCACGTAGATGCTGAGATAGACGAGTACGCCTTGAACACCAGCTTCATTGCCGACGGCTACACCTATCAACGCATAGCCGACATGACCGATTGAGCTGTAGGCCATCAGGCGCTTGATATTGGTTTGATTAATTGCCGCAAATGCACCGAGCAACATGGAGGCGATTGAGATAAACACAACGATCTGCTGCCATTCCGCGACGAGTTCGCCAAACGGACCAACCATCACCCGTATGAGCAGACCAAGTGCCGCTATTTTCGGCGCAATGGCGAAAAAGGCGGTTACAGGTGTCGGTGCCCCTTCATAAACATCCGGCGTCCACATGTGGAAAGGAACGGCAGAAACCTTGAACGCCAAGCCCGCAAGAATAAATACAATACCAAAGATGACACCAAGGCTCGGTCCGTGTTCGCCGGCATGCATGAACACAGCTGCCAATTGATCGAAATTGGTTGATCCGGCAAATCCATAGATCAGTGAACTGCCATAAAGCAGCATGCCAGAGGCTAACGCGCCGAGGACAAAATACTTCAGTCCGGCTTCTGATGCCCTGGCGTCATCTCGGCGCAGACTCGCCAGAACATACAGAGACAGGCTTTGCATTTCGAGGCCGACGTAAAGTGAAATCAGATCATTCGCCGACAGCATCATCATCATGCCAAGCGAGGCAAACAGGATCAGGATCGGATATTCAAACCGCGCCATATCGTGGCGGGATAAAAAGCCCTGGGCGATGATCAATGTGGCACCTGCACCAATCAGCACTAATATTTTACAGAAAACCGCAAAAGAATCGCTGACGAACATGTCGCTGAAAACAATCATGCGCGCGCCACCGACATTGATCACCATCATGGCTGCGAGGCCAAGGCATATAACGGTCAACCAGGACGTCAGACGCGCTGTTTTCGCCTCACCCTCGACCCCATCATCTTTTTGGAAAACGCCGAACATCAGCAGAACCAAAATGATCACCGCCAAAAAAATTTCCGGTGTTGCCGGAACCAATTCGGGTACTTGTGCCATCGGCATCTTGATCGTCTCCTTAGCGTCCGGCGGTCAGCCCGGTCTCAACCTGGGTTATCAGGTTTTCGACGGATACATGCATGAAATCGAGAAATGAGGTCGGGTAAATACCCATCCACAAGGTCAAAATAATGAGTGGCGCGAAAACCGCCCATTCGCGTGCTGTCATATCGGTGATCTTCATCAGTGATTCCTTGGTCAACTGACCAAAGATCACGCGTCGATATAGATATAGCATATAGGCCGCACCCAAAACGACCCCTGTGGTCGCTAATGCCGCGACCCAGGTATTAATCTGGAAAAGGCCAACAAGGACGAGGAACTCGCCAACGAAGCCGCCCGTACCCGGCAATCCAATTGAGGCCAGCATAAACAGCATAAAGACCATCGAGTAGGCGGGCATGCGATGAACCAGTCCACCATAAACGGAGATATCTCGACTGTGCATACGGTCATAAACGACACCGACGATCAGGAATAATGCGGCCGAAACGACACCGTGCGACAGCATCTGGTAGATCGCCCCTTCAATGCCAAATCGATTTAGTGAGAACGCACCAGCGGTTACGAACCCCATATGGGCAATTGAGGAATAAGCGATCAGCTTCTTCATGTCCTCCTGGGCCAGGGCGACCAGTGAGGTATAAATCACCGCGACAATACTAAGCGTGAAGATTAAAGGCGTGAACATAACGCTGGCGTCGGGGAACATCGGCAACGAAAACCGCAAGAACCCATAGCCGCCAAATTTCAGCAATACGCCCGCCAGAATGACCGAACCCGCCGTCGGTGCCTCAACATGGGCGTCAGGTAACCAGGTATGGACCGGCCACATCGGCACTTTGACTGCAAACGAGGCCATAAATGCCAGCCATAACCACGGCTGCATTCCGACAGGGAAACTGTGTTTCATTAAGGCAACCATGTCGGTGGTGCCCGCATCAAAGTACATCGCCAACATCGCCAGCAGCATCAGGACGGAGCCAAGCAGCGTATACAGGAACAATTTGAACGCCGCATAAACCCGTCGTTCACCGCCCCAGATGCCGATGATTAAGAACATTGGGATCAGCACGGCTTCAAAGAAGATGTAGAAAACCACCAGATCAAGCGCACAAAACATACCGACCATGAAGGTTTCTAGAATCAGAAACGCGATCATGTATTCTTTGACGCGATCTTTAATCGATTCCCAGCTGGCAAGAATGCAAATCGGCGTCAGCAATGTCGTCAACAGCACAAACAGAAGCGAAATACCGTCAACGCCCATGTGATAGGAGATGTTGAACTGGGCCATCCAGTCAATTTTTTCGACAAACTGAAAATCGGCCGTCGTCTTGTCAAACTTGAACCACAGATAAAGTGAAACAATAAAATTGATCGCAGATGTCCACAGCGCCGTCCAGCGAGAATTACGGGCGACGATCTCATCGTCGCCGCGAATTGACAGGATCAACACGGCCCCGAACAACGGCAGGAAGGTGAGCAGCGTTAGAATTGGAATGTCGCTCATGTCCGTTTCACCCTACGTGCTGGAACAAATACCAAGTGATAAGACCGACAACACCGATCAACATCGCAAAGGCATAATGATAAAGGTAACCGGTTTGCAAAGCCGCAGCTCTTCTGGCGACAACACGAACCACCGATGATACCCCGTCGGGGCCAACACCGTCGATCAGCAAACCATCGCCAGATTTCCACAGCCCACGCCCCAACGTGAACGCCGGGCGAACAAAAATCTTGTCGTAGAGTTCGTCGAAATACCATTTGTTCAACAAGAACTGGTAAATGCCCTGGAATCTGGCGGCAAACATGCCGGGGATGGCCGGTGACACGATATAGAGAACGTAAGCCAAGGCAATCCCGACCGCGCCAACAACAAGCGGAAGCGTTTTAACCCAGCCCGGTACGTGGTGGACATTTTCAAGGGCAGTATGCTGTTCCAATATTAGGATCGCATCACCCCAGAAATGTTCGGCGTTTTTACCAACAAAATAATCATAACCGAGGATGCCCGCAAAACAGGCACCAATAGCCAAAACAACCAAAGGCAAGATCATGACCATCGGGCTTTCATGCACATGGGCCATAACTTTTTCGTCAGCCCTCGGTGCGCCATGGAAGGTCATGAACAACAGGCGCCAAGAATAGAACGCGGTTAGGAATGCTGCGGTAATACCGATCCAGAATGCATAGAGTCCGACGCCCGTGTGCGCCCCGTAAGCGGCCTCAATGATAACGTCCTTTGACCAATATCCGGCAAATGGCCAAACCCCGGCAAGCGCCAGAGAGCCAATCCACATGAGGACGTAAGTAACTTTAATATGTCGCCATATACCGCCCATTTTGCGCATGTCCTGTTCGTCCGACATGGCATGAATGACGGCACCGGCACCAAGGAATAAAAGTGCTTTGAAAAAGCCATGGGTCATCAGATGGAAAATACCGGCGGAATAAGCCGATACACCGCAGGCAAAAAACATGTAACCCAGTTGCGAGCAGGTCGAATAGGCGATGACCCGTTTGATATCATTCTGAACACAGGCAACGGTCGCGGCAAAAATTGCCGTAGATCCACCGACCAAGGTGACAACGGTTAGTGCAGTATCGGAGTGCTCAAATAGTGGCGATAAGCGGGCGACCATAAAGACACCTGCGGTGACCATGGTTGCGGCGTGAATTAAGGCGGATACTGGCGTTGGACCCTCCATGGCGTCCGGCAACCAGGTATGCAGGCCAAGTTGCGCCGACTTACCCATGGCACCAACAAACAGCAGCAAACAGATGACCGTCAAAGCATGGAATTCGCCACCAAAAACAATCAACGTTGCGTCTTTCTTGCCTGCCGCAGCGGCAAAAATTGTGTCGAGTTGAATGGAATCGAACATCATGAAGACGGCAAAAATACCCAAGGCAAAACCGAAATCACCGACCCGATTAACCAAAAAGGCCTTGATTGCGGCGGCATTTGCCGACGGTTTATCGTACCAAAATCCGATCAATAGATAGGACGCGAGCCCAACGCCCTCCCAACCGAAAAACATTTGCATGAGGTTGCTGGCGGTAATTAATGTCAGCATGAAAAAGGTGAACAAGCTCAGATACGACATGAACCGGGGGATCGAATTGTCGTGGTGCATGTAACCGATAGAATAGATATGAACCATGGCGGAGACGACAGTCACGACAATCATCATGACAGCGGTCAGCGTATCGACTTTGAGCGCCCAGGAAACTTCCAGTGTTCCGGAAGATATCCAGGTGAACAACTCATGGGTATAGGCGTTCCCGCCCAGAGCCACGTCTTTAAAGACAAAGATCGCGCAAATCGCCGACAGGACCAAACCTGTACATGTCGCGATTTGCGCCGCTGAATCGCGCCGTTGCTGAACGTCCTTATCTTCACTTGGCATGAAAACTATAATGCCGGCGATGATGGCACCAATCAGCGGGAAAAAGACGACGAGGGTTGCTAACATTTGCCCTTAGCCCTTCATCATATTGATATCTTCGACGGCAATAGAGCCTCGATTACGGAAATAGACAACGAGAATGGCAAGTCCGATAGCCGCTTCCGCAGCGGCGACCGTTAAGACGAATACGGCAAACACTTGCCCGACCAAGTTCTCTTGAAACGACGAAAAGGCGATCAGATTAATGTTAACGGCGAGAAGCATAAGTTCGACCGACATTAAAATAACAATCACATTTTTGCGGTTAAGGAAAATCCCGAAAATCCCCAAGGTGAAAAGGATTGCCGCGACACTTAAATAGTGGCCAATTCCAATTTCAAACATCAGATCCCCTTCCCCGTTTCGACCTTCTGCAGCTTCACTGTTTCTTCAGCCCGACGCGCCAATTGTTCACTAATGACTTGTTTCCTGACACCCGTGCGTTTTCGATGGGTGAGAACAATTGCGCCAATCATGGCGACCAGAAGGATCATGCCTGCCGCTTGGAACAGATAAATGTAATGGGTATAAATCAGTTGCCCTAGTGCGTGTGTATTGGATGTGATGTCGGCGGCTGGTGTTTTGGCCAGTAAGGATGGTGCCATATCAAGGTTTAAGTGAGGGCCACCAACGACCATTATTAATTCCGCCAGCAGGATCAAGCCGATAAGCCCACCAATTGGCAGGTATTGCAAAAACCCCTGCCGCATTTGCACATAATTGATGTCGAGCATCATGACCACGAACATGAACAATACGGCGACGGCACCGACATAGACCACCACCAGGATCATGGCCAAGAATTCAGCGCCAAGCAAAATGAACAAACCAGCGGAATTGAAAAAAGCCAGAATCAAGAACAGGACCGAATGAACCGGGTTTTTCGATGATATCACCATGACCGCCGAGGCCACGGTGATAAAGGCGAACATATAAAATGTCAGAGCTTGAATCATGCCCTCAATCCGTCATCGGTACGGAGCGTCAAGACGTAGACGCTCCGCCAGTTCAGTTTCCCACTGGTCCCCATTGGCCAGCAGTTTTGCTTTGTCATACATCAGCTCTTCTCGGGTTTCCGTCGCGAACTCGAAATTTGGTCCTTCGACGATGGCGTCCACAGGGCAGGCTTCTTCACACAGACCACAGTAAATACATTTGGTCATGTCGATGTCGTAACGCGTCGTCCGCCGCGAGCCATCGTCACGTGGCTCTGCCTCAATCGTGATTGCTTGCGCCGGGCATATGGCTTCACAAAGCTTGCAGGCGATGCAGCGTTCCTCACCATTGGGATAACGGCGCAATGCATGCTCACCGCGAAATCTCGGGCTCAACGGGCCTTTTTCAAACGGATAATTTAGGGTTAATTTCTGGCGGAACATATAGCGAAAGGTCAGCCACAATCCACTAACCAATTCGGTCAGGAAAATCGCCCGGGCGCTGGATCTGATAAAGCTCATATACCCTCTCCTTAACCAACGACCGGGGTAAGATCAAAGGTGACAAGAACACCAGCAACAATGATGACGGCAGCAAGAGATATTGGTAAAAACACCTTCCAGCCAAGCCGCATCAGTTGGTCGTAACGATACCGTGGGAACGTCGCCCGCACCCACAGGAAGATAAACAGGCAAAACGCGATTTTTGCCGCCAGCCATATTGGTCCCGGTATCCAGTTAAACGGCGCAATATCCATGATCGGCAACCAGCCTCCAAGGAACAAAATAGACGTCATTGCGGCCATCAAAATCATGTTGGCGTATTCGCCCAGGAAAAACAGGGCGAAAGTCATGGCTGAATATTCAACATTATAGCCGGACACCAATTCTGATTCGGCTTCCGGTAGATCAAAGGGGTGGCGATTGGTTTCGGCCAGCGTCGAGATGAAAAATATGACGGCCATGGGAAACAGTGGGATGACAAACCAAACTGTTTTCTGTGCTTCTACAATGTCCGATAAATTCAGCGACCCGACGCATAACAGCACGGTGATAATAACGAACCCCATAGAGACTTCGTACGACACCATTTGCGCCGCCGACCGGAGTGCGCCAAGAAAGGCATAACGAGAATTTGACGCCCAACCGGCCATCAAAATGCCATAGACACCAAGTGACGATATGGCGAACAAGAACAGGATACCAACATTGATATCAGCCAGAACCATATCTTTATCGAAGGGTATGACCGACCAAGCGATCAATGCCAGCAAGAACGTCAACATCGGCGCGACGAGAAAAACACCTCGGTTGGCGCCGCTTGGAATGATCGTTTCCTTAAGGAACAACTTCAGACCATCAGCAATTGGTTGCAATAGGCCAAACGGGCCGACAACGTTGGGGCCACGCCGCATTTGCATTGCGCCGATAACCTTGCGCTCGGCAAGTGTCAAATAAGCGACTGACAGCAACACAGGCGCTACGATAGCGACAATCTTAATGACCGTCCAAAGGGTCGGCCAAATATATCCGTCCCAAATTTCAACCATCAGTGCCAGTCTTTCCTATCGCGGATCCGATGAATTCGTCAGCGCAACGCGCCATGGTTTCTGACGCCCGACTAATCGGGTCAGTCATGTAAAAATTGCCAATCGCCGAAACGAAGGGTTCAGCTGACACCTCGCCTGCTTCGCCAAACGGTTCCCAGGCCGCTGGTGCAGCTTCGTCTAGGGCAAGAAATATGGTGTTAATGCCAACCATGTGCCGACGGATGTCGCGTAACGAATTATAAGGCAGCGTGCAGCCCAGGGTCTCTGAAAGCGCCCTGAGAATTGCCCAGTCTTCTCGCGCATCCCCCGGTGGGAAGACCGCCAGTTGAGTGCGTTGTACTCGTCCCTCTGTATTGACGTAGGTGGCGTTCTTTTCCGTATAGGCAGTGCCCGGTAAAATTACATCGGCGCGATGGGCGCCTGCGTCGCCGTGATGCCCCTGATAAACGACAAATGCGTTTCCAAGTGCTGACATATCGATCTCGTCGGCACCTAACAAGTAAACGGCCTTGATGGTTCCGCTTGCGGCTCCGGCCAAAATACCTGCGACATCCGCTCCGTTTTGTCCAGGAACCAGGCCTAAGTCCAGTCCGCCGACCCGCGACGCCGCAGAATGTAAGACATTAAATCCATTCCAGTTTTGCCCGGCGTCGATCATTTTGAATTTCTCAGCGACCGACCGTGCGAGAGCAAGGATCGCAGCCCCGTCCTGACCAACAAGAGTGCCACCACCAAGGATCAGCATCGGGCGGCGGGCCGCCTTCAGAATTTTCGAAAACGCCCCTTTGCCGGCGGCCAATTCTTTGAGAGCCGAGGCATCGTTACCGAGGTGCACGTAATCATAAGTTAAGTCAGCAGCTTCGCCGATGACGGCAATATCAAGTCCACCGCGAACAAACCGTTTGCGGATGCGAGCATTAAGAACAGCCGCTTCGCGACGGGGGTTGGAGCCGATGATAACAATGGCATCCGCATGATCAATGCCTGCAATCGACGTATTAAACAAATAGGAAGCACGGACAGTCGCATCAAGAAAGGCACCGTCTTGACGGCAGTCGATATTCGGCGACCCAAGAGTGTCCATCAATCCCTTTAGCGCAGTCATTGATTCGCAATCCGCAAGATCACCGGCAATCGCGGCGATTTCTTGGCCCTTGAGACCCGTCAGGCGGTCTTTGATTGCATCGAACGCTTGTGGCCAAGTCGCAGGGGCTAATTTTCCATCACGCCGGACGTAAGGCGTATCCAGCCTTTGGCGTTTAAGTCCGTCACAGGAAAACCGGGCCTTGTCAGAGATCCATTCTTCGTTGACGTCTTCGTTCAAGCGCGGCAGGACGCGTTTGATCTCTGGGCCTCTGGCATCAATACGAATGTTGCACCCCAAGGCATCAGTGACATCTATTGATTCCGTTTTTTTCAATTCCCAGGGACGCGCATTGAACGCGTATGGGGCGGACGTCAACGCGCCAACCGGGCATAAATCGATAAGATTGCCGGATAATTCCGACGTCAGCGCTTTTCCGACATAGGTACCGACTTCCATATGTTCGCCGCGTCCGGTTGCGCCTAAATCTGGGACCCCGGCGATTTCACTGGCGAAACGGATACACCGCGTGCAGTGGATGCAACGGGTCATGATCGTGCTGATCAGCGGCCCCATATATTTGTCTTTAACGGCCCGTTTGTTCTCAATATAGCGGCTACGGTCTAGCCCGTAACCAACCGCTTGATCCTGTAAATCGCATTCGCCGCCCTGATCACATATGGGGCAGTCGAGAGGATGATTGATCAGCAGGAACTCCATGACATTTTTGCGCATTTGGCGGACTTCTGGGGTGTTGGTATGAATAACCATCCCCTCGCCAACCGGCATACCGCATGACGCAATTGGTTTGGGGGCCCGCTCCATTGACACCAGACACATGCGACAATTTCCGGCGACGGACAGACGTTCATGATAGCAGAAACGCGGAATCTCGATGCCAATTTGCTCGCAAGCTTGAAGCACGGTCCTCCCGGCTTCAATTTCGACTTCGGTTCCGTCAATTGTCATTTTTACCATAATCAGATCCTCACGCCGCCCTGGTGCGGCCAGACTGGTTGTTGTCAGGCTGGCGGTTGTCAGATTGGGCTTCAGTGATTTTCTTTTCCATATCGGCCCGGAAATGACGGATCAGTCCTTGTATTGGCCATGCCGCAGCATCACCCAAAGCGCAAATAGTATGCCCTTCGACCTGGCGGGTGACTTCTTCCAGCGTATCAATTTCACTGATTTCAGCGTTTCCAGCGACGATCCGCTCCATCATGCGCCACATCCAGCCGGTGCCTTCCCGGCATGGCGTGCATTGCCCGCAGCTTTCATGTTTATAAAAGGCAGATAGGCGTGTGATCGCGCGAACAATATCGGTTGATTTGTCCATAACCATAACGGCGGCGGTACCAAGCCCTGACTGCGCCTCGCGCAGCGCATCAAAATCCATCAACACGTCATCGCATATTGATTTGGTAAGAACCGGGACAGACGCGCCACCCGGGATGACAGCGTATAAGTTGTCCCATCCACCAATGACGCCGCCGGCATGTCGCTCGATCAACTCTTTAAGCGGAATGCCCATTTCCTCTTCAACCGTGCAAGGCTGGTTCACATGACCGGAGATATTGAATAATTTTGTGCCGACGTTATTAGGTCGACCAATTCCCGCGAACCATTCGGCACCCCGGCGTAAGATCGCTGGAACAACGGCAATCGATTCAACGTTGTTTACCGTTGTCGGGCAGCCATACAAGCCAACGTTGGCGGGGAATGGAGGTTTCATACGCGGCTGGCCTTTTTTGCCTTCCAGGCTTTCGATCAAGGCCGATTCTTCGCCGCAAATGTACGCACCCATGCCACGATGAACATAGAATTCAAATTTATACCCGGTGCCACAAGAATCATCGCCGATCAGGCCTGCTGCGCGGGCCTCGTCAACCGCACGTTCAAGGGCTTCGGCTTCACGGAAAAATTCACCACGAATATAACAATAGGCCGCATGTGCGCCCATCGCATAAGCGGCGATCAATGCGCCTTCGATAAGCTTATGTGGATCGTGGCGCATAATTTCACGATCTTTACAGGTGCCGGGTTCACCCTCGTCGGCATTGATGACCAAGTAATGTGGACGTTCTCCGACTTCCTTGGGCATAAAGGACCATTTCATTCCGGTCGAAAAGCCAGCGCCACCACGACCGCGTAGGCCAGACCCCTTGACGGACTCAATAATTTTGTCGCGCCCTAGCTCGAGAATTTTTTTCGTGCCATCCCAATCACCGCGCTTTTTTGCACCTTTAACGCCTGGGTCTTCCAACCCAAAAAGATTGGTGAAGATGCGGTCCTTATCGTCAAGCATTACGCATCCCCTGCCTTGTTAGGTTTTAAGTCGGCCTGATGCATCAAACTGGTTAGTCCGCCAGCCGGTTCGCACGTATGGCGTATCCCTTGAGATCCTACTTTTGGACTACGTCCTGACCTAAGGTCATCAAGCACACTTTCCGTCGAATCAGAATCGAGATCTTCATAATAATCGTCGTTAATTTGCATCATCGGCGCGTTAACACAGGCCCCCAGGCATTCCATTTCGCTTAAGGTAAATTGCCCGTCTTCCGTTGTCTCACCAACTTCGATGCCGAGAGACTTCTTGCATGCTCCAACGATGGCATCTGATCCCCGCAACCAACAGGGAAGGTTTGTGCAGACTTGAACGTGGTGTTTTCCGACCGGCTTAAGATTGTACATCGTATAAAATGTTGCCACTTCATAAACCCGAATAGGTGGCATGTTGAGCATTTCAGCGACATAATCCATCGCCGGGCGCGACAGCCATCCGTCGTTTTGACGTTGGGCAAGATCAAGCAATGGCATCACTGCACTTGATTGCCAGCCGTCAGGATATTTGGCAATATGGGCTTTTGCTGCTTTGGCATTTTCAGAGTTAAACGCGAATTTGATTGTGTCTGTCATCGGTCAATCTCACCAAAGACGATATCTATGGAGCCAATGTTGGCGCAGACATCGGCAAGCATGTGCCCTTTTGAGAGGAAATCCATTGCCTGCAAATGAACAAACCCTGGCGGTCGAATTTTGCAGCGATAGGGTTTGTTACTGCCGTCGGAAACCAAAAATACGGCAAACTCGCCCTTCGGTGCTTCGACGGCGGTATAGGTCTCACCTTCAGGGACGTGATAGCCTTCAGTAAAAAGCTTGAAATGATGAATCAAGCTTTCCATTGATGTCTTCATATCACCGCGTGAAGGTGGGGCAACTTTGTTGTCATCAACCTTGCACGGGCCGCCCGGCATATTGTCAACGCATTGGTGGATGATCTTCACCGACTCACGCATTTCCATGACACGAACCAAATACCGACCATAACAGTCGCCATGCGCACCAACCGGAATATCAAATTCCATATCGGCATAGGCGTCATAAGGTTGCGATTTGCGTAAATCCCAGGCCACCCCAGAGGCGCGAATGTTCGGACCTGAAAAACCCCAGTCAAAACATTGTTCAGCGGTGATCACGCCAATATCGACGGTTCGCTGTTTGAAAATTCGATTCTCTGTCAGAAGCGTTTCCAGGTCGTCGACAAACCGAACAAAATTTGTTGCCCAGATTTTTATATCGTCAGTCAGCCCGGCAGGAAGATCGGCGGAAACGCCCCCCGGACGAAAATAATTCATGTGCATACGTGCACCGCATGCCCGTTCACAGAATTCCATCAAAACCTCGCGCTCTTCAAAGCCCCACAGCATCGGCGTCATTGCGCCGACATCGATGGCGTAAGAGGTGATGTTTAGAAGATGGTTCAATATCCGGCCGATTTCGGCATAGAGGACGCGAATATATTTAGCCCGCGATGGCACTTCGATGCCCAGTAGCTTTTCAGTCGCCAGGGCAAAAGCATGCTCTTGGTTTTGTGGCGCGACATAATCAAGGCGGTCAAAGTAAGGAACAGCCTGGACGTATGTCTTATGTTCAATCAGCTTTTCCGTGCCACGATGCAACAACCCAATATGCGGGTCTGCACGCTCAACGACTTCGCCGTCCATTTCCAGCACCATACGCAGCACGCCGTGTGCCGCCGGATGCTGAGGGCCAAAGTTCAAGTTGTAATTTTTGATTTCCGCCTGTGCCATCAGGAAGCGTCCCCTTCCGTCTCTTCGGCTTTCTCGTCACTGGGTAAAATCCGTGGAGCGCCTTCCCATGGGCTCAGAAAATCAAACGTACGGAAATCTTGAGTTAATTTGACCGGTTCGTATACGACGCGCTTTTGCTCATCGTCATAGCGAAGCTCAACGTAGCCAGTCAGCGGGAAATCCTTACGTAACGGATGCCCCTCAAAGCCGTAATCGGTCAAAATACGGCGTAAATCAGGGTGACCGGAAAAATAGACGCCAAACATGTCCCAAACTTCGCGCTCGAACCAATTGGCTGTACTGAACAAAGGAACAACAGTATCGACAGGGTGGTCTTCGTCCGTCCACAGCTTAAGGCGAATACGACGGTTGTGAACCAGACTAAGCATGTTGTAGACGATGCAAAATCTTTGCACCTTATTTGGATAATCGACGCCACAGATATCAACCAGTTGTTTGAACTGGCAATTGACGTCATCGCGCATAAACGTCATCACCTTGATGATGGCATCTCGATTTATCACCAACTCAAGCTCGTCCAGTTTGACGTCTGAGTGCAGAATATCATCACCCAGTGCGGCGGTGATGTACTCACTAAGTTCTTTCAGGTCTAAATCCATATTAGCTATCGAGTCTTAATTCTGAACCCAAATTAAACGAATTAACGCCACAGTGTTCCCGTGCGTTTGATTTTCTTTTGCAGCTGCATAATTCCGTATATCAGCGCTTCTGCTGTCGGAGGGCATCCCGGGACGTAAACGTCAACAGGGACAACACGATCACATCCGCGAACAACGGAATAGGAATAATGATAATAGCCGCCGCCATTGGCGCATGAGCCCATGGAGATCACATAACGTGGCTCGGCCATCTGGTCGTAAACTTTACGAAATGCCGGGGCCATTTTATTGGTTAGGGTGCCGGCGACGATTATGACGTCGGCCTGACGCGGACTAGGCCTTGGCACGACACCAAACCGGTCAAGATCGTAACGTGGCATGTAAGCGTGGATCATCTCAATTGCACAGCAGGCCAAGCCAAATGTCATCGGCCATAATGACCCGGTGCGCGCCCAGTTAACGACTTTATCCAGATTGGCGACGACAAAGCCCTTGTCGGTAAGTTCACCGGTAACTTGCCTGAGGATCAGGTCTTGATCAGCACCCGGTGCGAGCGGTGCAAGTTGTTGCAGGTCGGAATTTGGATCTACTCCCATTCCAGAGCCCCTTTTCGCCATTCGTAAATAAAACCAATTGTGAGAATGCCGAGGAAAATGACCATCGACCAAAATCCGAACATACCAATTTTGCCCAAGCTGATCGCCCACGGAAACAGGAAGGCGACTTCCAAGTCGAAAATGATGAAGAGTATGGCCACAAGATAAAAGCGAACGTCAAATTTGTGGCGTGAATCGCCAAACGCTTCGAATCCGCATTCATAAGTAGAATTTTTTTCAACATCGGGGTGTTGGGGGACAACAACCAACGACGCCACCACGGCCATCACCGCAATCACGATGGCGATGCCAAGGAAGATCAAAATCGGCAGGTATTCCGCCAGCAATGTCTCCACGTCGTATCCCTTTGTTATGTATGCACTTAAAATAATATGCTGGTGCAAAAGCATCAGTAAACTGCCCTACCTTATCCTCGTTGGCAACACTAAAGCCGAGGTTTTTCTCAACGCACATCGGAGATGAATTTGTCGGTGCTTGAAGGTGAAGCTTTTACAGGGATTTTTTGTTAATTACCGACAAGATGATCGTTCAGTCCTATGTTCGACGTGTCCAAATCATCGACAGAGTTTCGCAGACCGCCCGTGCTGTCGGTGCACACGTTTTAGAAACGCTCGTTTTTTTCCGAGAGGAGTCGTTTATCAGTGATCATCGATCAACAAAAAGCAGGGAGAGACCGTCGTCTCCCCCTGCCATTGTCTTCGTCGCTGATCAGAGACCCGGGATACCTTGTAAGTATCCGACTGAGGCCTTTTGCTTGTCGATCGCCGCTTCCAGCTTCGCCTTGAGGCCAGAATCGGCGACCTCGATACGCTCACCGCGATGCTGGTGGTTACTCATGACGTAGGCGTGTCCGCCGATATTATCGACGACTTGCAGGCCTGTCGCCTCACCGCCCATGGTCACCGATAGTATGCGTGACAGCTTGCGAGTATCGACATTGAACGCCCATACGAAGTTATTGGCATGCAGGCCGCTATCCTCGCCAATGAACAGGGTGTGCATTTTCTGAGAGAAGAACAGGTTGTCGGGGTTAGCAACGCGATTCGGGTCAGCTTTGTTACCAAGCGAATCCATCTTTTTTAAGTCCCGCCCGACCAATTCTGGAATGGCTTCCATTGCTGTTGCAACCAGATTGGAAGGTATGGCGTTTCCATCGCTGTCCTTGACGCCGCGTGTCAGGTTTAGCTCATAGGTGGCGCCAGCGTTCAGTTTTGGCAGGCGAATGTCATCGGCTGGGCCGTCGGGCTCCGCCATCATGCCAACTTTCATGTAGGACATGGCGATGTAGACTTTGCCATCCCTTGCGTTATAGGCAACCCCTTCCATTTTGTTGAATTCCACCGTCCCGCCCTTGTAGGCGGCATAACGACGGGTATCTAGAAACGCCGCACTTTTTTCTTTTCCAGGCTTAAGCTTAACGTGTTCTTCACCCTTTTTCAGGCCCGCGCGGATGGTCTTATAGCCTTCTTTTGCGGTGGCGGAAAATTCCCAGATGGAACTCTTGGTTGAGGTCAGCTTTTCAGTTTCGATTAACTTGCTAATCTCTGCATCAGTGCCGTGACCGAGCTTGATCCAGGACAGAGTTGCCTTACCTGCGTTGTCTGCGCTGACCTGGTGCCATTTGCCCGAATAGAGGGTTCCTGAAGATAAGTCTCCAGCGCGGTCGGCGACGAACATGAACAGGCCTGTATGGCGCCCGTCATCGCCCATATAAGCCGTCCGGCCATCGTCTAGTACGCGGGCCTTTTCCCAAGACCCACGTCCCATTGCGTAATGCTTGGCGACGTCGGTAGATCCGCCGGGGTTGACCTTAACTTCGACGTTGTACCCATATTGGAACGGGTTGGCGGCCTTGTCCCCCTTGAAATAGACTTCACTCATCGCCTTGACGCCGCCATCGACTTTCTTTTGTAGGAACAGATCATAGTCCTCTTCAGCGCCCAGATGCGTATTCCATGGCGTCTGAGACCCGGCACAGGGAATCCATAACCCACCGACGGACGAAAAGTCGATATTGCTCTGATCGACAGCCGTAAGGTCACCGGTCATCGTATTCTGTTTAATCTCAGTCAAAGACATCGCCATCGGCATACGTGAATGCCAACCTTTGACCTTACTGGCTTTCTTGCCGTTTTTTAACAACCAGTCGTATTCCCAATGGGTCACCATGTAGGTTTCACCGCCCGGTAACATCAACAAGGAATTGGCGTCAGGGGTCTCCACGACGACGGGATCCGAGTTGGGGTCCATCACAGGATCACCCTTGTAGTCGAATACCTGCCCCGCCGGATAACGGTTGGTGCCGACACGGTCACTGTTTTCAAACAAAGTCACATAGCTGAGATCAACGGTCTCACTTTTGCCGCTGGAATATGAGATTTTGGCTTTGGCGCTGGAATAGGTTTTAGACAACTCCTTGAGCGTCGCCGGAGCCTCCATTCCAATAAAGTCGACAGATTTAACAGCGTCGGCGAAGGCCATGCTGCCAGACAAACAAGTCATGGCCGTTGTCGCGAGCAGCGATGCCGTGATGATGGATTTGATATGCATAGATAGGATTTCCTTTTAAAGGGACCTTGGTCCGTTGTTAAGGTTCAACAATCCGGTTTCTATATCAGCCTGTGCGGTTGGATTTGTTTCATCAGTATGACGGTTTTGTTATCCACTTCCGGTGCTAATTTTTGAGATCTTCCGACGGATGCCGAGTCTACGGTGAAAAATGAAAAACAAGTATTCCAATAAAGTTTCAAACCAAAAAAGCCCCCAAAGGGGGCTTGTCTAGTATATTGCTTATATTAATAAATATGGCGGGAGTGACGAGACTTGAACTCGCGGCCTCCGGCGTGACAGGCCGGCGCTCTAACCAACTGAGCTACACCCCCTTAGCATATCATCAAGGCCATTTGTAGTGGCCCAGCCCGCTAGGGTCCGGGAGATTTAATGCAGCCTTGGTGGGCTGTCAAGCACTCTCCGAATTACGACTAAAACAAAATGATTTATTGTCAAAATCGCTAACGAATGGTGGGCGGTGAGGGGCTCGAACCCCCGACATCCACGGTGTAAACGTGGCGCTCTCCCAGCTGAGCTAACCGCCCACAACCAGTCGCTGGACGTAGATATAGCCGAGCCTATAGAGAACACAAGAAAACAAATGCACTTCTTGAAAGTGTTTGCAAAAAAAACAGGCCACCCGCCCTGACGGACGAATGGCCTGAATTCACTTCTGACCGATGAGGATCAGTTGACGGCGGTCTTAAGGCCCTTGCCAGCTTTGAATTTGGGCTGGTTGGACGCAGGTATCTGGATGCTTTCGCCGGTACGCGGGTTGCGACCAGTTGTTGCCTGACGCCTTGAAACACTGAATGTGCCAAATCCGACGAGGCGTACTTCGTTACCATCTTTAAGTGATGATGTAATCGCGTCAAACACGCCATCAATGGCTTTGCCTGCGTCAGCTTTGGATAATCCTGATTCGTCGGCTACTGCAGCAATAAGATCGTTTTTGTTCATTATAAGCCCCCTTTTACGTAAGCTAGTGGTTGTTTAAAAGCTCTTACGGACCGCATGGGGTACCCATATGCGCGTGCCCGGTTGATAACGGATGTTATAGTCGGCACGTCAGGCAGGTCAATCGAACATACGCCTTTTTTCGCAGAAATCTGCGGGTTTCCGGCTAAGTGCCCGAACTGTAACGATGTTTGAGGATCAAAATCCAATATGATTTGATGAAAACGCCGCCAATTGACTTAAAATGAGGGTATGGAGTCCCAGTAAAACCGGCGAATCGGATGAATGTGGAAGTTAAAAAATAGGCGGAAAACCTTAGATTTTCCGCCTATTACGTCATTTTTAATGGGTAACCACATCACCCGTTTTATCGTCTTTGACGACGTCAGTCCCAAGCTTGTCAGGGACCAGCCTTTCATTCGCTTCCTCGTCCCATTCAATTGGGGTCGGAGGGGATATCAGCGCGTGTGTCAAAACTTCATCTACAACTGAAATCGGAATGATTTCCAAACCGCGTTTGACGTTGTCGGGGATTTCTTCCAGGTCTTTTTCGTTATCCTTGGGAATGAGAACGGTTTTGATTCCGCCTCTAAGTGCAGCCAGTAACTTTTCTTTCAATCCACCGATGGGCAGAACCCGACCCCGTAACGTCACTTCGCCCGTCATTGCCACTTCTTTGTTGACCGGAATACCGGTCAGGACCGAGACAATAGATGTCACCATTCCGACACCAGCCGATGGGCCGTCTTTGGGGGTTGCGCCTTCTGGCACGTGGACGTGGATATCTTTTTTGTTGAAAAACGGCGGTTCAATACCGAATTCAACCGCCCGCGATTGAACATAAGACTTCGCCGCCTGAATTGATTCGGTCATCACATCACCCAGTTTGCCAGTGATGATCATCTTGCCTTTGCCTGGCAGCATGACTGATTCAATATTTAGCAGTTCCCCACCAACCTCAGTCCAGGCGAGGCCCGTGACCACACCGACAAGATCATCTTTTTCGATTTCTCCAAATCGGTAGCGCTTGATCCCAGCATACTTGCCAAGGTTTTTCTTACTAATCTTGATGCATTCGTCCTTACCAGTAAGAATTTCCTTAACGGCCTTTCTCGCCAGATTCGCAATCTCGCGTTCCAGGTTACGGACGCCTGATTCGCGGGTGTAATAGCGGATCAAATCGCGCAGTCCAGAATCGCTAATCGACCATTCGCCTTCCTTAAGGCCATGGTTCTTAATCTGCTTGCCAATCAAGTGGCGCTTGGCGATTTCTACTTTTTCATCTTCGGTATAGCCGGACAGGCGAATGATTTCCATTCTATCAAGCAGCGGCCCCGGCATGTTCATAGTGTTTGCCGTGGTCACAAACATGACATCGGAAAGGTCATAATCGACTTCAAGGTAATGGTCGTTGAAGGTGTTGTTCTGCTCTGGATCAAGAACTTCTAACAAGGCTGACGCCGGATCGCCTCTCCAGTCCTGGCCCATCTTGTCGACTTCATCAAGAAGGAACAGCGGGTTTGATGATTTGGCTTTTTTCATGCCTTGAACGATTTTCCCCGGCATTGATCCGATATAGGTCCGTCGGTGTCCGCGGATTTCGGATTCGTCACGCACACCGCCCAGGGACATGCGGACATAATTACGTCCCGTCGCCCGCCCGATTGATTTTCCCAATGAAGTTTTGCCAACGCCCGGAGGGCCAACGAGACAAAGAATTGGGCCGGAGACCTTATTTGTACGTTGTTGTACGGCCAAATATTCGATAATCCGTTCTTTGACTTTCTCGAGGCCATAATGATCTTTGTCCAGAATGGCCTGTGCCGCATTCAAATCCTTCTTGGTCCGGGTACGCTTTTTCCAGGGGATGCCGAGCATCCAATCAAGGTAATTCCGTACCACTGTGGCCTCGGCTGACATCGGCGACATTGATTTCAGCTTTTTCAGCTCGGCCAACGCTTTTTCTTCGGCTTCAGCACTGAGTTTGGTCTTCTTGATCTTTTCCTCGAGCTCAGAGGTCTCATCTTTGCCGTCGTCAGTATCACCTAATTCTTTCTGGATCGCCTTCAGTTGTTCGTTCAGATAATACTCGCGTTGGGTTTTTTCCATCTGACGTTTGACGCGGCTGCGAATTTTCTTTTCGACCTGAAGAACGCCTATTTCCGCCTCCATATGGGCGTAAACGCGCTCCAAACGGTCACTGACCGAATCAGTCTCCAACAATTCTTGTTTTTCCGAAATCTTAAGAGCCAGATGCGATGCAATCGTGTCGGCGAGTTTGCTTGAGTCGTCGATTTGGTTAATCGAGACCAGAACTTCAGGCGGTATTTTTTTATTCAATTTAATATATTGCTCGAACTGAGCGATAACGGCACGAGACAGAGCCTCAAGCTCCTGATTGTCATCAGTCGAATCTGCAACTGAGGCGGCTTCGGCCTCAAAAAAATCAGGATTGCTGGAGAAATTTGTAATCCGGGCACGGGTCATGCCCTCAACCAGGACCTTGACCGTTCCGTCAGGCAGTTTTAGCAACTGCAGAACCGTTGAAACGGTACCAACTGTATAGATATCGTCAGGTTCAGGGTCGTCTTGAGAGGCATTTTTCTGAGCGACCAGCAATATCTGCTTGTCGTCTTTCATCACATCTTCGAGTGCGCGCACGGATTTATCGCGGCCAACAAACAGCGGCACGATCATATGCGGGAAGACGACGATGTCACGAAGCGGAAGAACCGGATATTGTTCAATCTGTTGCGTCACAGTTTACCTGCCTTTATGAATCGGGAAAGAATAAGTAATTCAGTTTCAATAATGAAGATTTGGTCTCTGGGAGACCATCGCGCAAGTCTTTAAGTCGAAACCAACGCGATCAAGCGCTGGTTTCGATTTCTTCCTTACGGTCCGAGTAAATGTAAAGTGGCTTTCCATTTTCTTCGGCAACGTCAGCGTTAATCATAATTTCTTCAACCCCTTCCATTCCAGGAAGGTCGTACATGGTATCGAGAAGAATGCTTTCCATGATTGAGCGCAGTCCACGTGCTCCGGTTTTGCGCTTAACCGCTTTTGAAGCAATCGCTTCCAGCGCCCCGTCGGTAAAGCCCAGTTTCACTTCTTCCATATCGAACAAGCGTTGGTATTGTTTGACCAAAGCATTTTTCGGTTTTGTTAGAATTTCAATCAGAGCCTCTTCATTGAGGTCTTCAAGTGTTGCCAAAACAGGTAAACGACCAACAAATTCTGGAATCAAGCCGAATTTCAACAGATCTTCGGGTTCAACTTCGGCTAAAAGTTCACCGATTTCACGCTCGTCGTCGGCCTGAACATCGGCACCAAATCCGATTGACGAGCCTTTACCGCGCGAAGCGATGATTTTGTCGAGTCCAGAAAACGCGCCGCCGCAAATGAACAGGATATTCGTCGTATCGACTTGAAGGAATTCCTGTTGCGGGTGTTTGCGTCCACCTTGCGGAGGTACGCTGGCGACCGTACCTTCCATAATTTTCAGTAAGGCCTGCTGAACGCCCTCACCTGACACATCCCGGGTGATCGAGGGGTTGTCGGATTTCCGTGAAATCTTATCGACTTCATCAATATAGACAATGCCGCGTTGGGCACGCTCTACGTTGTAGTCGGCTGATTGCAATAGCTTCAGGATGATGTTCTCGACATCCTCCCCGACATAACCCGCCTCCGTAAGCGTTGTTGCGTCAGCCATTGTAAAGGGAACATCAAGGATGCGGGCAAGGGTTTGCGCAAGCAGCGTTTTGCCACAACCGGTTGGCCCAAGAAGCAGAATGTTGGACTTGGCCAGTTCGACTTCTTCCGTCGTTGACGACGTGCCGTGATTAAGCCGCTTGTAATGATTGTGTACCGCGACAGACAGCACGCGTTTTGCCATTGCTTGACCGATGACGTAATCATCAAGAACGTCGCATATGTCTGATGGGGTCGGCACACCGTCGCCAGTCTTGACCAAACTGGTTTTGTGTTCTTCACGAATAATGTCCATGCAAAGTTCGACGCATTCATCGCAAATGAATACGGTCGGTCCAGCAATCAGCTTACGTACTTCATGCTGGCTTTTTCCACAGAACGAACAATACAGCGTGTTCTTGGAATCACTGCCTGTGGACTTGCTCATCAACACTCCGATCCAAAATCTTGCCTTGTTTCCGCATAATACGCCCTTGCTACAGGAACACACAATGCAAAATGGCATTCTTACTTGTTAAAAGCCGTGAACCCACATCTTGGACAAGGAAATACCGGAAAAAGCACGCCTTGAGCAGTACGTAGGGGCAACAATGCTAAAGATAAAACCAATTACCGGGAATAAAAGGCCGCAAGGTAATCACTCATCAGATTTGTTTGATTTTTTATCACCGGACTCATCGTCAGGCCCATCCTCACTAACAACGCGGTCGATGACAACTTCATCAACTAGTCCAAATTCTTTAGCTTCTTCTGCGGTCATAAAATTATCACGCTCAAGTGCGCGTTCTATCTTATCTAGGCCCTGACCGGTATGTTCAACGTAGATGTTATTTAACCGTTCACGCAGCTTAAGGATTTCGCGGGCTTGGATTTCAATGTCTGTTGCCTGCCCTTGCGCGCCGCCAGAGGGCTGGTGAACCATCACTCTGGCATTTGGTAAGGCATAGCGCTTACCCGCCGTTCCGGCACAAAGCAGAAGCGAGCCCATAGACGCCGCCTGACCAATGCAAACCGTCGATACGTCTGGGCGAATATATTGCATGGTGTCGTAAATGGCCATTCCGGAGGTCACAATGCCGCCAGGGGAGTTAATGTAGAAAGAAATATCCTTGGCCGGGTTTTCTGACTCAAGGAACAGTAACTGAGCGCAAATCAGGCTTGAGACTTCGTCATTTACGCCACCCGTTAAGAATATGATGCGTTCTTTTAACAGGCGGGAAAAAATATCATAGGATCGTTCGCCCCGGTTGGTTGTTTCCACAACCATCGGAATTAGGTTGCTCATTTGAGTATCCATTGGACCGATCATTACGCTTGTTTCCCTTGTTTTTGAGTTCGAGCAAACGGGGGCCGAAGCCCCCAATTCCTAGTCTTCTTTATCGGACGTGCTGGTTGCAGCCTTTTTCTTAGGCGCAGCCTTCTTTGTTGTGGCTGTGTCGTCAGAATCTTTGGCTTTGGCTTTGGCCTTTGCTTTCGGTTTGGCTTTGGTCGCTTTCTTTTCCGCGTCTTCGTTATCCGCTTCCAAGATTTTCATCAGTTCATCACCGGTAACGTCTTTTTCGTTCACGGTTGCCATTTCCAATATGAAATCAACGACCTTTTCTTCATAAAGTGGCGCCGACAACTGCTGCATTTGCTCAGGATTACTTTGGTAGTATTCCATGACAGCCTGTTCCTGCCCTGGATATTTACGGGCTTCTTCGGTGATCGCCTTGGTAATATCTTCTTGTAAGATTTGAATATTATTGTCTTTGCCAATTTCCGAAAGCAAAAGACCAAGACGGACCCGACGCTCGGCAATTTGCTGGAACTCGGCGCGCTGGTCTTCTTCGTTCAGATCGTCATCGTCCTGGGCAGCGTCATCACCGGACTCGGCAGCTTGTTTTTTCTGTTCTTCGTATTGTTCCCAGATAGACGTGTATTCGCTTTCCACCATCTTTTTCGGTGTTTCAAAACTGCAGGAATCCGCTAATTGGTCTAGCAATGTACGCTTCAGGCGCATACGCGAAAACTGCTTAAACTCACGACCCTGCTCGTCAATGATGGTTTCTTTCAGCTTTTCAAGACTTTCAAGCCCAAGTTTTTTTGCCAGCTCGTCGTCGATCTCGGCTGGTGTTCCTTCTAAAATCTCTTTGACCGTGACCTTAAACAAGGCATCCTTCCCGGCCAGATCGGCGGCACCATATTCGTCAGGGAATTTGACGTTTACATCACTATCGTCTCCGGCTTTAAGGCCGATCAGCTGATCTTCAAACCCTGGAATGAAACTGTTTGAGCCCAATTCCAGTTGATAATCGTCAGCTTTACCTCCGGCAAATTCCTCACCGTCAACACTACCAACAAAGTCGATAACGAGTATGTCACCGCTTTTGCACTTGCGCTTTGTCTTGATCGGCGCTGTCGTTTTGTTGGCGCTGGCAATATTTTGCAGCGCCGTGTTGACTTGCTCGTCGTCTGATATGGGGTTCAGCCGCTCCAACTTTAATGCGGAATAATCAACCGGCTCGATTTCCGGAATAACTTCCAGTTTGATTGTGTATTCAAGATCTTTACCGTCTTCAAACGAGGTGATCTCGATTTCAGGTTGGGTGGCTGGACGAACGCCCTTTTCCGCCATCGCTTGCTGCGACGAATCACCAACAGCGCGTTCAAGGATTTCACCCATGATCGACGGCCCATAACGCTTACGCAGCATGGAAACCGGAACTTTACCAGGGCGGAACCCTGGGACTGATGCGGTCGCGGCAATCTCCTTGAGGCGATGGCTGATTTTGTCTTCGATGTCTTTAGAAGGTAAGCTGACTTGATACTCGCGGCTTAACCCTTCTGAATTCGTTTCTGTAACCTGCATGAAAATCCCAACCGGAATGAGTGTTGATTACCAGGCTAAGTGCCGGGCACGTGGATCAATTAACCCTAATTTAGTTGCGTTGCTCTCTGGGGCAAGAGTGATGGTGCGGGTGAAGGGACTCGAACCCCCACGACTTTCATCACCAGAACCTAAATCTGGCGCGTCTACCAATTCCGCCACACCCGCATGCTCAAACTCACCTCAGAGGCGAGAGCGGCGACACTCTATACAAATAACTCCTGCTGTCAATTGCCAGAATCTGACGTTGAAATCGCCACGATTAGCGCCCGAAGAGCCTCAAGAAACATAGCTTTTTGGGATCACAAGAGATTTTTAAAGGTGTTGGACGCCGTTATTTTCCCGGCCCCGGTATAGGCCTCATGGTTCTCCTCAATTGCGTCAAGATCATAGAGGTAATTGATCATGATGCCGCCGGATTGGCGCAAGCCATTTTCTGATCGGTCCCCGTCCCAATTCAGCCGTTCCATTTTCGCGCCGTTGGAGAGGTGAAAATTGGCAACCGGGTCAAAGGCGTTCGTTCCCCGTCCTTTTTCATTGATCAAATAATTAGCGCACAACCTCAGCAAAGGTTTTTGTAGCGCCGCACGGAGCACCTCATCCTCGTACCAGTTTGACCGCGTGAGAGCAGATTTTAAGACCCCTTTTGCGCCGCCATTTTTATTGGTTGCCAGATTTAGCGCCTTTCGTTCAGCGGGTTTCAGTAAGCCTGCTCGACCTTCCGCCAATGCGGTATTGAGCCAGTCCATAAACCCTGGAACTGGTGAAAGTGTGGCGAAGGTTTTCAGACCTTTTAGTTCGCTGGTCAACTCTCCAACAACGCGTTTGATCAGGAAATTGCCGAAACTGATCCCTGCTAAACCTTTTTGAGCGTTGGAAATTGAATAAAATATTGCAGTATCCGCTTCTTCTTGATTGCCGACTGGCGCATGTTCATCAAGCAAAGTTTGCACATTTTCCGACATCCCGTTGACCAACGCGACTTCGACGAAAATCAACGGCTCATCGGGCATGCGTGGATGAAAGTAGGCAAAACATCGCCGGTCGGAATCGAGACGGTTCTTAAGGTCATCCCAGCTTTCAATTGCGTGAACCGCTTCGTATGAGATCAGCTTTTCAAGTAACGCCGCTGACGATGTCGTCCAGGTGATACGACGCAATTCCAGAAAACCGACATCAAACCAGGACGTCAAAATCCCCTTTAGGTCCTGTTCTAACCCCTTCAGTCTAAGGTCCTGACGTGCGAGCGGCAACAAATCCGCCCTCATATCAACTAAAAATTTAACACCATCCGGTAAATCGTTGAATTGCGTCAGTAATTTTATTCGTGAGGCGTTTAAGGATAGGCGTAGACGGGCTTCTGCCTTGGTTCGTTCAATATCATTATTGGCGCGACGGACTTCACCGATCGCATTGTCAATGGCATCGCGGTTTAGGTCGAAGTCTTCGGCTAACAGACGTAAAAACCGTTCCTTGCCGGCGGCGTTCAGGGCAAGATAGACGTGCCCCAGGGCCGCTGCGCGCGCGCGGGCAGAAACCTCGCCCCCTTTGGCCTCAAGGCATTCGTTCATCTGTTGGCGTATGCGGTCTAAGTCTGAGTCAGGTAAATCAGGTCGATCACTGGCGACAGATGCGTCATATGACGACCCTGCAATAATCTGCCAACCCTCTTTGAGGTTTTTAAGGGTCCGGTCAAGAAATGTCGATTTGTTGAGTTGTATCATAACGCATAAGTCGGATAAATGCCTTCAGTTTGCAAGGCCATCGAAATTAAAATAATAAAATCTTAGTATTGTAACACAATTTAACATCTCATTCGCATGGCGTTTATTCTCCCGTAACACCGGTCGAGTTTAATGCATATGGTCGCTTAAAGACATGTGCCCCCACACATGATCTAAATAAGCTTCAACGTTAAATCCGTCGGGCCTTCGTGCCCGGCGGATTTACTATTTTTGGATCACAATGTCATTTCTAGCCTGGCCAATAATTCCGCCAGGACATCCGGTAATGTATGTGTCAGATCTTCGGCAATTAGTCCGGGACCAAATTCTTCGCCCGCGCGCCCGTGAAGCCACGCACCAGCGCTACCGGCGTCAAATGGGGCCATTCCTTGCGCCAGCAATCCGGCGATGATGCCGGAAAGAACGTCACCAGACCCGGCCGTAGCGAGATAAGGGGTGCCGGTATAGTTGATGGCAACCTGACCAGTGGGCGCGGCGACGACCGTATCCGCTCCCTTCAGCAGGATCGTTGCACCGGACTGCAATGCTGCTTCCCGCGCGCGTGCGGTCTTGCTGCCGGCAACGTTAAAGAGACGCTTAAATTCGCCTTCATGGGGGGTCAGAATATGATTTTCATTGAGGCGGGATATCAAGGCCTGCGGGGTGTCACGAAAGGCGCTGATTGCATCGGCGTCGACGACAACTTTTTTGTCGGTGTTTAATGCCGCCAGGACAAATTCCTGTGTTTCAGGTGAAACGCCCATTCCGGGCCCAATGACAATGACGTTGACTTGGCGATTTTCAAGAAAGGTTGAAAAATCGGCCACAGTAGATGCCGCTGATACGATGGTCCCGGGCTGGCCAAAGCGATAAATGCCAGCGGCGTTTACCGAAGCGGAAATGGTCACAAGGCCAGCCCCGGACCGGCGTGCCCCAAGCGCTGCCAATTGCGCGGCGCCGGTCATGTCGTCGCCCCCTCGGATGACTACGTGACCGCGGGTATATTTGTGGGCGTTAACGTCAGCGCGTGGAAACCGTTTCCCCCATAAATCGGGATTATTGACATAGGTTGTCGGTTTTATCACATCGAGCACGGATGACGGAATGCCAATGTCAGCGATGACAAGTTCACCTGCCAAGGCCCTGCCCGGCTGCAAAAAATGGCCAGGCTTGGCGCGAAAAAAAGTGACCGTCAGCCCGCATTTTGGTGCCGCACCCAATCGTTCCCCCGTATTTCCATGAAGGCCGCTTGGGATGTCAACCGCAACGCATTCGAGCCTTCGCTGATTGATCGTGTTGATGCTGGATAATGCCGGCCCTTCAAGCGGTCGCGTGAGCCCCGCCCCAAATAAGGCATCAATGACCAACGGCGCATCGCAAAAAACATCTGCCGTCAGCGCTACAATCGGGCCGTGCCAACGCCGAGCATTTTCCCTGGCATCGCCTTTCAGAGCATCAACCGGCCCCAATAAAGCCAAACAAACCGGCCAATCCAAATCACGCAACAATCTTGCAACAACGAACCCGTCGCCACCGTTATTGCCGGGACCACATAAGACACTCACTGGTCTAGTCTTCCAGCGTCGGACAACTTCCTGAACAACAGCCTCTCCGGCGTTTTCCATCAGCGTCAGGCTGGGTGTGCCCGCCTCAATGGCCAGGTGGTCCGCGTCATACATGTTTTCGACGGTTATGAGGGCTGTCGGGGTCATTCATTGCGCCGTGATCAGAGGGCCATATCCGGCCACATTTTGTGTGTCTTCAACCTATCTTACATGATAGTCCGTCGTGTCCCCTTCGAAAATGATTTACCTCTTAACCCCAAGACGAAAAATCCGACACAAGGTCAAATCCAAGAGGCTGAATTCAGGATCAGTGGTGAATGTTGCTGATTTGCCGACGGAAAACCGACTGAAACTATATGTTGGTGAGGTTACAGAAGATTGAGTCATTGACCTTTCGGCCATGATACACATCTTCTAAACGTGATTTTTGATAAGTACACGGGTTTTTGAGATGGATTTTCTGATACCGCTGGCGGTTATCGCTCACGTGATTTCTGTTGTTCTTTGGGTCGGCGGCATGTTTTTTGCCTATGTCGTGCTTAGGCCGTCGTTGGGCGTTCTTGAGCCACCACCCCTTCGTTTAAAATTGTGGGCGCACGTGTTTCGCCTGTTTTTCGCCTGGGTTTGGGGTGGGATAGTGGTTTTGACTTTAAGTGGGTTTTATTTGATTTCTGCCGTATATGGGGGCCTGGAAAATGTCGGGCTGCATATCCATTTGATGTATTCTATCGCAATGATCATGATTCTTTTGTTTTTTGGCCTTTATTTCGGCCCCTATCAGCGTTTTGCACAGGCGGCTAATGTTGATGATTGGCCGACCGCTGCTGGGATACTGCCCTCAATTCGGCGCATTGTTGCTATAAATCTATCTCTTGGACTAATTACAGCCGCCATTGGCGCGTCGGGACGCTATTGGCTATAAGGCCCGCTTTTGTTGGTATCCGCCAATTCCAGACACTGCCGAAACCCGTCATCCATTTTTAGATTTTCGGCCTCGTAAAGTGAGAATAAATCAGCGCTGTCGTGTTCATGGCTCAATTTCACATCTGTATAGCGGGCGTTTGTCGTTGCGAGAAACACCACAACAAAGACGTCTGCTGACCGCAGTTTCGGACGCACAAAACAGTGATGGAGTGGTCCGGCCTGACAAACAATGCCTGCTTCCTCTCGTATTTCCCGAATCATCGCCTCTTGCGGCTCCTCTCCGGCATCTAGCCGCCCACCGGGTAAGTCCCAGTAACCGTTTGGCTTTCGCAACAGTAATGCCTTTCCGTCCATCAGGATCAGGCCTTTAGCCGATACGTGGTATGTAGGGGACATTACGAGTGGCTCCGGCTCCGATCAGTTCGCGTATCATATCAAATTATTACTGGTCGGTGAAATCTTAATGCCCCCCCTGATCTGGCAACACGCGTTAGGTGTGCTTATAGTCGCATTACAAATATCCACCTTAGTGAATTGGTTTGGTCCTCCATGAATATTGATTCTCGCATCACCGCTATTCATTCTGAAATTGCAGCGATCCGCCGCGATATTCACGCCAACCCGGAACCGGGGTTTGAAGAAACGCGGACGGCAGATCTCGTCGCGGCGCGGCTTGAGCAGTTTGGAATTGATGTTCATCGTGGACTTGGCAAAACCGGGGTCGTTGGAACCCTTAAAGTCGGCACGTCCGAGCGTTCGGTGGGATTACGTGCTGATATGGATTGCCTGATCATGGACGAATTGAACACATTTGACCATAAATCGACCATAGATGGGTGCATGCATGCCTGTGGGCACGATGGGCATACGGCCATGTTGCTTGGCGCTGCACAGCATCTCGCTGAAACCAGGAGTTTTGACGGTACGATACATTTTATCTTTCAACCTGCCGAAGAGGGCCTGGGCGGTGGTCGGGTCATGGTCGAAGACGGCTTGTTCGATCTATTTCCAGTCGACGGCGTCTATGGCATGCACAATATGCCGGGATACCCGACCGGTCAGTTTGCCATTGTGCCGGGACCGATGATGGCCTCGTCAGACAGTTTTTATTTGACCATTCAAGGGGTCGGCGGTCATGGCGCGTGGCCCCATCAGGCTGTTGATCCCGTTCTTGTTGCTGGCGAAATCATTGTTGCACTTCAAAGCATTGTCAGTCGAACAATCGACCCTCTAGAAGCTGTTGTCGTCGGCGTGTCGCAAGTCCACGCGGGTTCCGCCAACAATGTCATTCCGGATGAGGTCAAAATGTCAGGGACCGTTCGTACGTTCAGCCCGGCAGTCCAGGATCATGTGGAAACACGTATGCAGCGGCTCATAGATGGAATCTGTCAGGCCCATGGTGCCAAAGCAGACTTCTTTTTCGAGCGCCGTTACCCACCGACCGTCAACCATAAAGCAGAAGCCGAAATTGCCGCCACCGTAGCCGCAGCGCTTGTTGGTGAGAATAACGTTGTCAGTACCGGCTTACCCCAATTGGGCGGAGAAGACTTTTCCTTCATGCTGCTTAAGCGGCCTGGTGCCTACATTATGATTGGCAATGGAGACGGTGACGGCGGCTGCATGGTCCACAATCCTCATTATGACTTCAACGACGAAATTATCCCGCTTGGCATCGCCTATTGGGTGAAATTGGCGGAAAAAATTCTCCCCCTTATCTCATGAGGCCTGACGTCCCGCATAATCATTGATTGCCAATGTATTCTCGTTAGGTCAAAAAGATAAGCTCTAGGCTTATTGGTCAACATCGCGCCCAAGGTCGAAGGTATTATGAATTACAAAGAAGTCCTGATTGGAGTTGGCCTATTTGCGGTTCTGGCAACGGCGATGATCATGGGAGATGCAGTCGAGACATTCTTCGAATTTTCCCGCGACCACGAACATTGGGAATTTGATGAGATTGTGGTCATCGCACTCTCTTTGCTAATCAGCGTCATGATTTCTCTTATCCAAAAGCTACGTCGCCAAGCCGCTGAATTGCAAAAAGAAAAAGAAATCGCGGGTAATGCGTCAGAGGCGAAATCACAGATGATTATCACGGTTAGTCACGAACTTCGGACACCATTAACGTCAATTCGTGGGGCCTTAGGGCTATTGGAAATGGGGTACCGTGAAAAATATGACGAAAAAACCCGTGATTTGATCGATATTGCGTCACGCAACGTGTCAAGATTGGTCAATTTAATTGAAGCCACCTTAAGCATCGAACGTATTACCAATGAAGTTGATGAATTCGTTTATTCCGACACCTCATCTGGAAAATTGTTAAGCCATACCTACGAAGAAAACCACCTGATTGGTGACAGTCATGGGGTTACCCTTAAGTTGGAAAAGCAGAGCTCTGATTTTCAGGTGCGGATCGATGAAAACCGCGTTATGCAGGTTTTTGCAAACCTGATTTCGAATGCTGCCCGGTATTCAGCCAGAGGAACGGACGTGCTCATTGGCTGCACGGAAAAAGCGGACTCCGTCGTTTTTTTTGTGAAAGATTCGGGAAGCGGTATTCCCCAAGGGTTTCACGATCATGCATTCGAGCGGTTTACCCGTGCTGACGCGTCCGAAAGTAACCTTAAAGGCGGCGCGGGGCTGGGTTTACCCATATCTAAAGCGATCATTGAACAGCACGGCGGAAAAATCTGGTTTGAGTCTGCAACGGACCTTGGGACGACATTTTATTTCGAGCTGCCCAAAGCTTGAACAATCATAGCGCGCATTAAACGGTTTTTAAAATATATCAAGATCAACTGCGATCAAACGGCTCAGCGGAACGGTAAACAATAATGGACGCGAATGATGTTGAAGTCGTTGATAAAAAACAGGCCTTTCGTGGATACTTTCGCATCGATCAATACCGCCTGAGACACCGTCAATTTAAGGGCGGAATGGGTGCAGAGATATCCCGCGAAATTTTTGAGCGCGGTCACGCCGCCTGTTGTCTTCTTTATGACCCTGATCTCGATAAACTGGTGTTGATTGAGCAGTTTCGCCCCGGAGCCTACGCCGCGTTGTCGTCACCATGGTATGACAGCGCAAACGCCTCTCCATGGTTGATTGAGATCGTCGCCGGGATCATCGAAGACGGCGAAGACCCGGAGGAGGTCGTCCGCCGCGAAGTTTTGGAAGAAGCCGGTTGCATCGTTCAGCAGATCGAACCGGTGTTTCATTATCTCGTCACGCCGGGTGGATCATCGGAATCGATGTTTGCTTTCGTCGGCAAGGTGGATGCGTCTAACGTCGACGGTGTCCATGGGCTGGAAGAAGAAGGCGAGGATATTCGTGTATTCGCGCTTGATGTTGACGACGTCTTCGAGCTGTTTGATCAAGGTCGAATTGTCAATTCAATGACCATAATCCCCCTGCAATGGTTCCGGTCCCATCATCAAGAATTGCGGGCACGCTGGATGACGCCCTGATAGCGGTTAGGCTTGAACCCTCTTCTTTTTACCCGTACTTTCAATGTATTGAATTTATTAACTACACTTTATTAGAGGGAATTAATCATGGACGTCCGTAGGGGGTTTATCGAAACTGTTGGTAATACACCGCTCATTCGGCTTAACCGATTGTCAGATCAAACCGGCTGCGAGATATTGGCCAAAGCCGAATTTCTAAACCCTGGAAGTTCGATAAAGGACCGCGCAGCGCTATCGATCATTCAGGATGCGGAAAGACGCGGCACATTAAAACCAGGTGGATTGATTGTTGAGGGAACGGCTGGAAATACCGGGATCGGCCTCGCCTTATGTGCAAATGCGCTTGGTTATCGAACAAAAATTATTATTCCTGAGACGCAAAGCCAGGAAAAGAAGGACATGCTTCGGCTGTGCGGAGCCGAATTGCTTGAGGTTCCTGCTGTTCCCTTCAAAGACCCCAACAACTATGTTCATGTCGCCGAGCGAACGGCGAAAGAATTGTCCGAAACAGAAACCAACGGCGTGCTGTATGCCAACCAGTGGGACAATACGGCCAATCGTCAGGCCCATATAGATGGTACTGGTCCCGAAATGTGGGCGCAGACTGATGGTACGATTGATGGCTTCATCTGCGCCGTTGGAACAGGGGGAACACTGAGTGGCTGTGCAGATTATTTACGCCGTCAAAAATCAGATATTGTTATCGGTCTCGCCGACCCTGCTGGGGCCAGCATGTTTAACTATTTCTCTAGTGGTGAGTTATCGCCGACGGAAGGCAGTTCGATCTCCGAAGGCATCGGCCAAGGACGAATTACGGGGAATCTTGAGGGTCTAAAGGTCGATAGACCTTATTTTGTGCCTGATTCGGAGGCCGTGCAAATTACTTTTGACATGTTGAAATATGATGGTCTGTGTGTCGGTGGGTCAAGTGGCGTAAACGTTGCGGGCGCTCTTCGCCTCGCCAAGGATATGGGCCCAGGTCATACGATTGTAACGCTTCTTTGTGATTATGGTACAAGGTATCAGGGAAAACTTTTCAATCCGGCATTTTTGCGCGAAAAAGGATTGCCGACCCCTGACTGGCTGGAGTGAACGACCTTGAACTACCGCAATTCCGACGCCCTCGTTTCAACCGAATGGCTTGCCGCGCATTTGAGCGCGCCTGATGTTCGCGTTGTTGATGCCACATGGTTGATGCCACATGTGAAGCGTAACGCACGTGCGGAATACGAAGCGTGTCATATTCCTGGTGCGGTTTATTTCGATATTGATGAAATCGCCGATACGGAGTCCACTCTTCCGCATATGCTGCCGTCAGCGGAGAAGTTTGCCAGCCGGGTGCGCAAATTGGGATTGGGCGACGGAAACCGAATTGTCGTCTACGATTCTAACGGTGGGTTTTCGGCCGCCGCTCGCGTTTGGTGGATGTTTCGGCTGTTCGGACATGAGGATGTTGCCTTCCTCAACGGCGGTTTGCCAAAATGGTTGGCTGAAGACCGCCCGGTCGAAGACATTCCACCGGTTCCTCAGGACCGGCATTTTACGCCACGGGTAAATAATTTCCTCGTTCGTGATGCACAACATTTGATCAAAAATATTGATAGCGGGAAGGAGCAGGTGGTCGACGCAAGGACGGCTGATCGGTTTGCTGGTACCGGTGCCGAACCCCGCCCCTGCCGTAAAAAGGGGCATATTCCTGGAAGCGTCAATCTGCCCTTCATGACATTACTGGATCAGGATAATCATTTGACGTTCAGGTCTGCCGATGAAATTTCCAAGGCGATGGAAACCGCCGGCGTCGACACCTCAAAACCAATGGTCACAAGTTGCGGGTCCGGTGTGACTGCCGCAGTTTTGACCTTGGGTTTCTTCCTATTGGGTCACGAAGATGTCGCTGTTTACGATGGGTCCTGGTCTGAATGGGGCGACCATTATGACACCCCGGTCGTTGGCCCCTCATCGTAAAAAACGCTGGGTCTGAAATCATGAATGACTCCGGGACGATTACGTCTGTCATTACCTACCTAGAAATGACGGAACGTCCGGCCTCTCCAACGCCGCCGCGCCCGGCAAAGAAGATCGCCTTGCTTAAGGCAGAGAACCCTACGGTTTCATACTATCGATATCTTTATTCCGCAGTCGGAAAGGATTGGTTGTGGTGGGAACGGTTGGGGATGAGTGATAGCGATCTTGCGGCGATCATCGGCCATGAAAAAAATGAAATATACACGCTGTTGATTGGTGGCGTTCCTGCCGGATTTGGTGAGTTGGACCGAAGGGATGAAACCAATATCGAGCTTGCCTATTTTGGCCTAATACCTGAATTTATCGGTCTTGGGCTTGGCGGGTACTTTCTGCGTTGGATGATAGATCAGGCATGGTCATCAGGTCCCAACCGCTTATTCGTTCATACCTGCACCGAAGACCATCCGGCGGCAATCCATAATTATCAACGCCATGGGTTTGTCCCCTATGATCAAGTTACCGAAGAAATCCCTGATCCGGCAAAATCTGGCTTGTTTGATTAAGCGCAAGCGGCACCGCGACGCCAGCGAATTGCTGTTGTATTCCGATCTCCCGGAATGGCCTGATTCGTCAGGCAGCCTGCATCGAATAAACCATCATTCGTGAACTATTCTACTGGTGGCATACCAGTCTGTGAATTTTAGGACGTAGTGTCTGTACGCATCATCCGCTAATCACGCAGATTGCGGAGGTGTATATACTGCGCTCAATGCACATTACCTGTTCACCAGAGTGAAAGCTGAGCCCATGACATACAACACCTTAATTCTAGGAGCATCTTACGGATCACTCCTCGCGATCAAATTGTCCCTCGCTGGTCACAATTCCAACATGGTCTGCCTTCCGGAAGAAGCCGAATTGGTCAATAAAGAGGGTATCAGAGTTCGGCTACCCGTTCGTGGTCGTGATGACTTGGTGGTGATCGATTCCCGCCAGTGCAAAGGTAAAATTACAGCGACAACGCCAGATGAGGCTAACCCCGACGACTATGACCTAATCGCCTTGGCGATGCAGGAACCTCAGTATCGTTCGGATGGGGTGCGTCAGCTTCTTGACCGTGTGGCTAAGTCAGGCAAGCCCTGCATGTCGATTATGAACATGCCACCGCTGCCCTATATGGCGCGTTTTCCGGGCTTGGATGTGTCATCGCTAACTCACTGTTATACGGATGCCAGTGTTTGGGACAATTTCGATCCCGCGTTAATGACACTGTGTAGCCCCGACCCACAGGCCTTCCGCCCGCCTGATGAGCCGACCAATATTCTGCAAGTCGCGTTGCCGACAAATTTCAAGGTCTCGCGCTTTGATTCCGATGATCACACGGCAATCTTACGTCAAATGCAGGCCGATATTGAAGCCGTGCGGTTTGATATCAATGGCGATCAGATTGAATTGCCGGTTAAGCTTAAGGTTCACGACTCGATCTTCGTACCCTTGGCTAAATGGTGCATGTTGCTGACCGGGAATTATCGGTGTGTACAGGCAGACGGCATGCAGGCCATCAAAGACGCGGTACACAGTGATCTCGACGTTTCTCGCTCAGTTTATAATTGGGTCGCAGAACTGTGCCGGGTAATGGGGGCGTCGCCAGACGATCAAGTCCCGTTTGAAAAATATGCCAATGCCGCTATGGGGTTGGCCAAACCGTCCTCCGCGGCCCGAGCCTTGGCTGCAGGTGTGCCCAATATTGAACGTGCGGACAGTCTGGTGAAAACGATTGCTGCTCAGAACGGTATGCAGCTTGATATTGTTGATGAGACTGTTGCCGCCGTCGATGGTTGGTTGGAAAAGAACCGCGCAAATTCGTGAACCGTTTCGTTTGGTTTAGGCCTAAAAATTGACGGAAAAGCCGGGAGCATTACGCTTCCCGGCTTTTTTGTTTTTTTAATTTGCTTTACCAACATCGCATAATTCGGCGCAAGTGTGGGTACAACAGAATCTGTATCGCCATTGGCCTTTCGCCATAGTAATATTGCAAAGCAACACGAGCAGGTCCGCTCATATCCAATAAAATAAGGTCAGTTTTTATGACAAAAAAGCGCGACACAGTCCTTTGCCATGCCGGTCTTCATCCAGGCGACAACCACGGCGTGGTTAACCCACCGGTTTATCATGCTTCGACAATTACCTTCCCTTCCGTTGGGGCTTTTGAGGCCCGCGACATGCTTCCAAATAATGCGCCCTCGTACGGGCGTTCGGGTACGCCGACGACCTTTGCCTTCGAAGAAGCCGTCACGGCCCTTCATAAAGGGCATCGCACGATTGCCTTTCCTTCTGGGCTGGCGGCCATTACCGGCACACTGCTTTCGCTATTACAAAACGGTGATCATCTGTTGATGGTTGATACAACGTATTCGCCAACCCGGGTTCGCTTATGTGGGTGGCTGTTGGCGCGCATGGGTATTGAGACGACCTTTTATGACCCATCGATTGGCGCCGGAATCAAGGCCCTAATCAGACCGAACACCAAAGTTGTCTACCTTGAATCTCCCGGCTCCATCACCTTTGAAATGCAGGATGTTCCGGCCATCGCTGAGGTCTGCAAAGCCGCTGGCGTGGCAACGGTTATTGACAATACGTGGTCTTCCCCCTTGTTGTTTCAGCCGCTCACTCACGGCGTTGACTATGTGGTCGAGGCGGCGACAAAATACATTGTTGGTCATTCGGACGCCATGCTTGGCACTGCTACGGTTGCGACCGAAGAAAATTTTCAAGATTTGAAATCGGCAAACAGCGCCATCGGTTATGCTGCTGCACCGGATGATTGTTATCTTGGAGCACGTGGATTACGGACGTTGTCTGTTCGTCTTGAGCGCCATCAAAAAAATGCAATCAAGGTCGCTGAGTGGTTACAAGGACAAGAGCAGGTCGAGCGCGTGTTGTACCCTGCCCTGCCCAATGACCCTGGACATCAACTATGGAAACGTGATCATTCTGGCGCGTCTGGGTTATTTGGCGTGGTTATGAAAGCAGGGCCAAAAGCGGCGATTACCGCCATGCTGGACGATCTGGAGTTGTTCGGTATTGGTGCCAGCTGGGGTGGATATGAAAGTCTGGCCCTTGCCACTTACCCAAAGGGGTTGCGAACGGCGACCAAATGGCCTGATCACGGGCCCATTATTCGCTTGCATATAGGCTTAGAAGATCCAGATGATTTGATTGAGGACCTTGATGCCGGGTTGTCACGGTTCAGCGCCGCCTGCTCGTAACTTATAATCTGTTTGAGGTAGAGACTATGCGTAAATATTTAAACATTGACCTGAACGATCACTCAATTACGTCGCGAAATTTGCAAGGAGAAGACCTTGCCAGAGTGGGGCGGCATTTTATCGCCAAGACCTTACTTGATTGTGGTGCGGCGACGGTCGATCCATGGGCGCCAGAAAACCCGCTTATATTCTCTGCCGGACCGTTTTCCGGAACCAATTTTTCCAACGCCAACCGATTAAGTGTTGGCTGTAAAAGTCCACTGACCGGGGGGATAAAGGAAGCCAATACCGGTGGAACTTTTGGCTTCGCTCTAGGCCAGTTGGAAATCGCCGGGTTCACCTTGCACGGCGCGTCCGCTGAGTGGGTTGTCATTCGCATTACCAAAGATGGACCAATTACATTCGAGACGGCAGAGCCCTATATGGGATTGGGCAACTTTGATGCCGCCGCCCTGCTTCATGAAAAGTATGGCGATAAAGTCAGTCTGGCAATTTGTGGCCCGGTTGGAGAATACGGCGGCCTGATTGCAGGCATCGCCTTCAGCGACCCGGAAAATCGTCCGGTACGGTTGGCGGCGCGCGGCGGCGTGGGCGCTGTAATGGGCAATAAAAAGGTCAAGGCCATCGTTGTTGACAAACATAAAATGCCGACATTTCACGAACGCAAAAAACTCATGACCGGTATTCGTGAATACGGCGCGAGAATGTCGGCTGACCCGGCGGCTCAAAACATGGGTAAACAAGGGACAGCGTTAGTCGCTGATCTGACCAATTTACTCGGTGGATTGCCGGTCAGAAATTTCAGTTCCGGACAGCTTGTTGATCCGAACGAAGAGCGCCTGAAGATGGGCGGCGACTTTATTCGCGAACAGAACCTTAAACGCGGCGGCGAGACGACCCACGCCTGCATGCCCGGGTGTCTGATCAAATGCTCTAACGTATATGCGGATGAGAATGGCGACGAGCTTGTCTCTCCACTTGAATACGAGACGATTTGTCTGCTTGGCACCAACTGTGGCATTTCAGAACCTGATGAGGTCGCCAAACTTAATGCAATCGTTAACGATCTTGGTGCAGATACCATCGAAACGGGCGCTATGCTGGCGATTTTGATGGATCATGGGCTGGCCGAATATGGTGATGTCAAATTTATGGAAGACGCGCTTGAAGATATCCGCAAAGGCACCGACCGCGGACGCCTATTAGCCCAGGGTACAGCGCGGGTTGGCGCCCACTTTGGCATCAAGCGTGTGCCGGTTATCAAACAACAGGCGCTTAGTGCTTATGACCCACGGGTCATTGAAGTTACCGGAATCACCATGATGGTGACGGCGCAGGGGGCTGATCATACGACGGGAAACCTTCCGGCGTTCGAATGTAAGGGGAAAACGACGGAAGAATTGGTTGAGGCCAGTTTAGGTGTGCAGGTCAATAGCGCCGCCGCAGACTCTTTGGGACTGTGCGTTTTTGGCCGGTACGTGACCGATGTCGCCCACGACTTGATGATAACGGCTTTAAATGATGCACTCGGCACAGATTTGGAACCGAATTTCATAAAAAACCTTGGTCGTGAAACCCTGGAACTTGAGATTGAGTTTAATAAAGCAGCCGGGTTTGATTTGGCAGACGATGAGTTGCCATCGTTTTTCTACGATGAACCACTGGCTCCAACCCATAAATCAGCTCGTCACCATGCCGGTGAAATCAACCGTTGTCGTCAGGCATGGTTTGACCAGCACTCGGCATGAACGTCCAGGTCAGCGTTGAAGTCCCGGTGGCAGAGATATGAAAATTGTTGATGTCAAAACCTTCGTCGTTGCTAATCCGCCGCCACATTTTGGCGGTCGTTATTTCATATTTGTGAAATTGACGACAGATAGCGGCGTCGAAGGTATCGGCGAAGTTTACGCGGCCACGTTTGGCCCCCGCACCATCGTCAAAATGATCGAAGACGTCTGTGAGCGTCACGTTATTGGGCACGATCCATTCAAGATCGAACGACTGTGGCGAGCTGTTTACGGTGCCGGGTACACCCTCAGGCCGGACGTTTCAGTGATGGGCGTACTCAGTGGTATCGAGATCGCCTGTTGGGACATCATCGGTAAAGAGCTGGATAAGCCCATTTACGAGTTACTTGGTGGGCAAGTGCATGACCGCCTAAGGTCCTATACCTATCTTTATCCAAAAAACGATGAGGACGCCGAGACGTTTTATGCCGACCCTGACCGTTCTGCGGAGCGTGCGGCCGAATACCTCGCACAAGGGTTTACGGCGTTAAAATTCGACCCTGCGGGCCCCTACACCGTATATGACCCGCATCAGCCCTCATTGGATGATATCGCCAGATCAGTTGAATTTGTCAGAAAAATACGCCAAGCCGTTGGCACCAAGGCAGACCTTCTGTTCGGCACACATGGGCAATTCACAACCTCAGGCGCTATTCGCTTAGCCCGTCAACTGGAGCCGTATGACCCATTGTGGTTTGAGGAACCAACGCCGCCCGAAAACCCAGGCGAAATGGCCCGCGTCGCCCGGCAAACGTCTATACCCGTGGCGACGGGCGAACGGTTGACCACCAAGTATGAGTTTGCCCGAGTGCTGGAAAATCAGGCGGCATCAATCCTGCAATTGGCATTGGGGCGGGTTGGCGGCATTTTGGAAGGTAAAAAAATCGCCGGCATGGCCGAAACCTATTACGCCCAAATTGCCCCCCATTTGTATTGCGGACCAATCGAGGGTGCGGCCAATATTCAGCTTAGTGCGTGCTCGCCAAATTTCCTCATACTGGAAGGTATTCAGCGTTGGGAGGGCTTTCACGCTGATATCTTAAAAACGCCAATTTGTTGGCAAGACGGATATGTTATTCCGCCGACGGCCCCCGGCCTTGGTGTTGAATTGGATGATGCGGTCGCCCTAGCACACCCTTATCTGGACAATAATCTGCATCTCGAAATGGGCGAGGTTCCTGTCCGTTGACCATTATCGAAAAATCGATTTGAGCCGCCCGATTGCGTGCCATCGTCGTTACCTAACGGTCAACACATAGTTTAGGGAAACGGGTATGGGCGGTGATATTATGCTGCGGGCTCGTTCGTTTTTTGGCAATGTGGGCAGATTCCGTCGACTTCAATAGTGCAACTTTCGATGCGAAATCCAGCGGCGGCGCTGCGTTCACTGATCGCAGCATCAATTCGATGGTCATTGAGCTCGGCCGTTGCCCCACACGTTCGACAAATCAAAAACTGACCGCCATGCGCCAGTTCCGGTGTTGCACATCCGACATAGGCGTTCAGGCTTTCGATCCGATGGATCAAGCCGTGGTTGAGCAGGAAATCAAGCGCCCGATATACGGTCGGTGGTGCGGCGTTGCCGCGTGACTCTTTGAGCGAGGCAAGTATTTCATAGGCCCCAAGTGGTTTATGCCCAGCCCAGATCAATTGCAAAACCTGACACCGCAAATCCGTCAGGCGAGCCCCTCGTTTCGCGCAAATTTCAACGGCCCGATCCAGCGCGTCGCTTTGGCAATGGTCGTGATCGTGGTCATGTCCGGCAAATGCCGAAGCCGTACCCATTTCTGCCATTTTCAATGCCCTTCCCGTCCAGCATATTTGTTATTACATTACGTTGTTCAGCGCAACGTGTCTGCCTATACTCCGCCGACGATTTAGCCATGATACTGCAGGGGGACCGAACCCATGACCACAGAAAACAGCCGTATTTGCGACGATGTCATCATCGAAAAAATGCTAGCGGCCTGGTCATTCAATCAACAGGGGCTGATTCCTGCGATCGCTCAACAACACGACAGTGGCGAAATCTTGATGATGGCGTGGATGAACGCTGATGCGATTTACGAAACCCTGCGCACTGGTCAGGTGTGCTACTGGTCACGCGCGCGAGGGAAATTATGGCGTAAGGGCGAGACGTCGGGGCAGGTTCAGTCGCTTAAAGAAATCCGTTGGGACTGTGACGCCGATACCGTGCTTTTACTGGTCGATCAGCAAGGCGTCGCGTGCCACACAGGACGCCGAAATTGCTTTTTTAATGCGATTAAGGATGGAGAGGTCCGAATTATTGCCGACCCAGAAATTGATCCGAAAGAATTGTATTCCTGATTGCCAAAACGACATGTCGGATTACTGTTAGTCGATTTTGAATGAATTTCAGATAATTCTGATCATTTGGAGAGATACTTTTGGCGGACACAAGAGCTGTGCTTTGCGTTGGCGCGTTACACTATGACCGCATAACACGATGTGAACGCCCTATCAGAAAATATACCTCTAATCCGGTTCAAAGTCAGCGTACGCCTGGAGGCGTCGCCCATAATATCGCCCGCAACTTGAGGCTGCTGGATCGACGTGTGGGACTGTGCTCACTGATCGGCACTGACGGCGGCGGCCTGATTCGGCATTTATCAGATTGTGGTATCGATGTGGGTTTGATTGAGCAATCAGACGAAATGCCCTCAGCCGACTATACAGCTGTACTTGAACCTTCGGGAGACCTCGCCTTCGGTTTGGCTGACATGGCGATCTACGACCATATGGACAAGTGTTTTCTGGGGCGCAGGCTGGCGGATATGTTGAACTGGCCGGTTTGGTTGATCGACGCTAATTTGCCTGAGAGTGCGCTGCGCTATTTGACGTCGATAAAATCGGATCAAGTCATCTGCGCCGCGCCGGTGTCGGTTCGTAAATCTGAACGCTGGAAAGGCTGCATGGACGGCGTTGACCTATGGGTCGGTAATGAACAAGAGGTAGGCGCAATGACCGGTATGGTTGCCGATACCCCGACAAAAGTCATAGCCGCCGCTGAGGCGCTGTATGGAATGGGACCAAGCGTTGTCGTTGCCTCATTGGGGGAACAGGGCGCGATTTTGAAAACGGAATTGGTAAGCGGTCATTGGTCAGCAGCGGCCTCGGAAATAATTAACGTCAATGGTGCCGGTGATGCGCTTTATGCCGGGTTCCTAGATGCGTACCTAAGCGGTGAAAGTCCGGAATCCGCCATTGAACAAGCTTTGGCAATCGCCAGTCTGACAGTTGAAACGTCGGCCTCTGTGAGACGTGGTTTTGACCGAGAAATGGTTGTCTCCCGGCGTTGTGAGATTAAGCGCGTCCAAACACCCTAACATCACGTAGCGTAGTAAAGAGCACCCCCGGAAATGCCACTAGAGGATTTTGTTGATTATCACCCGGATGTCGAACGGGCCCTATCTGAAGGACAGGCGGTTGTTGCCTTGGAATCAACCATCATTTCCCACGGCCTGCCCTGGCCAGCCAACCAGGAATTGGCCCGTGATCTGGAGCAGATTGTGCGGGACCGTGGAGCAACACCGGCAACGATTGGTATTTGTCAGGGACGCATTACCATCGGCATGAGTGATGAGCAAATCGCCCGCTTTGCTCGGAATCGTGATCAGGGAGCGTCGATTGTTAAAGTCAGCCGCCGTGACATCGCTTGTGTTGTCGCCCTTAAACAAGACGGTGCAACGACGGTTGCCGGGACGATGATTTGTGCGCGGTTGGCCAGAATTCGCGTATTTGCGACCGGCGGTATTGGTGGTGTCCATCGCGGTGGCGACGTTAGCATGGATATATCGGCGGACTTGCCCGAACTGGCAAAGACGCGAGTGGCCGTTGTATGTGCCGGGGCGAAATCGATTCTCGACCTGCCCAAAACGCTCGAATACCTGGAAACCCACGGCGTTCCTGTGATCGGTTACCAGAGTGGCGAGTTTCCTTCATTTCACAGTCGCGAAAGTGGTCTCTCCCTAGAACATGCCGCTAGCAATCCGACCGAGGTCGCCCATTTTTTAAGTGTACGTGATCAGCTTGGTCTGTCAGGCGGTGAACTGATTACCAACCCCATTCCAGAAACTGACGCCATTGCCAAGCCTGAGATTGACGCGTGGATCTCGCAAGCGCTCGAACAGGCTGACCGAGAGCACATTAACGGCAAGAATGTCACACCTTATCTGTTGTCCCGGATTGCCGAGCTCAGCAGTGGGCGTTCGGTTACGGCCAATCTGGCTTTGGTTAAACATAACGCCAAACTGGCCGCTGATATCGCGATTGCCTATGGGCACAAAAACAAGGTAGGCCAGCTGTGATTGGTTTCAGGTGTTTCATGCAATACCTCAGGCGACAATTTCTAAGCCGTGCGGTTCTGATTGTCGCGTTAAGCGGCTTGATTGTTATCGGGCGAGCCCTGCCTTCATTGGCCGCCACCGAGCAATCGGTTACAGTGTTCGCCGCCGCCAGTTTGTCGGGTGCCCTGAGCGAACTCGCCGCCGCATACCAACAACGAAAAAACGTTAGGGTTCGGACTGTCTTTGCTGCAAGTTCGACTTTGGCGAAACAAATTTTAAATGGTGCACCCGCTGATATATACATCTCAGCCAATTTGGACTGGATGGACCGGGTTGAGCAATCGGGCCTGGTCAAGGCTGGCAGCCGCCGACCCATACTGACAAACGCCCTATCGCTGATTGCGCCCAGCGCTCAGGCACATCAGATTGACCTTGCCGCCCCAAACTCAGTTTTGCAGGCGCTTGAGGGGGGACGGCTTGCTATCGGCGACCCAGACCACGTACCAGCCGGAATGTACGCCAAACACGCGCTTCGTACACTAGGCCAATGGCAATCACTTAAAGACCATATCGCCCCTGCGGCGGACGTTCGTGCAGCACTCGCGTTTGTTGCGCAAGGTGCCGTCAACCTTGGTGTCGTCTATGCCAGTGATACGGTCGGGCGTGCACGGATCGTGGAAGTTGCCAGATTCCCGCGATCCTCCTATCCGCCGATCATCTATCCGATGGCGATTATCGATCAACACGAACGACCAGATGTACGACTTTTTTTCCGGTTCTTGCAATCTGATGATGCGCACGCCATCTTCTCACGTTACGGCTTTTCACACCCGAAAAGTCGATAAAGCGCAGGGACGATGGAATGTTAACGTTAAGCCCTCTGGAACTTGAAGCCATTTGGTTGAGCCTTAAGGTCGCCAGCTTTTCCGTCTTGTTATGTTTTCCACTGGGGTTGGCGACAGCGTGGCTGTTGGCGCGATGTGATTTTGTCGGCAAATCCGTGCTTAATGGGTTCGTCCATTTACCGTTGGTCGTGCCGCCGGTTGTTATCGGTTATTTGTTGCTGGTGAGCTTTGGGCGTAATGGAATTATTGGTCACTGGTTATGGCAAACGTTCGGGGTCTCGATTGCCTTTAGTTGGAAGGGTGCCGCCGTTGCCGCCAGCATTATGGCTTTTCCGTTAATGGTGAGGGCCATCCGCCTGTCAATTGAAAGTATTGATCAGGGACTGGAAGATGCTGCCAGAACGTTGGGGGCGCCCAGACGGTGGGTTTTCTTAACCATTACCTTGCCCCTTATCATGCCCGGTATGTTGACCGGCATCATATTGGCATTTGCCCGAAGTCTCGGCGAGTTTGGCGCGACGATTACCTTTGTCTCAAACATTCCCGGAGAAACGCGAACGCTTCCGTTGGCGCTTTATAGTATGATTCAGCTACCTGACGGTGAAGCCGGTGCCATGCGGCTGGTGGTGATCGCGATCATATTGGCGTTGGCGGCACTTGTCGCGTCTGAGGCGTTGTCACGGCGTGTTGCAAGGCGCTTAGGACGATAATGATATGAACGAAACAGTGTCCATGTCTATTGATATCAAGCGACGATTAGGCGATTTTTCCCTTGATGTAATGTTTTCTAGCGACGGAGGATTGACCGCTTTCTTTGGCCGTTCCGGATCTGGAAAAACGTCTCTGGTTAATCTGATCGCCGGGCTGGATACGCCTGACACGGGGACCATTGAGGTTAACGGGATGACCTTATTCAGTGCGCAGCGCGGCATCAATATCCCGATTGAAAAGCGTCGATTGGGTTATGTCTACCAGGACAGCCGTCTTTTTCCGCATTTGAATGTTCGTCAGAATTTGAATTACGGGGCCCGGTTTGCACCACCCGTTAAATCGCGCCATGACTTTGACGATATTGTCCGTCTTCTTGGGTTGGTCCCCCTCCTCAATCGCCAACCCAGCACTTTGTCAGGAGGCGAGAAGCAACGGGTGGCCATCGGTCGTGCCCTGCTTGCCCAGCCACGACTTTTACTGATGGATGAGCCGCTCGCCTCAGTTGATGCGCGCCATAAAGAGGAAATTCTTTCGTTTATCGAAAATTTGCGCGACCAGTTGGCAATTCCGATTGTATATGTCAGCCACGCTATGGAAGAAGTCATTCGCTTAGCGGACACATTGGTCATTCTGAATAATGGAACGGCGGTGGCCTCAGGTCGCGTGGAAGACCTCATGAGCCGCCTTGATCTACGCCCGTTGACCGGTCGGTATGAAGCCGGTGCCGTCCTAAACGCGACGCTAAAGGGCCACGATGACACCTACCATTTAAGCGAGCTAGAATTTTCAAATAAATCGTTGTGGGTGCCGCGATTGAACGTTGGCATTGGTGCCGCGTTACGGGTGCGCGTACGTGCGCGTGACGTGTCATTGGGCCTTGTCCGACCTGAGAAAACAAGTTTGCTTAACATATTCGAAGGCACGGTCATGGAAATTGCCGAAAGTCAGGGGGCTCAAGTGGAGATTTTAATTAATATAGGTGTACCTTTGATGGTAAGAATCACCCGGAAGTCATTGGTTGAATTGAATCTTAAAGTTGGTGCTGCCGTCTTTGCCATGATTAAGGCAGCGGCAATCGACCGTCATAGTATGGGGATTGCAGCGCAGAAAAAAAGAGAGCTGTGATCACACTTATTACCCCTCAGCTTTTGTCCGCATGGTGATTTATTTGCGTCGAGGTGGAAGGGGAGAATTCGAAACATATACCCGGCAATTTGAGTAACCCTGATTAAAAAAATGATAGGTAATGTTCGGTTTTGACAGCTTTTTTGGATCGATTAAATTCCAGTTTTGCAAGGCTATTCCGGTAACGCCCTGCCCTTTTTTGCCATGATAACCGATGGTATAGCTCAAGTCTTTACGCTGGCGAAATTCGCCGCGCTGACATGCACTGGACAATTTCTTATCCAGTGTGCCGACTTTCCAATAGGGCTGTTTGCTGGTTGCGTACTGACCACGCGTGCGCTGAGTAGCCATCGCCAAATCGGCAGAAAGGCAGGACATCAAGATAATCGCGACCATGAATATTCTATTCATTCTGACACCCTAAAGCATTTTTTCGTCAAAGGAAATTTTTGATGCGTAAATTTGACGGCTGACTACAATACTTGCCTATTTACCGTCGTCGTTGTGGTTTGGTAGCCGCCGTTCGAATAATGTGGTAACTTTGCCCAGAAGTCATTGGCGCATCGTGTTTAAGAGTAAGATATGAAGAAATTTGTGTACCCGATTTCCTGCTTTTTGGTCGGCGCTTTTTTGGCCGGAGGATCAATTAACCCGGCTTTCGCCGCTCTCAATAAAGTCGATAAACTGTTGTCAGAGGGCGCTTATGAGCAAGCCCTTGCCGAATTAAGGCTCTTGGTTCGCGACGGAAGCGCAGACGCGCAAGAGCGACTGGGTGATCTCTATATCTCTGGATATGCAGTTCAGAAAAATTTTTCAATGGCATGGCATTGGTACAAACTGGCGGCTGTCCAAGGGCTGGCGGCGGCGCAATACAAGGTCGGGTATTTGTACCAGCATGGAATTGGTGTACCCAGCTACGTCGATAAGGCAGCGGAATGGTACGAATTTGCCGCCAAACAAGGGCACTTCGCCGCCCAAATAAAACTGGCCGACATTAGGGTGGCGATGGGCCGGATGCGCTATGGTGAAACCTTGAATTTGTTGGTCAATGCCACGTCACGCGGCAGTCGCATTGCTTTACTCAAACTTCAACAAGCGGCAGCCTCAGGCAATGGTCCGGCACAGGTCATTTTAGATAAGTTGCCGCGCGAAATAAAAGATGGCGCCAGCGCCAAGGCCCCTGCCCTTAACAGCCCGGCAGACATGGGAATTGCTGCATTGGCTGCGGGGGATTACGTCAGGGCAATCACTATTTTTAAGCCGCTTGCCGACCGAAAAGAAGTTGGTGGATTGTTTGGTATGGGCCTCATTCACGAAATTGGTCCTAAGGTTACAGCCGATGTGGTCAAAGCCAAGGCGCTGTATTCGGCCGCTATAAAAGGTGGCTCTGTTGAAGCGATGACAAATCTGGGAATGCTTTATTGGTATACCAATGGAATTACCCATGACGAGTTTATGGCACGGAAATGGCTAAAGCAGGCGGCGGCAAACGGATCAACCCGCGCTAACGTGATCTTGGCGCTTATGTCCGGGGAGAATCGCTATTCTCGGGTTGATCGGACCCATCGTATTTCAGTCGTTTCAGAGGCGATGGCGGCTTTGCCGCGAAAGGGGTTCAAAGCGCTGTCGGACGGTGATTTCATTGGCGCGATTTCGCTGTTTGGAAATTTGGCGCAAAACAAGGACCCAGAAGGCCTGTTTGGGCTTGGTCTTATTTATGAGTTGGGTGTACCGCCGCTGACGGATCGCGTTCTGGCAGCGAAATACTATGGTGATGCGGCCGCTAAAAATTACGTCGGTGCCCAAATCAATCTGGCTAATTTGTATCGGCAGGGCTTAGGTGTTGAAAAAAGTCCGGCGGTCGCGATGAAATTGTATAGCATGGCGGCGGAACGCGGTGACCCCCTGGCAAAAAATATGCTGGGCTTCTCTTTTCTGACGGGGGCTGGTGTTACCAAGGATATGAAAAAAGCCTCCAGTTTATTTGCCAGTGCCGTTCAACTTGGCAATAGTGACGCGATGAATTCAATGGCCTTTCTTCGCTTAAAAAACCAGAAATCCGACACCGTCGCTGACGGCGCGACAAGCTTTCAGGTTTCCGCACGAACATCTTATGCGACTGGAGAAGCAACAGTCAGGACCGATCTTTTCGTGCCCGCGTCTTTTTCCTTGGATAAACACCCTGAAATAAACCAAAGCCTTAGCGAAGCGGCGGACCTTGGAAACCTATCTGCGCAAAATAATATTGCGAAGTTTCTTGGCGGCAACAAGAAATCGGCAAGCGACCTAATACAGGCTTATAAGTGGTATACGTTAGCCTTTTACAATGGTCGGCGAGATGCCATCACCAGTCGGCAAAGCCTAACACCCAATCTGACCTTATCGCAGGTCGTTGAAGCCGAGTGGTTGGTCGCCCAGGCCTTGAAACCTAAGACGACGGCACCAACTGAGGACATCATCGACGCGATGTCTGGGTCTGCCGATGAGCAACGAGCAATCGCAAAAAAATACCGTTTCGGGCGAGGTGTCGAAAAGGATTATAAGGAGGCCGTGAAATGGTACCGTTCGGCGGCCCTTAAAGGACACGCCAAAGCTCAACGTGATTTAGGCACTATGTACAGACGGGGATATGGCGTCAAAAAGAATTATGAAGAGGCTGCGAAATGGTTCCGTTTATCGGCCAATCAAGGATATGAAAAGGCGCAGCGGGACTTAGGTATATTCCACCAGTTCGGGCGCGGCGTTCCAAAGGACAATTTCGAGGCGGTAAGGTGGTATATCAAAGCCGCAGAGCAAGGCGATAAAAAGGCCCAGAATAATCTGGCATTTATGTATAAAACCGGAAAAGGCACAGCGAAGGACATGAAGCTGGCGGCGGCTTGGTACCAAAAATCTGCCGATCAAGGGTCAAGTACGGGACAAAAAAACTTAGGCGTTCTTTATCAATTTGGTCATGGCGTCGAAAAAGACCTCGTTAAGGCCGTCGATTTGTATCGAAAATCTGCTGAACAAGGAAATTATCAAGCGCAGCAAAACCTTGGCTTTATGTATACAAACGGCCTCGGGGTATCATTGGATTATAAAGAGGCTGCGAAATGGTATTACAAGGCCGCCAAGCAAGGTTCCGCGCGGGCCCAGAACGTATTGGGTGTGATGTACCAGACAGGGTCGGGCGTCCCTCAAGATTATGCAAACGCAATCAAATGGTATGTAAAGGCGCTTAAACAAGAATATCCGAAAGCGCATTCCAGTATCGACAGCCTTGTGAAGATTGATCCTGGACAGTCGCCTGAGTATAAGGATCTTGCCAAAATGCTTAAGGATTTGGCTGAAAATGGTAACATAAAAGCCCAAAATACGTTGGGGTTGCTGTACCGTTTCGGCAAAGGTGTCGACAAAAGCAGCCAAAATGCGGAAAAATGGTTTAAGAGAGCGATCAATCAAGGAAGTAATCAGGCAAAACAGAACCTGATTGACCTCAGGCTGGATAAATCATGACCATAGTGCCTCCCCGGTTTGACCTTATTGGGTGTGATGATCGTCATATCCGTTTGCATTCATTGCGCCTAAAAAGATATTATTCTTACTGAGTGGTGGAAAAGAAATGACCAGAATGCAACGTTTGAGAAGGTTACTTGGAGTTTTCCGGCGCGATACGCGCGGCGTTACGGCTGTTGAGTACGCGGTCATTGCCGCCGGGGTTGCTGTAACTGTTGCGGTCGCATGGACGACGGTCGGGACCAGTCTGAATACAGTGTTTACCGATGCTGCGACGGGCGTTCAGGGGTCGGCTCCGGCGTCTGCGGTGGCTCAGGCAGATGCTGGAGAGTCAGACAGTAGTTCGTCAGATGATGACAGCGAATCTGACAACGACGATGATTCCGGCGACAGTGACGACGATTCCGAATCAGCGGATAGTTAGTATCGCCAACGGCGACACCTTTTTCGTCGCTCACACCGTCGTCTTAACGGGTACGTCTGTTGACTTGCTGCCCAAATTTAATTTCCGCAACATCATTTCATCAAAAGCTTCCGTTATTCGCTCCAGGTGGGGCCGAAGATAGGGGAAATCAACGGCATGGTCGTAGGAATGGCGCATCGCTGGATTAATTTCAAATATCAAAAGTGATTGGTCCTCCAAGACCGTAAAATCGACCCCGAAAAAATCCAATTCAATAATCCCAGCCAATTTTTTTAGGCCGGCAAAGGCTTGCGGCCCCACATAAGCTTCGCTGTCGTCGGTGAACGCCCGCTCATGCTCCATCATCCATGGTTGACGGAGCATGACATCCCGACGGTTATTGCCGTGAACGTTCCATAGGGTGTCAAAATGGCAAACGACCGGGTAAATCTCTCCGCCAATGAAAAAAACGCGCATTTTTCGAAAAATCTGATCCGAAAACCGTCCGTCTTCATATTGAATTACGTAAATTTCGTCTGCGGTTTGATTTTGGACATATTTAGAAAGGGCCGCAATATCGCCAATTTTTTTCACGGAACGCCCAAAGTGCGTGCCCGTTTCACGCAGAAGAAGAGGGAAACTGAAATCGTGCCTTGCGACAAACCGTTGGCAATCCTGCAGGTCCGCTTGACTGATTACAAACCTGTGGGTTTTCGGAAAGTGAATGCCGTCAATTGATTTCAGGCGTTGGTAATTATTGTCCCGTGTGGTTAACAACACTTGATCAGGATGGTTAATGACAGGAATTTGCGGATATCTGGATAGAAAAGTCGACAAAGCCTCTAGCGATTGTTGTTCGACGTCTGGATCGGAGATTAGCGATAAAACGATGTCAAATTTGGCGATGTTGCTGTCCGCCAATATGTTCTCATCGATGATGAAATAATTGATCACCGAAAAGCGCGAAAATCTGGTTAGCCGACCGTCATGAAAATTGCCACCACGCAATTTGACTTTGTAGTCCCCGTTGTTGCGTTTCCCGAGCATGTAGACGCTGTTTTGAACCCCGCGGACGCGCAACAATCTTGTGGATGTTGGGTCGTCATTGGGCTTTTTCACACAAGGATTGATATCAAGTCCGCGCCGTAAAATTGTGGTCGCGGTTCTCTTGTCGCCGCTTTTATGGGCAATCGCTGACAATGCGAAATAGGGTCTAAGTTCTGTTGGCCAAAATTTAACGATCCACCGGTAGGTGATTTGGGCGGCATCAAATTCTCCGGATTTAAGCAACACCTCCGCCGATTTTTTCAGAATATTGAAAATTGAAAATCGGTTTCCAAACATTTGATAATACTCGATTTTGGATCCAATAAAGGTCTGTTTCGCCTACCCTGCCCGACACTATGCGTCATACTTTACGCGCCAATGCCTCGCTCAGAAAGGTTGAATTTTTGGACCGAGTTTTTCTCATGACACTTAAGGTGTTGGGGGCATAGGCCGTTGTTGCCCGGCAGGCGTTGAAGCGCTCTTACGGCCTTAGCCGATATAACAAATTTTCATTGATGAACGCATCGACAGCATTGACAAAATAGCAGTGCGGACTTATCGGTCTTGATGCTTACGTTCTCGGTCGCCGTTTTTTTTCTTTTAATTACTCCTGGACCTGGCGTGATGTCGGCTGCCGGTGTCGGGTCAGCGTTTGGCCCCCGACCGGGTGTTCGTTACATTGCCGGATTGTTTATCGGCACCAATCTTGTCGCATTGACGGTCGTGTCCGGACTGGCCGCAATCGTTCTTACCAATTCTGATGTCCGATATCTGTTGTTTGTGGCGTCAGCAGGGTACTTGATCTATCTTGCCGCGCGCATCGCACTTTCCGGAACCAAGGTCGCATTTATCGAGGCAACCAAACCTCCCGGCATATGGGGTGGTGTCGCCTTGCAGGCAATTAATCCGAAAGCTTATGCGGTTAACACAGCGTTGTTCACGGGGTTCGCCTTTTGGCCAGAGAGTTTGCTTACCGAAACCCTTCTTAAATTCGTAATTTTAAATGGAATTTGGGTGCCTATTCACTTCATGTGGTTATATGCGGGGGTTTCTTTACACCGCCTGGATTTACCGCCCCGTGTTCAGTTTCGCATTAACATGGCAATGGCGTCGTCAATGCTGATCGTCGTTGGATTGGCGGCGCTCGCGCCGAAGTGATCGGTGGTGACGGGTAAATTAATCGACGGCGACATGAATTCAATGGTATGCTGTCCACGTGGACATTACGACCCCTTACCCCTTCCGTAGCAATTTAATATGTATCCGATACGGTCGTTCGAATGCTAAATATAGCGTGTATCCCAAACCGCAAAGGCTCTGCATATGGATAATATCAAGAAAAACGAGGGCAAAATAAAGCCGCGAACCAAACAACGGCGCGCAGCACCAGATCGGCGTGAGCCACCAACCAGGGATTATTTGACAAACCAATACATTTTTCGCGAACACGAAACCGGCCAGGAAGCGTTTATCGTTAAATCCGGACAAGTCGAGATCATCAAGTCAATCACCGAGGATGGTATCACCAGCGAAACATCACTGAATATAATTGAAGAAGGCGGTCTGTTTGGTGAAATGGCGCTTATTGACAACAAACCACGAATGGCATCAGCCCGCGCGTTCGACGGTTCAGTGACGGTATATGTGGTTTCTCAAGACCAATTTGACTCGTTTGTCTCGCCGGCACATCCGTTCGTTAAAAAAATCATGAAGATTTTAGTCGACCATGTCCGCGGTGGCAGCTAACGTCAGGACACTGCAAGCGTGCAAAGGCACGAAATGGTCCGACCCTTGATCCGATTGAGATGGTTTCCTGAAAAATTATAATTTTCAATGACTTAAAGATAAAGTGGTGGTCCCGGCAGGACTTGAACCTGCAACATCTCGCTTAGAAGGCGAGTGCTCTATCCAGTTGAGCTACGGGACCGTTGAGAAAATTGACGTTATTGGAACCTGAAGCGGGAAGAGTAATTTTCCGCATAGTTTTTAGGTTGAATTACACGTTTTTTGGGTGTTTGCACGTGATAAGTCAGGCCTTTTTGCGTGGCGTAGGCCACTGCGTCTTCTTTGCAGTCAAATTTAAGTTTGATCTGTCCATTGGTGTCGCCAGACCCGATCCACCCCATTAATGGGTCGGCGCGTCTGGCCTCTGCCGGCTCGAACTCCAATACCCATCTACCGAGATTGGATCTGCCTGACTGCATGGCGGTTTTTGTTGGCCGATAAATGCGGCATCCGGTCATAATCGAACTCCGTCTTAACGTTAGCGGTGTGGCGCCAATGGTTTAATTGGTCGGGGCGAGAGGATTCGAACCTCCGGCTTCTCGCTCCCAAAGCGAGTGCTCTACCAGGCTGAGCTACGCCCCGAACGCCTGATGTCTAGGACCTTAAACTGCTTAGGGCAAGTCCAAAAAGTGCCAAAGCCAAATATTGTGACCGTATGGTTGGAAAGCCTATATGGACCAGCTATATATACCCCCTCATAGAGGTTGGGGGACGGCAATGAGCGATAGCAAGGATATGACCGATGCCAAATCTGCAATCGGTGAAAACTCAATCGAAGCTGTGTTGCGGCTACTTATCTTCACGGTTTACGCTGACCGCGTTCAGAAGCCCTTAGAGATGAAGGCCGTCGCGCGTCAATTGCCTAAATTAAAAGTGTTTGCTGAAGGAGAATTTTTCCCCGATACCAAAGGGCTCGACCTTTTGATTGATAAGTATAATGCGGAGATATGCCATTTGATTGACGAATCGTCATTGCTCATGGAAATCGATGCCGCCGTCCGCTTGATTACCAGTCCGGTTTTGATTCCGATGGTTCTTGCGGGAATGAAAGACGTTGCCAATTCGGATGGAGAATATCACCAGGCGGAAGATTCGATCATCAATCGTGCGTCAAACATCTGGGACGTGCCTTTCTGACCCAATGAAGACCTTATCAGTTTTCTGTCTTGAAGATGTCGTGACCAATTCTGTCTCCTTTGCGAATTCCTAGAATCTTCGCGGTACCCGCCATTACTTCGAGTACTGCCTTCACCGGTTTGCCTGAGGCAATGATCTCTAAAGATAGCGGTTGGGTTCCGTGGGCAATGTTGGTGACCGTACCATCGGCCGCTATAAACAGCATATCGAGCGAAATATAGGTGTTTTTCATCCACATGCTGACTGGTTGTTCCGTTTTAAAATCAAATAGCATACCGGTTCCGGGTGGCAGGGATTTACGCCCCTGTAATCCTTGGGCGCGTTGACGTCGCGTATCAGCTATTTCCACTGAAAATTGTCGAATTCCAGATTTTGTCTCAATTTTAAGGGTAGAATGTCGAAAAATCTCCGCCGATTTTGGAGAATCGCCAATCGGAAAGAATGAAAATACGGCTATTAAGACCGTCAACGACGCAAATTTTCGCCAAATCATTTGTAATTTCACCATAAAGTTATTATGAAATAACCAGTATATTTCAATTGCTTAGAGATTTATTTCTGTAACTTTGAAAAAAAATCTACAGTTTGAGATGATGATCGATTTTACAGTCATGGAAAACAATAATATATCAACGTATCGGTTCTACTGGTTGAATCTAAAGTTTTGGGGGCCGTTGGGTGCTTCACGCCGCTAGTCTGGCTGTTATTCTCGCGATTATCTGGTGGCTATTGTCGGGATTTTTCGTTCCGTTGATTCTGGCTCTAGGTGCGGGTTCTATAGTTTTCGTCGTTTGGATCGCCGGACGCATGGATGCGGTTGACCACGAAAGTCACCCAATTCATCTGGCTGTTCGTGGAATCAGCTATTTCCCCTGGTTAATGTGGGAAATCGTCAAGGCCAATTATGATGTGGCAAAAGCCATTGTCAGCGGCAATGGTGCGATCCGTCCTCGGTTAATGATTATCAAGGCGACCCAGACGTCAGAAGTCGGGCGCGTTACCTATGCCAATTCGATCACGCTGACGCCAGGAACAGTGACCATCGGCATGCAAGACGATGTTCTAACCATCCACTCTCTAACTGCAGGATCATATGACGGCCTTGAGACTGGCGACATGGACCGTAGGGTGACTGCAATGGAGCTTGGCAAACACGGCCCTTCCGCCAAGGCACAACCGGCTTTGCTAGATCATCCTGATGGTGCGCAGGCAGGGGAGCCAGAGAAATGATGTTTGCCGTTACTATTCTTGCCGTGCTGGTGACGATGGCGCTGGCACTGATCCGATCCTTAAAGGGACCCAGCGTTTACGACCGTATTCTCGCGGTTAACACCTTCGGCACATTGACGGTCGTTTTGATTTCGGTTCATGGCTTCATGACCGGACGTCCAGAGTTCCTGGATTTAGCCCTGGTCTATGCGCTAATCAACTTCATCGGTACTATCGCAGTGACAAAATACGTCACGTTCTCAGATATGGGACACGGTGGCGAGCGTGACGAAAAGGGCGATATTTGATGGCCCTGCTCTTCGATATTCTAAGCTGGGGCGCCTTGATTAGCGGCTGCATCTTATGTCTGATTGGTGGCTGGGGAATGATCCGACTGCCGGATATGTATACCCGAATGCATGGGGCGAGCATCATCGATACATTGGGTATTGGGTTGATTCTGGTTGGACTGATGTTTCAAGCGGGTCTGACCTTAATTACGGCCAAACTGGTTTTGATTCTGATTTTTGTCTTTTTTACCAGTCCAACGGCAACGCATGCCCTTGCCAGGGCAGCCCTGAATGGGGGTCTGAAACCAGAAGTCTTGGATGAAGGTATCCGCTTACCCATTGACCCGCTGAACAGCGACGATGTCGCGGTTGCCGATACTGCCAGCAAGGAGGATGAGCCATCGAAGATCTAATCGTCATGGTTCTGCTGGTGTTCATGCTGGTTATTGGCGGCGCCATTGTCCGCCTTCGCAGCCTGTTCGCCGTTGTCATGTTGAGCGGAATTTTTAGCCTGTTGGGGGCCGCTATATACGTGGTCATGGATGCCGTTGATGTTGCTTTTACTGAGGCCGCTGTCGGCGCCGGTGTTTCAACGGTTTTGATGCTCGGGACATTGGCACTGACCACCAGCACGGAAAAAGAGAATTCTGGGTCAGGGTGGATGGCGGCGCTAGCGTTGGTCTGTCTCACCGGTGGCGTTCTGATCTATGGCACGCTTGATATGCCTGCGTATGGTGACAAGTCGGCGGCGGTACACCACCATGTGGTTCCCAGATATCTTGAAAAATCGGCAGAGGAAATCGATCTGCCCAACGTTGTCACCTCGATTTTGGCCAGCTACCGGGGGTACGACACGCTTGGTGAAACGTTTGTAATCTTTACGGCCGCCGCTGGCGTTCTGGCTATCATTGGGCGCCGCCGCAGAACACGGCGAGGCAAAAAAAATCAAGCCGAAGGCAGTGAGAATTCGGATCAGCGATCCTCAAGCGAGGCGTCATCATGAAGCTTGAAATGCAACAAAAAGCGATCTTAAGGGTCGTTTCTAAATTCTTGATTCCATTCATTCTGCTGTTTGCGCTTTATGTGCAATGGCATGGCGATTTTGGACCCGGTGGTGGGTTTCAGGCCGGAATCATATTTGCGTCGGCATTTATTCTTTACGGGTTGATCTTTGGGGTCGAGCGGTTGCGCCGCGTCGTGCCGGCCTGGGTCACACGCAATTGCCTAGCCCTTGGCGTTCTGCTGTATGCAGGGGTTGGTGTCGCGTCGATGCTCATGGGTGGAAATTTTCTGGATTATAATGCCCTGTCTGAGGACCCAATTCATGGCCAACATCTGGGGATTCTGTTGGTTGAGCTGGGGGTTGGCGTGACGGTCGCATCTGCGATGATTACCATATTTGTTGCCTTTGCCGGTCAGGATCGCTGACATGGAGTTTCCCGGTATCAGCGTTTACTGGATTATTGTTGTCTTGATGATGATGGGGTTTTATGTGGTCATATCTCAACATAACCTGATCAAAAAAATCGTTGGGCTTAGTATATTCCAGGTGTCGGTATTTCTGTTTTATATCGCTATGGGTAAAGTCTCTGGCGGTACGGCACCGATTTTGTCAGACGGTATCGAAACCTATTCCAACCCCCTGCCCCATGTGTTGATTTTGACGGCGATTGTTGTCGGTGTCGCAACCACGGCGTTGGGGCTGGCTCTGGTTGTGCGCATCAACGATGCCTATGGCACCATTGAGGATAACGAGATTCAGGCAATGGAAGACGACAAATGATCGCCCATCATCTGCCTGTTCTGCAAATTGTGATTCCGTTGATGGCGGCACCGTTGTGCATGTTTCTGCGCCATCATGTCTGGTGCTGGTTATTGGCCGTTGTCATTAGCTGGTTAAGTTTGGCGATGTCTGTCGGTCTTTTGATGCAAGTGCAAGACCAGGGAGTGGTGATTTATGAAATCGGCGGTTGGGCGGCTCCTTGGGGCATCGAATATCGGATTGATCAGTTAAACTCCTTTGTCTTGGTTGTGATTTCGGCGATTGCCGCTGTGGTGATGCCTTATGCACGGGCGTCTGTTGACAAGGAAGTCCCCCGTGATCGGGCCTTTCTGTTCTATTCGATGATGCTGTTGTGTTTGACCGGATTGCTTGGGATCGCAATCACCGGTGATGCCTTTAATTTGTTCGTATTCCTCGAAATTTCATCTCTATCGTCATACGTACTCATCAGCATGGGTCGAGACCGACGCGGTCTGACGGCGTCCTATCGCTATTTGGTGCTCGGTACGTTAGGCGCGACATTTTACATCATCGGTGTTGGCATGATGTATATGATGACGGGAACGCTAAATATTGCGGATCTCGCCAAATTGATTCCGGCGGTTGCTGAAACCCGGACAATTCAAGCGGCGTTGGCGTTTTTAACCGTCGGATTGTGTCTCAAACTGGCCCTATTCCCGCTGCATATGTGGTTACCAAATGCTTATACCTACGCGCCATCAGCCGTCACTGTGTTTCTTGCTTCGACGGCGACAAAGGTTTCCGTTTACGCCCTGATCCGCGTGATTTTCACGATATTTGGCGGCGTTGATATTCTCGATACACTGCAAGTCAGCGACTTGCTGATGGTACTCGCCATTGCTGGAATGTTTGCGGGCTCCGCCGTGGCAATTTATCAGGTCAATATCAAGCGTATGCTGGCCTACTCTTCGGTCGCGCAATTGGGATATATGGTGCTTGGCGTGACGATGGCTAATGTATCGGGGGTCACTGCCGGTATTATTCATTTGTTCAATCACGCCCTGACCAAAGGTGGGTTGTTCATGGCTATGGGGTGCATTGCCTATGTCATCGGCTCTGTCCGGTTGGACGACATGGCGGGGCTGGGCAAGCGCATGCCGCTGACAATGGCGGCATTTCTCGCTGGTGGGTTAAGCCTGATTGGTGTGCCGTTGACAGCAGGGTTTGTTTCCAAATGGTATTTGATTCAAGGTGCACTGGAAAAAGGTTGGTGGCCCGTCGCAGTATTAATTGTGCTGAGCTCCTTGCTCGCGGTCATTTATATATGGCGTGTGGTCGAAATGGCTTATTTCAAAGACCCGCCCGAAGGCTGTGAGGCGGTAACCGAAGCCCCCATGTCGATGCTCATTCCCATGTTCGTGTTAATCGCAGCCACCTATTATTTTGGAATTGATGCGACGACGACGGTTGATATTGCCAGATCAGCGGCTGACGTGCTGATCGGAGAGATCAAATGACCCCCGAGGTAACGATTCTTCTGGCCTTGGTGGTGCCGCTTATCGGTGCAATCGGTATTGCCCTAACCGGTAAGTCTCCAAATTTGCGTGAAACCGTTACGCTGACAACAGCGGCCATTACGTTTGCCTTAGTCGCGTCTCTGTTTGACGATGTGATGGCGGGCGCACGACCGGAACGGGTTTTGCTGGAAATGCTGCCGGGGCTTAATATCGCCTTTAAGCTCGAACCTTTAGGTATGGTATTCGCCGGTATCGCCAGCTTTTTGTGGATCGTGACTACCATATACGCCATCGGTTATATGCGCGGCCATCAAGAGCAGAACCAGACGCGGTTTTATGTTTGTTTTGCCATCGCCATATCCAGTGCGCTGGGCATCGCTTTCGCCGGCAATATGCTGACGCTGTTCGTGTTTTATGAAGTGCTGACGATTTCAACGTTCCCACTGGTCACCCACGCAGGAACGCCGGAAGCCAAACGTGCCGGGCGGATTTACTTGGGCATTTTGATTGGCACGTCAATTGGTCTGCAGCTTGTCGCAATCGTCTGGACCTGGACGCTGACGGGAACGCTGGATTTTACCACCGGCGGAATTCTGAAAGGCCACGTGTCTGACGTGGTCGCTGCGGTGTTGCTGCTGATGTATGTATTTGGTGTTGGTAAAGCGGCCCTGATGCCATTTCATCGCTGGCTACCTGCGGCCATGGTCGCGCCGACGCCGGTCAGCGCCCTGCTGCATGCCGTTGCCGTCGTGAAGGCCGGTGTTTTTACGGTCTTAAAGATTTCCATATACATCTTTGGGGTCGATTTTATCACCACCATCAGCAGCGCCGAATGGCTGCAATATATCGCTGCGGCAACGATTGTGATCGCCTCTCTTGTCGCTTTACGTAAAGACAACTTAAAAGCGCGGCTTGCGTACTCGACGATTAGTCAATTGTCTTACATCGTCCTTGCGGCGATGCTCGGAAATTCGATTGCGTCGGTTGGTGGTGGTTTGCATATCGCCACCCATGCTTTTGGTAAGATCACCCTATTCTTCTGCGCCGGTGCGATCATGGTCGCTTGCCATAAGACGGAAATTAGTCAAATGCGCGGTCTCGGCAAAGCCATGCCGGTGACGATGATCGCCTTTTTGATTGGTAGCTTAAGTATTATTGGCCTGCCGCCTTTTGGTGGATTATGGAGTAAGTGGTTTATCGCGCTCGGGGCCCTACAAGCAGATCAGTTGATTATGGTTGCCGTGCTGATGGTATCGTCATTGCTGAACATTGCTTACTTGTTGCCCATTCCCTTTCATGCCTTCTTCTCGCGTTCTGATGCCGCCGGTGCCCACGATGATGATTACGTTAGTGGACATCAAGGGGGGCACGAGCATACTGACGGTGAGGGGATTCATGAAGCCCCATGGCCATGCTTGCTGGCTATTATCATAAGCTCCGCCGGCTGCCTTGCTTTGTTCTTTTACCCAGATCCGATATTTGACCTTCTGAACCAGATGTTTACGCCGTAGGATTCACGCCATGTCAGCGCAAGATCAATCCCCTCCTGAAAAAACACACGTTTTCGATAATCCGAAAAACGTCAAACGAGTGATCTTATTCCTGTTTGTGATTTGTGGAATATCCTTGGGGCTTGATTTTGTTATTCATCGCCACGTCGACCATCCATGGGAGGCGATGTTCGGGTTTTATGCATTATACGGCTTTGCCGCTTGTGTCGTTTTGGTTCTAATCGCTAAGGAAATGCGCAAGGTCATCATGCGTGCGGAAGATTATTACGATGGATAACCTATTCCCCTTCGTCATTTTTTTCGGTGGTGCGGTACTGGCGGCAGGTACAAAAGGAACCGTGCGCTCTGTTATTATGCTGCTGATTCCACTGGCTGGCGCGTACAACCTTTATCACATCCCCATGGGTGCAGACGTTAGCATCGGTTTGTTCGAGTATAACCTGACCGTGCTCCGGGTTGACAAACTAAGCCTGATCTTTGGCTATTTGTTCCATCTTGCGGCGTTCTTGGGCATCATTTATTCACTTCATGTCCGCGATACGACCCAACATGTGGCTGGGCTGATCTATGCCGGTAGTGCGCTAGGCGCGGTGTTTGCCGGTGATTTGATCACCCTATTTGTTTTTTGGGAAATGCTGGCGATCTCATCAGTATTCTTGATTCTGGCCAGGCGAACAGAGCGCGCCTACAACGCCGCCATGCGTTACCTGCTTGTTCAAGTGCTGTCCGGTGTTCTGTTGCTGGCGGGCGCATTAATCATCGCACATGAGACGGGATCAATCGCATTTGATATGATCGGTCTTCACGGCACAGGATCGTGGCTGATTTTCATCGCCTTTGGCATTAAATGCGCCTTTCCGATGTTCCACAACTGGTTGACCGATGCTTATCCGGAAGCAACGCCGTCCGGTACGGTGTTTCTCAGCGCTTTTACCACAAAAGTCGCCGTCTATGCGTTGGCACGAGGGTTCGCTGGAACTGAAATTCTGGTCTATATTGGCGCCACCATGGCAATGTTCCCAATTTTCTTTGCCGTGATTGAAAACGATCTGCGTCGAGTGCTCGCGTACAGCCTGATTAATCAGGTTGGGTTTATGGTCGTCGGCATCGGCATTGGTACCGAATTAGCGCTTAATGGGGCCGTCAGCCACGCCTTCAATGATGTCGTTTTTAAGGGCCTGTTGTTTATGACCATGGGGGCTGTGCTGTATCGTACTGGTAAGATTAACGGTTCGGAACTTGGCAATCTTTACAAATCGATGCCGTGGACGACCGGGTTTTGTATTGTTGGTGCGGCGTCGATCTCAGCGTTTCCGTTGTTTTCCGGGTTTGTGTCGAAATCAATGGTTATGGTTGCGGCACTTGATGGTGGGCACGATATTGTCTGGCTGGCCCTGTTGTTCGCCTCCGCCGGTGTGTTTCATCACGCAGGCATCAAAATCCCGTTTTTCGCCTTTTTTGCCCACGAATCGGGCATTCGCTGCCAGGAAGCGCCGCGTAACATGCTGATCGCCATGGGCTTGGCAGCGATCATCTGTATCTTCAACGGCAGTTATCCGTGGGTTCTCTATTCGATGCTGCCCTACAGCGTTGATTACATTCCCTATACGGCGTCCCATGTCTTGCTGCAAAGCCAATTGCTGTTTTTCTCTGCCCTGGCCTTTTGTCTGCTCAAGCTTTGGCATATCTATCCGCCGGAACTGCCCAGCGTGAACCTGGATGTCGAATGGATTTATCGCCGTCTGGCACCCGGAATTGTCCAGCCCCTGACCCGCTCGATTGCCAACGTAGATGCCAGCATTCGAAGAAATGCGCTCGGTTTTGTTGGTGGCGTCATGCGCTGGGTTGAGCGTCATCACGGGTTGGATGGCATGCTGGCGAAGTCCTACCCGGCGGGCGTCATGGTAAGCTGGATGGTCGGCTTATTATTTATTTATCTGATACTGTATCTTAGCAGTTAATAACGTAGCATAAGATCTTTCAATCAAGTCGAAAATTATGATCGCTCGTAGCCCGCCAATGCTAGAGCAAAACCGGAGCGAATAGGTTCATTCGCGAACGTGGGTTTGCGGGGATATCAACTCGTTAGAACACTTTCGGTGATCCAAAAATCGCCGGAAGTGTTCTAAGTTGGTGGCGACTCTCCGCTGTGGCTTACCGTCTTCATCAACCGTCAAGATGATTTCCTGTCGTTGAGTGTATCCCACACAGTTGATAATAATTCTAAAATAACTGGTGCTTCATCGCTGTTGTCAGATAAGTTTGTTCCAATCAGGTTGGGTATGATATGGAACGCTTTGAACATTTCGCGGGGCTTATCGATGGTTGGTTCTGGGAAACCGATGATCAACATTGTTTCGTCTACATGAGTGCAAATGTCGAGTTGGCCACCGGCGTTGCCCCTGAGTGGCACTACGGCAAATCCCGCAAGGATTTACGCGGAGACGATATCGATGATGCCGTTTGGTCCGATCATATTGACAGGCTAAACGCTCATACCCCATTTTATGACTTTAGGTTTAAGCGCCTGGGTCCTGACAATACAACACGCTGGATTTCCAGCACTGGCGAACCCTTTTATGACCCTTCTGGCATGTTTTTGGGGTTTCGCGGTATTGGTCGGGACATTACCGAAGAGGTGGCGCTACTGCAGTCCACAGCCCAAACGCAAAAATCCTTGATTGAGAGCGAGCGGCGTTACCGACAGCTTTATGAACGCAATAAGATTATCGTCGAGACCTTACCTGACGTATTATTCATTCTTGATGAAGACGGAAATTATATCGAGGTGATTACAGAGCAAAACAACCTTCTCTGTGCGGAAAAATCGGTGCTTGAAACAAAAAACCTGTTTGAGGTATTGCCCAATCAAATTGCGGAAGTTTTGCTCGCTGGGATCCGCAGCTCTTTAATAACGGGAAACCTCTTCATTGTTGAATATCCTTTAAAGGTTCCGGCAGGAGACCGGTTTTTTGAAGCCCGAATAACACCTTTAAGAGAAAGTGTTGATGAGCGAAAACAAGTTCTGTTTATTGGCCGGGACATAACCGAACGTTACATCGCCGACAAGGCAAAATCCGAGTTTACGGCAACGGTCAGCCATGAACTGCGAACTCCGCTGACCTCAATCAAAGGGGCCCTTGGCCTTGTTCGGTCTGGGGCTATTGGCCCCTTGGCGGAAAAGCAGCAATCAATTTTGGATATCGCCTATAAAAACAGCAACCGACTGGTCGCCCTTATTAACGACATTCTCGATATTGAGAAGATTGAAGCTGGAAAACTGGTGCTTCAAGTTGTTCCGATGGATATTGTATCGCTGATCAAGGAGGCCGTAGAGGCCAACGCGGGGTATGGCGTTGAGCACGGGGTTTCGTTCGTTCGAACGGGTATTCATGCCCCGACCTTTGTTAACGGCGATAAAGTGCGCCTGATGCAAGTCTTGTCTAATCTGATGTCCAATGCGGCTAAATTTTCGCCCGACGGTACAGACGTCGAGTTATCGGTTGCGTGCGAGGGAGATCACGTTCGCGTTTCGGTAAAAGATGTTGGCGTAGGGATATCTGAAGATTTTAAGGAGAAAATTTTCGAAAAATTCACCCAGGAGGATGGGTCTGATACCAGGGCTGAAGGCGGAACGGGGCTGGGGCTCAGTATTTCCAAGACAATCGTCGAACAGCATCGGGGGACCTTGGAGTTCACCTCTGAAGTCGGTCTTGGCACCACATTTTTCATCACCCTGCCGATTTTAGAATGACAGCGTCAATGTCAACGTTGACTTGTTTTCGGTCGATTACGTGGCAAATCCACTGCCGGCGTTCTTATATTCGTCCCGAGGTGGACTGAATATATCGAGTACGGTGGCCCCGTCCTCACCCGTGTACACGCCATGTTCGACATTGCCTGGCGTGCACCAAAAATCGCCAACCTTCATCGCTATTTCTTCACCATCCTGGATACGTGTGCATGCCCCTTCAAGCAATACCCCCCACTGCTCCTGAGGATGTGCGTGTAGTTGCCCCCTGGAGTGCGGCTCCAGGCGAACAATAGACAACATCGCCTGGTCTCCCGGGAATACCCGTGTCGATATGCCCTCCCCCAACTGACGTTGAATACCTTGGGTGAGATCGTTCAGATTAAAATGCCATGGTGTGTTCATTGGGTTCTACCTTTTGATTTGAAATATCCATGTCCGTCGTGTGGCCCATAATTGCGATAAAATGACAAAAATCACAGTGAATTCTGCACTTCAGGTTTTCCGTTTGTTGGGGCTGTGTTGATGACGGCGCAAGGATCGGGTGGCGGCCTTCCACCGTGTACAGTATTTCTGGCATCATTAGATACCGACAACGCTTATTTCGAGGAGTGTAAAATTTTGGTCAACGTCTTACCTTTTTCCACGGAGGCCGAGCAATGGGCGGCCGTTGTCAACCGGGATCGTTCTGCCGACGGCCTGTTCTACTATTCGGTACGGACGTCGGGAATTTACTGTCGCCCGTCCTGCCCTTCCAGACAGGCACTGCGCGAAAATGTTGAATTCCATCAAAATAGCGGAGCAGCCGAAATCGCCGGTTTTAGGGCTTGCATGCGTTGCCAACCGGACAGTGTCGGTTGAAAACGCCGGATTGGGCGGCAATTAAAGGCGATCTGAATGAGCACGGGTGTGCAGTTTTAGGCAGGCTGGTTTCCAAGGAAGACTGCGCTGACTTATCCAGGACATACCGCGATGAGGGTGCCTTTCGAAACCACGTTGTCATGGCTCAACATGGATTTGGACAGGGCGAATACAAATATTTTTCCTATCCGTTGCCAGCACTGGTGGCGTCTCTTCGTGCGGCCCTTTATCCGCCACTAGCTGATATTGCTAACGGCTGGAATGAAGACCTTGGTGTCGAAACTCGCTTTCCAGATACTCATGACGTGTACCTGAAACGGTGTCGTGATGCAGGCCAAAGCAGAGCGACACCGTTGATACTTAAATATGCCAAAGGTGACTATAACTGCTTACATCAGGATGTGTATGGCGAGCATGTTTTCCCGTTGCAGCTTGCAATTATACTTTCAGAACCGGGCACGGATTTCACCGGTGGTGAATTTGTACTGACCGAACAGCGCCCGAGAATGCAGTCAAGGGTCGAGGTGGTTTCTATGAAGCAGGGTGACGCTGTACTCTTTCCCGCCCGTTACCGCCCAAAACAAGGACGACGAGGCTTTTACAGGGTTAATATCCGTCATGGGGTCAGCCGTCTCTATTCAGGCGAACGTTATACCCTAGGGATCATTTTTCATGATGCCCAATAAGGATGCGAAGGGTGAAGATATTGACGTGGTGAGAAATCGGACGGGATGACAGCGCCTCTCTCTTCACGAGTATATTTTTCTTGGAAATTACAGTCCCTGACATTATATACACTTTTATGAATATGTTCGAATTGAGTGAAGAAAAGGCACTTTTATTTCATCGTGCTCTTATCGGTCTTGCAGACTTGCATCCAGATCTAATTGATCGAGCGGTGAACCAGTTGGATACGTTTCGTATGCTCGACCCTGATCAGACCGCGCTGTGGGACCGATGGGCCGTCCTTCTCGCTTTGCCCATAAGCAAGATGGCGCTGCACGTTCTGGCGGATGATCCCGATGCCGGGTTGTTGCGGGCCAACTCACCAATCGGCAAGGCACTCTCTGCCACCGAACGCAATGCCGTTTGGCAGAGAATTGGGTTGATGCAATTTGTTGATCATTTCCTTGCGGCGGCAAATGACCTGGGATTGTCGTTAAGCGAATTGGCGACGGTCACGGGCGTGATTGAGACGGAAATCCAGGAATGGCATGCCAGCGGGCCGCAACAAGTCAGCCCTGACACACTGCGCTGTCTGAAACAAATTGTATCGCTGCATACGGCATTGTCCGGCCTCGAAGGCAATCAGGACGCACGACGGCGCTGGCTTAGACGCGATAGTGAGGCATTGGGGGACAGGCCAATCTCATTGCTGCTCGACGGAAAAGCCGATCAGCTTCTCGACAGTGTGTCTGGGGCGGTTCAATTGACACTGGGCGATAAGGACTTACCGCGAATGGGGCGATAACGCTTTATGGGCTTTTGCCAATATTTTTGAGATATTTTTTGGGAGAAAAAGAGCATGAATTTATCAGATCTTGAAACAACGCCGCAGGGGTATCTGGTTAATACGGTGGATTGGACGGACGATATCGCCAAAGAAATAGCGCTTGGCGACGGCATTGGTGAATTGACCGAGCGTCATTGGGACGTAATCAATTACCTTCGTGACGAGTACGTCAATAACGACGAAAACCAACCGAGCGAACGCCATATCAGCAAAACAATGTCAAAAATTTGGGGCGAAAAAATTTCCGCAAAAGAGTTGTACGACTTGTTTCCCCTGCAACCTTCCAAACAGGCAAGCAAGATTGCCGGACTGCCGGAAACAAAAAGGAAGGGTGGATATTGAGATTTCTTCTGACGTTAAGGTCAGCCACGCTGATCACCGTCCTGCAACGCGGGCGACAGGACGGTGCGGTGGACCTTTAACCGCCCAGAAATAGTCGCCCGACGTCAGGGTTTTCCAACAATTCGTCGCCTTTCCCAGCAATCGCCAGTTCGCCTGAGACCAAAACATAGCCGATGTCGGCAAACTCCAGCCCCTTTTTGGCGTTCTGTTCAACCATGATAATGGTTTTGCCTTCTGCATTCTGCAAATCATAGAGAATTTCGAAAACCATATCGATAAAACGCGGCTCCAAACCAATTGAGGGCTCATCAACCAGCAACACTTCCGGCCCCATAACAAGGGCGCGTGAAATTTCCAATAACCGTCGCTCACCACCAGATAGCACTCCAGCCGGGTGGCTGCGGCGTTTGGCTAGGCGGTCGTACTTTTCGAACACCCGTTCCGCCGCTTCTTTCGCCTCGTCGGTGGTTTCTTTGAGGTAGCCGCCCATCAGCAGATTTTCTTCCACCGTCATTCCAGGGAACACTGATTTATCCTGTAATATATAGGCTATACCAGCATCTTTTAATTTTTGACTTGAAGTGAGATGTGTGACATTGCGTTTATCTTTACCGTGCCCCACCATAATTTCGCCGGAGAAGATATTGGTAAACCCAAAGATCGAATGAAGGATCGTTGATTTTCCTGCGCCATTTGGGCCGATCAAGCAGAGTGACTGCCCCTTCGCGACCTGAAGATTGAAATCATGAAGGATTTCCATCTTGCCGTATCCAGCCTTGAGGTGATTGATCGAAACAAAGGCGTCATCGTTGGCCAATTTACTGATCTCGTCGAGGCTAATGACTTCAGCCATGGCCTTAGCTTGACGATTGACGTCTTCAACGGAAATGACTGTCTCAACTTTGCCCATATGGTAGCCACTGGCGCGGCCGTTTTCACCCTTGTTGCTGGTTTCCTGACCTGTTGTATTGTCAGCCATCAGTGCGCTCCCAAATAAGCGTCGATGACGCGTTGGTCGTTCTGTATTTCTTCAGGTTTTCCGTGTGCCAGCATTTCGCCGTGTGCCAGACAATAAATATTGTCCGCCAAGTTCATCACCACACGCATGTTGTGCTCAATGACAAATAGGGTAATGCCAAATTCTGAATTTGCCAGTTTCAAGCGATCGATCAGGCCGTTGATCAGTGTTGGATTAATACCCGCTGTTGGTTCGTCGAGTAACAGAACTTTTGGTTCGTTCATCAGGGCCATGGCGAACTCCAGAAGCTTCTGCTGACCGAATGAAAGGTTGCCGGCGAGCAGTTTACGTTTGGAATACAGGCCGACGAATTCAAGCAGGTGCTCTGCCTTGTCGGTCACGTCCTGGGGGTACTTTTTGAACATATCGGTAAAGCTGGAATTGCGATTTGGAACCGAAATCAGCATGTTCTTAACGCAGTCCATTTTGCCGTATATACGGGTTTGCTGGAATGTCCGAAGAAGGCCAAGCCTGGCGATCTCCTGTACCCTTAGGTCGGAAATTTCCTGTCCGTCGAATTTGATCGAGCCGGAATCAATGGGGTGATAACCGACGATCGAGTTGAACAAAGTAGTTTTTCCCGATCCATTGGGGCCAATTAAGGCTGTAATTCCGCCGTCAGGGACCGCCATGGAAACGTCATGATTGGCGACGACGCCACCAAACGACTTCGATACGCCTGAGACTTCGATAAGGGTGCTCATGTCACAGTCTCCGACGGGTTTTCATTGACGCCCAGTTGAGTATCGACCTCAATGCCAAATTTTTCCGGCCAGCGTTCTTGCATCCAACCGACTAATCCCTGTTGGAAAAACACGACGTTGACGACGATTAGAGCGCCCAGCGCGATCCATTGCCAACCGAGAAGGACAGTCCAGGTGAATTCTTTGATAACATGGAACAGGACGGCCCCGATAATAGGTCCCCACAATGTTCCTTTGCCGCCAAGTAGGGCCATCAAAACCATGAAAATTCCGAAGGTGACGGTGGGAAAGGCGACTTCCAGGGGCTCAATGAAACCGGTCATATTACCAAAAATAGCCCCGGAAATCCCCAGGAAAAAGGCTGAAATGGACCATGCGACAGTTTTGTATCGCTTGGTCTGAATGCCCATACCTTCCGCTTTTTCCTCGTCATCGCGAATAGCGTTGATCGCCAAGCTAAATCGGCTGGCGTATAGCCACTTCAGGAACAGGAATGTGGCAATCGCTAGGGTAAACATCGCAACATAATTGAAGGCGGTGCCGTCACTATCGCCGGGAAAAAGTGGCAGAGACATTCCCCCGCCGCCACCGACATAATCCCAGGCCCCGATCAGTTCACCAGCGGCAATCGCCACGCCAAGTGTGCCGATGGCAAAATAGGGACCACGAAGACCAAATACAATCCAGCCAAATATAACGGCTATCAGAGACGAGACGATAGCGGCAGCAACCGTACCCAGCGCCAATCCTGTGAAATATTGGTCTGGCGTGAAATTAACTTTGACGGCGCCGGAATATGCGGTGTATTCGCCAACATTATAATAAAGCCCCACCTGCACGATGGCACAGACGTACATGCCAATGCCAAAGAACAAAATATTCCCGAGGGAGTTATAACCCATTTGCCCACCCATGATGTCCCAGGTGAGCGAGAATACGACCATCAGCCACAGTACGGTGAACTGAGTGATGTAGGCCGGAAACATCAATGGACCGAAAATCCCTACGGCCAAGGTTATGCCGTATAGCGTATATTTATTCATCATTATTCAACTACCTGACGATGTTTGCTTTGCTGGACCTGACGCCATATCAAGACGCCGATCAAGACGCCGACGACAGTTGCTTGCTGAAATTCGGCACCCAGAACAAAGCCACTGAATTGCTCCATTGCACCAAGCCCTAGGCCAGCCATGATGACGCCTGGCAAATTGCCGAAACCTGCAGCAGTGACGATAACAAACGACCGAATGGAATGGGTTATGCCAAAAAAGGGTTGAATAACCCAAACCATCGCAATTAACACACCCGCCGCGCCGCAGATCGCCGCATTAAGAGAAAACGTGAAGGCATATACTTTTTCCGTATCAATTCCCATGACCTTGGCAGCACGGGCGTCTTGCGCGGTCGCACGAATAGCCTGCCCCATTCGGCTTTTTTTCATGAAGGTGATCAGCCCGGTGGCAAGAAGCGCGGCGAGAAGAAATGCGGCCAATTTAGCTTCAGAAACGGTAACGTTACCATCAAACAACACCAGTGTTTCAAATCCGGATTCGGCGACCCGTACATCCGGGCCGAATATCAGGTTCATGCCCTGCGCGAGCACGATTGCAATGCCAAATGTCGCTAATAGTGAGGTAAATAAATCGCGTTCAATGACACGCTTGATAATTGTAATATAAAGAAGCCAGCCAAAGCCAAACATAACGATGGCAGCAATCGGCAGGGCAATAATTGGGTGAATGCCATTTTGGGCGAAGACGACAGCAATATAGCCACCCATGATTACAAAATCGCCTTGGGCAAGGTTTTTGACATTCATCACCCCCCAGACAAGCGCCAAACCATACGCGGATAACGCAAACAGTGCACCAATCAACAGGCCGTCTAGCAACAGTTGCGCGTTCGTAAACGGGCTGTCCATAAGCAGATCAATGTTACTTAACATAATTTATCTTTCGAAATTTTTGGTAAACGCTGTCCGCCCCCACCCGAGGGTGGAGGCGGACTATTCTTACAGTTTCCCACAGAGGAATTATAAGAGGCGTTATTTAGCCTTAAGCGGCCATTGAACATTGCTTGGTGTGACGACGTTGTATTTTCCGTCTTGAATTTGACGTAGGAACATCGGTTTGGCGATATTATTGCCAGCGGGTGAAAATTTGATGTTGCCATAGAACGTGCTCATGTTTGTCGCCGCCAGGGCGTCACGTACTTTTTCCACATCAAAGGATTGGGCCCGTTCAAAGGCGTCTTTCCAGACCATAACAGCTGCGGAAGCCTGTGCAGACTGGTACGGCACGGATTTTTCATACCCTTCATAGGTGCTTTGGAAGGTTTTGTAATAATCCATGGCCGTGCCAAAAGTGGAATCTTTGTTTGGAAGGGTTTCTGTCCACTGTGTCGGGCATAAGTAGCCATTCACGGAACTTCCGTATTTGTTGACGATCTTAGAGGATTCACAATGGGTCATGGCGATCATGGGAATATTCAGTTTCAATTCCTTGATCTGTCGGGCTGCCGTGGCGGCCCCTTTTGAATGACCGGACACGACCAAAAGGTCTGGTTTTACAGCGCGCACTTTTGTTAGCGTCGCCGTCATGTCTGAGATATCACGCGGAAGCTTGTCATCGATGACAAGCTTCAGTCCGTGTTTTTTGACATCCTCCATTACGCCCGCGCGAACGTCGAGAGAGAACGGGTCATTTTCAAATGCCATGGCGACTTTAACGTCACCGGGCTTTTTGCCGGCCTTCTTGTTGAGTTCAGCCGCGAGTGCCACGGCACTGGCCAGATACTGTTCCGATGTGGACAGAACGGCAAATAGGTACTTATACCCTTGAGAGAACAACGAACGTGCTGCACCTTCTGATTCGACCATCGGAATTTTGTGTTTTTCCGTGACCGGCGCAATCGCCTTGGTCAGGCCAGAACTGTATGGCCCGAGCATGAATTTGACGCCGTCCTGTTTGATCAAACGTTCGGCGAGCTGCGCGCCACGTGCAGGTGTCGATTCATCATCGTAATAAATAATTTTAAGTTTGTAAGCTTTGCCGCCAACCTTGACGCCGCCCATTTCATTAATACGCTTAACGGCGATATTATAGCCATTTTTAGCGTGAATACCATTGGATGAATATTTCCCGGTGAAGGAAATGGCTGACCCCAGCGTGATGGTGTCGCCTTCCACTTTGGCACTGACAGGGCCAGCCGCGACCAACCCAGCCGCCGCGACACCTAAAGCCAATGTGCTCAAGAATGCTCTTCTCATTAACATAAAATTCCTCCCTGAATTATAATTTTTATGCCGATACACAAAGGTTCACCCCCCGCCCCGGCACATGACTAACAAGATCATACCGAAGTCGGCATCGGGTGCAACTGAATACAGCGGTCTGCACCTTATTTTTGACCAGGAACCCACGTCTTAACCTGGACGGGACGACCAGATTGAGTCCGCATAATTTTTGGCTTAACGACCAAGTCTACACCCGGCGTATTCTCGGCTCGGGCAAACGACAGGCGGATTTCATCCCATGACATTTCAGCCCGCGGCCCTCGTTTTATGGCCTTTTTGTAGGCGGACGTCTCCTTGGACATTGTGGTGAGTTGCTCAACAGACATATGACCAAACCGGCGCCAGATTCGATCAAGAAAATCTTGCGTGTCATGGGACAGGAACAGTTCAACATCGAGCTCGGGGCGACCTCGTGAAAAGGCCATGTGGACATTAGGCTCCGTTGGCCCCATTTCATCAGCAACAAAAACCGCTGGCATCAATTTGCGCTTAAACGCTACACCATAATAGGCCTGTGCAAGAAAGAGTAACCTTTGTAGCTTTTGCGGTTGCAAATATTCGTTTTGGTCTAACGCAACGTCGGCAAAAAAGAATGCCACGTCAAACGCATTGTTCACATCAGCAGGCATGCTGAATTCGCCTCCCAGGTAATCGTCGTCAATCGGACCCAGATTAAGACATACCGCACCAGATCAATTCACAACAAGCAAAACTAGCGCAAAACCGGAGCGAATAGGTTCATTCGCGAACGTGGCTTTGCGGGGATATCAATGACTTAGAGCGCTTCCGGTAATTGAAAAATCGCCGGAAGTGCTCTAAAACGCCGGTTGCCGATGCCGTAATTGATTAGCGATCCTCAGTAATCGAGCTATAAAAGGTAAATTAGGTCAAAATATTGAGTGTTTCCTTGGCGAGATCATCTGCTGCGCGGATGACCTTGGCGTTCGCCTTATAGGACGCTTCAGCTTCAATTAAACGCGTGATGTCACGGACCAGGTTGGTTGGGCTGTCCCCAATAAAGGTTTGCGCCTGTACGCCAGAGCCACCCGCGAGATTAGGGTCGGAGACTATGCTTGTGGTCTGAACATGGGCGGCCTTAAACCCGGCCGTATTGATATTGGCAATATTATTGGCTGACGTTTCCGCCCGCTTGGCGTTCGCATTCAGTCCTGATACTGCAGTTGATAAAATCGCACTTAACGCCACGTGAACATCTCCAAATTTATGATCAATACTTTATCAAACGTCGTCTCAGTAAACCGTGATCTTCATCACAGTTCGGGACGACGACATAATGTACGTCAAATAGCCCTAATTTGAGTTGGCCATAAGGGCGATTATAGGGTCAAACTGATTTCTGTTCCGCGAACTGGGTTTGTCCCGCTGATGATTTTGTGGTTGAGCTCATAAGTTTTAATGGCTTTGGAGACATTGTTGGCAAAAACTTTCGAGACTGGGTTTCCAAAACTGTCCAGTTCAGGATCCCCTGACCCAGACCCCAGGATACTGGCGAAGGCCTCGCTAGGCGCGTTTAATAGACCAAAATGCTGACGTTTATGCCCAGGTTGGCGTTGGTCGTCATTGGCCCGATCTGGCGAGCTGTTATTGAAATTATAAGGCGCCGTATCAAACTGGCTCGCGGCACTGGCACTAGCTTCGTTTAAGGAGGCAGAAGAAACAGAATTGATACGCCCAGCCGTGACCGTACGCGACTGCGCCGATGTAACCGCCTGCGAGACGGATGCTGCAATGCGAGGCAATTGCGCCATATCTTCCTGTTCCAAAAACTGACAGGTCTGACACGCTTTCTGCGCCGGTCCGTGGGACTTGAACGATTCTCGTCCAAACTTAGACCATTAATGGCATAGTGTAGTGGCGTTTTGTAAAATTTTCAATATTAATGCTCAATATATGGTTAACAATTCTGTAAATAAGCGCATTATGCGTTAACCAGAGCGATTAGCCCAAATATTTCTAATAAATTCTAGGGCAAAGCCACTTCCACCCTTTTCGAACACGTCATTGTGGCTTGCGCCATCGATCCAGTGTTTCGTTTTCGGGGCGACGGCGGCGTTAAACAGCTTTTTCCCCAGTGAAATAGGTACGACGTTATCACTGCTCCCGTGGATGATCATCAGCGGGGCGTTGATCGATTTGATCTTGGAAATTGACTCAAATTTGTCCTTCAATATCGCGCTGACGGGAAGCCATGGGTAATGGGATTTTGCTGCTTCGGTCATGGAGGAGAACGGTGCCTCTAGAATGACGGCGGCGACTGGCGATGATTTGGCATGGCGGTTAGCCACCTCGACGGTAACGGCGCTGCCAAGGGATTCGCCGTATAATATCCAGTGATCCGGCATGATGCCCGTGCGTGACAGGAATTCCAGGGCCAACGTGGCGTCCGAATACAACCCTTCTTCTGTTGGCGTTCCTTGGTTGTTGCCATACCCTCGATAGCCAACCAACATTACCCCCATACCGACATCAAGAAACGGGCGAACCTTGTCACGACGATCACCGATGTTGCCGGCATTTCCCTGAAAATAAATTAAGGTCGGTTTGTTGGTGCTGGCTGATTTATACCAGGAAACGGTTTTTGTTTGATCGGGATGCTTCAGATTTACCGCGACCATTTCCGGCAATCCGCTAGCCATGGGCGAACCAAGATTTTTCCCCGGCTGATACATCAGACTGCGCTGAAACGTATACATGGCGGCGATAATACCTAGGTATATCGCAATTGCGACGGCAGCAAAGGTCATTAAAGCGCGCCAATCCATAGACATTTACCCACGAGATGAACTCATTGGAAACGCGTTCCAAAATGATGGCTGCGGTAAAAAAAGACATAGAGTTCCGTCAGATCGAAAGATTTGTTGAGGCCAAATCCAGCAATCGCGGAATATAAATTCACATTTTTTATCACCGCCCACCTATATTTCGAATGTACGTTCAATTGAATCCAGATGATACGTTTGTTTGGTCTTTTCCTAGGCATTTGTATAGTGCTGCGACGGGGGTCGCCAACGGACAAGCCTGATAGCTCTGCTGAAAAAACTGGGCCGTTTTATCAAATTTTGCACATTCCTTACGCGCCAGCGCTGCAACTTCCAACGCGCTGGTCGAACGTTTAGAATAGCATACCGTTACCTCATCCCGGTCCGTGATACCGTTGAGGTAAGTTTTTGATTGCCGGTTAAATTCGTCGACATCATAAACATACGCTGCATCCCCGCCGCAACCCGCAACGATAGATGCCAGTGAAGTCATTAGAATCAATAGAGAAATTCGAGTAAAATTCATACCCAATTTATAACCGGTTTTGATTGCTGAGACAATCGCCCTTCTTCGTTGCCGCCAGTACATCCCTTCCTGATCAAGGGGCCGTGTCGGAAGACATTTTTATGATCGCCAATATTCCGATTAGGCAGCAAATCCGCCGCCCCTATGTCTTTCCAATTCTTCATTTTTCGGGTCTAGTGGAGGCACAGCAGTACGGGACCATAAATCGATCCCTTGACGTGCATCGGGGCAGAGTTTTGACAACAGTTTTAGTCGTCAATGACGACATAAATATCCGTAATATTTTCTCGTCACATATCGAAGAAGCGGGATTTGAATGCCTGATGGCAGATAATGGTCAGGCGGCGCTTGAGATGATAGATGACCATGTGCCGGACATCGTCGTCATTGACTTGACCCTGCCGGAGATGGATGGGCTTGAGATCAGTCGGCGAATACGCAACTCTGGGCTTCATTCTTCCATTTATATCATTTTGGTTAGTAATAAATCTGACGCCAATGATCGAATTGCCAGCCTGAATGTGGGGGTCGACGCCTTTTTGATCAAGCCACTCTTAGCCGAAGAAGTATTGGCCCAGATCAGAGCCGGAATTCGCACGGTAAATGACCGACGATCATCAATGATCGACCCGTTGACGGGGCTGTTAAACCGTCGTTCGTTCGATGCTTTTTTTGATCGAGAGACGGCTGAGTTCGAGCGCTACCAGACCGACCTTTCTCTTGCCTTCCTCGACGTCGATCACTTCAAGCAAACCAATGACAAGTTTGGTTACAATGTCGGCGACATGGTGTTGAAGGAGATTGCCGACCTTTTTCGCGCTGATGCGCGACCTAGTGATTTGCCAAGCCGTTGGGGGGGCAAGAAATTTGCTTGGCTTATGCCTAAAACAGACCTTGTAAGCGCAAAAATTGCCGCTGACAGATTACGCGCGGCTATCGCAGCGCACCGTTTTGATCATGGCGGTTCACTGACGGTAAGCCTAGGAATTGCGTCGGCCCGAACGGACGAAAAAACAGGTGGATTTATCAGACGTGCCGAAGAGGCGTTGCGCGTCGCCAAAAACTCAGGGCGCAATCGGGTTATTGTCGAAGGTGACGATGGTACTGCAAGTGATGCCGACAGGGGTTCGGGCCGCAACGTGCACGGAACCGGAAACCTTCGGGTGTTGATTGCTGATGATGACTTGCAGAGACGTAAGCGGCTCCGCTCGTTTGCCGAACGGCATGGATTTAAAGTCGATTACGTCGTCAATGCTGAAAATTTTGCCGCCTCGTACCGTCCCGATATAGATTTGCTCATCTTAAATTTAAGCTTTTTAACGATTGCCGATTTAAATGATCGTTTAAGCGATCATCGTCGTGACCCATTGAGTTTCATGGCTGAAAACAAGTGTGCCGCCGCAGTGATTCTAATTGATAACGCGAATCCAAAGGGGGTGGATGCCGTAAAAAACAAGCTTCAGGACACCCAGATTCAGGTGGTTGGCACCCTGCAACGGCCTCTTGATGACCTTCAATTGAATTCATTACTCGAACACGCGACCACTGTTGCGCGGTCAAAACATAAAATCAATTATCCAGTCATTAATTTGAATTCAGGAAATGCATCCGAATTGCCAACTATCGGCGCAGTGCGCCGGGCCATTTCGAACAGGGAGCTTGACGTCTATTTCCAACCGCAAATACGGTTAGCCGGGAGAACGCTTTCGGGGCTTGAAGCGCTGGTGCGATGGAACCACGCGAAATTAGGGTTTATTGCGCCGGACTACGTCGTTGCGATTGCTGAAAAGAACAATTTGATTGATGAACTAACGCACTATGTGATTGAGCGGGTCTGTGAGTGTTGCAAACAATGGGAGAATAAGTGGGATTTTGTCCCTGTTTCGGTCAACGTATCTGAAACCAGTCTCAGTAATCTGAATTTCCCGGACGATATTTTAAGTATCGTTCAAAAATACGACGTCCGTCCTTCAGCGATTATGGTTGAGCTGACTGAAACCAGTTTGGCAGCGGATCCAGATCATGTCCTAAACGTTTTGACCCGATTGCACCTGAACGGGTTTCGGCTTTCCATCGACGACTTTGGGACGGGGCATTCGTCATTGGCTCGGCTGCGCAAAATTCCGTTCCGGGAACTCAAGATCGATAAAATGTTCGTTGAAACGTGCGATACTGACCGCGAAAACCGGATTATCGTTTCCAATACGGTCAATCTGGCACACAGCCTGGGCCTTCATGTGGTTGCTGAAGGCGTTGAGAGAGAGACGCAGCTTACGGTGTTAGAGGAAATGCAGTGCGATCATGTTCAAGGCACTTATTTCTGCCGTCCCCTGCCCTCCGTCGATGTCGAGAAATGGATCATTGATCGCATAGATTGATATCTTATTGCGATGTGAAGCAAATCTCCCCCTGCAATCGACGTGCATGCATATATGCGAAACGCGGTCCCTTGTTTTTAGCCAAAAACAATAGGGCTACCCATAAGAAACCGACGCTAAGGGAGGGATATTATTAATTAGGCGTTGATATTCAAATTCTGCCCACGGTTCGGCGTGGTTGCACCGACATCGTCGCTGTCACCATCGTTTTCTTTATCTGCACCATCTGATTTAGGCGCAACTGACGGTGGAGCAACTGTTTTCTGGACCTGGGCGGCAGGTGCTGAGTATCCTGCAGCATGTACAGAACTAACCATGTATCATCTCCTTCTGTGATGTTTTTAACCTGCCCGTTTCTACGAACAGAAAAGGTACAATACCGAGAGTTTCCGACCTGTACAGTAAATAATATTCTCTGTGGGGTTGAAAATGAGCATGAAATTACTGATCGGATCGCTGACGTCACATCATGCTTAAGTGTTGTGGTCGTCCATCGACATGAGGGCGGCATTGCCGCCAGCGGCGGTGGTATTGATTGTTAACGTTCGTTCTGTTGCAAAACGGTGCAGATAACGCGGTCCGCCCGCTTTTGGTCCGGTCCCCGATAAGCCTTCGCCACCGAAGGGCTGGACACCGACCACAGCACCGATCTGATTGCGATTGACGTATGTGTTTCCGACCCGTACGCGCGCGTGAATATTACGGTACGTGGCGTCGATGCGGCTGTGAATCCCCAATGTCAGCCCGTATCCGGAATTGTTAATGTCATCGGTAATGCGCTCGAGGTCGGATGCTCGGTAACGGATAACATGCAGGATCGGCCCAAAGATTTCGCGCTTTAGAATGCTCAGGTTATCGATTTCATAGGCCCTTGGCGCGAAATAAATGCCCTTTTCGCAGTCGGGTGAAAGAGCTGCACGGCATAACAATTTGCCTTCACGGTTCATTCGTTGTGCATGATCTTCAAGCATTTTCCGCGCGTCCTGATCGATTACTGGGCCGACGTCAGTGGCGACCAACGATGGGTCACCGATACGCAGTTCCGCGGTAGCACCTGCCAGCATTTCAATCAATTTATCAGCGATGACGTCCTGGACAAACATGACCCTGAGGGCGGAACAGCGTTGCCCCGCTGACTGAAAGGCAGAGGCTACGACATCAGTAATGACTTGTTCCGGTAAGGCGGTCGAGTCAACAATCATGGCGTTTTGTCCGCCGGTTTCGGCGATCAGAGGCATGATCGGTCCGGGGCGATTTGCCAGCGCCAGATTGATTGACCTAGCGGTCTCGGTGGAGCCGGTAAAGGCGACACCAGAGATCCGCCGGTCAGAGACCAGTCTGGCGCCGATGCTTGGTCCATCACCGGGCAGAAGGTGCAATACGTGTTTTGGAACGCCGGCCTGATAAAGAAGCTCGATGGCTTTTGCAGCGATCAACGGCGTTTGCTCTGCTGGTTTAGCGATGACGGCGTTGCCTGCCGCCAATGCGGCGCTGATTTGCCCGATGAAAATGGCCAACGGAAAGTTCCATGGGCTGATGCATACAAAAACGCCGCGTCCATGAAGGCTTAAATCGTTGGTTTCACCGGTCGGTCCGGGCAGACGTTGCGGCATTGAAAAGTCGGCTCGACAACGGACGGCATAAAACCTTAAAAAATCGACTGCTTCGCGAATTTCCGCAACTGCATCCACTAAGGTTTTTCCGGCTTCACGAACACATAAGGCGATCAATTCAATCTTGTTCATTTCTAACAAATCAGCGGCACGTTCAAGGATCTCCGCCCGTTCTTGAGCAGGCTTTGCCTCCCACTCGGGAGCCGACTGATGGGCGCTGTTCAGGGCATACTCAACGTCGCCCGAACTGGCATTGCGGACACATCCGACTTGAGTGGTGTGATCGCGTGGCTCGAAAATTGGTGTCAGCTCCGTCGTGCCAGCGTGCGGACCGGCTATCCATGTTCCATCAAATTTCGAGAGTTTTTCGGCTAAACCCCGTAACTCAGGCGCATGGTTGAGGTCGAGCCCGGTAGAGTTCACGCGCTCGTCGCCGTATAAGGAACTGGGTAAGGGGATCGACGGATGTGGTTTTATTTTGAATTGATTAATCTTGAGTCTGGGATTGGCAATCAGGGTAGCAATTGGCGCATTCTCATCGACAATGCGGTTGACGAATGAGGTGTTGGCACCATTTTCCAACAAGCGCCGAACTAGATAGGCCAACAGGTCTTCATGGGTTCCAACGGGCGCATAAACGCGGCACGGCACACCGTTTTCAGCGGGATTCCCGACCACCTGATTGTACAGGGTTTCCCCCATGCCGTGCAGGCGTTGAAATTCAAATCCGGTCTTATTTCCTGCCATCTCAAGAACGGCCGCCACGGTATGAGCGTTGTGGGTCGCAAATTGCGGGTAAAAGATATCGCGCGCGGCCAGTAGTCTTTTTGCGCAAGCGAGATAGGAAACATCAGTTGATGTTTTTCGGGTGAATACCGGATACCCGGATAAGCCTTCTTCCTGAGCGTGCTTAATTTCAGTGTCCCAGTACGCCCCCTTGACCAAGCGAACCATAAGGTGACGGCCATGCCGTCTGGTCATTTCTTCTAACCAGTCAATCACATAAATGGCGCTCTTCAAGTAGGCCTGTAGCGCCAATCCGAAACCGTTCCAGCCTTTTAAGGATGGGTCACCGGAAACCTGCTCGATGATATCGAGGGATAGATCAAGGCGATCAGCTTCTTCGGCGTCGACACATAGATTGATGCCCGCCGCTTTTGCTTTCTGGGCCAATCCGAGTAGGACTGGTACAAGTTCTTTCATCACGCGATCCCGTTGGGACACCTCATAGCGGGGATGCAATGCCGATAATTTAATCGACACGCCGGGCCCGGAATAAATTCCCCTGCCCTCGGCCGCTTTACCAATAGCGTGAATCGCATGTTCGTAGGCGTTAAGATACCGGCTTGCGTCATTTGCCGTTAATGCCGCCTCGCCCAGCATATCGTAGGAATGGCAATACCCCGACCCTTCGTCAGCGACCGAACGGGACAACGCTTCACTGATGCTACGGCCCATAACGAACTGGCGGCCAAGAATTTTCATTGCCTGTTGCATCGCTTGACGGATTACCGGTTCACCACTTTTGGCGATCATATTTTTTAGGTATCCACCAATATCGCGAGCCGCGCCCTCGTCAAGCTGAACGACCCGCCCGGTAAGCATCAATGCCCATGTTGAAGCGTTAACGAATAGGGAGCCGCTGCGTCCAAGGTGGCGATGCCAATCCGCATTGCTGATTTTATCGTGGATCAGCTTATTCGCCGTTTCTGCATCAGGAACACGAAGCAGGGCCTCAGCCAAACACATTAGTGTCACGCCCTCTTGATTGGATAGCTCATATTCCTGGAGAAATGCATCAAGGTTCCCTCCACTCAGCCCTTTTGCACGCACTTGCTCCACTAACACTGCTGCATATTTTTCCGCCCGCCTTTCCGCGTCGCTACCGAAATTTGCCGCGTTAACCAGATGATCAATGATCGCGGTTTCGTCAGCTCGAAAATTCAGCTCTATCATTTGGCGCGTCTGGTTTGATGGAGGAAGTGTTCCGACAAATTTCACGATCTGCATCTCCGATATGATATAATTATCTATTTATACCAGTACATGCAGGAAATTAATGACTATTGTTGGCGTATGTTCAGAGTGATATGCTGAAAATTAATATTCTGCGATATTTAATTTTATGGTAACTTTTCACTGATGATATCACCTGTATCCCAAAACGAACGCCTGCAACTGGATGCGACCGATTACCGAATTCTCAAGGAACTACAAAAGGATGGCCGCATTTCCAATCTTGAACTGTCGCGCCGGGTCAATTTAAGCCCGACCCCCTGCCTGACCCGTGTAAGGCGACTGGAGTCCGAGGGTGTGATTACCGGGTATGCGGCGTTCGTTTCGCCAAAAATGCTTAATGTCAGCCTTTTGGTGTTTGCCGAAGTGGTCCTTGACCGGACGACGGAAGAGGTGTTCGAGCGATTTGCCCGCGCGGTTCATGATATGCCGCAGGTGATGGAATGCCACATGGTCTCAGGCGGTTTCGATTATCTAATCAAGGCTCGGGTTCGTGATATGGCGGATTACCGGGAGTTTTTGGGGAAATCGCTAGTTGACTTGCCCAGTGTCCGTGAAACCCATACCTATGTGGTTATGGAAGAAGTAAAAACGACCACAGCCATTCCCCTACGTCGTTAACGCCCGTTCATTCGGCGTTTTGAACTTTGCCGTGCATCGCGGCGACTGTGCGGATAAGTTCGCCTGATCGTACACCTATTGAGGCGAATATGTCCCTTCCGGTTCTCGTTGGTATTTCTGGAGCAAGCGGCGCAATCTACGGCGTTGAATGTCTTCGCATGCTAAAAACGCTGGAAATTCCTGTTCAATTAATTGTCTCCGAATTAGGGGCGCAAACGCTTGCCATTGAGTTGGAGATGACCGTCAATGACCTTCGTGATCTCGCTGAAGATGTCCACAGCAATAAGGATTTAGCGGCGGCGGTTGCGAGCGGCTCATATCGAACGCGAGGAATGATCGTTGCGCCTTGCTCTATGAAAACGCTTTCTGGAATTGCCAACAGTTATTCAGGAAATCTTTTGATCCGGGCTGCGGATGTGATGCTCAAGGAGCGTCGGCCATTGGTTCTAATGGTCCGTGAAACACCATTACACAAAGGGCATCTTGAGCTGATGGTCAAGGCCGCAGACCTTGGTGCGATCATACATCCGCCGATGCCCGCCTTTTATAATAAACCAACGACGATCAACGAAATTGTCCGTCACAGTGTCGGTCGCGCGCTTGACCAGATGAATATTGAACACGATTTGATCGCACGTTGGGCGTCACCGAGCGGCTAAGCGTCAGGATCATGTCAGGCTTTCCTGAGCAAACAGTAAGCATGTTTTTATAACTCAAAGTTCTCCTGTTTATTAATCGAGCCCACACCGAGCACAAATGGCCTTAAAATCTTTTATCAAAAATCTGTTTAAAAAACCTGACATCGGCCCGTCCGTTCATCAAATTGACGCTGAGGTCGAAGCGGCCGTCCGCTCCATCGCCGCTGGGGCGAAGAGTGATGTTCATGCAGAACGTGTCCTGGAAACCGGCTGGGGTGAACCGGGAGACATGGTTTACATCATGGCGTTGGCGCCGATCTACGAAATTTTGGGGTCACGTGTGGGGCGGAAGGCAACAAACCTTCGTGATACCTGTAAAGATGTGTTCAATAAATATGTTCGACATGGCATGGGTCAGACGTCTTTTGTCGGCGATAATTTTTTTATGCGGTTTTATACACTTGGTGAGTCCGAAGGGTTTCACCGTGCGGCGATCATTACCAATGAAGTCGGGACCAATATTCTCGGTGAGCGGTTTGAGAAACTGGACGTTCCCGATTTAGTCATCGCTGCCGAAACCCAAGATGTGACTAACGACGACGGCTCCCTGAATATCAAGAAATCCGACGCTGTAATTGCGACGGGTGGTGCGGCGGTTGATAAAACACCAAAGGATCGGTTGAAAAGCGTTCAAGTTGCATTTTTCCCGACATGGTCCCCCGCACATGAGATGATTGAGGCCTATGCCTGTTATGCGCGCCGCAATTCGTCCAAGGGATTGTTGATCGGCAATGCTGTCTACCCGGAATTGCCGTCAGATCCATTAAGTATTTTGATCGACGGTAAAAAGTCGAAGCTGGCAGTTCGTGATATGACGACGTTGGCTCATTTTAAGTGGCCTGTTAAGCTGTTTCTACCGCTTCGATTTGCCACGCTCAGAAGTCGGCACACCAAGGGAATCGCCAAAATACTGAATGAAATTCTACCTGCTTGGCGGCAAAAACATTTGATCATCGAAATTCTTGATGTACCGAAAAATGCGACGGCGGAACACCTTACTCCATTGGTTCAATGGGCAAAGGTAAACGGTCATGGTGCTGCAATTCGAGCGCATTTTGCATCCCCATTAATTGATCGCATGGTCGCGAGCGGTGTCGAATATGCGTGTTTTGACTACGAAGACATCAAAGGGGAAAAATTGGATTTCAAGGAATATGTCTCTCAGATACATGACGTTGGCATTCAAGCCGTATTGTGGAATGTCAATGAAACGGATGTGTTGGCGGATTTAATCGATGCTCAATTTAACTTGATAAATGGAACTGCAATTGCTGAGCCGACCGGAGCGGTCGACAATTGTCGCGAGTTAGGGCGCAACCAGATTCTGTTCGACCATTAGTAGGCTTGGTTGGTATTTGGGATGAATATTTCCAAGCGTTGAGCGCTTCAAGCAAATTTTAAAAAAAACACGGCCGCGTGCCTCACGCTGATCACGACTTTTTATTACGGTTTTTGAACCAGGTCTGGATTGAAGAATGCTCGTAGGCCTTCTCGTTGACGTATTCAAAAACGGCCATAAAAATTCGTGGCTCAGCGTAACCCGGCATACGAAAAACGTTTTTGCCATCCTTACCAAAAAACACGATATTTGGCGTCCCGTTTACTTGATATTGGCGCGCAAGAATACGTTCAGGTAATCGTTCGCCAGAGATATCAATCACCTCACGATCTCCCCGAAAATCAAGCTGAACAACAGAGAAGTTGTCAGTGATGAACTTGATAATTTTGTCGTCTTTGAAATTGACGTCGTGCATTTGTTGGCAATAGACGCAGCCGCGTTGTTCAAAAAGAACGGCCAGCGTTTTACCTACGGCCTTGGCATCGGCCAAGTCTTTTCGTAGATCGAAGTCTGAATGTTTGAACCAGGGCTGATACAATAAACCGGAGTCTTCCCCGGCACGAGCAAGGGAGGGCTGTATCAGCCATGAACCAATGATCACCAGCAGCGCAATTGTTGTGATTTTGTGATGTTTCACGGTTCCCACCTATCCTCGGTCATTCCTCAATTTCATGCTCCATGCTTTATCATCATTTTTTGAGCTGTGCCATTGGCGCATGATCACGCAAGCCGCACTTTTTAGTGATCACTTCTGCGGATGATCACGCCGGAGTGTTCAGACGTATGACCGCGTCGCAAATTTCGCGAACCGCCCCTTCTCCACCTTTTCGTTTGGTGGTGATATCGGCAACCTGCAAAACAGCATCTACGGCATCGGCGACGGTAATGCTCAAGCCCACGTGATCCATGATTGAGAGATCATTGATGTCGTCGCCCATGTGGGCAACGTCTTCCATATTGATGTCGAGGTCATCACAAAGCTGACGTAGGACCGTCAATTTGTCATGAATATTGGTGAAGACATGCTCAATTCCCAACCGCTTGGCCCGATGTTCGATTGCGCCTGGGGCCCCGGCTGAAATCAGTGTGACCTGGATCCCAGATTTCATCAGGTGTACCAAACCCATGCCATCCTTGGCGTTGAATTTTCGGTAGGTGTTGCCATCATCGGCGTAATAGATTCCGCCGTCGGTTAAGACGCCGTCAACATCAAGAGACAATAGCTTAATGCGGCCAAGGGCTGCGTCGTTGTGGGTAAGTGACATACGGGTACCAAATCCAATACTGTGGGAGAAAGAACAGCCGTTGGTAACACGACGAAAGACAATCAGCAAAGATTTCGCCTTTAAATCATGTGTGTACCTACAATTTCTGCTTCCCGCAGCATGACACGACGGGTGGTGTCTGGTAATAAATGGTAATCGAGTGCCGAATTGCCAATTTTGTCCGTGCAACAACAACTAACTAACCAAGGAAATTCTCATGTCTGCAAAACCAAATTTTCAATGGGACGACCCCTTTTTGTTTGAGTCTCAGTTGGAAGAAGACGAACGGATGATCCGGGACAGCGCCCGTGATTTTGCTGAGGACAAGTTAATGCCACGGGTATTGGAAGCCAATCGGCATGAGAGATTTGATCGAGAGATTATCAATGAAATGGGCGAACTGGGTCTTCTAGGACCAACGATTCCTGAGCAATACGGCGGTGCTGGCGTAAATCACGTGTGTTATGGTTTGATCGCCCGCGAAGTTGAGCGCATTGATTCCGGCTATCGGTCCCTCATGAGTGTGCAATCGTCTCTCGTCATGTATCCGATTTATGCTTACGGCAGCGAACAGCAAAAGCAAAAATTTCTCCCCAGTCTTGCCAGCGGAAACATGATCGGAGCGTTTGGTTTAACTGAACCTGATCATGGGTCAGACCCTGGCGGTATGAAAACCAGGGCTGAAACAACAGATGACGGCTATCTCTTGACGGGGTCAAAAACCTGGATATCTAATGCCCCCGTGGCCGACGTGTTTGTCGTCTGGGCCAAACTGGATGGCGTTATTCGCGGCTTTTTATTGGAAAAGGGCATGAAGGGGCTATCTGCACCGAAAATTGAAGGAAAAATGTCTCTGCGGACGTCGATTACCGGCGAAATTGTTATGGATAAGGTGTTTGTGCCAGCGGAAAACTTGATGCCCGGTGCCAAGGGGCTTGCTGGGCCGTTTGGTTGCCTGAACAAGGCGCGCTTCGGCATTGCCTGGGGAACGATGGGGGCGGCCGAATTTTGCTGGCATGCTGCGCGGCAATATACGCTTGATCGTAAACAGTTTGGACGACCTTTGGCGGCTAATCAATTGATTCAAAAGAAACTTGCCGATATGCAGACCGAGATCACGCTTGGTCTGCAGGCTTGCCTTCGGGTCGGGCGTCTGCTTGATGAAGGCAACTGCCCGCCAGAAAATATTTCGATGATTAAACGAAATTGTGCAGGAAAGGCACTGGATATAGCGCGCATGGCCAGAGACATGCATGGTGGCAATGGAATCAGTGATGAATTTCATGTTATTCGCCATCTGATGAATCTGGAAACAGTCAATACCTACGAAGGCACGCATGATATACACGCGTTAATTTTAGGAAGAGCGCAAACCGGTTTGCAGGCGTTTACCGGGGCTTGATTTACATCGGCAGGACGTTTTGTCCGAAGAACGTTTCATGAGCAAGTAATAGACCGGTAAATATCACGATGGTGAGCAGTGTTTGCCACCATCGTATTTCCCCCTTTTCGACCCGGACTCGGCCGCGTAAAATTGCGCCAAACGGGGCGTGCGAGGTGACGTCCATGAAATCTCGCCACCTATCCCCTAAACGACGCGACTTGCGATAATCAATGTGGCTTGCGCCAATTAACGATAGCGCGGCGAAACTGCCAAAAAATATGATACCTTCCAAATGACCGTTGGCGAGCCCATGGGAGACGCCCCAAAGGGCAATTCCCCAACTGACCGGATGGCGAGTAATTTTAAGAATCCCGATAGCGCCGTTTTTAAGGCCTTTTTCTTCCATATCGATCATGCCGGGATTGGCCGTCGTTACGCCGCATATAATCAGAAAAATAGCAATAACCATGACCGTTAACGAGCCGTGGCGGATGAATACAGGCACGTTCCACAGCACGGTGCGTGGGGCGTCACCATAGGTCATAATCATCCAGGTTAATGAGGCGATGGATATCAGTGAATACCCCCCCCGAAACCCATATTTTCCTATGCGGCGACGCAACGGATCACGAACCGGCGGGTGAGAAATCAGTAAATGGCTGCCGACAAACAGCGAACAAGCCAAAATCAAAATCCAGGTTTCGCCCGTCATCGCGTTATCCAATCAAAACAAGTGGCATGTGCAAGCATCAAAATGCGGCCTTGCCCTACTGGTAGCTGATGGCGTCACGTGACGCCATAATTTAGTTTGGAACGCGCTAACTCCAGTTACTGCTTTTTAACGGAAGCTAAATCGCCAAGGTCATCAGGGGGTAGACTATCGCGTGTAACCACATAAATGCCCCCCGGCACCATAACCAGCGCCAACAAAACAGGCATCATTGGGCTGTCTGCAACAAAAAATGTCAGGTATGTGAAGCTCAACGTCATCATCGTGACGGCTAGAATTTTGGCCCGCTTTGGAATTACCCTGTGATTGTGCCAGTGGCGAATGGAGGGGCCGAACCTTGGGTGGTTCCACATCCATTTCTGAAACCGTTCGGAACTGTTGGAAAAGGCCCAAAACGCGACGATTAGAAAAACCGTTGTCGGTAGCCCAGGAACGACAACGCCGATCAACGCAATGACGACGTTGAGCCAGCCAAAACCGATCAATGCCCACCGGGCCCAGCAGTTGGTAATTTTAATTTTTGGCTCCCGGTCGCTATTGTCCATCGGGATGTCCTGTATCATAAATTCAGCAAGATATAAAAACTAGATCAGACACGCGTCGACTCAATTTAGCCGTCGTTGAAAAGTATACAAACAACAGGTGCCACCAATCAACCATCAGCGGATTGTAATATATGAACACCGATAACAGTTTCATCATGCCTTTTGGTGCCGAAATCAATTCTGATGGAATTTGGTGTCAGGTCCTTAACCGATGTCAGGGGCGTGGCATGCGCCCTGCCCTATTTCTTGATCGTGACGGAGTGATCGTTGACGAGGTCAATTATCTTCACCGGGTCAAAGATGTGAAGCTGATCAATGGTGCCATCGATATCATCGCGCGCGCCAATGTCTTGGCCGTGCCAGTGATTATCGTCACCAATCAGGCAGGGATCGGATACGGAAAATACGGTTGGCAAGAATTTATTGCGGTACAGGAGCAGATCTTAAACGAATTGGCTGATCGCGGCGCTTTTTTGAACGCTGTATTTGCCTGTCCTTTTCACGTCAATGGGAAAAAGCCTTTCCAGCACGCCGACCACCCTGGCCGCAAACCCAATCCGGGCATGCTGCTTCACGCCGCGCAGCGTTTGACTATCGATTTATCACAGTCGTGGATTGTAGGAGACCGTGCAGGAGATTTGGTCGCTGGAAAAAATGCCAAACTTTCAGGTGGTATGCACGTAAGAACGGGTCATGGTCACGATAAAAACGAGCAGATGAACTCTCGATCTTTGCACAGTCCCAGTTTCGAAGTCATAAATGCGACATCAATCGCCGATGCTACACAATTTTTACCGATATTAACGGAGTGAAGATTTAGATCAGGTTTTTGGTTGACTATGGGTTGATAGAACCACGTTGTTGCGCCCTGCCCGTTTGGCGTCATAAAGAGCTTTGTCTGCCTTTTCCATAATATCTGCACTACTGTTGCAGCATGGGAATTCCGCGACGCCTGCACTAAATTTGCAAGAGAACGATTTTCCCATTGATTCGAATTGAATTTCGGCAAAGTCCGCCCGGATTTGATCGCATATTTTGGTCGTGGTAATGCCCGTCGTTCCGGCAACCACAACCCCAAACTCCTCCCCACCCATGCGCCCGACAACATCATTGCTTCTGAAGCGCAGCTTAAGCAGGCGCGAAATGACCCTCAGCACCTTATCCCCGACGGCGTGTCCATAGGTATCATTGACATGCTTGAAATTGTCGATATCGATCATGATAAAAGACAGTGGTAAGTTCGTTCGTCTGGCGTTGTCGATTTGCTGCTCGAGCAAGCGGCGGGTCATGGTCGAGTTATTAAGGCCTGTCAGACCATCCTTGACCATCCGCGAGCGTAACGAGCGGAATCTTGCCGCTTGTCCGCGAATGGTTGTGATTAACTCTTCAATGTCGACGGGCTTAGCCATATAATTATACGACCCATGGCGCACCACATCAATGCGTCCTTCCCGCCGCCTTTCTTCTGACAAAAACATAATTGGCGTACCTACGAACGTTTCTTGCTGAAGGATGACATTGGCCAGTTCCTGTCCCGTACAGTCGGGTATCGAAATATCCATTATAATCGTTTCCGGAACAAATGATGCCAAGGCGTCCAAAGTTTTTATTGGGTCGGTTACGACTTCGCATATCATCCCGGCATCACGGATCGCTGCTGATGCCCACTCAATGAATTCCTTATCGTTATCAACAATCAAGATACGGTAGGGCGCGTACTTTCCGTTATCGAAAAGCCTGTCGATGGTATCCATCAATTCATTATCTTCGAAGGGAACGGCGACAAAGGCGTTACCGCCAGCCCTGACGGCGGCCAGTCGAGCGACCATATCCGTTTGGCTGGCAACAAAGACAACGGATACCTCATGTTCAGTCAGCGAGTTCAATTTCAAAAGCTCGCTGCACTCAGAAACATGATCTCCCTCTAATTTAAGGTCGATAACGACGACGTCTGCCCGGTTATCAAGGACTGTTGAATACAGCGCCTTAACATGTTCGATGTGAACGACATTATACTCCTGATCAACAAACTTGTTGGCGTAGGATAAGGTGTCCGAGGACGGGTCGCATAGAACAACCACCGTTCCTTTGTGCGTCAGCGAGATTGCTCCATCCCAAGCATTATCGCCTTCAATCGCATCAGCATTTTTATCATTCATTTGTTTGGCAGTGCGTTCCGCCAGCTTTTGCAATTGGTCTGTCAACGTAACTACGCGGTCAATGTTTTCAGGCGTGAATGGCGTTAAGTCAGTTTGATGATCTTCAATTAGATCACAAATTTCGCGCGATACCGCCGAAATTTCAGCAAATCCAAATGTCCCTGATGACCCCGTCAGTTTGTGGGCGCCGGCATATAATTTTGTGAGGTGCTCATCCAGGTTGCTCGCCGCATGATCCGAGGAAATAGCATCGCATTGAATTTTAATGTCAGCGATTTGTGTCGGTAGAGAATTGCTGACATATTCCTTCTTGATTGCTTCCAATGTCGCCAAAAATTCAGAGTTAGTCTTGGACATTCTAAATCTTCGCCATTCCGATTAAATTTCAGTTCAAAAGCGGAAAATGTTGGAGTACTCGGGTTTTTTTCCGATCAGCTTAATTTATAAGGTGAATAACGATAAGCAGCAAGCTGGCATCGTCTGATAGTGGTTGGCTTGACCACCTGAGTACAATGTGCCCTGATGAGATATGGTTTATGTATTCCAAATGTTTTGGAGGTAAGTATTGTGAAACTGCTACGTTATGGCCCCCTTGGTGATGAAAAACCTGGCTTGCTGGATGAAAACGGCGGAATTCGTGATTTGTCTGGCCAACTTAATGACATCGAAGGGGCTATTTTGGACCCTGGGCGTCTGGCGGCGCTGGCCGAACTGGACATCGAATCCCTTCCCCGTGTCGAAGGCAGTGTCCGGTTGGGTTGCCCCGTTGGCAACGTCGGTAAAATTGTCGCCATTGGCTTGAATTACACGGACCATGCCTTGGAAGTCGGCATGGACATTCCAAAAGAACCGGTATTGTTTTCAAAATCAATCACCGCACTCAGTGGCCCAAACGATGATGTCATTCTGCCAAAAGGCGGGGAGAAAGGTGATTGGGAAGTCGAGCTTGCGATTGTGATTGGCCGGAAAGCCCAATATGTCGAGCAGGCCGATGCGATCACCCATATTGCCGGTTACACCGTTGCCAATGATGTCTCCGAGCGCGGTTTTCAATTGGAAAGCACTGGTCAGTGGATCAAAGGCAAGAGCTTCGATACGTCAGCGCCCGTTGGCCCATGGCTTGTAACCACGGACGAAATTACTGACCCGCAATCTTTGAATATTTGGCTTGAAGTCAATGGAACGCGCCGCCAAAACGGCAATACCCGGACGATGGCGTTCAGTGCCAACCATATTGTCAGCTATGTCAGTCAGTTTATGACATTATTGCCTGGTGATATCGTTATTACTGGCACACCGCCAGGCGTAGGTGCCGGGCACAAGCCACCGATTTATCTTAAAGGTGGCGATGTGATGCGCCTGGGGATCGAAGGGCTAGGCGAGCAGACGCAAGCGGTGAAGGCCTATCCAGGCTGATGGATGCGTAAATTTGGTATGACGGATTGTCTGGGCTCGGGGCCCAGACAATCCGCGCACCTCATCATTGTTAAACTTCCCCCTTTTTTGCAAGTCTTCCTCAATGGTTTCAAATGCATCCTTTCTCCCAGCCCCCTTGTGGGCCTATCTTCAGGACCATGGCGTTAGCGAAAGCCCGGCGCTAAAGGCGTTGCGCATTGAAACCGAAAGCTTACCGGAGGGAGAATGGCAAATCCCTCCTGAACAAGGGCAGTTCCTGGCTTTTTTAGTCGGCTTAATGGGTGCAAAATCCATTTTGGAAATCGGCACTTTTACTGGCTACGGAACCCTGTGTATGGCGAACGCGTTGCCTGATGATGGGCGTATTGTCACGTTAGAGTGCACGCCGATGTATTCTGATATTGCTGAAAAGCACTGGCAGAAATCTGATCATGCCCGACAGATCAATTTGCGCCTTGGTATGGCTCTTGAATCGCTATCCGGGCTCATTGATGAGGGGCTTGCCGGAACTTTTGATTTTGTATTTATCGACGCGGATAAAAAAGAATACGATCACTATTTCGAATTTGCTCTCAAATTAACCCGAATTGGTGGATTAATCGCGATTGATAACATGTTGTGGCGCGGTGCCGTGGCTGACGGCGGAAACCAAAAAAATTCAACAAAATCTATTCGTCAATTAACCCTGAAAATCCAGGATGATGACCGTGTTTCCTCAAGCCTCGTGCCAATTGGTGACGGACTGATGCTTGCGCGGCGACTGCAATGAGGGAACCGCAAGGCCGCAAACTCGGTCAAACGGAGTTTGTCATTTTAATGGCTCTGATTTCGTCTTTATTAGCGTTATCGATTGATGCGATATTGCCGGCGCTGCCAAATGTCGGCATTGACCTTGGTGTTGATAGTCAAAACCATACTCAATTGATTGTACCTGCACTTTTTCTGGGGGTCGCGGTCGGGCAAATTTTATTTGGCCCGTTGTCTGATAGTATCGGCAGGAAACCAGCAGTTTACATCGGTCTGGTGATATTTGTTATTGGCAATGTCATCTCAATCCTATCAACAAGTTTCTCAATGATGTTGATCGGGCGGGTGTTGCAGGGATTTGGCGTCGCCGGTCCGAGAATTGTTTCGATTGCGCTTGTGCGAGACCAGTATGAGGGCAGGGAAATGGCTCGGATCATGTCATTGATCCTCATGGTTTTCATTATTGTACCAGTGATTGCACCGGCACTCGGGCAAGGAATTTTATTTTTTGCGCCTTGGCGGTTCATCTTTGGGTTTTCAGTGTGTTTGGCGCTGATCTCATTTATCTGGTTCGCCCTCCGACAACCCGAAACTCTGGTAAAGACGAAGCGTGCACCATTTTCCGTCAGGCAACTTAGCATCGGTGTTCGCCAAACCTTTGCAAACCGTTGTGCACTGGGATATACGGTGACTGCCGGGCTGATTTTCGGTGCTTTTGTCGGTTACCTCAGTTCGGCTCAGCAGATATTTCAGATACAATATGGACTTGGTGAGTTATTCCCGTTGTTTTTTGGCGGACTGGCCCTTGCCGTTGGCGCGGCCTCTTATTTCAATTCCCGGTTGGTGTTAAAGTATGGTATGCGTTTTCTTTCATGGCGGGCACTTCAGTCCATGAGTGGAATTTCTGTGATTTTCTTTGTGATTACATTTATGTCGAATGGTTTGTTGCCCTTGTGGGCCTTGATGATTTGGGGTGGCCTTTCTTTTTTTTGCGTCGGTATTTTGTTTGGTAACTTAAACGCGATGGCGATGGAGCCGTTAGGCCACATCGCTGGAACGGCGGCGGCCGTGATCGGCTCAGTTACGTCACTCATGTCAATCCTTTTTGGCGGGTATATCAGTCAAATTTATAATGGGACCGCCCTGCCCTTGATCGGCGGGTTTGCATTTTTAGGCATTGCCTCCCTTGGTGTTATGTTATGGACAGAACGAGGCACCATAGCAGCGTAATTAGGGTCAAGGGTGGCCTACCGGGGGCGTCCAGATTTAATCGGCACATACCCTGAGCGGACAATCATGTTTAAAGAAAGGCCATTTCTCTGGCGGAAATATTTGGCTATTATTCTATTGACCTTAATAATTGCGTATAACACAACAAAGAGTTGAATCTCATGTGTGAAATTGGAGCCCGTGACCTAAAATGAACGTGACCTAAAATGAAAAAATCGACTATCGTCAGTTTGCGACACGCGTACGCACCGGTACTTGTCGCCATAACGGTGCTTCTGGTCTTTTTTTCATTCCCAGTTTACGCAAAGGAGATCGTCATCGGTCTGCGCGCCCATAATGGTGTTGAGAATGGCCTGAAACAGTGGCAAGCGACGGCGGCGTATTTGAGCCAACGGATTGAGGGGTATTCCGTCAAGTTGGTTCCATACGCCAAACTCGGCGACTTATCTGCCGCCGCCAATCGCGGGGAGTTAGATTACGTTATTACCAACCCATCATCGTATGTGGGAATGGAAATCAATTCAGGGGCCAGCCGGATGCTGACCCTTATCAACAAGCGCCAAGGCAAACCCTATACTCAGTTTGGTTCGGTAATATTTTCCCGTGCAGATCGTGCAGATATTAAGTCCCTAAGCGATTTGCAAGGGAAGTCCTTGATCGCCGTATCAGAACCTTCCTTCGGAGGATGGCAAGTCGCCAAGGGAGAGTTAATTAAGCAAGGCGCTGACCTTGAAGATACTTTGAAGAATGTCAGGTTTGCCGGAAGCCAGCATAAAGTTGTTTATGCCGTCCGCGACGGCAAGGCAGACGTTGGCATTGTGCGCACCGATATGTTGGAACGTATGGCGGAAAGCGGCTTAATAAATTTGAGTGATTTCCGTAGCATCGGTCAACGCATCAGCAAAGACTTTCCGTTCCTGCGATCTTCCGATCTTTATCCAGAATGGGCATTTGCCAAATTTCCGCGGGCCCCTCTCGAATTGTCACAAAAAATCGCCCGTGAATTATTGAGTATTTCCCCCGATAGCCGCGCTGCAATGGCCGGAAAATACGTTGGTTGGTCAGTTCCACTGAATTACCAGCCCGTTCATGATTTGCTGAAAATGCTCAAAGTCGGACCGTATAAAAATTACGGTGAGGTCAGGCTAAAGGACGCGGTTCGGACTTACAGATACTGGATCGCCGAGATTTCCGTTGTCTTATTGGTTTTGTTTGGAATCGGCATGTTTGCCGTGATTCGCAATCGCCAATTGGCACAATTACGTGCTTCGATGTTGGCCGACAGAGATAGAGAAATCAATTTTCAGCGGTTGGCGATTGATGAACATTCCATCGTCAGCATGACCAACGTTAAAGGCAATATTATTTATGCCAACGACAAGTTCTGTGAGGTTAGTGGATTTACGCGAAGTGAATTGATTGGCGAGAATCACCGTATTTTGAAATCCGGAGAACACTCTCTGGAATTTTATAAAAATTTGTGGCAAACGATTACCAGTGGGAAAGCATGGCATGGTGAAATAAAAAACCTCAAGAAAGGGGGGGGCTACTATTGGGTTAAGGCAACCATCGTTCCCTTCCTTAATCAAAAGGGTAAACCTTTTCAGTATGTCGCTATTCGCACTGACATTACCGAACGTAAAGTGAACGAAGCCGCCTTAATCGCTTCACGAGAAGAAGCGCTCGCGGCAGCGCGGGCGAAGTCAGCTTTTCTCGCCAACATGAGCCACGAAATTCGCACACCAATGAACGGTGTGATCGGTATGCTTGAATTGCTGCGCGGTACTGTTTTGAACGACGAGCAATCCCACTACGTGAAAACGGCCACTCAGTCCGCCGACATGCAAATCAGTGTCATAAATGACATTCTCGATTTTTCGAAAATTGATTCGGGTAAGCTGGACCTGGAGTATCTGGATTTTCAAATATGCGACGTCATGGAAGATATCGCGGCACTAATGGGCGCGTCTGCACAGGCTAAAAATGTTGTCCTGACCTGCTATTGCGACCCGGCAATTCCCAGAGTCGTCCGGGGTGACCCGACCTGATTGAGACAGGTTCTGGCTAATCTGGTCGGGAATGCGGTGAAATTTACCGATACCGGTGAGATCAACCTCGCGGCGCATTTGCTCTCGGAAAATGATAACGACGCCACACTGAAGATAGAGGTTAATGATACTGGCATTGGAATTAACGAAGACGCACAGAGTAATCTCTTCGATGCCTTCAGCCAAGCCGACACATCGACAACTCGAAAATTTGGCGGGACCGGCCTTGGTTTATCGATTTCAAGCAGTCTCGTTCAATTGATGGGCTCAAAAATCGAAGTCAACAGCGTGCAGGGCGAGGGCTCTACTTTTTGGTTTGATTTATCACTGGGTATTGGCGATGCAAGCGTCAAGCCTACAGTCGAAGATCTTGATGGCCTACGCGTCCTGATCGTCGATGATAACGCCACCAACCGGGAGATTCTTGAAAAATATGTATCCGCCTGGGGAATGTGTCCGACGTTATTTGATAACAGCACAGCGGCACTTGAGTATTTTAAGAACGGCGAAAATCCTATCGATTTAGCTGTTCTCGATTACCATATGCCCGAAATGGACGGCCTTGAACTGGCGCAAACAATTTCCGCAGACAATTCCTATCCGACACCGCCAATCATCATGCTTAGTTCGTCTCAACCCTCAGACTTAAAGGCCGTTCGTGACGCTGGCATTAAGGTGCGTATCAGCAAACCGATCGGACGTTCGAAACTGCTAGAGGGAATAATGTCCGTATTGGGCCATGGAAAAATCGAGGCGGAAGTCATCGAAAAACCTTTGGTTGGTCGACTTTCCGGGCAGGTGCTACTGGTCGAGGATACATTTATCAATCAACAAGTGGCGATTGGCATTCTCGCCAAAATGGGGTTGCAACCGGACATCGCAAACAATGGTCGTGAAGGTGTCGAAAAAGCGATCAAGGGGGCATATGACCTGATTTTGATGGACGTGCAAATGCCAGAAATGGACGGTTTTGAAGCAACCGCTTTTTTACGCGAACGTGAGCGAAATGAACGCCTGCCCCATACGCCGATTATCGCGATGACGGCCCATGCGCTTGCAGGTGATCGCGAACGGTGTTTGGACGCTGGCATGGACGACTATGTGGCCAAGCCGGTTCGGCAGGAAAAACTAGAGGCCATTCTTCACAGATGGATGTCTGTCGGCCCGACTGTTAAAACAAGCATCTCAGATACGTCGGTCAACGCCACTACAGTCTCAGGCGAAGACAATGATGCGGTCCTGGATCCGGGCACGTTAGCCGCACTTCTTGCTTCTCTTGAAGCCCTTCCTGATGGTTATCGAGATGTCTTGAAAAACTTTCTGGATTCAATCCCTGTGCTCCAAAACGATATTCAAACCGCAATTGATTCGAACAACCCGAAAGATATGGAACGCGCCGCCCATAACTTAAAATCGAGCAGTGCAACATTGGGGGCCCTGAAATTGTCAAAACTGGCGGAGGAAGTTGAGCTCATGGGGGCGTCAGGAGAAATCGGAATTCCGGCGGGCTTGCTGGAAAAGATGGGGCAGGAATATATTTTGGTGAAACCGGCAGTAATGAAATTGTTGTCGACCTAACGGATCTTACTCCAAGGCGGTAAACGGCCTACCTAGGCCGTAAACAGAAGCCCAGCTTAGCCCCTCAAGGGTGGATTTCAAGGGCGCATATTCGCATCCAACCCAGCCACCATATCCAATCGTGTCCAAAGCCTCAAAGATCGCCGTGAAATTGACGTTCCCGGTGTCGGGTTCGTGACGCCCGGGGACGCCGGCAACCTGCATGTGATCAATCACGTCAAAATTCGAACGTATCATTTCCAGCATGTCTTCGCCGTTCATGCCACTGTGGTATAGGTCGTATTGTAAATAAAGATTAGTCGAGTTGACCAGTGCCATGACCCCGCGCGCCTGTAAGGTGTGACCGACGGCGTATCCCGGAACGTCAACGGGATTGAGGGGCTCAATCAGCGCTTTGATGCCGGCCTCAGCGCACGTCTGTGCGCCATATTTTAAATTGTCGGCCAATGTCGCCATGGAAACATCTGGACGAATGTTGGGGTCAGGAATACCCGACAGGATATGAATGCGCGGGCAACTGAGCGCGCTGGCGTAGTAAATCGCTTCATCAAGAGACTCTCGAAATTCCCGTTGCCGATCTGGAAGGACAGCAAAACCTCGATCTCCTGCTGCAAAATCTCCAGCTGGGGCATTAATTAGCACCAGTTCGACCGGATTGTCGTCTAATGCCGTCATTAAATCGGATACATCCGTATCATAGGGGAACTGAATTTCAACGCCTTTAAACCCGGCGTCAGCGGCAGCGCCTATGCGCTCAACCAACGGAAGGTCCTGAAATAAATAAGACAGGTTAGCTGAAAACCGAGGCATAGAAGCCCTCCTATTGAATTAGGTTTCGTATCGCCTGGGCGACGTCGAGCGCGCTGTTCAGTGGCGGATGCTGCCAATGTTCCATTCTGCCATCGAACGGTCGCGCGTATCCCGCTTTGTACAACGCGTTATGTAGGCGCTTGTGTTTCGCCGTAATCAACGCTGTAGGAGCGTAAAAATACACGGGCCCTTCGCCCGAGCAGGCTTCTGAGCACATTGACATAGAATCGCCGGTAACGACGATTGCGTCTGCGCACGCCAAAAATGCGGGGTACGGATTGTCACCCGTATCTCCCCAGCGAAAAATTTTAGAGGGCGCTGAAATCGAACTGATCAAGGCATCTGTAGCATTTCCGGTGCGTCGACTGGTACTGACCAGCAGGCTGCCCCCAACCCGATTGGCCATGACAGAGGCTAGATTGCCTAGGTCTCGGGCCATTCCTTCGGTGAAGGTCCTGTTTTTGGATGATCCGCCGACGATCAGCGCGATTCTAGGTTCCGGAAGATCAATTAAGCGCGTATTCCATTCGCTTTTTAAAGTGTTTAGGGTCTCATTTGTAACGTTATGAGGAGACCCTAGTGTGTTGATAATATTTATATTATTATCAATCGAGTCATGTTCAGGAACGGCGATCAGGTCATACTCATTACACCCCGTCCGACCGGGCCACATAATTTGGCATAACCTGGTTGTTCCTTGGGACAGCCGCTTAATACGCCGGGCGACCGGTGCCGTTCGGCGACCAGCAGCGATGATTAGATCAGGCCACGGAGCCGTCAAATTCAATCTGCTGTCGGAGGTGATCCCTAACAAGCTGGCGCCAAGCAGCCCGCTTGGTAATCCTGCGGCTAACGTATAACGTAATTCCTTGGTCTCGTACGGAAGGCCTAATGCCTCGGCGACACCCAAACACTGACTGCGATTGCCGGCGCGATCATCCAATAATAACCATATTCTGGGATCAGATTTCATAATCAAATCACCCCTATTTTCGTCCTGGCGATATCGCGTGTCCCTATCTAGCACTCCCTAGACGCCGTTGAAACCTTGACCTTGAAGACAGGGCAAAATCATAAAACGTTAACAAGCGAGTAATTTTTCGCGGTATGTTCTGTTCAGGGCGGCTTTGAGGCGTTTTCTTTTGACCGACATCTTTGATGGCTCACGTCTCGCCATATTGAGCACG
>Ga0316203_1000164_pt1 | contig 114781 bp, 122 predicted proteins | sample 6monrhotite_MG_FD_204940 | JGI IMG/M metagenome (GOLD analysis project Ga0316203, IMG submission 204940) | Microbial mat bacterial communities from mineral coupon in-situ incubated in ocean water Damariscotta River, Maine, United States -... | ecosystem: Environmental > Aquatic > Marine >... | reverse complement strand
ACGAGCGGGCATCTTTGTTTCTGGAAACCTGTTACCTGCGTAAAGACTTCTTAATATGGAAAAGCTGAGATGATCTTTTTTTCTTGTTTGAACTGAAGTAGCAACAACCTTTCCTGTTTCGATTGCTTTGTCGATATAGGGTATAAGCGCTGTTGTTGATAAAAAGTCTTCTCCGAGCATCGTTGCATGCTGAGGTGTGAGTGGCATAATATATTTAACAGGGAAGTAGTCAGTGGCTTTGTAATTGAACTGTTGTTGTCCTTTGTGTTTTATATGGATCCTGTAGGTGGCATAACCGGACTCCTGCATGAATGTCTCGAAAGATTTTTTTTCACTCTGTGTGACATAGGGTAGAAACAGGATGCTGTCGATGATGTTATGTCTCCGCAGGGCTTCATTACTGAGGACATCAAACTCATCGGAATCGACGTATTCGGAGGCTTTAAATAGCGCTGCAATATTTTCCAGCGTTTCAGTCGCTCTGCCAATCTTTAGTATTACCTGCTCCTTGAGCTGGGCGGTTTCTGTCAGGAAGCGGGCTTCCTGAGTGTTGATGATTCTATTGTGGGCAAGTGCGATAAGTGTTGCAGTAAACAGCAGGCCAATAAAAGCAGCAAGAAAGATTGGTTTGGATAGTGTATTGACCTGCATCTACAGTGATATCTTGATGGCCTTAAGCATTAAATGGCGGGGTAGGGTGATATTTCCCTGATTCAGTAGCGTGCTGTTAACGAAAATATTCCATCGCCTGTTGGCAATGATCGGGATGTTTTTGATATTTTCTCCTTCAAGTACAGCAATGGCAACCCTGGCAGCCCAGTCACCCTGTTCCTCAGCATCCTTGGTGATGGCAAGCATGGCGTATCGGTTCATCCAGTCATAGCTGGTAACCGAAAGTATTTTGTACTCCTTCAAGGCAGTATGTCGGGCCAGGTTATCGTTCCAACCTTCTATGCCGCCGTTATTGCCTACTATCAGGAAATCACTGTCTTGCTGGGCTTGATGGTACCCTTTCACCCATTCACTCATGTTTTTCACAAAAATCGGGGTGATCCGGATACCTTTGGCTGCATAGCGTTCACGGTTGAGCTCAAACTCCCTGTGTTGGGAAATAACATCTGGGCCCAGAAAAATACCGTGTTTCATTGCCGTAAACTGATTTTTGATCAGCTTTACCAACGGTGTGACAGGCGATATTTCCAGCATACCAGTGGCATTATCGTAGGGGTAGCCGTAGGGCGTTCCGGAAAAGTTAATACCACAGAAAACCACAGGAAGGTGGCTGTTTTTATAATATGGCTGGATCAGGTAACGGGATGCATTGTCATCTGCTGCAATCAGAATATCGGGTTTACTTTGCTCAATATAGGCTTTTGCCTGAAGTGCGATCTTCTCACCATAGGTCTGATCTTTATTGCGCTTGGTGTCCATGTAGAAGCGGTCAAGCTCACACTTTCCGTTTAGCCCTGTCTCAATGCCACGTTCTATACCGTCATTCCATTCATAGCCCTGATGGTAGGAGGAGATATAAAGACACTTGGCGGCATTGGCTGCGGGTATAACCAGTAAACTAGAGGATAATAATGCGAAAATAGCTGTAAAAATCGTTTTGGGAGGGAGGGTTTGAACCACTGTGAGGTTTCCTGGAGGGCCTAGTTTGTGCCTGATACTGAAATGCTACGTATGGCGAAATCACCACCGCGATTGGTCATGACCAGGCCGCTGAAGTGATCGCGATAGCTCTGATCACGTACCTGCATAAGCCGCTGCCCATTTACCATCACTCTCATTAAACCATTTGCTGTGCGCTGCCACGTGATCTTGTGAGTATGACCATCTTCCAGCAATCGATCCCGATTGAATTGGTCGATGATTGTAGTCGCTCCTCGGTGGTAAGCTAGCAGCTTAAGGGAAGGCTTACTCCCTCCCTGATATGAGAGACGGTAGCCCGACTCCATGTTTTGTCCCTGATATACACCCCATTCAAAATCGCCACGTTGATCTCTGCCAAGCGAGCTGATGTGTATGGTGATGGCAAAAGCATTGGGGATATCGGCCTGCGTGGAGAGGTCGGCACGGGTGGCAGCAGCTGTCGGGTTAGCCTGCTTATTTTTCATGGTACCATCGAGCAACATGCCGAGAAGTAGCTGTTCGGTACTCGGTTTGTCTACCATCCGATCTATCTGTGCTAACTGCACTTGTGTGCGCAGGCCAATACTGGGGGTTACCCAGAAGTTTCGGGAATTGCTAAACCAGAGAGGATTACGTTGCAGTTCGCCATCCTTGAAATTATCAAAGATTAAGCGGTTGCCCCAGGGGCGATCATAACGGTTGGTGAGATCACGTAGTTGATCAATAAAGCGGCGATCAGCAGCCCGATTACGTTCAGCCTGATTGGTTAGCGTCTTCAGCTCTTTCACTAATTGCTGCGTTCTGTCTGTGGGGGGCTGCGCAAACAGCTGGATGGGAACAGAGCAGCAAACAAGCAGTGACATCAAGATCGTTTTCATGGATCAGCTCCTGATCGAACGATAGTAGTTGATAAGCATATTAGTTGATCTTCTCTCCGACTGCACTTATTGAAGGCTCTTCACCCTCGGGGTGCTCTTCATCATCTTCATTAGCAGTCGCTTCAGGTTCAACTGTACCAAGATTGTTGAAGTGGATATAGGTTCCTGAAACAACTGCGATTGCGGCAAGTGTAAGGACAACAGTGGCCGAGGGGGGGAGATCAAGGAAGTCAGCTATAAATGTGCCTGCTATGCTGGCAAGTATGGCAATGGTCAGGGCCTCCCATGCAGGGCCATTGTGGCCGCGTCGCCAAACCGACAGTGCGGGCATGACCAGATAGGCAAATACAAGCAAGACACCGATCGCATAGATTGCCGGTACTATGATCAAGCTTAAGCCTGCATAAAAACGCAGGCGACCACTGAAGCTGTTGGCATGTTCAGGCATGGCCAGGGCCAGTCCAATAGCTGAAAACACTGCCAGTTCCGCGATACCTTGCCAGCCTATGCCAAGCACGCTGCCAAACAGCAGACCCATCAATTGACCTTCGCCATAAGGTAGTAGTGATAATAATACCATGCCGACGGATGCGGCAAACACATAAACCCCCCCCATGACTGCTTCTTTTGGCAGTGGTGTCTCTTCATCCATCAGGGCCATGAAAACGACAGCGACAGTGGTTGTGGCCGCAGCTGTATAGACTCCGGCTACATCAAGTGCCATGCCGAGTGCATATCCGGTTGCTGCAACCTGAGCCAGTGCCAGATCCACGAAAACGATGCGCCGCTCCAGTACACGCTGGCCGAGTACCGGAAGTGCTACTGCTATAACCAGTGTGGCAATTAAAACTGTGACTAAAATCATTGGCTCCACCTCGCAATGCGTTCCACCATTTGATCAAACATGCCGATATATCCCTCAGTGCCATAACCTTTCACGGCATCAGGCAGTACCATCATTTTTATATCTGCTGCATCGGCAAGGCGTCTGGCAATAGCTCTGCTATTATAGGGTTCAACCCAGATTAACTGTACCTGTTTTTCTTTGATGACCTTCACCAGTGCATCCATGTGACGTGTTGATGGCTCTATGCCGGCTTTAGGTTCGATAAAGCCTGCCAGTTCAATATCCATGGCCTTCATGAAATAGACATAGGTATTGTGGTAGGTGATGACAGGGCCGGTATGGATTTGCATATATTCTCGCCAGCGGGGTAGCGAATCATGGATAGCGTGCTCGAAGCTTTTAAGGCGCTGCATATAGCGTGCCTCATTGACTGCATCGAGTTCGCTCAGGCGCATGGCCAATGCTCTGGCGACCTTGAGTCCCATTTCGGGATCAAGCCACCAATACGGATTTTTATCCGGCGACCAGTATTCCATTTGCCGGGAACTTAACCCGCGAGGCACGCCAATCGCTTCTATCGCATCGGCTCCGCTTAAATATCCTTCTTTGCCCGGCAGGATGTGCTCATTATGTGATAAGCCGATCAGAGAGGGTAACCAGCCGGATTCAAGACCAAATCCCACGCTGAATAACAGGTTGGCATCAATCAGATCTTTTGCATGGCCGGGGCGGGGGGAAAACACGTTAGGATCGTGGCCCGCTTTGGTTAACGATCTCACCTCTACATCCACATCGCCAATGGCCTGGGCCAGTTGAGAAAGGGCGGGGACAGTGGCTACAACGACAGGTTTACTGATTGCAATGGAGGGGGGGAGGCTGAATACTAGCAGCAGGGCGGGGAGGATGAGCTGAATCTGCCAGCTGGCACTCAACGGTAGTTGCATATCGTTCCGATTGTATCAGGACTCATCTTCAGATCCTTTTGGTATAAAGTATACATATCCGGAAGCAGGTTTAATGCCAACATTTCGGACTCATATAAGTAGAGGTTATGAAAACCATAACTTTTATAAGTTAGTGTATTTTGCCGAAGGGGTTAGAATTATCGCCAAGATTTGTTTCCGGGGGGCAGTTATGACTGATAAAGATCAGTATAAGATTCACGAAGAGCCATTTTATCAGGCGCAGGAAGATGAGGTTGAGCTGTATGAAGCCGCCTATGCTGCGAGATTGCCTGTAATGGTCAAGGGACCGACTGGTTGTGGTAAGTCCCGTTTTATTGAATACATGGCATGGAAATTGGGCAAGCCTTTGATCACCGTGGCTTGTAACGAAGATATGACAGCTTCCGATCTTGTAGGTCGCTATCTGCTTGATGCCAATGGCACACGCTGGCTGGATGGCCCTTTGACAACTGCAGCGCGCATGGGTGCGATCTGCTACCTTGATGAAGTTGTAGAAGCACGTCAGGACACCACCGTCGTGATCCATCCTCTGACCGACCACCGTCGTACATTGCCTCTGGATAAAAAAGGTGAGTTGTTGGAAGCACATCCTGATTTCCAGCTGGTCATCTCCTACAACCCTGGTTACCAGAACCTGATGAAAGACCTGAAACAGTCCACCAAGCAGCGTTTCACCGGTTTTGAATTTGATTATCCTTCCGAAAATGTTGAGTCAGGCATTCTTTCCAAAGAGACCGGTATTGATCTTGAGCTGGCATCCAAACTGGTTTCTATTGGTCAGGCAGCACGTAATCTGAAGGGCCACGGCCTGGATGAAGGTATCTCCACACGTCTGCTGGTTTACGCAGCAACCCTGATCAAGGGTGGTGTTGCACCCAAACCTGCATGCCGCATGGCTCTGGTGCGTCCGATTACTGATGATGCGGATATTCGTGATACTCTGGATCACGCTATTGATGCGACCTTCGGCTAAGGCCGACTATTGAGCTGGAGGTAGCTTGTCAGATGCCTGACTTATCAGCACGAAGCAGTAAAATGAAGATGTACTGGTTGAAGCTGGGCTGTAACTTTGCCCAAGCTGACCGAATTTTCGATGAATGCATGAAAGAGGCCAAAGCGCTGCTTAGCGATAAAGGTGTCATGACCTATATCGAGAACGCACGTTTTCTCGGTAAAATGGGGCGTGGTCCTGAACCATTGATGGTTTACCTTGAAGAGGCACCGGGTGTTGCAGCTCAGATTGGTGAGGAATCGCTGGTGGATATGTGTGAGTTTGCGCATTACATGTCCACGCATACCAATTTCAAGGCAATGGTGCCTTTCCTGCAAACGACTGGAGCAGTGGCACGTCGTCTGCAGAGTCGTGAATTGATGCTGCAGTATATGCAGATTGTTCGGGATATGCTGGATCGTACGACGGGTTCTGTGCATGGTCGTGAAACGACATACCCGAGCCCCGGGCTGCCTTCTTTACTAAATCAGGCACCTCGCCTGCTTGCACAGCTTTCTCTTGAAGGTTTTGCGAATTGGGTCGATTACGGTGTGAAATACTATAATAATCACCCTGAACGCCAGATTGATTATTTTAGCATGCAGTCTGCAGATGCGCATGCTGTGATGCAGCGCGAGCGTCACGGTACCCTGATGGTGGATCATGAGCGCAAGCTTGACTCTTACATGCGTGGTCTGTGGCAGGATTCCGATTATCTGGTGCCGTATTCAGAGGCCTTTGATGAACTGCGTAAACCTACGCCTTATTATGATAGCCTTGGTATCCGTATTCCCGATGTCTATGATGATGATCGGGGTGTAAGTGGTATTGATCGTTATCGTGCCGCACTTGCACATATGGCTGGACATCGTCGCTGGTCACAGCAGATGGTTGTTGATAACTGGAGCCCGTTCCAGCGTCTGGCAGTTGAAACCTTTGAGGATTGCCGGGTTGATTACCTGGCTATACGGCGTTACTCGGGACTACGTAAGGTTTTTCTCGCTCTGCACCCGGTTCCGGTTGAAGCCGATTTGCAGATCGAAAATGTATCGCTGATTAATTTACGTCTGGCAATAGCCTCACGAGCGATTCTTGATCCTGATTTTCATGTTGAAGATGCGGATATCCGTGATTTCGTCGAACGTTTCCTTGAATCGATGAAAGATGGTGAATCCAACAGCATGGATACTGCCAGTATTGCACTCTCCTTTATTGCCCGTAACCGCAGGCAGTCTGATGCTTTGCCGCATACCTACTTTGATAATACTGAAGTGGATTATCGTGATGATAATCGCCATTTGTGGATCTATATCGAGCAGGGTGATGATGAAGAGACCACCTTTGAACACCTTGACCAGCGCTCTAATAAGGAAGAGGAGCTTAAAGGACTTCCACCAAGGCATTATCACGAGTGGGACTACAACTCCAATCATTACCGTCCTGATTGGGTGAGTGTTTACGAGGCTCTGCATCCGCGTGGTAATGCGGACTTTATTGAGAAGCTGTTGTCCAAACATAACCAGCTTGCCAAACGTCTGAAAGCCATGCTTGATATGCTTAAACCGCAGGACAAGGAACGTATCCGCTATCAGGAGGAGGGTTCTGAACTTGATCTTGATGTGGCGATTCGTTCGCTGATTGATTTCAAGGGTGGTGCATCACCTGATCCGCGTATCAATATGTCCCACAAAACTGCAGGTCGTGATATTGCTGTGACTATCCTGCTGGATCTGTCGCAGTCGCTGAGTGAAAAAGCACAGGGTTGCAACCAGACTATTCTGGAATTGTCACAGGAAGCTGTGTCACTACTGGCATGGTCTATTGAGCAGGTAGGTGACCCCTATGCGATTGCAGGTTTCCACTCCAATACCCGTCATGATGTGCGCTATTATCATCTCAAGGGCTTTACTGAGAAGTGGGGTAGCGAGAGTAAATCACGTCTGGCTGCGATGGAAGCAGGTTACTCAACTCGTATGGGTGCTGCCATGCGTCATGCATCGCACTACCTGAAAGCGCAGAAGGCTGAGAAGAAATTGATGCTGGTGCTGACTGATGGTGAACCTGCTGATATTGATGTCGATGATGAGCAGTTGCTTATCCAGGATGCCAAGAAGGCGGTGCAGGAGCTTGATCAGGATGGTATTTATACCTACTGCATCAATCTCGATCCAAAAGCGGATGAATATGTTGCTGATATCTTCGGTCGTCAGTATACGATTATCGATCATATCGATCGTCTGCCGGAGAAGTTGCCGGAGCTGTTTATCGCATTGACGAAATAATACGCAGGGTGTTCTGATTTCAGAGCACTAACGATGAAGTAGAAGGGTGTTCTGGTTTCAGAGCACCCTTTTTTCATGTTTGCAATAGATTCATAATAGCCTGGCCTTGTCGGATATTGCTGATAGTGAAGTGCTGATTGAACGGCTGTGATGATATGAGAGGCATGGATTGCATATTTATTAATCGCACGGCATCTGAAATGAGAGAGAAACGTTGGAATAATCACCTTTACATCACTGGCATCACGTTTGCTTTCTTGTCTTAATCAATTTCAGGAGAGGATAGTTTATCATGAGTGGAAATGAATCCCGTTTGCAAGCAATTTACCAAATCACAAACCGTGAGGCCACGCCGGTTACGCAGCCGGAGCCGCTGAGTAAAATTTGGGCTACTGATGTTTTCAATCTGGCAAAAATGGAAGAGTCCCTCTCCAAGAGCGCCTTTAAAGCAGTAAAGAAAACCGTACAAACCGGAGCACCTCTTGAGCCTGCAGTAGCAGAAATTGTTGCTGCAGCCATGAAAGAGTGGGCTATGGCCAAGGGTGCCAAGTTTTTCTCCCATATTTTCTACCCTATGACCAATGCCACGGCTGAAAAGCACGATGGCTTTATTATTACAAGCCCAGATGGCAATGCGATTACTGAATTCAGCGGCAGCCTGCTGATCAAGGGCGAACCTGATGGTTCATCATTCCCGAACGGCAGTATCCGTATGACCAATGCTGCGCGTGGATATACTGCCTGGGATCCTACCAGCCCTGCTTATATCATGCAGACTGCAAATGGTTCTACGCTGACAATTCCAAGTGTATTCATGTCATGGACCGGTGAAGCACTGGATAAAAAGATTCCACTGCTACGCTCTAATGATGCGATGAACAAGGCAGGCCAGAAAGTACTTTCCCTGATGGGTGAAACCCACATTGCTCCATTGAACTCAAGTTGTGGTGCCGAGCAGGAATATTTCCTGGTTGATGCCAACTTTGCTGCAGCTCGACCGGATCTGTTATTGGCGGGCCGTACCCTGTTTGGTGCACCATCTGCAAAAGGGCAGGAGTTTGATGATCACTACTTCGGTGCCATCCCTGAGCGTGTGCAGGTCTTTATGCAGGATTTTGAAGATCAGCTCTATCGTCTGGGCATCCCTGCAAAAACACACCATAACGAAGTGGCTCCGGGCCAGTTTGAAATTGCTCCATACTTTGAAGCTGCAAACGTAGCTGCTGACCATCAGCAGTTGCTGATGACAGTATTGAAAAACACTGCAAGTAAACATGGTTTCCTATGTCTGTTGCATGAAAAACCGTTTGCCGGCATCAATGGTTCGGGTAAACACGTCAACTGGTCTGTAGGCAATGCCACGCAGGGTAATCTGCTTGATCCCGGCAGCACACCTCATGATAATCTGAACTTCCTGCTCTTCTGTGGTGCGGTGATTCGTGGTGTACATCTGCACGGTCCACTGTTGCGTGCGGTGATCGCTTCAGCCTCCAATGACCATCGTCTGGGTGCAAATGAAGCGCCACCAGCGATTCTTTCTGTCTATCTGGGTGACCAGCTTGAGAAAGTATTCCAGGATATTAAAGATGGTAAGCTGACTGGCTCTGAGGCTGGTGGTGAAATGGATTTGGGCCTCTCCCAGATTCTGAACTTCGAACGTGACCCGGGTGATAGAAACAGGACATCTCCATTTGCCTTTACCGGTAATCGTTTTGAATTCCGTGCAGTAGGTTCTGCACAGTCTGTTTCAGGCCCTCTGGTTGCTATGAATACTATGCTGGCTGATTCTCTTGAGTGGATTGCAGTACAGCTTGAAGCTGAGATGAGCAACGGTGCTGATAAGGCAGAAGCCGTGGTTTCAGTATTGAAAGAGCTGATGGATGCACACGGTAACGCAGTATTTGGTGGTGATGGTTACTCTACAGATTGGCATACCATGGCAGTTGAAGAGCGTGGTCTGAAGAATATTCCAACGACTGCTGATGCTTTGCCTGCTCTGCGTGAAGAGTCGGTGAAGGAGTTGTTTGAAGCTACCGGTGTACTCTCACCTGTCGAGCTGGAAAGCCGTTTTGAAGTCTATTCAGAGCAGTATATTCTGGCGATTGAAGTGGAAGCCAAGCTGGTTATTGAAATGGCCAAATCTTCGATTTACCCGGCTGCAATCACCTATCTCTCCGATATTGCAGCTGCAAACGCAAGCATGGTAGATATGGGTATTGAGCTGGATAGCTCAACTGCCAAAACAGTTGCTGCTGCAGCAAATGGTATGATGGCTGCAGTTGCTAAACTGACTGCGGCAACGGGTGAACATGACTTCGATTCTACTGAAGAGCATCTGCAATTTATGGCCAATGATATTCGTGGCCTGATGGATGAAGTTCGTTTACATGCTGACACACTCGAAGCAGAAGTTGCTGATGAGTTGTGGCCTCTGCCTAAATACCGTGAGATGCTGTTTATCAAATAAGTCCGATAACAGTGCTGTAAATAAAAAAGGTCGCCTTCGGGCGGCCTTTTTTCATTTTCTTTGTTTCTTTATTGTACCTGCCCAAGAAGCTCATTCTTCGCGATGTATCCAGTCTGCACCAAGGGTGCCGTGCAGGCGTTCCAGATAATAGTCGCTTGAAACCCGCTCAATCATGCGATCTGCCTCGGTGATGCGTTCAGTTAGTTGAATTCGCCTGTCAGCCTCATCTTTATCAAGCTCGTTCATCAGCTGGTTGAGGTGCTCCCGGTGCTGGAGCCAGAGCTGTTTGTCCCGATCCTGTTTGATCACAAGACGTTCTTTGTACCAGTCACTTTCTAACAGGTAGTCACGACTGAACATGTTACGAATTGATGGATCATCCACCGCTTTACCTTCATAATCGCCGTTAGCCATGATATGTAAGAGTGCCTTCAGGGGAGGGCAGGCATCATGGATAGAGCCATCGGTGAAATAGTTTTGTGCTACTCGTTGTTGGGCTTCACAAATGTTATGGATGCCATCGACAAAGCTGTCCATATCCTGAGTTTCAGGTTTTAACATGGCTTCATCGAATACTTCCATCGGCGTATCAAAGATCTTACCGAAATGATCATGCACGAGCCGATTCGTCATGCGATAGCCAAGCCTGCTGGCGAGAACTGTTTCGCCCTTGTACTCCATATCCTGCATCTTTTCCAGATAGCCAAGTTTGATCATCTGTTCAGGGTTCTGGAATTCAACAGGCAGGCGACACCATAGTTCCGGTACCAACATGCTGATATCGTGATCAATGCGACGTTTGGCACCGATATGTCCTGCAGCAGTGGAGAATCCGTGATGGCCGCAGAGTATAAAAGATACCAGTGCTGTATTAAGATCAGCAGTTGCAGGCAGAGAGTTGAAAGGGCCTTTGGTCAGCGCCCCCTCTGAGCCGGCACCGGTGGTGGACGGTGATTTGCCGGTCAGACTGCAGATGAGATCCATAAACAGTTCCGGCAGTTCCTGGTAATGAATAGGGTTATACACAGCCAGAGACCTGATACCGGGCTCCGGAGGGTTATTGCGTCGGCCTGTTAGTACGGCATTAACAGGGAAATGTACTGGCTGATCAGGTTCCAGTGCGCGCCTGAGCCTGGTGCTGATCTCAGCCAGATAACTGGCGTGCGGGTTGGCAAGATCAGGTCGGTCTTGCAGGTAACGTACATTCAGACTGGGTTTGCTGTTCACGATGCGCGGATGTGCTGATGAAACGAAATATTGCTTTTCATCCATCTCTGCTGCTCTGCGGATCAAACCTTGCATCGGTGCAGTGAATTTCTCGAAATGCATGATATCATCAATCAATTCACGGGCATCGCTCTTGGTCATGGGTTCAAAATTTGAGATGAAGCTGTTGCCATTAGAGAGATCTGATTCGGTCTGGGTATCAGAACCACGGTTGATGGCTTCATCAGGCCGCTGGAAAAGACGCTGCTCGCAGTTGGTCACCATTTTGATGCAGTCATTGCTGAATTCAGGGTTAAGTCCGCTGACATAGCTTACAGGAATAACGGTTGATGCGCTGATATCATCTTCCATCTGCACTTTGTCTGATGCAATATAATCCTGACGCAGCTTGAACAGGCGCCAGTTTCCATCTTCACCGAATCCCACGCGCAGATAACTTGCCATCAGTTTGCGGCCATGATGTTTTAACTCATGACCGGGATCTCCGTTGACCCTGTCCACGGAAAAATGTTCATGCCAGTCAGCTCCCCACGCTGTTCTGTAAAAGCGTTTGATCATAAAAGCCAGGGCAAGAATGTGATGGGGGATACTTTGCAGCCATTGGTTGTAACTATCAGAAAAATCGTTATTACATGGCGTGAGCATCTTGATGACCGAACCAAGAGTGCGCTTTCTACTCAGTAGGCTGCGACTGTCTGCTGGCTGATTATCCGGAGAGCGGAAACGATCAGAATAATCCCGCTCGAAAATTTTTCTGACCTCTGCCATGTCCTGTTCGAAGTCACGGATATAGACTGGTCCTGAAATAACCGCACCGGCGATAGATTTGGAAATTTCTGATTTTCCTCCACCGGATACCGTACTTGGCTTATGACAATACGTGCCTTCAGCCTCAGTACCGATCAGTCGCCAGCTCGGTGCAGCCGGATGGCGTTCCATATGTACCCTTAAGCCACTTGGATAGATATATGTATGTGAAGCCAATAGTTTGACCCGATGCGGTTCCGCAACTCCATGCCAGCTTACCCGCATATGATGGAGATTGATCTCCGCATCTTCAGGCAGATAAATGATGTCGGCGTATTTCCGGTCTATGGCATAACCTTCGGGCTTGAGTTCAATGTTATCAGTCAGCCGCAGGCACAGGTCTGAAAAACTGTGATTGTCCAGTATGTCACCTGTGCGCGGAATATATTTCTCACCAAGGTTGTAACGCGGGAAAGCCAGAGCACCACCTGCGTGTTCCTCTTCGCAACCACCGAACAGGTTGGCTGAATAACTGATCTGGGATTTGATCTCTTTCTTGCTGTAGCCGAAATAGTTATCAGCAATCAGGGTCACGACAACACCACGTTTGTCACGACAGACCAGCTTGAATGCATTACCATCGTTGTAGCGTTCATCTTCATGCTGCCAGCACATGCCATCACGACGTTGTCGTTCACTGGCACTATCATATTGAGGTAGCCCTAGTTCCTTTTTCTTAAGGCCGACCAGATGTGGTGCCAGAATGATACAGCCGCTTTGGCCGGTCCAGTGTTCAATGTCCAGCGCTGCATCATTCTCAGTCAGGAAAGGGTCGCCGCCATTGCCGAAAATTGATTCAACAAAATCCAGATTGGAGACCAGACCACCAGGTGCAAAAAAACGCACCTCAAGGCTCTTGGCCGGTAATACACCTTTTACCTCAGGCCGTACGGTAGGCCTGAGCAGTAGAGATACCCAGACTTTTGCCTTATCTGTTTCCTGGCTTGTTGCCGGTAGTTCAAGCAACTCGGATGGCGGATCAAGAGCCTTTTCCAGCAATGCAGCATAGGTGAGAACAGGTACTTCCAGTTTATCGGCAGGAACAGGAAAGCCACCTGCAGCAATATGAAACACACCCTTGGTTGTTCGCCGGTCACTTTTGGGATTATGCAGTACACCTTGCAGAAGGCGGTAGGAGTCAACCAGATCCGAATGGAAGTGGGTACCATTCAGTGGCAGTGAGACTTCACGTGCCATGCCGGGTTTATCGAGAATAAATGTCGATCCGGGAAGCTCGATCTGTTTATCCACGCCATGTTCTGCCAGATAGTTGTTGAGGTAGTTTTGTATACGTTGATCGGTGGGGCAGCGATAAGCAGAGAGCAGGCGGCTTTGCCGAGAGTAGTGTTTAAGCAGACTGTCTGCGATCGTCAGATAGGAGTGATCGCCATCTTCTACGGGGCAGATGGGTTGCCCGAGTGCAGCCAGTTTAAGATTGATATGCTGGTGCCACACAGTTGGTGGCATGCCGATCTGTTTTGTGTTGTTTGATGATTCAGTTTCTTGCATTGCACTACATCCAGGGTTTTGTCACCAGCTGGCCCGGTACCAGCCTGTGATCCTATGGTAACAATTTGTAAACCTGTGGTCGATAGCATGGTGTGGATTTTCTGCACATTCATGATGGCAAAAGGGGATATTTTTTGTATTGAATTCCAGAGCGTATGTGTAAGTGATCATTCATCGGTGCTCCCGTTACGCGCTAAGTTTTTTTACAATATTCGCGGAAGTCTGCTATGAAGCGTTTAAATAGTATTCGATACAGGTCGATATTAACGCCATAAAAGATGATTCTTTTGTCCTTTCTTGCGTGCCCAAGAAAGAACGCAAGAAGGGCACCCCGAAACCAGCCTGTATTCCCTCTCCTGCACATTCAAAACCGGCCACGGCTCTGCCGCTCAATCCGGTTTTGGATATTTGTTTCGGCAGCCTGCTAACGGGGGTTAAAAATCGAGACTTTAGACACCCGTCCCAAGATGCGCCTGAATATTTTTAATGTGTGAGAAGTAGCGAAAAAGTTTCGCCACACACATTATAAATATTCAGGGAGAAGCAGATTGCCGGGCAACTTTCTTTGGTTCGTTTCTTTTTTGGAAAAGAAATGAACAAAAAATACTGATCGAAATATAGCGCCTTAAACCGTTATGACTTCGTCACCCTTTTCCGGTTTTGGATATTCGCCAGTGCAAGCTGTTGCTAGGGAAGCAAGTGGTGGGGCTCCCGCTGCGCGCTAGAGGTGTTGTGGAAGTAGTGGAACAGCATGGCTACGGTTCTCTAGTTTGAATTGTTTGTGTAGGGCCAGACCGGTTTATTGGTTCCCTTCTTTTCTTCGAGCATCTCCAGATAGAGGGCCTCGACTTTGGCTCTTGCCCAAGGGGTCTTACGCAGGAATTTTAAACTGGATTTTACAGAAGGGTCGGAGTTGAAACAGCGGATTTTGACATAAATGCCTAACTCACCCCAGCCGTAATGTTCCACCAGATCATTGATGATCTTCTCCAGTTTAACACCGTGCATCGGATTGTTTGGTTGTTCATGCATGTGATCTATCCTCTTATTTTTGAAAGATAAGCAGGCTGCACTGTTGGCGCGCTTTTATCGAGAATCTTAACGAGCGTATTTGATGGTTAGGGCGGTGACTACACCCCATACCCAGTTAAAGAAGAAAACAAACAATGGTGTCCACAGTCCTAAATCAAGGCCTGCCAAACCTTTGTCTGCCATATATGGGAAAACAAAGAATAGCTGAACCGCAGTAGGGAAGAGACTAAGGATTGTGCCTCGTAAGAGCACTTTTGATTGCAACATGGGCAGTAAAAATAGCAGTCCCCAGAGACCACCCCATACAATGCGTGGATAGAGCCAGCCCGGGCTTAAATACGGTGCAATGGAAACACCAAGGGATGAGGTAAGTCCCTGAGCTCCGAACTGCCAAACGACAAGGCTGTTGGCCAGTGCGCCGAGACAACCTGCAGCAAAGTAAAACAATGGCTTTTTCATATGGAACTCCGATACGCTGGTGAGAGAAATGTTTGCTGATCCCCTGAGTCAGGGCTTGCGCTATTCAGCACCAATAATCGGATCATTTCAATATAGTTTAAGTTCATGCCCCGAATGCCGATATATCTGATAAGCTCTGAGTAACGTAGAGTAGGGCATATTGAACTGTTGAGTTAATCAGCAAGTTTATATATCAACACCAGGAGATGGCATGCAGGTCAAGGCAAACATCAATGCGATCAATAATATTTCGCAAATGCAGGAGGTTGCGGCGAATAATATTGCCAACGTCAACAGCAATGGGTTCAAAGCCAGTACCTACACTCAGACTGGAGATAGGCTGAATATCAGCCCGGAGGCTCGTGCAGCTATACAAAACAGTGCTGGTGAGGAGCTTTTGACAACTGATCCGGCACAGGATATGACACGCATGATAAGTAATGAAACCTCACTGGCAGCCAATGTTACTGCCATTCAAACTCAGGACGATATGAACAAGGCACTGCTTGAGCTCAAGAAGTAAGATATAGAATAGATTTCACAAGCCGGATTTCGGCCTGTGTATGGTGATCCGGTTTTTCAGTTTAACTCGGCTAAATAACAGTCCTAGCGCTTAGCTCGGACACCGACCCATATAGTGTGTCGATTTCCACTCTGTGATTTATGTGCGCGAACACGCTGCTCATCCACCTTGAATCCGGTCTTTTTCATGCGCCGGGTAAATGCTGTGTCAGGAAAGGCAGACCAGACGGTTAATACACCACCGGGCTTGAGCGCGTCATAGGCGTTTTTCAGCCCATGTAGACCGTACAGCGAGTCATTATCTTCACGGGTGAAGCTGTCCGGCCCGTTATCGACATCGAGCATAATGGCATCAAAGCCGTTTTTATGTTCCCGCATCACCTGACCAACATCCAGCTCCAGCACATCAACGCGTTCGTCTCTAAGCGGAAATCCGGAACATGCACCAATATACTCACGATTCCAGCGCACTACTGCAGGCATGAGTTCAGAAACCGTCACCTGTGCATCCGGGGCGCTATGCAGAAGGGTGGCTTCCAGCGTGAAACCCATACCGAGACCACCCACCAGCAGATGGGCATGTTTACGTCCGCTGATTTTCTTGCAGGCCAATTCAGCCAGAATGTCTTCGGAATTATGCTGACGACTGTTCATCAGTTCACCCGCTTTATCCACGCGAATCGAGAACTCTTCGCCACGCTGGTAAAGGCGCATCGTTGTTCCGTGCTCAGTCGCTGTATCAATCAGCTTGTAGGGGATCATGTCGGCTTCCTTTTTTCAGCTGATATAGCGCAGTATGGATGGGAACTCTGCACTTCACATCAGTAAAATAATATATCTAGTAAATGATGGAGAAAAGATAAATAGATTGTGGTTAAAAAGTTAACTATCTATAGCTAATTATTTTGTTTTGCATAGAAACATGGTTTGGTAAACAGCCAGATTTTTACTTTTATTTAGAGGCATATACTGAACGTAGCTTTCATCGCTCTTATTAAGAGCAAGACCTTTGTCCCACCCTGCAGATGATGAATTCTTTACACCTCCTAGTATATGTCTGTCCAGAAAGGGGGTTCCATTATGCCCATTACATAAGGACCATCCTTTAGGAAGTGCTGTAAGCTCACGAAGCTCCCTCGTGACATTGCCATTTTTATCTCTAACCCGTGGATCCCATGCGATAATTGAGCCAATAGGTAGTCCTTGATTTACGTTAATTGATGCAGGGCCGAATTCCTTTCCGTAGATCATAAAGGTTTTTTCTGATACATATATACGCTCGATAAATATCAAGAGAAAAGCAACTAATACAAAAATAAGTAGCCAGACAGGAATCTTATTGAGAAGGTCTTTCGCTTCCATATTTCACCATCTCCCTTGCCGATACATCCTTAATAGGGGATATGTTTTAGTATAGCTAATCTTTTGAGATGTGTTTTATAGAATCGGTCATTCGGGTGACATAAATCCATAGCTATCATGCATAAGGTTCAGGCTAAGCCGTTCAAGTTGTGGCAACCGGGTATCATGGCTATGGTTGAAACATCGTTGCAGGAGGGTTCATGTTGGAAGCGTTGGGTTTGGAAGTCTGGCATCTGTGGTTACTCGCCGCCTGTCTGATTGCAGTGATCGAGCTGGTGATGGTGGGCTCATATTATCTGTTGGCACTCTCTGCCGGTGCAGCAGTAGTAGGTATCGTCGCTGCTATGACGGATATATCACTGGCAGGGCAATGGCTCGTGTTCGGGCTGGCTACAGCAGTAGCAGCTGTACTGATGCGTTACTTTCGTACGCCGGAAAATGATAAACAGGCTGATGATATTTCATACATGGTTGGCAAACAGGTCACAGTGATTGACAGGGTCGCACCAAGAGGGCGCGTGGATTATAAAAGTGTGGGTTGGGCCGCAGAATCTGATGACGTGTTAGAAGTCGGTGTCACTGCACTGATTACCCGTGTGGATGGCAGTACACTGTACGTAACAAAGGAGAACAGCTGATGGAAATGGTAGTCATTGCGATCGCTTTGATGATCGTCGTAATAGTTTACAAAGGCATTATTGTGATTCGAAACTCTGAGCGCATGGTGATTGAACGACTGGGTAATTATAATCGTACACTCATGCCGGGTATTAATTTCATCGTGCCATTTCTGGACAAACCGCGTGAATTCATCTGGAAAGCTCCGGCTACCGGTGGTGCGCTGGGTCGTCTGCTTGGGGAAACCAGTGATTCAGCCTATTCGAACCTGACCAGTGTGACCCGAATTGATATTCGTGAGACCGTCCTGGATTTCCCGTCCCAGACCGTGATTACGCGTGATAACGTCAGCATTCAGATAAATGCTCTGCTCTATATCGAGGTGACCAATCCGCATGATGCTGTTTACCGCATTGCCAATCTGCCGAACTCGATTGAAAAACTTGGTCAAACCACCCTGCGTAGTCTGGTGGGTGAGATGGAGTTGGATAAAACACTCTCCTCGCGTGAAGATATTAATGCACGATTGCAGATTACGCTTGATCAAGCAGCCGATGATTGGGGAGCCAAGGTTAAACGTGTAGAAGTGCAGGATCTGAATGTGCCTGATGAAGTGCAGGCGGCCATGGAAAAACAGATGCGTGCAGAACGTGATAAACGCGCTTCAATTCTTGAGGCTGAAGGTTCACGACAAGCGGACATCCTGAAAGCTGAAGGCGAGCGCCAGGCTGCGATTCTCGTTGCTGAGGGTAACAGGGAAGCACGCATCCTTGAGGCTGACGGTGAAAAGGAAGCTCTGGCCAAACTGAAAGATGCTTTGGGTGAAGAGGGCTTCAGTCAGTATCTCATCGCTATTCGTTATCTGGATACGCTCAAGACCATTGGAGCAGCAGGAGAGGGCGATAAGACGGTATTCATGCCTGTGGATGCAACAGCCACACTCGGTGCGATAGGTGGTATCAAGGAGCTGTTTGGAGCGAAATAAATACAGGCTTTAAAAGCTCAACGAGGGAATGCGCAGCTACCGCCACGAAGGTGAGGAAGCGTTAATGGGCATTGTTTTGTGATCGTATCATCTATCAATCGGATGTTAGTATGAGTTCAAAATCAATTTATCTGACGAGCTGTTTGATTTTTGAAGGATTATAGCCTTTTACGACCTTGCCTCCAATGAGAAGTAGCGGAACGCCCCTCCCGCCCAGATCAATATATTGTTGATGGGCTTCTTTTGAGCTTTCAATATCATATTCAATGTATTGAACATCAAGTTCTTTCAATAGTGATCGAGCTTTTGCACAGTAACCGCACCATGACGTACTGAACATGATAACCTCAACATTCTCTACTGAGGCATAGTCATCAGCTGGTACATGAAGGTAGCTCTGTATCTCATCCCGCTTTTGATACATGAACAAGAGGGTGATGATGATAACAAAGGTGAATGTTTTCAAAATTCAACCTCAAGCACTGACGCGTCAGGTTTACTACATATCATGAAGGAGCACACTTACCATAAGAGTCTCGATCCATATCAATGATTTCGACCGTAATTACCGACACTTGAATATGTGATGTAGCCAAGCCGGATAAAATCACTTCACTGAGCTGCTTTTTGTTATCTGTATCCCGGCCGGATTTTATCCGCGCCTGAATATGCATATAGGGATCACTCCCACCTGCGTTGGTAAAGCCACGGAAAGGACAGGCCCGCGTTTTAATCTGGTTAGCCTTAAATAAACCACTGTCTGCAATCGATTGATGTATTGCCCGCAAGGCAACATCAACTGATGCGTCATCAATCAACTTTTCTGGATATTCAACAATAATATGTGGCACGGATACTTCCTCTGTTCATTTTTTTTCCTGGCTGTTTTCTGTTTAATTGGGTTTACACATAGCGTCGAAAACCACCAGCGACAAGTAGTAGAGCGAAGCGGTATTTTTTTCGTCCGAGTGAATCTTGCTGTGTTAGAAAGCATTTTATTTACCGGGCTCTCCACTAAAAAATGATTCCATTTTAGAAACAAGACCTTCTTGATATTGCCTCAACCAATAATCTAGGTGAAATCTGTATTTTTTCTCAAACATCAACATATTTGTGTAGGCTTGAACGAGTTCACGCCTTGCATTTTCTATATGTTCTGGCTTTTTACTGAATATTTTTTCGTACCAATCAGAAATAAACTCATCATCAAATTGATACTGACTTCTAATAGTTTTTGTTAAAAAATATGCACACATCTGCTCTTCTGTGAACTTGCTTCTTAATTCTATTTCTACTTTCTCTTCAGTTTCTGTCAGTTTATCAACTATTTTTGGCATTTTCTGTTCCTTTAGCACTATTTATGTTTCTAACAGGGAATTAGTATCCAGAATGTCGGGTTATCGACAAGAGTCAATCAAGATTCAAAGTTCCGTCTTGCGCCACCGCGTTTAATGGTTCAGTTGATATAAGTTTACGAGAAAATGTGCAGCAAACACTGCGGAACTAGCCTCTATCAATTGCCATTATTAGGCATTTTCTATGGCCTGCCTCATTGCTGAAAACAACGTATCTATGGACCTTTTGGTTAATTCATCAGTCAATTTCATACTGTCATCAAACTTGTTATGTGCATAAGGGACATTCATTGAACCTTCAATGACAACGTTAGTATTCATGGCGCTGAGTATGAGAACTAATGGGCTGTAAGACCTCACACCACCCAAACCACTAGTGGACACGCTAGTTACTATAATCGGTTTTAAAATCAATACGTCTGAAGAAACCAGCCAATCTAAAACGTTTTTCAATGCGCCAGGGACACCGTGCGCATACTCTGGGGTACTTATGATTACTCCATCATGTTCCCGCATCATTGATGTTAATGAACGTACAGAGTCAGGGGTGTCTTTGTCATCAATGTCAGGATCGAACGTTGGTATCTCCTTAATCTGGTCATATACTGAGACAAAGGAACCTGTTGGACATTGTTCTTTCATGGCGCGAAGCAATGCTAGATTGTACGAGCCCTTTCTGACGCTTCCCGATAAAGCCAATAAATTCATGTTTCTGCCTTTCCTTTTACCATAATATTACAAATATCTTGCTACCACGACTGATACCTGAGCTTATATAATAAGTAGCGCTATGCTTTATGCGGCATCTAAATTGCGATTGTTGCGAGTGAACATGGTTACCTTGTTATAAGTTTTTTGGTTTATAGCCATAGTAAATTTTTGAATCATTAAGGCCTATATTTTTGATACTATGCGTAACCCCCGCAGGAATTAAAACCTCAATGTCACCGTCCTGAAAAAATGTTTCATTATCAAGAATGAACTCGTATTTTCCGGTTTCCATCGATACCAATTCGTCTTTGTCATCGTGGACAGCCTCTTTTACCCCGTCTCCTGATTTGATGATGCCAACACCAAATGAAAACCCACGAGCTATCCAATCTTTCTCTATTTCAACAGTATTCACGATGACTCCTTTTTTGTGACTATCTAAGACGATGACGCTTATCAGAGAGTAGTGCACATTTGAGATGTCCGCAAATATTGCGTTGAAGATGCTGACTTCTGTGTAGTGGTGGTTTTGTGGTACTTTTCCCGTATGAAAAAAGAGCAACGCAAGCGCATTATCGACCGCCATCGTGATAGCCTGACACGGCATGGCCATCATCCGAATGCACTATACTGGAGCAGTCGTGAGATTCAGGAGATCCGTTTCAGGATATTGGCGGATATCGGTATTAAACATGGTGATACTGTGCTGGATGTCGGCTGCGGCTTTGGTGATTTCAAATGCTGGTTTGAAGGCGAGGTCAGGCAGATACGCTATACCGGCATAGATATATCTCCCGATCTGATCCGGGTGGCAAAAGAGCAGCATCCGGATGCTACAATGCTCAGTGGTGAATTACATGATTTTGACCTTGAGGAGGCCTCGTTTGATTGGGTGATCCTATCCGGTGCCATGAATGAACAGTTGTTTGATGACGGGGCTTATGCGCGCAAGCAGATTACCCTGATGAATGCTTTAAGCCGAAAGGGGCTTGCCTTTAATATGCTTGATGCACGACACCTCAAGGCACATGACCTGCAGAGTGTTGACCCGTTTGAAATGCTCAAGTTCTGCAGGACACTCTGCCCGGATGCACAATTGTATGATGATTATCTGAAAAATGATTTCACCATCTACATGTATCGCTGAGCGTCGCTCAACCCTCTTCAATAAAAGAGAAGGTATGACCAACAGCATCTTTGCAGCAAATCAGTGATGCAAAGCCGGGGATGGTCAGTTTCTCACGTACGATGCTGCCACCACCTTCAAGAAACTGTTCGGCAATCTCATCCACAGATGCCACTTCATTGAGTTTGCCCTGACTGCTGATATGGACGGTGTAACATTCAAAAGGGGCATCAACCTTTTCAATGTCCCAGTCGCTACGGGACTGCTCGCGTTCAAGGCGATGCGTAGGTTGGTACTGATAGTTTAGTTCGGATACTTTCACTCTTAACATAGTCAGACCTCACTTTCGATATTCTGATCAGTTCAAGCTCTTCTCCATTATTATAACTATCGCAGGATAGCAGCTGCAGATTAGCGGATACCGATTTTCCGGAGCGCAACATCAGCCACTAGTGCCTTCTATATATTATAGGTAATAATATAGAGACATGCATAATTTAAAGACAGAAGTCGGCCGTTTATCCTGCCAAAACCCAGACTTTTATATCTGCCGGGACGGGACTTGATAACACCTTCTGGCTAGTGACTTGCATTGATGAACCCACCCTGCAAGATGCTTCCACTGTTTATCAAACAGGGTTGTTTGAAGTGTCATGGTTCACAGGCTTACCGGATAGGTAACCTCAGGGGAGCTTATAATTCGAGAGTATGCCCATGAGATTTAAGCCAGAGCTTGGCATCTTTGAAATCAGGCATGACAGATTCCACTAACTGCCAGTAGGCTTTGGAGTGGTTGTGGTGAATCAGATGGCAGAGCTCGTGCACCACGACATAATCAATCACCCGCGCAGGTGCCATAATCAACCGCCAGTTAAAATAGACCCTGCCGTCGATATGACAGCTTCCCCAGCGACTTTTATAGGCTTTGACACCAACAGATTGTGGTTTCTTTCCGATCAGCCCTGCAAGGGTGTTGCAGCGGTCTGTGAAGTGGGTCTCAGCCTGTGCTCGATACCATCGGCTAAGTTGTCTGGCTGTATTTTCCGGTTGCGGGTTTGAATGGGAGACCAGTAGTGTGTTATTTTCGACCTGTACTGATCGTTTTCCGTTTCTCAGTTGCAGGCTGTATGCCTCTCCAAGCAGGTGAAACTGTTCACCTGTAAGGAATGATTTTGCTTGATGTGCGGGGCGATTTTCCCGTTCAGAGAGCTTTTTTTGAATCCATTGCTGTTTACTTTTAACAAAATGATCGATCAGGGAAACGGAAATACGGGACGGAGCAAGGACTTCGACACTGCTATCGGCTCTGATGACTATGGCTGCCGTTTTTCTGCGTGGCCTGCGAATGATACGGTATGCAATGTCCGACATGGAGTGTTCAAACATCCGGGTTCTGTTGGTCTTCCGGTTTGATCGAATAATGTTTGTCACAGTACTGACAGCTGGCGGTGATGTTGCCATTCTCATCAGCGAGTTCTGCAAGCTGATCGGCAGGGATAGAGGCGAGAGCTGCAGCCATCTTTTCAGTGCTGCATCTGCACTGATACCCATATTGATCCGTACCGACTATTTTGCACCGGAGTCCATCAAAATGTGATAACAGTGATGCATGGGACTCCGATTCCAGTGCTGAATCAGGAATTTTTGCCATGGCCTCTACGGCCTTGAACCAGTGTTCCTCATCGCAACCGGGCATCGCCTCGATCATGATGGCGCAATCACCATGCAGAATAATGTCGGCCCTGATCTGTACCGACTGGTGCAGGTAGTGAATCAGATGATCGGCGAGAAAATCAGAGTTGTGTTCTATGGTCGAGATATATGGTTGGCCCACACCGAGATCCCTTACGGTTGCCAGGCGGACAGGGCTACCCATCCAGCTGCCCAGATGCCCATCTTGCTGATAACGCAGCAACGGTTCTTCTTCCTGCCAGTTGAGTAAACCGCGCACAGCACCGGGACTGGCCTCTGCCAGCATCCGTTTAATCGGAGCCGGGGCGGTTGCATCCAGTTGTAGCACCTGACGCATGCCGCCTTTGCTGATACTGAGCAGCAGAATAGAGGCGAGTAGAGTCTGTCCGAGTAGTTCTGCTGCAGGGCCATTCAGTCCGTGCATACGTGATGCCTCGGCGAAAATATGGGTGCCGCGTATGATGACACCGCGGGTATGTGCCTCGGGTAATAAAAAACGGGTCAGGGGATCGCTGTTGTGTGATCTCTCGCTCATATGTTCTGTTCCAGCCATGCCTGCACCTGAATCAGGGAGTCGAAACAGTGGCTTGCGCCTGCTTCGGTTAACTCTTCTGCTGAAAACCCATCGCAAATCCCAATCGGGGTACTACCTGCACGGGTGCCTGCTTTCATATCAGCTACGCCATCACCGACCATGACTGTATCAGAGGTATCAATGTGGAGCTTCTCACAGGCAAGCAGCACAGGAGTTGGATCTGGTTTTTCCGGACGTCCCGGTATTTTTCCGATAATGGAATCGATATATTGTGTCCAGCCAAGTACATCCAGCTGTGCCTCGGCACGAGACTGGGATTTACTTGTGACAATGGCGCATGGAATAGCCTGTTCTTTCAGCCAGAGAAACAGAGCTTCAGCACCGGGCAGGGGCTCGATGCTTGTCAGGTAGTCTTCGTCATGGATTTCAAGAAAGCGGATGCCTGCTTCCTCACGCTTGTCACCAAAGAGTGAAATCATGCTGCAGTCGCCACGACCGGTATGTCGTTTGACCTCCTGTGCAGTCATTTGAGGTAGGCCATATTCCACAAAGGTCTGGTTCAGGGCTCGGATAATAGGTGGGAATGCATCGACAATAGTGCCATCCATATCCAGTAATACTGCTTTGACAGGTTTCATTGTTTCATCGCCTCAAATGTTTCCAGCATGAGTTTTCGTAATGTTTCAGCTACCGGACCCGGCAGGCCATTGCCAATGGCTTCTCCATTAATGTGACAGACGGGCAAAACAGCATTGGTGGTGCTGCTCATCATGCACTCTGTTAAACCGGCCTCAGTGAGCTTCCACGGGCGCTCTTCAACCACAATACCATGCTGGCGGGCAAGAGAGAGAGCCATATCACGGGTAATACCGCCAAGTACCTGATGATCCAGGGGGTGGGTGACCAGTACACCGTCGATGACAGCAAAACAGTTGGTCGCGCAGCCTTCAAGCAGATGTCCATCTTCATCCAGCCAGAATCCTTCATCCACACCACAGCGCGCGGCTTCCTGTTTGCCGATGACACTGGCCAGCAGTGCAATGGATTTAATCTCGCATCGTTTCCAGCGGATATCGGCCATGGTGATCGCTGTCGCGCCATGAGCCAGTTTTTCAGCTGATGGCGAGGGAAGATCACGCACGGTGATCACCAGCGTAGGGCTTAATTGTCCCTGAATCAGGTGGGAGCGGGGCGCTACACCGCGGGTGACCTGAATATACACCATAGCATGCTCAAAGGGATTACGTTTGTAAGCCTCTTCAACCAGCAGTGCAAGTTCATCCACTGTTTTGGGCAAGGGGATCGAGATTGCCTCACAGGAGCGGTTCAGTCTTTCCAGATGTGCTGTCAGATCAAGAAACTGACCACCAAAACAGGCAATAACCTCATACACGCCATCGGCAAACTGGAATCCGCGATCTTCAATATGAATAGTGGCCTGTTCAAGTGGAAGAAAGTGACCATTTACCCAGGCAGTGAGTGACACTTATTTGTTACCTGTATCGGCTTCCTCACCACTGTCTTCACGCCACCATAGACGCAGCCCATCCCACTGACGGCTGACCCATGAGGCACGTTCAACATCTCTTGCTGCAATCATGGCAACAGATTGCAATATTTCCTTGTTTTCACCATCACCGAAAACGGCATCAATAGAGCCCAGCTTCTGGTCTTTCGTAACAGGTGCTTTCAATGGTGCTTCATAACGCAGTCGGAAGGAGAGAGAGGATTCATTGCCCTTGGGTACGGTAACCCAGATCGGTGTGGCTGGCTTCAACCATACATGGCCTTCAGTACCTTCAAAAATCTCTACCTGACGGCGAATTTCACGTTCAGAGGGTCGCTGGGTCACAAAGTTACGGAAGGCATATTTCAGAAGTGTCTTGGTCTGCTGTGCACGGGCACGGTCAGATTCGGTTCCGAAAACGGCAGAGACAAAACGGGTTGAATTTTTCTCGGCAGAACCAACGAGACAATAGCCAGCCTCTTCGGTGTGGCCTGTTTTAATACCATCGGCTTCCGGGTAACTCCAAAGGATGCGGTTACGGTTAGGCTGGGTACGACCTTCATAGGTGTAATCCTTTTCACCGAACAATTTGTACATCTCCGGATGATCACGCCAGAGCGCTGCTCCGAGTTTTGCCATATCCATGGCTGAACTATGGTGTCCCTCTTTCGGGAAGCCGGTTGCATTAAGGAACTGGGAGTTCTGCAATCCTAATTCTCGGGCCTTGGTGGTCATGCGATCAGCAAAACTCTCTTCTGAACCGTCCAGATGTTCAGCCAGTGCAATACATGCATCATTGCCGGAAAGGGTGGCAATACCGTGCAGAATCTCTTCAACAGTAGGTTTCAGGCGCGGTTCCAGAAACATTGTGCTGCCGCCAATCTTCCATGCCTTTTTACTGACAGGGATGCGTGTATTGAGATCAAGCCTGCCAAGTTTGATATCCTCAAATGCCAGATAGAGGGTCATCATTTTTGTCAGGCTTGCAGGTGGCAGAGGTTGGTCAGCATTATGCTGTGCAATCACCTGACCTGAGCGCGCATCAATGATTGCCCATGATTTGGAATTGATACTTGGTGGTTTTGGCCATGAAACAGCCTGTGCCTGCACGGGCAAGGCGAAGCTGACGATCAGCATCGTCAGTAGGGCCAGTAGTCCCATAGTGTGCGATTGTTTTGTGTTTACCATTGCCAATCCTCCTCAGGCAGAGCATCCCATTGAATGTCTTCCGGTAATGCCGGCCTGATGATTTCTAATTTTTGCGCGTGCAACATTAATCGTGAGTGGGGTTTTCCGCCATAGCGTATGTCCCCGAGAATGGGACACCCTAATGCGCTTAGATGTACACGCAATTGGTGGGTTCTGCCTGTATGCAAAGTCAGGCGCAGCAGGGCACGGTTGCCCTTGCGCTCCAATACTTCTGCTTCCGTTCTGCAGGAGCGCCCATGCTCATTCACATGGTAACGGCCCAGTTTGTCACGTACCTGACCAATGGCCAGCTTGATCTCCTGGGTTTGCCATTCAGGTGCAGGTTCAACTACAGCCAGATAGGACTTGAGTGTGCAACTCTTCCAGTTGGCTTGCAGCTGCTGTAGCAGGGCAGGATCAGAGGAAAATAGCATGAGACCAGAGGTGCCGCGATCAAGCCTGTGAACAGGGCGCAGCGTACTGGCCGTTACTGGAGGCAGTTGCAGATGTTTGGCCAATTCATCAGGCAGTGTGCCGCGACTGCGATGTAGCGCTTCCTGGGAGTACTGACCGACACGTTTATGCACGAGATAGAGTGGAGGTCGCTGCCAGACCAGCTGCTTCGCGTCGAATGGATTCAGTTTTTCTTTCTCCAGCAATACGATGCGAAGTTTGTCGCCATTACTTAGTTTGCGACCGGCTGTACGACAGCGTTTCTGGTTAATATAGACGCCACCTTCATCAATTGCCCTGCGCAAACGTCTGCGTGAAAGGTCAAACAGTTGGGCAAGCCCCTGATCCAGTCTCTGTCCATGTTGTGCCTGGCCTGCGATGTTACGCAGGTCCTGGAAATCGGATGCCGTACTCATGAAAACTCCTGCAATGCGTTCAGCACATCTTCATGTGTGTTACAGATTTGAATAGATCTGAAAGCAGTGTCAGCAGAGAGTACCAATTGCTCGGAGAGTATTGTAATCACAGGCTCCCACATATCTCCGTAGAGTAGCAAAGGACGCGGCTCCAGTACCTTTATGGCAAGCAGATCCCAGGTCATGGCCAACTCTGCCAGTGTGCCGAGTCCACCGGGCAAGACCAGCCATGCATCTGCCTCCTCAATCAATATGCCCATACGATCAAAGAAACTATGCGCACGCTGCTCTTCATTGAGTGTGTTGCCGGGAGGGGTAGGGAAACGCTCCAGCGTGATGCCACGCATATGACCATTACCGGCATAAATACCTTGAGAAAATGCAGCCATCACACCCTGATGACCACCACTCATACCGTCCCAGCCGGACAGACCTATTTTTTTTGAGAGTTCGAATACATCTTTGTAAACTGCCGCCTCTTCTCCGATACGTGAAGAGCCGAATGCTGTCAGGCGCGGGCGTGGATTGCTCATCATTCAATCACCACAATAGCTTTGTTGTAACCGCTATTTTGCAATGAGATCATGGTTTTTTCGATTTCATGCATGTGACTGAAGGGGCCGATACGTACCCGGTAAAAGGTCTGCGTAGCGATCTGTTTGGCATGCAGGGCAGTATTCGGATATTGCTGTAGCATCTGATCGCGCAGCTGATTTGCATTCTCCTGCGAGCTGAATGCACCCAGCTGCACAAAGATATTACCTGCTGCAGTTTGTTGCTTAAGCGGTGTTATGTGTACCGGCACAGCGTTAGCAGCTTGAGTTGCCGGTGAAGCAGCAGCCTGCAACAGAGGTTTCTGATCCAGAGTCTGTACCCGTACCCGGGCTGTACCCTGATTGAGATAACCGAGCTCTTTAGCAGCAGCCTGTGAGAGATCAATCAGACGATCTTTCACAAAAGGCCCACGGTCATTCACACGTACGATGACCGTACGATCATTTTCAAGATTGGTCACGCGTACCAGTGTCGGCATAGGCAAGGTTTTATGAGCTGCGGAGAGTGTATGCATATCATAACTCTCGCCATTGGCAGTGTTTTTGCCATGGAAGTCAGCCCCGTACCATGAAGCGACTCCGCTCTCATCATAAGAAGAAACACTCTGCATGGGCGTGTATTTACGACCGGCCACCTGATAGGGGTTTCCTGTTTTATAATAACCACCGGCACCGTCAGGCAGTTTAGGACCATCGGATGAACCTGTCGCCGGAGTTACCGGATGAGGGGTGGTTATTTTGGTGCTACAGGCCGTGAACAGGGTGGCTGACAGCAGTATTGTCAGCGTGGCTTTAATTAATCGACAGCGAATTTTTCATTCTCCCACATGGCAGCGATTTCAGTAACAGCCATGGCGTAATTAAAGGATGGATTGTAGCGCATGATGACTTTGAAGTTGTAATGCACCAGTGCCAGTTGTTTTCCTTTTTTTGTTTTCATTTCAATAATGCTTACCTTGTCATTGTTCAGCCACGGCAGAGGAATATTATTGAAGGTTTTTGGCATCTCCTTGCGCAGTTCAGCCAGTGTGGACCACTCTTTTAATTTGCCGGAGGAGACATGTTTTTTCCATTTTGTAGTTAATGTCGTGCCAACAGGCAGCCAGTGTGCAGAAGGTCTGCCATGCTGCCAGCCATGTTTCTGGAAGTAGTTGGCAACACTGCCGATAATATCCTGTTTGGAGTTGAATACGTCACGCACACCGTCTCCATCTTCATCAACGGCGTAATCACGGAATGAGGTAGGAATAAACTGGATGGAACCGAAGGCTCCGGCATAAGAGCCTTTAAGTTCACTAAGTACCAGCTTGTCCTGACGACTGATTTGGATGATTGCGCCTAGCTGCTGGCGGAAAAACTTGGCCCTGCGGGGAAATCCGGTTGAGAGGGTGTAGAGGGAGTCAAGGATAGGCCTTTTACCATGTGCTTCACCAAAACGTGTCTCGATACCGAGGATTGCAGATATGATGGCAGTATCCACCTGATACTTCTGCTCAGCAGCATGAAAGATCGCCTGATAATCAGCGCGGAACTTCTCGCCCTTGTCATGCATGCTCTGTTTAATGAACAGAGGCCTGTATTTCACATATGGCTGAGATTCCCATTGTGTAGTCATACGTTTGATAATCTTTGGCTCGAACCGGGCTTGCTTCATAATGGTGGTGAGTTCACTGGCAGGAAGGCCAGTTTCTTTCACCAGCAGTGTTACAAGCTCTGCACGGCTGACGTACTGTGTTCCGTCAGGTTTCTGTTTTGTTGCCTGCGCTGGAGTGGCCAGAATAAGCAGGCACAAGAAGCTGAAGAATATGCGGGCGGGAATATTTGAATGCATCATGCACGCATGGTAGCGCAGTGAAAGAGAGACAGATAGTGTGGAAAACAGAAGCTACGCTGCATTTCAGGTGGGATAGCTTGTAATCAAAAGGACTTTTGATTCCCTGTTAGCAGTTTGCTCCAGCTAACAACCAAAACCGGAGTGAACGGAAGGGCTGTGGCATATCCAAGAGTTACATTTACTTGCCGGATCGCTTGTTACAACTTCTCCCAAAAGAAAGCGGACCAAAGACAATCCTATCGCGCAACGGGAGAGCTGCTGACCTGCAATCCTCTAGCGCGAAGCGGGAGCACCATTGCCATACAATCCTCTATCGTGCAGCGGGAGTGCCGCTGCTTGCTTCCCGTTAGCAGTCTGCCGAGACAAATGAATAAATACGGAGAGAACGGCAGGGCCGTGCCCGGATTTATTCATGCAGGATTGGGTACCCGTAGGGCAGGGCTGGTTTGGGGTGCCCTTCTTGCGTTCTTTCTTGGGCACGCAAGAAAGGACAAAAAAACATCATATTTGAAGGTATCTTTGATAAAACCATCAGCCTTTTCGCGACGAAATCCGTTATTGTATCAATTACTCTAACGCATCCTCATCGGCTGCATAACCGAAGAAATAGGCATCATCAGCCAGTGATTCAGCCAGTTTGGAGCGACGCTCTCGATCAGCTGCGAGCACACCTGCAATATCGCTGCTCGGCATAAAAGGAAACCAGCGGGACAGTCTGTTATGAACCGGTTTTGCACTGGCCCTGATATGCAGCCAGGCGGCTTGTGATTCAAAGGGTAAATAACTGTTTGATTCGGTAATGTGGAAGTAACTAAGCCCTGATTCGAGGTTCAGTCTGTCAATGAAATGATCTGCATCGATACGGGAATATGCCGGCAGCTCAAAGGCCTCCATGCGCCAGTAGCGGCTGCTATTGTCAGGCAGTTCCTCTTTGTTATAGCGAATGACTTTGCCCGTTTGGCCTGGTCTGGAGGTGAAGCCAAGAGGGGTGAAATATAACAGGCCCTGAAGCAGGGGCTGATCTTTGCTCTCAGTTGCTTGTTGGGCGACAGGTTCATCCGAGCATGCTGACAGCCAGAACAGACTACAGAGCAGAGTAAGTAGTAGAGGCCTGTTCACCGAAGATGGGTTTGTTGTTGCTTTGAATAGGGTCTAAAAGACAAATTCGCGTTTTTCAGCAATGCCTTCCATATCCTGTAGCAGGGTTTCAAACAGGCTGGTTTCCATCCAGGTCTGGCCAACTTTTTGCAGGTGCAACATGGAAACGACCGGGTTGGAGCCGATGAAAGCGATGATCTGACCACCGTCGTTCAGTCGTCCCTTGATATGTGACGGAATCTCTTTGGTGGCAGCAGAGAGTATGATGACATCAAATGGTTTTTGTAATTCAGCGATCTGAGAGAGGGCATTGTCATCCATAGCATTGACCTGGACTACGCTGGCATTGGTGACACCGTGGTTGCCAATGTTGTCACGGGCGTTGTCCGCCAGTTCCGCGTGAATTTCACAACTGACAACGTCGGCAGCTTGCATTGCAATCATGGTGGTTAAGAAACCCGTGCCGGTTCCGATCTCCAGTACACGTTCAGTGCCATCGAGCATCAGTGCCTGCAGGATCAGGGCTTCCTGTAGAGGACTTAACATCTCCTGATTGCAAGGCAGCGGTACATGGCCTTCCATATAAGCCAGGCTTTTTACATGCTCAGGTACGAAGTTTTCTCTGGGCATGGATTCGATGAGATCAAGCACAATGGGATCCAGAACTTTGCAGCAACGAATCTGATACTCGACCATATTACGGCGTGCAAATTGAAAATCAGTGGCTGTCATAGAAAAGCTCCCCTTAAAACCCTATTCTGAAGGCCCAGCAATATGCAGTAGATACAAAAAAATGGCAAGTGGTGCCAGTACCGGGTTATGTTGATTAGCAGGCTCTGATCCTATCAGAGTATTCCTACTGTTTAATTTTGAAATGGTAATCGCGCAGAACTTTTTTACCACCGCCCAGTGATCCTGTATCTGCTACGGTTTTACCGTCCACCTTCACACGTAATGACGGTGCATTGCCACAGTTAATCCATAGTGAATCAACCGATTTCCTGATACTTGAATACTGACCCTGTTGCAGCAGTACTTCCTTTAATAAAGAGCCTCTGCCTGTGCCTGATTCATTGGGTGCAAAGACCTGAATCCATACCGCACCTGTGACAGCTTCAAATTTATAGACGTGCCTGATGGCAACCTTTTTGGCATTTGCTGCTGGCTCACTTGTGGCCGTGTTTGCTGCTTCAAGGTCCACGATAGGTTTGTGCGTTACAGAGGCAGGAGTGACTTCTGGCTCTGTTTCGACTTGTGGTGTTTCCATTCCGGTTTCATCCGGGTTAAGGCTGGCGAGATTCAGCTCTTCTTCACTGTTCAGGGTATCTACAGGGTTCTGTTGATGGTCATCCTGATTATTTATGACATTGAATAGCATAAGGAGAATGATAAACATGCCGCCGGCAAGCCATGCCCATTTTTTTGAGGGGGCCACAGGCGGGTCGGGGAAGGTGAGCGGTTTACCCAGTGTGTACTGCTCGTTTTTTAGCTGTTTTATATCATCGCTTAAATCCAGCTGCAGGTACTGGCAATACTGGCGTAAAAATCCCAGCGCATAAATTTCATCTGGTAGCAGATCCCAGTTACCTTGTTCCAGTGCCTCCAGATGACTTTTACTCAGTTTTAGTTTCTGTACAGCCTGATCGATTTTTTCACCGCGCGCTTCTCTGGCTGCGATCAATTTGGCGGCGATGCTGTTGAGTTGTTCCTGGCGTGGGATGACTTCGCCATGTTGATGGGAGGCCAGTTCCTGCATGTCCTCTCTTGTATGACCCTCGGCGGTGCTGTGCTGTTTCTGATCAGATTTTTGCATAATTATTCCAACTGTCCGATTTTATCCATGGCCCAGGCTTTATCCATGCTGGAGTTACTGCGATCACTGAATTGACGTAGATGCTGACGGGCTTCGGATGATTTGTTTTGTTTGATGAGCACATCGACCAATGCACTTACTGTGGCACGGTTACCCGGCTGTTTACGCAGCAGTATCTTGTAGAGCGTTGCTGCCTCATGTAGTCTGTTTTGTACAAAGTATGCGTTGGCAAGTTTACTCTCGGGCAACGTGCTGTTCGGGTTGAACAGCTGCGCCTGATGATAGGCCTGAATAGCCTGATTGTATTTTTCCTGGCCAAGCAGGGCATCACCCAGATTGATAAATGCCAGGTCCTGATTCGGATAGCGCGGGTCATCCAGTGATTTTTTTGCCATAGTTTCGGCTTCATCAAAACGCTGCATTTTATTCAACAGATTGGCATAGTTATTCTGTGTGGCTGCACGACCACCATGTTTCAGCGCCTGTTGATAAAACGTTTCTGATTTTTTCATGTCACCGCGCAGCAGCCATGCATAAGCCAGAGCATCGAGAACCAGTGGCTGGTTTGGCATGATCTCATTGGACCTGATCAGTTCATCGAAGGCCTTGGGTAACATGCCTTCCTTACCCAGTGCGTCAATGCCCAGCTGGTAATGAATGTGGGCCAGTTTTTCCTGTTTGTCCTCTTCATGCTGCGTATTCGATACGCAGCCTGAAAATAGCAGCATCGCAGTCAGGGAAAAACTCAAATATCTGGAGACGGTGATCTTCACAGGAAGCGTTCCACCAGTGCATGGATAGGGCGAATCGCTGCATCATCCTGTGCTTTAAGATCGGCAAAAATGCCGTGTTTGAGGGCATCATTGCAGTTGCAGACACAGGGCAGATGATCAGCGTGACCGGTGAAGAATGTCTGTAGCATTTTATGCGATTTGGCGACGTTGGCATGCATGACAGCAATAATGAAATCGACGGAGACATCCTCTTCATCCTCATGCCAACAATCGTAATCGGTACACATGGCGACCGTGGAGTAACAGATCTCAGCTTCACGGGCGAGCTTGGCTTCAGGCATATTGGTCATGCCGATCACGTCCATGCCCCAACTGCGATAGAGCTCGGATTCAGCGCGCGAGGAGAATTGCGGCCCCTGCATGACGATATAGTTGCCGCCGTCGTGGGTATCAATGCCTGCATCACGGCAGGCAGCGAGTAGTGAGCCACGCAGGCAAGGGCAGACAGGATCGGCGACCGATACATGCGCGACAACAGGCCCGTCAAAGAAGGTACTTTCACGTCCCTTGGTGTGATCGACAAACTGATCGACCAGCACAAAATCGCCGGGGCGAATATCCTTGCGCAGGGAGCCCACGGCTGAAACAGAAATGATGCGATTGACTCCGGCCAGTTTCATCGCATAGATGTTGGCGCGGTAATTAATGTTATGCGGAGGGATAGCGTGTGCGCTGCCGTGACGTGGCAAAAATACCACTTCATGGTCGCCGATACGAGTCAGTACCAGTTCATCGGACGGTTTACCCCATGGGGTGTCGATGTCCAGTTTTTCGATGACTTCAATACCGGGGATTTCATACAGGCCACTGCCGCCGATAATTCCTGTCCGTCCCTGCATTGTTAACCCCTATAGGTTGGTGTCGGCCTTGAGTTGCCCGCAAGCCGCCATGATATCATCTCCACGAGAGCGCCTTACCGTGGCACGAATACCTTTAGAAATCAAGTGTTGCGCGAATTTTCTCATGTTATCCTTTGATGTCCCCTGATAGGGGCTGCCCGGATATGGGTTGAACTGAATCAGGTTGACCCGCTCACGTTCAGGATTCGTAAATCGGATCAGTGCTTCAAGATCTTCAGCTCTGTCATTCACACCGGCAAGCAGTACATATTCCAGCGTGATATGGCGCTGTTTGCTCAGCGCGTAGTGATTAAGGCATGCACGTAATTCTTTCAAAGGGTATTTACGATTGATCGGTACCAGCACATCGCGCAACTCATCAATAGCTGAATGCAGGGAGATGGCGAGATTCACCGGCTGCTCTTCACCGAGGCGTTTAATCTGCGGCACAAGACCAGAGGTGGAGACGGTGATGCGGCGGCGCGAGATGTTCAGCCCGTCCTCATGCATGAACAGGGCTATGCTCTGATGCACAGTCTCTTCGTTGGCCATGGGCTCACCCATGCCCATGTACACAATATGTGTGACATCGGAATGCAGTTCTTCAGCCAGTGGTTCGTTGCGGAGGTCAGCCTTGATAGCCAGTACCTGTGCGAGAATCTCGCCTGCACTGAGATTGGCCTCAAACTTCTGTGTGCCTGTATGGCAGAACGGGCAATCCAGTACACAACCCACCTGGGATGAGACACAGACCGTGCCGCGCTTCTCTTCGGGGATAAATACAGACTCAACCATCTTGCCTGCGAAACGTCCGCGTTTTAGCCCAAATACATATTTGCGGGTGCCATCAGTTGAACATTCGCGACGGATCAGGGTCAACGGTTCACACAATACCAGCTCTTTAAGATTTTGGCGCAGATAATCTGAGATGTTTTTCATCTCGTCAGGGTTTAACACACCCTTGTTGCACCAGTCGAAAATCTGCTTGGCACGAAACTTCGGCTGCTTCCACTCAGCCATCAATGCCTGCAGATCGAGCAGTGTCATCTCCGGCAGTTGCGGCTTGTCCTGTTCGGTCATGGGTGAGGGTGTTGTAGCTGAAGTTTCTGACATGCGCGCATTGTGACAGAGCAGGGGAAGCAGTGATAGTGAGCGCTTCGCTCTCTGCAATTCCTCCTTCGGGCGGTCACATTCGCAACCGTGCAAAGCCGAGTTTATATGAAAATGAACCTATCGCGCGGCGGGGCAGCACCGCTTGCTTGTCCCCCATTTGGGGGACAGCAGAGTTTATATTTCCTGCTATGATTGGTAGTCGGTGTGGGGATGAACATTTGAGGAACCATTTAGGCACTTTAAAGTCATTAGAGCCGTTGAAAGTATCCATCCTCACTAAAGAAAAGTACCCCATTGGTTTTGTGCATACCGATAAGATGGAGAAGAAAGATTAATGGCAGCAGGGATGAAAAAAAATGCGCGAATCACAACCTGACTCTAAAAGCCTGACAAGAGTTGTCTCCAGAACGGTTTTATTTCAGATCACACTCCTGATGTCTGTTGTACTATCAGGCTGTGTTACAGGATTGATAAGTGACAAATTAAGGAAGCAGGCCGCAATGAAGGTCGAACTTCCAATTCATGGTGTGTTCCTATGGCTCGATAGTCGATTGAACATTCATGACATGAAAAGCGGTGAAACTGTCAGTAAAAATTTAACGAAGGGGATTAACTCCCTGACTAAGATTGATGACACGCATTTGGTTTATTCTTTGGGGGTCGATGATTCACCCGGAGCGATGTTTGAGCTGGATCTCACTACGATGCAAAGCCGATTCATTCGGTTTGGAAGTTTCCCGCTGTTTTTGCCAGAGAAACGCAAATTACTATTTTATGACAAGGGTGATGATGGAAAGAAAAGGCTTTCAATCATCGATTATAATCACCCTGAAGGCAAAGCAAGGGCGATATGGGAAGGGAGACCATATTTATGCAGGAACTCTTTTTGTTTTTTAAGGCCGCCGATTCAAGTGGGTGTGAATAAAGTACTTGTGACCAGTGATAAAACAGATTACCAGGGAAATAATTTTGGCTTGTATCTTCTTGATGTCGATGACGGCAGTGCTGAACCTGTTGATGCGCTGTGGGATTGTGAGATGCAGCTGTGGATGAAGGACAGGCAGCAGCTTATTTGCGGAACACGCAGGTCGGGTAGTGCTTATGCAGTTATTGCCAGTAGCCAGTACTGGTACTATTTGAGTGCGCTGGATGGGACGGCGAAAGAGAAATGGTCCGATGTATTTGGTAATATGGAGGCAACGATTAACTTTTCCGATATGCCTGTTCAATATATAGCGGAATTGAATGTGCTCGTGATCGCCAGGGATGAAGGTATGGTTGATAAAGGGTTATATGCATTCGATTTGAATAGCCGCAAAGAGAGACGACTGGGTGGTGGTTCATCTGCCGGTTACGGCGCATTATGGTTTGATATACCTGCCGATAAAGTTGGAGATATCAATCAATTCAGTGGGGTCAGGAACGATTGATTGATTTGATTCACGATGAAAATGGCGTAAGCGGAGAGTTTGTATGATACGAACAGTAAGAATATTGAGTGTTGCCCTTATATTTGTACTGTCGGGCTGTGGCAGCACGGCTCGGGTTGAGATACCGGTGGAAAGCGCTGCTCAAAAGAAAATTTACGGTATGAAACTGGAAGTTCAGTTAGTCACTGCCAAACAAGGCGTGCAAATTCCAGATCACGTACTTAATGTGGTGAAAGGGCATTTGCAGGCTGAGTTGAATAAGAGGGGCATGCTTGAGCAGGATGGCCGGCATGCGAATCATCTGGATGTTCAAATATATTACTATCGTTTGCGCTCGGATTCATCCCGTTTTTTGTTGGGAGCATTTGCGGGTAAGGATGGGATAAACGGGACGGTGGTTGTGTCCGAGGCAGGAAGCCATCTTGAATTAATGACGCTTGAGGCGACCAGTTATAACGTAACGGTACTTGGAGATGAGAACATGATTGCCCGATTATTTGCGGAAGAAGTAGCTAGGCAACTGGAAATGCGATTCAGGGGTAATCAGTCATAGTAAGTAATGTGTGAAAACCGATTCAAGACAACATTGTTAGCGACGCGATCCGAGATAAATAAATGCGCGATGCAAGACATTGTATCTGCCCCCGAACTCCATCACCGGATTGAGGAGTCATCAGCAGATGGACATGGTTGCTCATCAACACATAGGCATGAAGATCACAGCCAAAGCGTTTACAGGCTAACTCAAGCTTTTCCAGATAAAAGAGATAATCATCTTCCGATGCAAAGATCATTTCGCGATTATTACCGCGCTGAATCACATGATGAGGCTGACCGAGCAATACAATTCGAGGCTGACGACTCATGCGATGACCTCCACATTCATCAAAGTATGACTGCTATAACATCGAATCACCTCAAATCAATCGACTCTGCCCCCTTTTCCCTCTTGGACCGACCCGGTATTACACTTTTTTGAACAAGTATATATTTGTTATGCAGAACATAATCGCAATTAACATTGAAACATAAAATCCTTCAGGCACCCATAAAATCGAACCCACATACAACACTCCTATAGGGGTGAATGGAGCAAAAAACATTCCACCCCATGGTATACAAAGAGCTAAGCCTAACAGTGTAAATAATAAACAATATAACTTGAGTAGTATATTTGGAATACTGTTACCTTTTTGAAGCCTAAAGAGCACGACTGTATAAAAAGAAAATAGAATGAAGTCAGGTAACAATCTTACAATATATTCTTGACTGCTTTTTACATCAAAAACACCAAATGCATTACGAAAATCTTCAGATGCAACAAAGCAGGCAACATCTGCTATTACCAAATAAATAAAAATTATAAATGTATTCTTAAATATATTTGAATTCATAATATTTCAACCATCAATAGAGACTTGGGTCTGCATCTGGAAGGTCAGGCCCAGATGGGACAAATGGATTCTCTGGATTAGCCTTGCACCCTTCCCAACATGAAAGGTGGTCATCTATATTATCAGATCGGATAATCTGGTTATTTTCACTACGTGTTTGAGGATTGTCCATTCTATCCTTGTGTTTCTCTTGGAGACATTGGCGCGCACATTCAGACCAGTTTCCTGCCGTTTCATCGTCACCCTACCAAGCATCATCTTTGTTATTGTCAGGAAAACGAGGGCATGTATCAATGATCGTCACGTTCTGAGTCGCCGTTGCACTGTTTCCAGCATCATCGGAAGCACTGTAGGTCACAACGGTTGTACCTATCGGATAGGAGGCTGGAGCATCATTGCTCTGCGTTACGGTTGCATTATTGATAACATTATCAACGGCTGTAGCGACACCAATATCCACTACGGTGTTAGCCCCCGTTGCTTCAACAGTCACATCAACAGGAATAGTAATCACAGGCGCAACCGTATCCACAACGAATGTGACCGTCACGAATAAAAGGGGGCAGAGCCCTTTTGAGATGCAAGGGCCGTGAATCCAAGCAAAAGTGAAATAGCCTGCTATTATGTATACCCAGGGCCGGGGAAATGCTTCAATGCATCAATACCCGAGTAAAACGGTGAGTCGTTAGATTCAACCGGGAGGATAGTTATGGGTGAAAAAAAGAAGAAGCCGAAGTATCAGAAAGGGCTGTTGGAAAAGACCATTGTAGCGAGTGTGGAACTCACCCGATACGCGGTGAAAGGGAAGCATGAGAATAAACACAAGATTGTTATGAGCACAGAAGGTGAGGTCGCTTTTGTCGAGAAAGGAGTGACGAACTGGAAGCTTGATGTGACGGCGAAAAAGGCCATTGCGCTAAAGGAAACCGATACCCCGCATGTGAAAGTGAAAGCCCGCTGGTACACAACACAGGAAGCGCTGGAGAAGGGGATCGAAGTGGTCTCTGGCAGCAGTGCCAACTCCTTTGGTTCTCTGGGCGCACTATTGGTGCCCGACGGGTTCAAGATTCCAACGGTGATGGCAACGGCTGAAAATGTTAAACACTACGACCTGCAGCTGATCGCCAATGGCGATGATTTCGCTATCTCATCGGATCAGTTTCAGATTGCCATGATGAAGTACGACTACACCAAGGATTACAAAAAAGATTTTCTGATGCAGAAGTATGGCGGCGGGGGCGTATTTGTTGAAACGCACAACTTCCCCCATATTCATATCCCTCTGCATGAAGATTGCGGCGGTTATATTGTTATCGGTAAACAGGTTTCAGCCAATCTGTTTAATTTCACCGCCTTTCAGATTCCCTACGGTTTCGCGCTCTATACTCCCTCATACACCATCCATGGCGATGGTACACTGGTTGGCGAATATGGCCTCACCGTGGCCGACTCGGCTATGGCCAGTGCCGATACCGTATTGATCTACAACAAAGAGCGGCTGGCCATGGCGCATAATGTGGTGCCAAACTGGAAGGGATAACGATGAGAATAAATTAAGGGGGCTAAGCCGTTTTTCGATGCAAGGGCAGGATTCCAGGCAGTAAAGCGGTGTCTGATCTTGTTGCGCTATTTTTACACAACAGCCCAAAAATTTAAGAGGTGGGGGTTTTCTTTGGTATTTATCGAGCAGGCTCATTGAAGCCGATCAGGATTATTAGCCATGCAGCTATCGAACATCCGGGCTATCTCTGTTCCTATCTGGAAGAGAGGGGGATTTGCTATGAGAAAATACATATTGCTCAAGGTGATCCCGTTCCAGAATGCATAGATGATGTATCCGGCCTGGTCTTTTTGGGTTCCCCTCTAAGCGTTAACGATCCTTTGCCGTGGATTGCCGAAGAGCTAGCACTTATCAGGTCCGCCTCTGAAGCAGGGGTACCTGTTTTGGGGATTTGCTTTGGCGGCCAGTTAATTAGTAAAGCGTTTGGTGGAGAGATTAGTACCGTCCCGGCAATGCAAATAGGTTGGCATCCTATAACACTCAGTGAATATGCTAAGGATCAATTCAAAAATAACCGATTGTTGGAAGATTTTTTCGCATTTGAATGGCATGGCGATACATTTTCTCTTCCCGATGGTGCGCTGCCTCTGTTTAACGGCGGTTGCATTAAAAATCAGGGATTTGTTCATAAAAACTGCCTGGCACTGCAATTCCATCTGGAAATTACAAAACCGATGGTGAATAAATGGGTTGAAAAGTATGCACACTGTTTAAAGAAAACAAGCGAATGTACTCAAAGTAAAGAACAGATACTTGAGAATATTGACGAATATTTAACATCTCAGCATGTCGCAGCAAACGTGATTTTTAGTTGGTGGATAGATCGAACTAGAGAATTCCAGAGATCGAAAACGACGGCCTTCCATTGAATAGATAGGCCGTGTTTATGGCGTTACGGGTTGTTCGGCACTCTAAACCTGGATGTTAGGAAGCATCGTGTTGTTCACGCATGTGTTTTCCCAAAAAAATGTTCGTAGAACTTTTCATATGGCGTCATGCCATCGGGCTTCCCGGTAGTATTGCAGAAGTTGATGATCCGCGGCAAGGCTCTCTCCTTGCTGACTTGGAAACATAACTTTAGATTAAATATTCATTTGATGCTTGCAGGCCATAAACAGCCGCTCAGAATAGTTCTGTCGACAGCTATGGGCCGCAGGTACTCAACAGGGTGGAGTTGCTGTGAAATATAAAGACTACTATCAGATTATGGGCCTGAATCGTAATGCATCCCAGGATGAGATTAAACGCGCTCACCGAAAACTGGCGCGAAAGTATCATCCCGATGTCAGTAAAGATGCTGATGGCGAGGCCCGGTTTAAAGAGGTCGGCGAGGCCTACGAAGTACTGAAAGATCCTGAAAAGAGGGCTGCCTATGATCGACTGGATCCTAACATGCAGGCCGATCAGGAGTTCCAACCACCACCGGGCTGGGATAGTGGTTTTGAATTTCGTGGTGGAACTACTGCTGGCGCAGGTGGCTTTAGCAGCTTCTTTGAGCAACTGTTCGGTCATCAACAGGCTGGTGGGACTTATGGAAACCGCAATGCCACAGGGCAGGATCATCATGCCAAGGTTCTGGTGGATCTGGACGATGTATTTCATGGCGCAACACGCAATATCACTCTTCAATCGCCTGAACTGGATGAAAGCGGTCATGTACGTTTAAAGAATCACACGCTAACCATCAAAATCCCCAAGGGTATGAAAGAAGGCCAGCAACTGCGTCTCAAGGGACAGGGAGCAACTGGCATGGGTCAAGGGGCAAAGGGTGACCTGTATCTTGAGATTCATTTTAACCCGCATCCGATTTTCCGGACTGAGGGCCGCGATCTCTATCTCCAGCTGCCTGTGGCTCCCTGGGAAGTGGCGCTGGGCGCAACGGTACAGACGCCGACACTGGCGGGAACGGTTGGTGTTAAAATACCTGCCGGTTCAAACAGTGGCAAAAAACTGCGCTTGAAAGGACGAGGTATTCCCGGCGATCCAGCCGGCGATATCTATGTCACCCTGAATGTCATTGCGCCACCCGCAAATAACGAGCAGGCCAAGGCTCTGTATAAAGAGATGGAAAGCAAACTGGCATTCAATCCGAGAGCCGGGTTGGGGGTGTAGCGATGAGCACGTTAACTGTAATATCTGGTATTATTGTTGAAGAAAATGCCGTCTTTACCCTGAACGAACTTAGTAGCGCATGTGGCAAGCCTGCTGAATGGATACTGGCCCTGGTAGATGAGGGAATTATTGAACCTGTGAGCAGCGACCTAGAAGAGTGGCAGTTTAGCGGACACTGTCTGCGCCGGGCACGTATTGTTCAACATCTGGAAGCTGATCTTCGGGTGAATCTGGCCGGCGCAGCTCTGGCTCTTGATCTATTGGATGAGTTAGAAGCCTTGCGCAATCACATCGCAGCATTGGAACGATAAACTAAGAATGGACGGGGTCAGAGCCCTTTTACGATTTGCCGGGGTCAGGCATGAGTTATTACCGATAGTCGGTGACAGGTGTTTGAAGTCTATACATTAGCGATTAAATAGAAGGCGTAGCTGACAGGCCAGTTTTGGCCATCAATGGCGGGTTTGATATATCCGTACTTCTCTGGATATTGTTGTTGTTTTTTTCTATTAATATTACCCCAGAACTGTTTGGAATGATTCGAAAGGGAGTTTATATGCCACTTCAACTTGTAATTCCTACGACTATATCTTCAGCGGAGTGTTGCACTGAGTTAAGCAGGATTCAGCGCAAGGTACATGAGCTGGAGCTGTTGCTAAGACAAACCGGCAGTGAACAAAAAGTACTATCATTGGCGGAGTGGAAATCTTCTATCGATAAGCTTCGCACCCTCAGAGCAATCGAGGCGGCATTGATCGATTTGCAAACCAACAGGGTTGCATGTTTTTGAAAAGTACCGATTTCGCAAGTTCTCTGGACAGATGAGGCAGGCGCACAGTTCGATTCGAGTTACTGGTAGTCCGGTTTCATATTCCAGTATCTAACGAAAAAATCTCTGATCCATTTTCCACTATGTGAAAGTAGGGAGATTTTTTTGCAGTTGTAGAATTTCTTTTTGCCGATTACCTTCGCTTCGAGACAGGGGCGAGGGTTTATATCATTCGTTGTTTTATTTCAAACAAACAGAGTTCCCTGAGGCGGTCTTCGTATAGGCATGCAAGTATCTGGAAACTGTATTGTAAGAGCTATCAGGGGATGAAGGTGCGCGCCTCCCAAATCACTAGCCATGCTCATTTGGGGCGTATGCTCCTGCTGCTCGTTGCACTGTTTGTCAGCGGCCTTTCTCAGGCGGAACCGCTGATCAGACTCAAGCCCGTAATGCAGGGGGAAGGCACTGAGTTAATGGTGCGCTATCTGGAAGCTCCCGCGCATGTTTACACATTCGAGCAAGTGCGCAGCGAACCGTTGGCATCGACATTTATGCCGTTGCCGGATGGTAATAGTAATTTCGGTATAAACTCCTCGGATTATTGGCTGAGGATTGATGTGCAGAATAGTGGCAGCGAGCAGCTTGACTGGTATCTGGAAGCATCCCATCCGCAGTGGGATCATGTTCGTTTTTACATGGCCGGGGAACACGTGCATGAAGGCGGAGATCATCACCCTTTTGCAGGGCGTTCCATTGCTTCGGAAAGCAATATCTATGCAGTGACCACGCCTGCCGGTAGCCGGCAGAAGATTTGGGTCCACTTTTCCTATGAACTGCCCGGTCTTGCCGAGACACAGCTGCGCTTGTGGACGCCGGATGCCTTTGATCAACACTACGCCAACAGGTATTTTGTTATTGGAGCCTTTGTCGGGGTCGGCCTTCTGCTGTTTTTTTATAACCTGCTGATCGGTTACTCCACCCGCATGTTGGAATACATTTGGTATACTTCCTATATGCTGGCTGCGGTGCTCAGCCTGCTTTCTGTGACTGGATTCGGATATCGCTATCTGTGGTCGGGTTCTATCTGGCTTACGGATTTTTCCCCCATTCTGTTTCCTGTGCTGACGCTGGTTCTGGCTACCCAGTTCACCCGTATGTTTTTATGCACAGCGCAACAATCCACCGCCATTGACCGGCTGTTGCAGGGAGTATTTGTGGTAGCTGGACTCTCGCTGTTCAGTTATGTAATGGGTTGGCGAGACTATGCGGTACTGTTTGTCTTCCTGTGTGCATTTGTATCTATTTTTTATCCATTGATCGGGTTATGGCAATATCTAAAAGGCAGGCTTGATGCACGATTTTATGTGTTAGGCTGGAGTATGTGGAGCCTCGGCATAAGCATTGCCATGCTGCGTAATACGGGGGTAGTTCCATCTAATTTTGTCACCGGATTTGCTCCGGCATTGGGTTTCTTTATTGAGGGGGTGCTGCTCTCTTTTGCTCTGGCTGATCGCATTAACCTGCTCAGACGTGAGAAAGAGGTGATGAAAATTACACATATTGAATATGTGGAAAAAGAGCGCGACTCTCTTGAACGGTTGGTGCAAGAGCGTACGTCAGCACTGGAGCAGGCCATGCAGCAGGCAGAGTCGCTGGCGCGAACGGATGAGCTTACCGGTGCGTTAAATCGTCGTGCGTTCTTTGAATGTGGCGAAAAAGAGTTTGCACGTGCCAAGCGTTACAAGACGTCGATAGCTGTCATCATGATTGATCTTGATCATTTCAAATTGATCAACGACAACTTCGGTCATGCTGCAGGCGATGCTACGCTCATTGCGGTTATCAATAGCTTGGGTGGACTGATTCGCAATGTGGATATGATCGGTCGTATTGGAGGCGAGGAGTTTGCTGCTCTGCTGCCACAGACCGATCTGCAAACAGCAACGGAGCTTGCGCAACGTCTCAGGAGTGCAGTGGAGGGGTTGAAGATAACTGCCGATGATTTGAATCTCAGCATCACGGCAAGCTTCGGTGTTGCCGTCATTGACGTCGCTAATGAGACGCTGAGCGAATCATTAAAGCGTGCGGATGCAGCACTGTACCGTGCCAAGGAAAACGGACGGAATCGCATTGAGCAAGCCCTCTAACGAATTCCGGGGAAATGATACTTCATTAGACGAAGAGTCAGAGCAAAGCGGAATTCCTGTGTTTCCAGCCAGCTGATACTAGTCAAACTCTCTGTTGAAGAAGGGCCTGTAGGACGGTTTGTTGTGGTTTTGATCTTTCATGGGGGGCCACTCGTGAACCACAATCAGGCGATGAGTTTTGCTTACGCATCTTTGATCAGCTCCTGTTGTTCGGTGTGCTCGCCCAGGTGTTAAGGAATTCCCATAATTCTGTTCATCATTCAAAATGAACCTGAATATTCTGATAACGAATGGTCACAGCGTAGAGCCTGTTTTCCACATGGAAGGCAGGTGATCCTGAAAAACGCTGGCGATTCTCTTTGCCCGGAATGGATTCATGGTCTCTGTACCAGCACTTGGCTTTGATAAGATTGCCACCGCTCCATTCAGGGGAGGGTGGGGAAGGAGCCGGTGGCAGATGTGATGCTACAGCTGTTTAACCGGCAGGGTATCCGGAGTAATACGGAGCATTACGTTGTGGCCTTCCAAAGCGGTTTATCTGTTGCTTCCAGATAAGTGAGGTAAGCGCGTAGATCAAACTCCAGCTGGTGATAGTTCGGTTCCATCTTGCAGCAGAGGTTATAAAAGGCCTTGTTGTGGTCAGACTCTTTCATGTGAGCAAGTTCGTGAACCACTATCATGCGCAAAAATGCGGGGGGCATATCTTTGAACATGGTTGCTACATGAATCTCGCGTTTGGCTTTGAGTTTGGCACCGTGCACCTGTGATTTGCTAGTGTGCATGTCCAGCGCATTGCGGGTGAGATGCAGGGTATTATCAAATGCCACTCTGTTCAGCGGGGCTGATTTGCGCAGGTAGTGCTCTTTAAGTTCCATCACATAAGCGTAAAGTGCCTTGTCACTGCGTACGGCATGCTTTTGCGGATACTTTTTCAGTAACCAGCCTGAAAGCTTCTCCTCTTTGATCATCTGATTGATCTGCTCTGCCAGTTCAGGCGCATATCCTGCAAGGTAGTTCGGTGACGGTTTCGGACGCATCGGGAGAGCTTAATGCTTTATCATCTGCGCAGCTACGTGCTGCGACTGCGATCATTGGTTATGCTTGGCCCATGACAACCTCACTTGCCAGTGAAACACCTGTTTCCATTTCTAAAAAAGAGTTCGACACCATGCTCTCGTTTGCGCGCACGGTCTTTCAGCTAAAAGACAATCCTGCCTATCTGCAGTCACTTGCTGCTGAATTGCCCCAAACCGCGCAGATCAAAACAGCATGGCCGAGTGTGCTCATGGGTTACGATTTCCATCTGACTGCCGATGGCCCGAAACTGATAGAGATCAATAACAATGCCGGTGGGCTCTATATCGGTGACAGCCGTTGGATGCCTCAGCCTGCTATTTCAGAGTTGAGCGGTAGCATGGAACAGCGTCTGACAGAGATGTTCCACACCGACTGGGCGACGATTGCGATTATGGATGAAGATGTGACCGGCCAGTTCATGTATCCGGAGATGAAGGCTTATGCCGAGCTGTTCGAAAAGGACGGGCGCAAGGTGGTTGTGGTCAGCCCTGAAGATCTGGATTTGACGGATGAAGGGCTGTTTTTTAAGGATTGCAAAATCGATCTGATTTATAACCGGCACACAGACTTTTATCTCGATGACGAAGTCATTGCACATATCCGCACCGCTTATGAGAGAGGGCAGGTGGCAATCAATCCGCACCCGCGCTCCTACGCGCTGATTGGCGATAAAACCCGCATGGTGGACTGGTGGCGCGACGGACTGCTGGAGTCATGTGTGGATCAGAATGCTGTTGAGACCATTCGTGCTGTGACACCGCAAACCCGTCAATACTCTGCAATGGACAGGGATCAAGCCTGGGCAGAGCGGAAGCAGTGGGTATTTAAACCCGCTGCACGCCATGGTGGTAAGGGCGTTGTGCTTGGTAAAGGGATGAGCCGAAAACGTTTTGAAACGTTGGATGTCGAAGAGACAATCGTGCAGCAGTTGGTGCCTGCCTCAACGGTGGAAGTAGAGGGGCAGGATATGAAGTTTGATGTTCGCCTATACATGCATGGCGAAAAACTGATTGCACTGGCAGGACGTGCCTGGCGAGGACAGCTGACCAATTTCCGGGAGCCGGGTAGCGGCTGGGTAGTCATAGCCATTGAGGGATAAGCCGACCATTGCCGTCGTTATTCCTGTATTCAACGAGCAGCAGGTATTACCTGCAATGATCTCCCGTCTCTCAGCCATGGGGGCCGATGAAGTGGTCATTGTTGATGGTGGTTCAAATGACGCCACCCGATCGATTTTGAAATCGTCGGGTCTTGCGTGGACAGGTGCTGAATCCGGACGAGCCAGACAGATGAATGCCGGTGCAGCCCTGTCTGAAAGTGAGATTCTCCTGTTTCTCCATGCCGATACCGTGATTGAAGCCTCGCACCTGCTGGCAGTTCGCGAGGCCATGCAGGATGAACGATGTGTTGGTGGCCGCTTTGATGTCGTACTCTCAGGCGAGCATCCGGCCTTTCGCATGATCGCGTGGTTTATGAATATACGCTCCCGTTTGAGCCGGATCAGTACAGGCGATCAGAGTCAGTTTGTTCGGCGATCTGTTTTTGAGAAGATAGGCGGTTTTCCTGAGCTACCGTTGATGGAAGATGTCACATTCTCAAAGCTTCTTAAAAGAGAGGGCAGCATTGCCTGTTTGAGAAAAAAGGTGATCACCAGTTCCCGTCGCTGGGAGCATAACGGCATCTTTAGAACGGCACTACTGATGTGGAAGCTGCGCCTGCTCTACTGGCTGGGAAGACCTGCTGATGAGCTTGCCGCCATGTACAGGAAATCAGGGGCATGAAAGTAGCCAATATTCGGGTTGTGATTATGTGCAAAGCACCTGTGGCGGGCAGGGTGAAAACCCGTTTAACCACCGTCTATTCGAAAGCTGAGGCAGCAGAGCTGCATGCAGCCATGGCCACGACAGTTATAGAGCGGGCGAAGCGTCTGTTTGACGATGTGGTGATTGCAGCTGATGACCCCGATCATCTATTTTTTGCTGCATTCGGATTGCCTGTCACAGATCAGGGGCAGGGTTCATTGGGGGAACGTATGCAGGCACAGGTTCTGCATGCATTTTCCGATGGTGGGGAAGCTGTTTTGTTGCTGGGGACTGATTCACCGCACATGTCCGATGACAGATTGATGCAGGCTGCTGAAGCAGTGAAACAGTTCGATCTAGTGATAGGCCCGGTTGAAGACGGTGGTTATGATCTGATTACCATGAAAAAGGCTCATGCATTGTTTGACGGAATCGACTGGTCCACTGCCCGGGTGCTGGAACAGACTATGACTCAGATCAGGCAGTTAGGACTATCCTGCAAACAGCTGGAAACAGGGTTTGATGTTGATGAACCCGAAGATGTGACAAGGGCACAAAAGGCTGGCTGGCAGCTGTAACGGTTATGCAATGCATCTCTTAGGAAGTGGGTGATGCCTGATTACCGGACTCTGTCTGCTGTTTTATTGCCCGGTTAAATCGTTCGTAGTTGCCGCGTGTCACGGTATCCAGGGTTCTTCCCAGCAGGCGGGGAATCAGACCGTGAAACTCTTCCCGGTGAATAAAACGTGTTGAAGCGTCATCGTTTATCACCAGCTCGAAGATATGCTCACCGCTGAACAGGGCGGGGATGATAAACTGGCCGAGAAAACGGAACGTATTATGCTCTTCCACGCGGGTAATTCTCGGACGAAAACGCATGCCAAAGGGGCGTGGCCTGTTCAGACACATGGTGAGTATTTTACCTTCCTCCAACCTGCCGCTGATACTGACAGTAAAGGGGTTCTATTCCGGATGGTGGTCAAAATTGGTCAATACCTTCCAGACATAGCCGAGAGGTGCACCAATCTCGATCTCAGTCCTCAACTCGACCATATCATATCAGGCGGCACAGATACCATATTGGGGAAGCAGATCATGAATTACATAAAAACGATGTGCCTGAATAGCATCGTGGAACATCTTCCAGTCACTATCGAGGAAATCATCTTTATACGTATGAACTGGCATATTATAGCTAGTTCCAAGTGCCTGGTCCTTCCATGAACCCCTACCTTTTGCTCTATAGGAAATATTTTCAGGCCCAAAGCTGAATTTTCCATCTGCAATAGCTATCAACCACTCTTTATGCCTTTCTTCACCATTATCGAGCTTGGTGTTTATAAACATATCTTTAAGCGCATTCATATCATCGGTAGATATTCCTGACACGGCAGCATCAGGGTTTCCATCAATGTAACGTTTCATGGCCATGCACATTTGTTGTGATGCTTCACAGAAGTCATCTGTATTATTCCGATTGATAAGTTGACCTGTTCCATTTCTGTATTGCCATGAGAGGAATGGCATATCGGGAAATACATTGGCCCTTCCATGTCCTAGAGGTGGAATGGCATCATCCAGAACATCTCGCAAAAAGTCACCGAGTTTGGAGAATACACCCGAATTGGTAGTCTCTTCTGCATTTTCCACTTCATTGATTTCGTGCAATACGCCTGCAAAGCCTTGATGCGCCCAAGTGTCGGCATATACATGCATAGTCACACCAAGTCGGTGCAGACCGTAGGAACGGTTCTGATCAATAATACATTGGCGTACCATATCTTGCGCGACGGGACTGTTCGGAGTGCATACGATTTTATGAATAAAGTCCTTGTCCGAGTCCTGCCCGATGGCTAACCCATCGTTTCCAGGCAGAAAATGAAAAGGCAGCCAAACCAGATGATTGGCAACTGCTTTTGTGTTGCGAATATCAGCCATAGGATGAGCTGAACTGATTCGACGATAGAGAGCCTTGTTGCTGAAGTATATATCGCCACTGCTAGTAGCGTCATCCACATATTGCGCAGCATGAGCAATGATCCCTGCTTTATCTTTATCAAAACCAGCCAAACGGGCTAGCACGTAGGTTGTAGCGTGATGAAAGTCTATTTGCATAATATTCCCCTTTTGAAAAAACCTAGGTTGTGAAAAAGTTGATACAGTCCTGTTGTTCGGCCGGTGTCATAAAATCGGTGTGCTGATATTCAGCGGTTTTACCGAGTGCTTGCAGCTTGTCACTCCAGAGCGGGTTATAGGGCATCAGGGCGCATGATTTGACACTCTGCTTTGTAAGAAATGTCGCCATGGCCTGAAGATTATTCGCAGTTGTGGTGATGCCCGGAATCAATGGAATGCGTGGTGAAACAGCTATATCACTCTCTTTGAGTAGTCGGGAAAAGTTGCTCAGTATGCGGGCATTGGAGCGGCCGCACATCTTTTTGCTGGCGCGGCTATCAATCAGTTTGAGATCGAAATAGATCAGATCAAGCCAGGGTAGCAACTGCTCTTTGAACTGCTGGTAATAAAAGAATCCACTGGTTTCGATGGCCGTGTGAATGCCTTCTTTCTTGAGCGCCTGCAAGAGTTGTGAAACAAAATCCATCTGCATCGTGGGCTCGCCACCGGAAAGGGTGACACCGCCTCCGCTTGTGGTGAAAAAGGGTCTGTCCTGTAGCAAGCGATACATCAACGCTTTCACCGTCATCCAGTTTCCGATCTGCTCGCCATGGCAGTACGTTTCGGGGTCGACCGATTGACCCTCGGGGTTGTGGCACCAGACACAGGAGAGGGGACAACCCTTGAAAAAAACAGTAGTACGGATACCGGGGCCATCTTCGAGGCTGTCCCGTTTGATGTCGAAAATAAGCCCCTTATGCCTCATCTTGTTCCATCATCAGCTGGATATTTTTTCCGATAGCTCCGAACTTGAACATGTGACCGAAGTTGCCGGTGATCTGTACCAGGTTTTCAAGCAGCAGTTGTACGACATCGGCATCCGGCCTTTCAAGCATGCCGAGTATAGCTCTGCTATCCCTGAAGCGAATGACCAGATCGCATCGATCCGGATCCTGCTCAATCTGCCCGGCCTCTGTCTCACTCAACGTCCGGGTGGTGACGATGGCTGCAGGGTTCAGTCGCTCTCCAAATGGTGTCTGTAGATAGAGTGTATCCGGATCAGGGCAGAAACGAATCCATACATTCATATCATCGGCTGGTTTGCGTGTGCGGATAAGAAACTGCCCCTGATAATAACGGTAACCGCTCTCCCGGTTAGGGTCTTTCATGATGAAGTTCTCATCAAAGAACTGCCGGGCCTTTCTGGCCTTCTCCGGATTCACTCCTTGATAAGCAAGAAAGGTAAAGCCCAGTTTAATCACTGCAGCCATGCCATTGGCAAGCAATACACCTTCAGTCCGGTCCAACAAATCGGCCAACTTGCCGTTGGCCTCTCCACGTTCAAAACCGGCTTGAAGGATGTGTTGTATGCCGCCGGGTAGTGCGGGAATGGTTGCATGCATATCAGATGCCTCCGTGCTGTTCGATACCGCTCTTCATGTCGAAATTGGCGCGATCAATAATCTCCTGTCGCATCAACGGACTTAATGTGACGTAATAGGCGGAGTAACCGGCCACCCGGATCATCAAATCCTTGTATTGGGCAAGTGCCTGCTGTTCGCTCTCTCCGCTACCTGTTTGCTCAGCAGCAGTGGCTGCTTCATGGGCTGCAATGAAATCCTCAATAGAGGTGACACATAGCTGCACCAGTACTCCGCTCTGATCCATGAATGTTTTCATGTGCGTGGCGAAGAGTTCGGTATCTTCATCGAAATATGCCTTGCCGCGTGGTGTCAGACTGAGATTATAGGTGTAGCCATTCTGAACGCTGTCGGCATCGACAGATGCAACAGAGAGCATGTGATCGAGCAGTATCACCGGATCACCATTGGCCTTGTGAATACCGGGGCAGGGGGTAATACCGCTGGCAAATGAGCTGTTATTTTTGCGGCCATTGGGTGTAGCTCGACTGAGCATGCCGAAACCGGCGTGATTGGTCATGCTCCAGTAACCGGTCAAATAACGTCCACCCCTGTGGGTGCGATATTTGAAAAACACTTCCTGAATCATCTTTGTCAGCAAACGGGTATAGGTTACGGCCATGGCATTGTTGTAGATGCCGCCGGTTGTTTCATCCACACCGGCACCATATTTTGGTGCCAGGCGAATCGCCTCGCTAATCTCCTGCAGACGCTCGGCAGTTAATGAACCCGGGATCTCATGATCATGGTCAAACAGATGCAGAATGCGATCACCCAGATGCTCCAGAAAACCATGGCTTTCGTTATCAGGTGTTTTCGGTTCACCGAAATTACTGTCGAGCACAGCAATCAGTTCTTCAGCTGTCATTTTTTCACCAAAGAGCAGTGCATCAATGGTGCAGAAGGAGTCGATCACATCGGCAAGGCCTATGATGGCCACACCGGAGGAGTTGTATTTGGCACCGCCTGATGCCAGATCACGAAATTTTGCACTGTTCTCTCCGGGTCTGTTGGTCGGACCATCAAAGAGGCCGGAAAGCAGGGGTGAAGGGCGTACTTTTTCCAGTGTACGGCCGAGATAATTATTGAATTGCACACAATGTCTGGCCATCTCATCCAGCTGGAAGCGGAATGCATCAACAAACTGCTGCATGGAATCCATTTCAGCCAGCGGCGCTGAGGTATACGTGTTGTTATCATAGAACAGGTTCGGATCATCTTTGCCGATACCGTCATTGCGATGCTTACCACCGAACATGGCCAACTCCAGCACGGCAGGTAGTACCAGCAGGGTGGAGCCGGTATGGCCATAATGCTTATGGTCGGCATTCTGTTCGATACAGCCGATAGAGGCGTAGTCATGTGCATCGCAAAGTGCTTCATCGCTACTTATTTGATCAAAGCGCGCATAATAGTTGGCCATGCTGTGAATCACCGGAACATCGCCATGCAGGGCAGGTGTGGCGCGGGTGGTCAGATTCACCTGACAGATGCGTTTCAGATAGGGATCAATCTCCTCTTTACCCATAGCTATTCCCTCTGCCGTGCAGTGGTGGATATCCTTGTGATAGCGGGCATGCACATTGGGGTCACGAATGGCCAGCATCTCGGTAGCCTTGAGTATAATATAGGTCATATCATTGACTGCATCGACGGTTTTACCACCTTCATAGCGGGTGCCGCCGACAGTCAGCGCCTGATTGGAGCCGCTACCGGCAAAGAGTACTTCCGCACTTTCCGGCGATAGAGGTACATGATCAGAACAGCGAAGAAAAAAGTGACAGATCAACTCAACCGCCCGCCGGGTATATGCAGCTTTGGCTTGATCATCCGGAAGCTTTTGCCAGTCATTAAGGTAAAACGCATTCAGAGTCTGATCAAGACGACCGAGAGAGAGGCCGAAATTGGTATTCTCCTGCAGCAGCAGGTGGTAGCAGATCCAGACTGCGGTCATGGCCTCTGCCAGTGTTGCTGCAGGCTGTGCAGGCACTTTTCGACATATGGCCGCAAGCTCTCTGTTGCCCGCAGATTCTGCTGCCTCAGCCAGATGTGCAGCATAGGTTTTACTGCCTTCATAAACCGTGATCACAGCTTCTGCGAATTCCACTTTTTCAGGGGTGTCGACCACACCCTGATCGATATCGTTGTGCAGCTGTTTGATCAGCCCGTTAAAACCATATTTGAGTACACGTGAAAAATCGGGTGTGGTATGGGATACGGCAGTGGCCTTGTCAGAGAGGTAAAATGCAACGCGTTCAAACAACTGCTGACATTTCGGTGTTTCTCCTGCTCTTTTTTTCAATGGCGGGTCGATTGAAGGCACATCACCACACAGGCCGCCATCCACATTATCCCTGCCATCTGCCGCATAATCAGCCGTATCATAAGCGCTGTAGCGGGCAGCCTCCTGAACAGGGCGACGCTCCAGCCAGTAGGGGAAGATCTCCTTGTTCAGACGTTTGGCTACTTCAGGCTTGATCTTGAATGGATTTTGCGGGCGTTTGGCTATGGTTTCCAATTCCGGCCAGATGCAATAGCCGCTCATATCCATATGCACAACCGGTCCCACGAAGCTGGTGGTGGTCTGACCCGGCAGCAGATCACTAGATCTGACCAGCGCTGTTTTATTGCAGAAGAGATGTGCCAGTGCCCGGGCACGCCGTGTTGTGGGGGGGAGTGCTTGATGCTCCGGCTGCTGCAAAAAATCGGTGAGCAGACGTGGCAGTTCATCACAGATCTCCGGTATCCACTCCGGATCAAACAGTTGCCTGCGCCAGGCTTGTACAACAGGGAAGTCACTGAGTTGAATCTGACTCAGGGCAAGGTCATCAAGGGTTTTGATCTGTTCAGGTCTGTTGTTGGGAATTGGTGAGGGGGATTGCTGTTCATTCAGAGCAGCGGTCTCTGCGATCCCGTTTTCAAGATCGATATGTATGCCGCCACGGCCAACTCTAACATTTCCCATATCGCCGCCCCCTAATGTAACGTATCCAGATCTATATCCAGCCGGTGCTGCTGCCACTGATCATCAAGCAGCAGGAAATAACCGAACAGTTGGTAGTGATATTCAGCCGGATCAACCGATGAGTGGAAAGGCAGATGCAGGGCCGTGGAATAGATGAGCTGTCCCAGATAGAGGCCGTCTGCAATTTCAACGATTTCATCCAGACAAAAGCCAATCGGGGCAGGCCCTCCGATCATGGGAAAACGGTAATGAAACTGGAATACCTTTTTCTTTACGGTTTCTGAATTGTTCATGGTCAATATTGAATCCCTGTCATCCGTGCCGAGGAAGATATAACCCTGACGTGCAAATGGTGACGGGCCAGCAGCAGAGACAGCTTGTAGCGATGCATCTGGCACACGGTAATTCATGTCCACCATGCGCATCAACGGATCAGCCGAGACGATGCGTTTATCCTGGATGTTATTGCCATCCACCCAGTGGGCGTTCGCCTCCTGATTCCAGAAAGTCTTGTCTTTATCCGACATGCCCTTGTCCCATGCACCCGGCTTCAGATGTTCTGCATAGAGACCATCCGAGCCCCAAAAGTGATGCCTGTTCTTTTTCACCAGTGCGTAGTGGGGAGCACTGGCCAAATGAGTCTTGAGTTCGTTGACACGTTCAGGGTAGCGATCAGCCAGATCATCACTTTCATCGAGAAACATGCTTAGTTTGCGTCCTGAAATTCGTTCATAGGACTTGCCTGCCCACGGAAAGATATACTTTCCGATATTGTGCCACATAATATTTAACACATTGGCTGTGCTTTGCTGGTCAATCAGTGTTGAGAGGGTAGCCGGGAAGAGCTGATGATCATCCGGTTTGGCATCAGGGTCGGGGCAAAATGTTTCTCCGAAACCACAATGCAGATTGAGTGTGGCACCGTGATAGTAGTCAAAGCCGGTGCTGCGTTGCTCCTCCCCATACCAGTCATGGGTCTGTTGGCTCTCCAACCGGACGTTGTAGCCGTTTTTACCATGGCCCTGAAACAGTCCATTTTCGATCGTCGGTGCAACACCGCACCGGAACAGGCGGTTGAGTTTATCAAAGTGCTTCAGCTTGTCCTCAGCATTGGATTGGGCTGAGATATCCCCACTGATGCGCTGCAGCATCTGCAGGATAGATTCTCCACCGGCAAGCATCTCCGTTACATTGTTATCACCCTTTGGTGAATCTTCCAGCATAAATGTGGTGAACTTCTCTTGCAGTGCTGCATCAGATTTCCAGTTATCGATGTCGGCATTTGGCAGAGTATAGTTATTTTCTGTTTCACCCTTGTCATAACCAAGCTCTTGAAATCCTGTTTCACCATCTCTTGGGCGCAGTTGTGGGAAGGCATTATCTGCATAGAAGTCACTGGCATAAGCCGGATCTACCATGAGGAAGAAACCGTTATTCTGATAGCCGTAGTAGTTTTTCCTATCGGCTAGATCAATGGGCAGAATACGTTCGATCTTATCAAGCAGGGAGATGTGCGGGTATGATTCACCAAGTGAATGAACCTGACCATCAGGTTTGGTGAAGCTACCCAGGCTGTAATGGCGGGTGGCATAGATCAGCTGCCCCAGATAGATGCCGTCATCAATACGTACCAGCTCATCAACCAGTCGGGTCATCGGATAGGCAGGTCCCAGGGCTGGCCAGCGGTAGTTGAGCTGATAGACAGCTTTTCCGCGCAGTTCAGGCAGAACAGACTCGCCCGGATTGCAGAGGAAGTAACCACCGGTTTTGCTGTAGGGGATGGCTTTTTCCTTTTCCATGTTCTTGCTCAGCAGCTTGCTGTCAAAACCTTCTGTATCAGGACTCTTTGGTCGATCCTGCAACTTCCATAGTGCAGTAAGCGCGGGCAGGGCAATGGCCTGAAGTTGGTCAGCATCAGGTGGCTGGCGAAAATAGTTGCGTCCTAAACGGGTGTTCTGTTCATCATAGATCTCCAGCATTTGAGCATTGTTGGCGGTTTTTTCTGCCACAGTTTCACGGGATACCGGTTCAAAGGTTTTTCCCATCCAGAGACCTGTATCGGCAAAACTTGCGTTCCACACCGAAGCCATCCATTCAATGTCGGCAATGATGGAACGCTTATTTCCAGCCAGTTTGGCAGCTTCCCTGAAGTAGTCGCTATCTCGTATAGATATTGGAATGCCGATCATCGGTCCGTTGATGACTTCGCTGCGTCCGCATTTAAACAGTGTGGTCAGTTTGTTGTTGGTTTCAGCCCAGAGATGCCTCCGGTTATTGTCGGCTAACAAACGCTGGTACTGGCCCAGCATGGTAAAGAATCTGCCGTGATAATCGTGTTTCAGGATTGTATCCAGATCTGCACTGAGCGCCTTGTCATCAGACGTGGAATCAGAAGGGAAGTGTTTACTGTTCAGAAAGGCTGTCATGGATCTCCTCCCCGCGGCTTTCTCACCCTTGTTCTATAGCACACGGGTATGAAAAACACAATCTCAATAGATCATCAGTTTCTGTCTGAGTGTAGTGATTGGCGGCTGCGAGGTGCCCCTGCTATGCTTGTTGCTAAGCGCAAAGCGAGCCTCACGCGGAGATGCCGATGAGCGAACCGGATATAGATGTACTGCTGCACGATAGATTGACCGGATTACCGAATCGTCCCTTGCTGTATGAGAAGATTACACATCAAATTGATGTCGCCGAGCGTAATACTTCATCACTGGCACTGATTCATATCGACCCGTTTCCTTTTTCCGATATCAACAGTGCGCTGGGTTTTGATATCGGGGATGAGTTGCTTATTCAATGTGCCCGCCGATTGGAAGGGCTGCTGCGCAAGATGGATACTGTAGCCCACCTCTCCGGCGACGAGTTTGCACTGCTACTTCCAGATGTTGAGCAGGACGGCGTGATGAATATATGCAACAAAGTGATCCACTGCTTTGATGAGCCTTTTACAGTTGCTGGACAATCTCTGAGTCTGGGGCTGAATATGGGAATTGCGATCTATCCCATCCACTGCTCATCTGCCGATGATATGCTCAGGGCTGCAATGGTCGCTGCTAAAGAGGCAAAAAAGAACAAGGAAACAATATTTATCTATAAAAGCAGCATGGCCAACCGCGCCTCTGACAACCTGAAACTTTTCGGTGCGCTGCGTAAAGCGATTTACGAGCAGAAGCTGGATGTAAATTATCAGCCGAAAATCAACATCAGGACAGGGGAGGTGGCCGGGGTGGAGGCACTTTCCCGCTGGAATGAAATGGATATTTCACCGGCCAGGTTTATCCCTGTGGCAGAATCTACCGGCCTGATTCGTGACCTTACCCGCTGGATGTTGAAAGAGAGTCTGCATCAGGTCTCAAAATGGAAAGCGCAATCGCTATTTCTACCCATCTCGATGAATGTGTCGGTAAGGGATCTGTTGAGTCCGAACCTGATCAATGAAATTTATCAATGGGTTGAAGCGTATGATCTGGCAGGTTATCCGCTGATCATTGAGGTGACCGAAAGCTCTGTTATGCAGCATAGTCGTTTGGCCATTGATGCACTGAACCGGCTGCGTAGTAAAGGCTTCGGGGTTTCAATCGACGATTTTGGTACAGGTTACTCATCATTGGCTTATCTGAAAGATCTGCCAGCCAGTGAGCTCAAGATCGATCAAAGCTTTGTGACCGGTCTGCTTAAACAACAGGGCAATCAAAGACTGGTCCGGGCTATCATCAAGCTGGCCCATGAGTTTGATATGAAGGTTGTAGCAGAAGGTGTGGAGGAGTTTGAAGTGCTTGAACTGCTACGTGATTATGGCTGTGATATTGCCCAGGGGTATTATGTCAGTAAACCACTTGCAGGGGATAAACTACCGGAATGGGTTCGCAGCCTGAAAGCTGATTAAGTCGAATTTATCCGGTTTTCACCGCTCTGTATGATTACAGAATGTAAGCTGCACCTTTTCCCACATGCTTCCCCGCGCTAGTGTTGGCGAGATACTGACGGGTGAGTCACAAGCTTACCCGTTTTCTGTGTCTGTAACCGGATCATCCGTTCAAGGAGTGAGAGAAGCGCATGCCACGTCGTAGTGATATTCAATCAATCATGATTTTAGGAGCAGGCCCCATTGTAATTGGGCAGGCCTGCGAGTTTGACTATTCAGGTGTCCAGGCCTGTAAAGCCTTGAAGGAAGAGGGGTACAGGGTAGTTCTGGTGAACTCTAATCCGGCAACGATTATGACCGACCCCGAGTTTGCCGATGCAACCTATATCGAGCCGGTAACCTGGGAAGTTGTAGCCAAAATTATCGAAAAAGAGCGTCCGGATGCAATTTTGCCGACCATGGGCGGCCAGACCGCACTGAACTGTGCGCTCTCGCTGAATAAACATGGTATTCTGGAAAAATTCGATGTGCAGCTGATTGGCGCCCAGCCTGATGCCATTGATAAAGCAGAAGACCGTGAGCGCTTCAAACGCTCTATGGATCACCTTGGGCTGGAGATGGCACGCGGTGATTTTGGCCATAATATGGAAGAGTCCCGCAAGATTGCTGCGGATATCGGTTACCCTATTATTATCCGTCCCTCCTTTACTCTTGGCGGTTCAGGCGGCGGTATTGCCTACAATCCGGAGGAGTTCGAGCAGGTTGCAGCTTCAGGGCTTGATGCTTCACCAACCGATGAAATTCTGATTGAAGAGTCGATCATCGGCTGGAAAGAGTACGAGATGGAGGTGATGCGCGATCATGCAGATAACTGCGTTATCATCTGTTCGATTGAAAATCTCGATCCGATGGGTGTGCATACCGGTGACTCGATTACTGTCGCACCTGCCCAGACGCTGACAGACAAGGAATACCAGAAGATGCGCGATGCATCGATTGCGATTCTGCGCGAGATCGGTGTCGAAACCGGTGGCTCCAACGTTCAGTTCGCGGTGAACCCGAAAGATGGTCGTCTGATTGTCATTGAGATGAACCCGCGTGTGTCCCGCTCTTCAGCTCTTGCATCAAAAGCGACCGGATTCCCGATCGCCAAGATCGCAGCCAAGCTTGCAGTGGGTTACACCCTTGATGAGATTCGCAATGATATTACCGGTGAAACATGGGCGGCATTTGAGCCAACTATTGATTATGTGGTCACCAAACTGCCCCGTTTTGCTTTTGAAAAATTCCCCGGTGCTGATACCCGTCTGACCACACAGATGAAATCTGTGGGTGAAGTCATGGCAATTGGTCGCTCGTTTACCGAATCTCTTGGTAAAGCGATGCGCGGGCTGGAAACCGGCTCCTGTGGTTTCGACAAGTCTGTTCCTGATGATGTGGACGAAGAAGAGTTTCTACAGGAAAAGCTGGCTGTTCCCGGCGAAGAGCGTCTGTGGTGGGTTGGAGAAGCCCTGCGTGCCGGTTGGTCGGAAGAACGTGTGTTTGATGTTACTCGTATTGATCCATGGTTTGTGCGTGAAATTAACACTGTGATTCAACTGGAGAAAAGTCTCTCAGGCAGGGATGTGAACTCCCTTTCTGCTGCCCAGTGGAAACAGGCCAAACGTGAAGGTATTTCAGACCTGCACCTGGCCCAGTTGCTGAACTCTGATGAGATGGCCGTGTGCAAAGCTCGTCAGTCCGCAGGTGTGAAGCCGGTCTTTAAACGTGTGGATACCTGTGCAGCAGAATTTGAAGCGCATACCCCATACCTCTATTCTGCCTATGAAGATGAGTGCGAAGCTCGTCCGACGAATGAGAAGAAAATCATGGTTCTGGGTGGTGGCCCAAACCGTATCGGTCAGGGTATTGAGTTTGATTACTGCTGTGTGCATGCAGCATTCGCTCTCTCTGATGATGGTTATGAAACCATCATGGTGAACTGTAACCCTGAGACTGTATCCACTGATTACGATACATCTGATCGCCTCTATTTCGAGCCGTTGACCTATGAAGATGTGATGGCGATTGTGGATGCGGAAAAACCGCACGGTGTGATTGTACAGTTCGGTGGTCAGACACCTCTGAAGCTGGCTGAATCATTGGAAGCTGCCGGTGTACCGATTATCGGCACCAGTCCGGATATGATCGATCTGGCAGAAGATCGTGAACGTTTCCAGCAGTTGTTGCACAAACTTGAGCTCAAACAGCCTGAAAATGGAACAGCCCGATCTACTGAAGAAGCCGTGCAGGTTGCTTCTGAAATCGGCTACCCTGTAGTGGTGCGTCCATCCTATGTGCTTGGTGGTCGTGCGATGCAGATCGTACATAATGAAAAGGGTCTGCTGCGTTATATGAAAGAAGCAGTGCAGGCTTCTCCAGATCATCCGGTACTACTGGATCGTTTCCTTAATCAGGCGATTGAACTGGATGTTGATGCGCTTGCTGATGGTGAACGTGTCGTGATTGGCGGCATTATGGAACATATTGAAGAGGCCGGTGTGCATTCTGGTGACTCCGCCTGTTGTATGCCTCCGCACTCTATCTCTGATGATATTATTGCAGAAGTGACCCGTCAGACTGGAGCACTTGGTCTGGCACTGAATGTGAAAGGATTGCTGAATATTCAGTTCGCCATTCAGGGTGAAACGATTTATGTGCTGGAAGTGAACCCGCGTGCGTCACGTACGGTTCCATTTGTTTCCAAAGCCACGGGTAAACCTCTGGCCAAGATTGCCGCTCGTATCATGGCTGGCCAATCTCTGGATGCACAGGGAATCGATGAAATTCCACAGCCGAAAACATTTCGAGCCGTGAAAGAAGCGGTATTCCCGTTTGTGAAATTCCGCGGTGTTGATCCATTGCTTAGCCCTGAGATGAAATCTACGGGCGAAGTGATGGGTATCGCGGACAGCTTTACAGCTGCTTTCTCCAAAGCACAGCTTGGTGCAAGTGTACTGCTGCCAGAGTCCGGGCGTGCATTTATTTCAGTGCGTGAAGGTGACAAGAGCGATGCGGTGCTCATTGGCCGTGTGCTTCAGGAAGCAGGCTTTGAATTGCTGGCTACCAGTGGTACGCACAAGGCTCTGGTTGATGCAGGCCTGAATGCTGAAAGTGTTGCCAAAGTTACTGATGGCGTGCGTCCGCATATTGTAGATCGTCTGCTTAATGATGAAGTAAGCCTGATTGTGAACACCACCGAGGGTGAGAAGGCGATCAGAGACTCCAAGTCTATCCGTCAGGCTACACTGGAGCGTGGTATCGCGTATTTTACAACGATGGCTGGTGGCCTTGCGGCTGCACGGGCAATTGCAGGACACTCCGATGTTACTGCTGTGAAAAGTATTCAAGAATACCATAAGGGGTCAAAATAGTATGGAACGTGTTCCAATGACAAAGCAGGGTGCAGTTACACTGCGTGAACTGCTTGAATATTTGAAGGGTGAAAAGCGCCATAAGATCGTTGCTGCGATTGAAGAGGCGCGTGCACACGGTGACCTTTCTGAGAATGCTGAATACCATGCTGCCAAGGAAGATCAGGGCATGAATGAAGCGCGCATAACAGACCTGGAAGACAAGGTCGCACGTGCACATATTATTGATCCAGCCACCATTACTGCGGAAAAAATCGTATTTGGTGCGACGGTTGAACTGATAGATATGAACGAAGGCACTGAAACCACCTATCAGATTGTTGGTGTGGATGAGGCTGATATTGAACATGGCAAGGTTTCCATTACTTCACCTATTGCGCGTGCGCTGATTGGTAAGGAAGAGGGAGATGTGGCTGTGGTTCAGGCTCCCGGTGGCGAGCGCGAGCTTGAAATTCAATCGATTGAGTACATTTAGGCGTGAGGAAACAGGCGTGAAGGGTAAGATGTCATGAGGGTTGATAGCATTCGTATGGGTGCTGTCAGACTCTGTCTGGCACTGATGCTGGGACTGCTGGTTGTTCCCGGTTATATCGTGGCCCCAGTACTGTTTGCCAAAGCAGGCAGTGTTTCACTGGCAGGAACGCTGGCCGGTGATGTTTTTCATATGGCCAATATCGGGCTTATTTTTCTCTCGGTCGCAGTGGTGGTGTTCTGGTTACGTATGGTGAAAGGTGGTCTCACTATCGGACGTCTGCGCTGGTCACTACTGCTTCTCATTACAGCTTTGATCATCGGCAATGAATACGGGGTTTCTCCTATATTGGCCGAATTAAAAGCTCAAATAGGGCCCATGCCGCAGACAGATGATGGTGATCCGCAGCGGAAACTATTTGGTTATTGGCACGGCATCAGTGCAATGATTCATCTTGTCGCAGCTGTTGCTACTGCAGCACTTGTAGCTCTCGGTGGACGAGCTGACTCACATGATGACAGGACTGCATGTCCGTCATAAAGAACTGGTTTAAACGCTGGCAGGCAGATACCGAACTGGTGATGCTGCTCTCCTCTCTGCTGGTTATCTTTGTTTTATTGATGTTGATAGGCCCGGTCCTGGCTCCTGTGCTGCTGGCCATTGCGCTGGCTTATGTGTTTGATGGGGTAGTTGCCCTGTTTGAACGTTGCAAGGCACCGCGAATGCTGGCTATTACCTTGACTGGTGGTGGTGCAATGCTGCTGCTGCTGTTCACACTGCTTGCGATCCTGCCTTTGCTGACAGAGCAGATTGGTCGGCTGGTCTCACGCGGGCCGCAGTATGTACAGTCGATACGTGAAATGCTTCAGCAGGTGCAGGCGAATCAAGCCGAGTGGATTAACCCGATCTATGTACAGAAGGTCATTGCTGCAGTTGCTGAACAGCTGCAGGAGTGGGGTGGGGCTTTACTTTCATTCTCCATCGCTTCAATCCCTGGCATGATCACACTACTGGTATATGCTGTTCTGGTACCTGTGATGGTGTTTTTCTTTCTTAAGGACAAGAATAAGATCATCAACTGGGCACAGCAATTTTTACCGACAGAGCGCTCATTGTTACAACGTGTCTGGTCAGAGCTTGATATTCAGATAGGCAATTACATACGTGGGAAATTCTGGGAAGCTTTTATTGTAGGCATAAGCATGTGGCTGGTTTTCTGGTTGATGGGACATGAATATGCACTGCTGCTCGGAGTGTTGACCGGCATTTCGGTGTGGATCCCGTTTGTCGGGGCAGCAGTCGTGACAGTTCCTGTGCTGCTGCTCTCCTTCTTTCAATGGGGTTGGACTGACACGATGGCCTATTCCATTCTTGCCTACGCTATTGTGCAGGCGATAGATGCCAATGTTATCGTGCCATGGCTGTTTTCCGAAATAGTTAACCTGCATCCGATTGCCATTATCGTGGCCATTCTGTTGTTTGGATCACTTTGGGGCATCATTGGCGTGATTATAGCTATTCCGATGGCAGCACTGGTGAAAAGTGTTGTCTCTATTGTGCTGGAAAGGCGTGCAGAGGTTGTTGTAAACAGCGATAGCTGATTGACAGCAGCAGGGTGCCTTTTAGGGTGCAGCAGCCTTTTAACGGCAATGATTTAAGAATGAAACTCTGGTTAATTTATCCGGGTGATGCATTAAGGTATAACGAGGTCTAAGTAGATGAACGACAAAACAGCACAGACTCTTCCGGTAAAAGACGAAAATAAATCGGCCTTTGAAGCGGAAATGGATGGACTAAAGCGTGAGATGCGCTCCGCCAGATGGATGGCGTGGGTAGAATCCAATCAGAAGTCATTTATGGCTGTAGTTGCAGCTCTTCTCCTGGTGCTGCTTGCAACGGGTCTGTGGATTGAGAGTGACAAATCTCAGCGTGCATCAGCTGCCACACTATATCAGCAGGCGCTTGCAGCCGCTGATGTGTCGGTGAAGCAGACCTTGATGGTTAATGTAACCAAAGATTACGCCTCCAGCAGTTATGCGGCTCTGGCTCTGACCCAGCTGGCGGGAATTGATGTGGCAAATCGCGAGGCGCATTTGAAAGCACTGATTGCTCATTCAGCTGCCATGCAGGAGTGGGTTTGGCAGGCAAAACTGGATCTGGCTGAATTGAAGCTGGAGCAAGGTGACAAAGCTGCAGCAATGCAAGAACTGCAAACTCAGTTCGGTAAACAGTATCAGCAATTGCGCCACTATCTGATGGCTCAGGCCAGTGATGATGCGGTAGAGGCACAGAAACATCTGCAGCAAGCTCTGGATGCTGAAGCGGTTGATAGCCTGCTTAAACAAAAAATCGAATCATTGCTGGCGAAATAATCCTGATGAGAAAACCTGTGTTTACAAAATTCGGCCTTACTGCCGGTATCATCTCCATTCTGCTGTTGCCAGGCTGTTCAACGATGAAGAACTTTTGGTCGGATGAAAGCCAGTCAGATGTGAGTCAATCAGATGCAATGCAGAAAAAAGCTGCTGCTACAACGGTATCTGACAAAACTATTCCATTTAATGCATCCGGCATCTCGATTGCATGGCGGGCCGATGTGGATCAAAGGCTACCGAGTGCAGTGTCCGGGTTCAGTTTGCCAGGAGTGTTTGGCTTGGGGCAGGATCAAAAAGTGGTTGCCGGAGGGCAGGACAAACGTGTTCGCTTCTACAGTGCAAGCGGAAGTGAAGAAAAACGTATTGCTCTGGATGCTGCTTGTGAGTCAGGCATGCTTGAATTGAGTAGTGGTCTGATTGTGCTCGGTGATATTGAAGGCGGTCTTTATGGGCTGGATTACACCAATGGAACAAGAGGCTGGAAAGTTGAGCTCTCATCTTCATTGGTTGGCAGACCCATTGCAGTAGATCAGGGTTTTATCGTTCAGACTGTAGATAATCAGGTTTATCGTTTTACTGAGAATGGTAAAAAAGTGTGGAGCTATTCCAATGCTCTGGGTGGTCTGAGTATGCATTTGGCTCCTTCACCTGTGGTTTATCAGGGCAGGGTATATGCTGCGATGAGTAACGGTGAAGTGGTTGCTTTAAAAGTGAATACCGGAAGTTTCGTGTGGAAACGCCAGTTATTACTTGATACCAGTGCAACAGTACTGAGTGAACTGACCGTGCCGGTTGCAACACCGACGGTCATTCCTGCGGCCAACTCAGGTCGTGGTGAAGATATACTCATCGTTCCGATTTTTCAGGGCGAGATGACTTCTATTTCATTGCAGGATGGCAGTAGCATCAACAGCCGTAATCTCTCTTTGAAATCACAGGCGCTACTGGATGGTGGTCAATACCTCTATGTGGCCGATGCGTCAGGTGCTGTATCTGCACTGGATGTGGCAGGTGGCCATACCCTGTGGAAGCAGAAAGTCTCTTCAACTGAGTTGACCGGTCCTGTTTTATGGCAGGGCGACTTGTGGGTAGCTGATGAGCAGGCTCGTGTATATCGCCTGAGTCGCGATGGGAAATTGAAAGCAAGTATTGAGTTGTCAGGACGTATTGATCGGACACCCGTAGCAGCAGCGAACGGCATTCTGGTCAGAAACAACCGCGGCACACTGTATCTGCTGAACTGATAGATAGATCAGCCGGAGCAGTTTACTATGACTATACCTTCTAAACCCAAAAGGTCTTCCCGATTGCCAGTGATTGCCATTGTCGGGCGGCCCAATGTGGGTAAATCGACACTGTTTAACCGTCTTGTAGGTAATCGTAAGGCTATAGTCGGGGATCGCCCCGGTGTTACGGTAGACAGGCTTGAAGATGAATGTCAGCTCGATGAAGATACCTCTGTAGTACTGGTGGACACCGGTGGCATTGGTGAAGGTACGTATGATGTGATGCAACCTGCCATTGACTGCCAGGTTGAGGCAGCCCTCGAAATCGCAGATATTGTTCTGTTTGTGACCGATGGGCAGGCCGGTTGTACACCGGTTGATGCATCGATTGCTGATAAACTCAGGCGTCATCAGATTCCAGTCCTGCTTGTGGTTAACAAAGCAGAGCGGCCGAATAGTGAAATGGATTTTTACGGCCTCGGTCTTGGCGATCCGTACAGTGTATCTGCCGCACATGGGCAGGGTGTAAAAGAGTTTGTTGCAAAGCTTATTCCTGTTGTTCCCTCCATTGTTGAGAATGATGAGCCTGAAGCTGAACCGATTGCCAGTATTGCAGTGATCGGAAGACCCAATGTTGGAAAATCCACGTTGATCAATGCCTGGTTAGGCCGTGATCGCATGGTGGTCAGTGATATTGCAGGGACTACCCGGGATGCCATCGACAGTGAACTCTCCTTTGGTGATGAGGACGGGTTTATACGCCTTGTGGATACAGCCGGGCAGCGTAAACATGGTCGTATTGCCGATGTGATTGAGTTTGTTGCCAGAGTGAAAGCAGTGCAGGCATTTCGTCGTGCAGATGCCGCTGTTCTGGTACTTGACGGGTCCGAGGGGGTGGTTGAGCAGGATATGCGCCTGATGCAACTGGCTTTTGATGAAGGTTGCGCCTTGATTATTGCAGTGAACAAGCTGGATCTGTTGAGTGAAGAAGAGTGGAAACATTATGTGGAACGGCTTGATTATCGTATGCGCGGCTTTCCGGAAATTCCCACATTCAGAATTACTGCCAAGACAGGCAAGGGTGTGAAACAGCTGCTTGGAAAAGCGGTTTATCTGGCCAAACTTAATCGTTTTGAACTCAGTACAGGTGAGTTGAACCGTTGGCTACAGTCAGCACAGGAGACCATGTATCCACCGAGTGACAACGGCTCTGTAGTCAAACTCAAGTATGCATCCCAGATCGCTACATCTCCACCAACGATCAAGGTATTCTGTAATCGGCCGAAGGGTTTGAAATCCAGCTATCGCAAATACCTTGAGCAATCCTTTCGTAAAACATTCAAGTTAATCGGTGTGCCGATTCGTTTTAGTATTGCAGGCAGTAACAATCCGTACGCACCGGAGAAAAAAAGCTGATTCATGCGTAGTTTTGAAGAGAGTCGGGTGATTGCATGCCCAGCGTCTACCATGTTCGATGTTGTGATGGATATTGATGCCTATCCTGCTTATCTGCCATGGGTGGCTGATGCAAAGGTGTTAAGCCGCCAGGATGGAGAGCTGACTGCTGAGCTGGTCGCCAATCTTGCCGGATCAAGTCATAGTTTTAAAACAGTTGATCGCTTTATTCCCAACAAACTGGTGGAAATACGTTTGTTGGAGGGCCCGTTTAGTTTTCTGGAAAGTGTCTGGACATTTGAGCCCTTGAGTGAGCAATCCTGTAAGGTTCATTTTTCCATAGAGTTTGAGTTTCGCAGTATGATGCTTGATATTGTTGCAAGTCCTGTCTTTACCACGGCTTGTAAAACCATGGTCCAGGCGTTTGAACAGCGAGCCAGCGAGCTGAGGGGTAACTAATGCATGTTTCCGTGATTTATGCACTGCCACAGGAACAGTTTATAGAGGAGCTGGATGTTACCGAAGGCAGCACTGCAGAAGATGCTGTACGCATATCAGGTCTGCTCGAGCAGCACCCTGAGATTGATCTGCTAACCCATAAGCTTGGTATTTATGCCAAACTTGTGAAGGGGGGGCAGGAGCTGCGAGATGGTGATCGGGTTGAGATTTATCGTCCACTGCCCCGCAAACCACGTGATGCACATGCAACAGATGACAAAAAAGCCCGTATCCGTGCAAAAAAAGAACGTGTTTCCAGTGAGTCATCATAGATACTACTTGCGATTTGCAGGTTTCATTTTACCATGACTCACGTCCTTAGGAGGGGTTATGACAGTTTCTGAAGTGGTTGCTAAAATCAAAGCAGGGGAAAGTCTGGCTGGTGCTGATTTATCCGGTATGGATTTTTCAAACCAGGACCTTTCCGGTGCAATTCTTTCCGGTGCCAATCTGGGTAACTGTAATTTTTTCTGTGCCAACCTGACCGGGTCAGATATGTCTCATGCCAACTTTGATGGTGCTTCATTGGTGAATGCCAAACAGACTGGCGTACGTATCAGTCTTGATCGACTGCTTTCCCAGATTCGCAGTGGTTGGACAATGGATGGTGTGGATCTTTCCGGTATGGACCTTTCCGGCCAGGATCTGCGCAATGCAAAAATTATCTATGCCAACTTGAAGGGCTGTAACCTTGACGGTGCGGACCTTCGCGGCTCAGTACTGAATGAATCAGATCTCTCTTCTACGAGTTTGATCAATGCGGATTTTCGCGGTGCTTCCTTGAAACGTGTGAACCTGAGCGGTGCTCTACGTAACGGTGCAAAGTTCCCTAAATGGTCCTTGAAAAAAACCTATATTACAGGTGCTACCGCTTACCGTTGAGGATCACAAGAGGGGTTTACTCCTCTCTGACTTTTACGCCAGTGATGAGCATATACTGTAGCGTGAATGGTTAGATCCATAGGCTTAAGGTTCTCACGTATGATGGTGGTGTTTATGTATCTGCCTTACTTTTAAACTGACCCTTACATAAAGCAGCAATGGCTATTTTGGCGATTTTCGGATCGAACTGACTTCCTGCATGCAGTTCTAGCTGCTCAAGGCAATAGGAGAGGGGGCGAGTCCTGCGATAGGTTCTGTTCTGGGTCATGGCATCAATAGCTTCTGCTACTGCGATCAGACGGGCTCCCAGTGGAATCGCTTCGCCTTTTAATCCATCGGGATAACCCTTGCCATCCCATCTTTCTCCGTGATGCAATACCATCAGTCTCTCATTTTTCAGAGATGGAATGGGCTCCAGGATTCTGGCCGCAACATTTGGAGCATCCCTGATGATTTTTCTTTCAAGCTCGGTAAAAGGGGCTGGTTTAAGTAGTATGGCATCAGGTACGCTGACCATGCCGATATCATGTAACAGGCTCGCGTTGGCAATTTGATTCAACGTGGACTCATCTAGCTTGAAAATTTTTCCCAGTCGTACTGCAATCTGGCTGACTCGTACTGAATGATTTTTAGTGAATGAATCGCGGGCTTCAAGTGCCCCCATCAGTGCAATAAGCGCTGCCTGCGCATTATCGTTAGCACCGTTATTTTGAGCCATTCTTCACTCTCCTGATATGCAGCTGCTGTGATGTTGCAGGCTGCGGACAGATTTTGATATAGCCAAAACTATAAGCTTCATTAGCTAAACGCGCCAATGATGTTTACTAATATAAGTTTTGCAAATATGATTTTATACCATGAAAATTGGTGTACCTAAAGAGATCAAAAATCATGAACACAGGGTAGCTATAGTACCCGGTGGTGTGGCTCAATTAACAGCATCAGGTCATCAGCTATTCATCGAGACAACTGCTGGCATCGATAGCGGCTTTTCTGATGCCGATTACCTGGCTGCCGGTGCTGAAATTGTGAAAGATGCCAGGGATGCCTGGTCTGCAGAGTTGGTGGTTAAGGTGAAAGAGCCTCAGACGGATGAGTACCAATATCTTCGCAATGATCTGACCCTGTTTACTTATCTGCATCTGGCGGCATTTCCGGAGCTGGCTGTTGAACTGCTTGAAAAGAAGGTCTGCGCCATAGCTTATGAAACTGTCCAGAACAGTGCAGGGCTGCTGCCTCTGCTAAAGCCGATGTCCGAGATAGCAGGGCGTGTAGCGGTTCAGATGGGGGTTCACTTCTTGCAGAAAGAGAATGGAACAATGGCTGCTGGAAAGGGTTGTCTGCCAGCCTCTATTGGTACGGCACCAGCCATGCATACTGTTATACTCGGGGCCGGCAATGTGGGCTTGAGTGCTGCTGATGCAGCAGCAGGTCTTGGTTCCCGAGTCACTTTGCTTGAGCGCAATGAAAAACGTATCCGGATACTGCAGCAACAGACCCATGAACATGTTTCAGTGTTCCACTTTTCACACGATCACTTTTTTGAGTTACTTGATCATTGTGATCTCCTGATCGGAGCAGCTTTAATCCCGGGTAGGCATGCACCGGAACTGCTCACCAGGCATGAACTCAAACGTATGCAGGATGGTAGTGTCTTTATCGACGTATCCATAGACCAGGGTGGCATCAGCGAAAGTAGCCGTGCAACAAGTTATGATGATCCGGTCTATGTTGAAGAAGGGGTGATTCACTGCTGCCTGCCGAATCTTCCGGCTGCTGTACCCCAGACAAGTACACGGGCTTTAACGGAAGTAACGTTGCCATACATCCGGCTACTGGCTGATTTGGGAGTGGATAAGGCATTGCAAACGGTTCCCGAGCTTGCTCATGGCCTTAATGCGCAGGCAGGAGTGCTGATCCATCCAGCCGTTGCAGCAGCGCTTGCAGGTAAACTGGTTTAAATAATCTCTTCCGCATAGGCACTGATTTGATTGAGTAGTTCGAGTAATCCATTCGGAACTTTTCCATGGCATAATAGTGAGGTGTAAACCACTTGGTCTTTTGCTAGAGACTGGTGCGTAATCAGGATACGTCCATTGTGAAGTATGACCCCGTTACAGATCGGTTCACCAAATCCGCCGCATAATGACATGCGTCGAGTTGTCTCCATCACCATGGGTGAATACAGGGCAAACTCTTCCCCTTCAGGGGCTTCACCGACCTGAGCTAACAGGTTGCCATCGGCATCAATGAGGATAATGCAGGCCAATCCTCGTGCTTCTCTAAGCTGTTCAAGTTTCGCATGAATAGTAATTGCAGCCCCCCATCTGAAACGCATGGAATCAGGTCAAGTAATGCTGTCATTATCACCACAGAGTCCGTGAAGTGCAAGCCTGTGCCTGCTAGGGATTGATAGATGTCAGCGAATGTTTCTGTAGTTGTTTCGGTACATACCAGTGTTCGCTGTTGTGAGCTATGCCTGCCGGTGCAGGTTTGATACCATGGAAACGTTTATGCATGACGGGTAGTGAATAGGGGGCAAAGAGGAATACCATAGGTACATCCTTGAATATCTCTTCCTGCATGATGTCATACTGTTGCTTGCGCAATGCACGATCAAAGGTTCTGCGGGCGGTATCCAGAGCAGTATCTACCTTGTCATTTTTATATGAGAGAAAATTGAACTGTCGAGGCCCGGTCTGTGATGAGTGCCAGATGGTGTACTGATCGGGATCAGGTGAGAGAGACCAACCGAGTATAACGGCATCAAAGTCACGCTTATTAATGAAATTCTGAATAAAGGCAGACCACTCTACGAGTCTGATATTGATGGTGATGCCGACCTTCTTCAGGCGTTGCTGCATGATGATCGCAGCATCTGATCGTTGTTTGTTGCCATTGTTGGTGAGGATGGTGAAGGAGAGGTTTTTGCCATTTTTATCGATCAGCCCGTCATCGTCACTATCAGACCAGCCTGCCTCGGCAAGTAGCGTACGAGATTTTTCAGGGTCAAACGGACGCGGTTTCAGTTTCTCATTCACCCAGTACGTGCCCGGCTTATAAGGCGCGGCGATAGTCTCACCAAGGCCAAGCTGTACCCCTTCAAGAATCTCCTGGCGGTCAACGGCATAGGCTATGGCTTCACGTACCCTTTGATCATCAAAGGGAGGGCGCTGTAAATTAAATCCCAGGTAGGTGTAGACGAAATCCAGATATTTATAACGCTTGTAGTGATCTTTCAGGACCTTCTTTGTATCAAACAAGCGAGTGTATTGCATCGGGCTTAAACTGACTGAATCAAGCCGCTCTGCCGTGAGTTCAAGGAACTGGGTGGCACGATCGGGAATGATGCGTGTCATGCGTTCGCTGATCCACACCGGACCATCATAATAATCGGGGTTGGCCTTTAGTAGTACGGACTGTTGGGATTGCCAGTCAGCCAGAAGGTAGGGGCCAATGGTCGCTTTGGGTTGTCGGGAGAGCGGTGTGTCCATGATGTTCTCACCTTCGAAAACATGTTTGGGCAGTATGGCAAGTGAAGACCATGAAGAGAGTGCAGGTGAGAAGGGCTCATTATAGTGTACAACAAAGGTATAGGGATCAGGGCTGTGAAAGCTTTTCACAAGTTCATAGTCAGCTTTGTAAGCACTTTGTGTATTGTCGTCCTGCATCAGCTGTAGAGTGAATGCACAATCAGCAGATGTGAACGGTTTGCTATCTGTCCAGTTCAGGCCACGCCGAAGTTTGAATGTGATGGTTTTATTGTCGGAGGATACCTGCCATGACTCAGCCAGTTGTCCGGTAAGATTGAGATTTTTATCATATTTCAACAGAGACAGGTAAAGTTGCCCTGCTATGGCATGGCTGGATGCATCACCGGCAATCATCGGAATAAGGTTACTTGCATCACCGATGCTGGCATCAACCATACGGTCACCAATTGCAGGTTGATCAATATACTTCTGCGCCAGTAAATCTCCTGCTGTTTGAGTAGTCTGCTCACTATCTGAGCAGGCTGTTAATGAATAGAGTAGCATCAGGATAGCAGAGAGTTTTAGTGTGCTCAGCTTGGACGTACCTGTGCGAGAACCCAGAGCGTATCACCGGGTCGTATCATGCTGTTTCGAGCCAGGCTGTTGACCCGGCTTATCGCTTTGACAGTCGTGCCGAAACGACTGGCAATGGCCCACAGGGAGTCGCCTGAGCGAACCTTGTAACGGATGCGTCGATTTGAGGGCAAGAGTGGATTCTCATTAGGACTGGCTTTGGCCAGCTGGTTGGCCGGTATCTTTAATCGCTGCCCTATGCGCAGTATCTTGCCTGTATCCCTGTTGATCTGTTTGATCAGCTTAAGCGTAGTTCCATGATCCTTTGCAATACTCCATAATGAGTCACCTTTGCGAACCTTGAGTTGAACAAACTTTGGTCCTGAGCCGCTGATATTGTTCTGGATCTTGAACTCAGGAACATGAATGGTGACTGCACGGGTGAAATATTGGGCCTGATTCAGGCTCGGATTAAAGCGGAAAATATCATCTTTCTCCATGCCACCAAGCTTGGCTAGCAGGTGGATGTCGACAGGTGGCTTCAAATGCACAGGAACGGTCTTGATCGGTTCAGGGAAGTGAAGTGAACCAGCTTCAAGCAGGGAGGCAAGGCCGATAATATGCTGTACGTAAGCTCTGGTCGAAGTGGGAACCGGCATCTTCTCCAGCCCGTAGGCGATGTCCCACGGTGATTTTTTCAGGCGTCTGGAGACAGCATTTGGTCCCAGATTGTATGCGGCAAGAGCAAGGGGCCAGTTATCAAATCTGTCATGCAGCTTCATCAGGTATTGAACAGCAGCTTCAGTGGACTGTTCAATATTACGTCTGCCATTGAATTTTTTGTCAGCCTCAATACCGAGTCCCTTTGCCGTTCTGGGCATCAACTGCCAGAGACCAAGTGCACCTGCATGAGAGAGTGCATAGGGGTTATAGGTTGACTCGACGACGGGGATAATCTGCAGCGATGATGGAACATGCTGGCGGTTCAGGCTCTCCAACATACGGAATCGAACAAAGCGAGAGCGCTGCTGAATCGTAGGCCAGCGTTTTCCATAATATTTTGATGCAGAAGCACGTGCCATCTCAAGGTCTTCAGGAGTTAAGCCCTTGAACAGGGGGTCTGATAGTTGCTGCTTATTGAGCTCAGGATTCTGAGCACTCTGTGCAGAGTCTGCCCAGCTAGCGGGAGCATATAGGCAGCAGGATAATAGCAGAGCTGATAGGTTTTTAAGGGGTCTGGTTGAAGACAGTGACAGGTTTTTCTTCATGCTTATGATACTGGTAAACCTGCGATGTAATAGAAATTAAAACAGGTCATCATATTCCATTTCATCATCAAAATCTTCATCAGCACCTGCTTCAACGAGTGCGTTGCCAAGCAGCGTAAGTGCAAGCATTTTACTGCCTTCTTTTTCGCGCGCATCTACAGGTACAATCATGACATCGCCAAGATTCAGCAACGTTGCAATGTCATCGATACTTTTTGCGCCGGGAAGATCCTGTTTGGTTGCGCCAACAATTACCGGCAAATTCACATGCTCAGAGTAGTAGGCAAACATCTTTTTCATCTCGGTCATCGACTCTTCACTGGTGCTGTCTACCAGAAAAACGGCACCGATTGCACCACGGGAAAGGATATTCCACATGAAATTGAAGCGCGCCTGTCCCGGTGTGCCGAACAGGTGCAGCTCCAGTTGATCGTCAATTTTGAGTATACCAAAATCAAGCCCAACGGTAGTCATCGCTTTGAGGTCAGCAACTGAATCGGTTGCGGCTACGTCGGTTGCAGCAACTTGAGAGTCACTGAGATTTTGTACCATCGTGGTTTTACCAGCATTTACAGGCCCGGTAATGACAAGTTTTACAATCTGCTTCTCTTCTGAGCTCATTATAAGCCCCTGATCCGGTTAATGATTCTGGACAGCATGGATACTTTTCCTGATTTTCGTTTTTCAGCTTTCTGGCTCGCCAGCTGCTGAGTTTTGAGGTTTTTCTGGGCGCTGGAGTTCAATGGAGCAATCAGGCCAAGAATGTAGGTAGCCATCATGACTCTCAGGCGAATCATTTCATCGCGAGAGTTTTCGGCTTGTGAAATGTAGTTCTGCATGCGCAGGACACCATTTTGTTGGTAGAGCATATGCATTTTCATATAGGTCGAATTATCCTGAAATGCATAACGCTGCATAGGGTATAATCTGACCACCAGAGGGGGGAGTCGCATCACAAAGCTTAATAGTGAAGCACGTATCTCTGCATTGAAAGTGTAACCGGCAAGTGCTGCTGCAATTGCCTGAGGGGCAAAAATACGTTTGCTGCTCATCGGATTGAAATCTGTGGTTGCGATAACATTTACAGAATCAGATTCAAAGATTTCCCTGAGTTTTGTCGTTACCTCATCATACGAGCCTTCAAAGCCGGCGCGCTCGTAATAAATGCTTTTCGTGGCAGTTCCAACCGTATAATCAACTCGCGCAGGTTTCTGGTTGATGATCATGCGGCGGAGGTACACAAGTGAATTCATTATTAATCCTCTCCAAACCTATTGGTTAGCGAATATACAGACTGCTTGAATCCCCGCAAATAAAAATTACCTGATTTTAGTGGATGATGAATAGGGTTAAAATATGAAGGGAGAAACCTGCCTGTAAGACAGGGTTCTCCCTGTTGTTTTATGGAGGGGTATTAAAGGATCTGACCGAGCTGATTCTGGGCTTGTCGCGCTTCCAGAAATACCAGACCGAGATTTGCGCCCTGTGATACCGTGACGATCAGAGATGCACGATGTTCAACGTCAAAGAGCAGGATGCCAGCATTGGCACCGCGGATATTCACTTCCTGAAAATCGCCTACCTTAAGTGTATCGGTTACGCGCTTGGCAAGGCTTGCTACTGCAGCACCCATTGCTGCTGCAGCATCGCCCTGATTACCGTTGAGCTTGTCTGCAATCATCATGCCGTCCGGACTGATGACACCAGCTCCCTGAATATCAGATGTGGCCATCTTCAATTCATCGAGTACTGCATTAATTTTTTCCTGTTTTGTAGCCATATCAACCTCCAATGTTGAACTTTTTTGAATTATGCTGGTAATTTATACACATCTTTCATGGCATCGGCACCGACTTCAAGGCCTTCAATCCAGTTGATGAACTGATTAACCATTTCCTTGCCCTGGAACATGGCTCCATGCTGAGGTGCAATCATCTCAATATCCAGGTCACGAACCATTTCAGCCCAGGCTTTGCAGGCAGTACTGCTGCCCATATAACGCTTGTGGAAGCCCACCATTTGCTCTGTATGGGCTTCGAAATCTTCAACAAAACGGTAATCAACAATGGCAGCGCCAAGATCACCTGTGTAAAGGATTTTTGAAATTGGATCATAAACATGGAAATTGCCTGCAGAATGCAAAAAGTGCGCAGGAATCAATAAGAGTTCACAGCCTTCAAGCTCAAGCTTCATGCCCGGGTCGGGGATCTCTTTCATGCGCTCCATAACACTGCCATCGACACCAAAGTGAGCAATGAAACGTTTCCAGATGGAAGGCATATAGGCATCAGCATCAGTGACCATGAGCCAGCCATTGACTGAGGCTACAATGTCAGGATCCTGATGTGACAGGAACAGGTATTTTAAGGCACCAGGAGATAGGTATTCCGGCATGGCTGCCATGATTTTCGAGTAGACTTTATGTCCACCCGGATCCAGTAACATGCCCTTGCCTTTGTGGATGATAAGATGTTGATTGGCAGAGATCATCTCGCCTTCTGTGAAATCCTCAAAGAAAATGCAGCGATGTTCATCGTTCTCAAAAAGTATATCGGCCATATTGGGTCTGTCCTCCTGACAATGTTGATGCTGCTGAAGCATCTTCTTCAGACTTATTTTGCAGTTGTTACTTTAGCATTTCTTTAGTTTACGCAATAGATGGATCGGTCTCTGTGGCCATTGCCATGGCGATACGATCACGCAGGGATGCCAGTACATTTCTGATGCCTTTCGGAACTGCCGTGGTATCCATGACCAGTACAAACGGTTCGTCGTTAATTTCTATATCCTTGATAACCATCAGATGACTGTCTTCAAGAACGAGCGCAACACAGGTGATGCTGTTGTATTCACCAAGACGAACGGCATGGTCGCCAACGCGAATAAGCTCCGGAGCAATGGCAGCCATGCCTGTATGGGCAATTTTTCCTGCATGACTAACTGGCCATCCATTTTTGTCGGCAAGCAGCAAAGAACGCAGCTTATGTTGCTGTCGAGTTTCTTCGAGTATGGCCTGCAGCCGCAGATCCAGTGTTAGTCCAGATACATTTTCCACCAATTCCCCCTGTGTTAGGCCAATTTAACCTTATTCCTCTTAAGGATTCCATGAAAAGTTTATTAAGCATTTGAAATGGATAGTCTGGAGCCTGTTAAAGGAGGGTAGGGAGAGGTCATGGGTATCTATTTGGTTGGCAGTCTTGCAAAGCAGGTGCGTGTGACACCGGATATTGTCAGGCAGTTGTTGAAATCTGAGCCACAGTCACTATCTCACGGTGGTACATTTACAGGTAAGCCTTCTACGAGAATCCATGCAGATGATCAATGGGTGCTTAAAATCAATAGTAATCGCAAGTTTTCATCCGAATCTGTTGCCCAGAGATGGTGTCAAATTCAGCTTGAAAAAGAGAGGGATTACGAGGTTTACCATCCTGATCGTACCTGGTTGGTCATAGCGGCGAAAAGCAGCAGATGGTTGGCGGCTAATATTACACCCAGGTTGAAACCTTTGAACCTGATTGATTTCGCAACATTTTCCGAGCATGAGCGTTTATGGATGTTTAAGGAGGTCTTGCGTCTCTACTCTACATTTGCCTCGCGCTTTGAAAGGCATCTGGATGAAGGGTTGTCTAATTTTGGCTGTCTGAATGGCAAACTCTGGTACCTTGATGATGATATTTACCCATGGGATAGTTTCTCCTCGTTTTCAGCGATGCTGGCGAATTGGTTGAGAAAATCCGAAGATCTCTGTCTTGGTGAGCAGGATTGGCGTGAAATGGGGCAGTTTCTTTGGCCCCTGCTCAGAAGTTACTCTTCAGAAGCTGATGATGTTGTTTATGAAGGGCTTGCGGATCAGGTGGTTGGCGGACCGGCTGAGCCTCTCAAGCAGGTGTTTCTTGAGGCTTTGAGGCCGGATTATCGAAGCAGTATGGCTCAGCTTGCATCCGGTGAGTTCCTCTCTGCTGAACCGATTGGCCTGATTGCTGATGTACATGCTAATTTACCAGCTTTTAAAGCCGTCCTTGCCGAGCTTGAGAAGCGAGGTGTTCATCAGATTATGATGCTGGGTGATGTTGTTGGTTATGGCCCTCATCCCGAAGCCTGTATTGACCTGGCGATTGAGCATAATGTGTTTTGTATCAGGGGTAATCATGACCATTATGTGGCTCATGACGGTGATGTTCGAGTCGCATCTAGCAGTATGGCCAAGTGGTCACTGGACTGGACGCTGAAGCAGCTTGATGAGTCAAAAAAACAGTGGTTGGGTGCATTGCCAGTGCGCCATCGTATGCCTGGTTGGATGGCCGTGCATGGCGCCCCTATCGATAAAACATTTTTTAATGGTTATGTGTATAATATGACAGCTGATCAGAACCTGGATTATCTAAGGTCTGTGGACATTCCTGTTTGTCTGCATGGTCATTCACATATTCAGGGTGTGTATGTGTTGAACGGTGGGACTGTTCAGCCATTTTCCTGTCCTGAGCATATCAATCTAAAGCAGTATAGCGCAGCCCTGATCTGTCCGGGTTCCGTTGGTCAGCCGCGTAGTGGCAGGCCGGTTGTAGAGGGGGCGGTGTTTTATCCGGATACGTTAGATGTGAAAATGTTCTCTATGGATTACGATATGGAAATGGTGATTAAGGATATGGAGGCTTTTGGGTTCCCTCATGGTATTATTGAGAGATTGCGCGCTGGAGAGTGATGGGGAAGTAGGTTTTAGACTGAGCCTGGATACTTCTGGTCAGTTATGGGCACTCTGGTGCTATTTTCTGCATAGCATGACGGGTGGCCATCCAGCCGGAACCCAGGTTGGTCGTGGTACGTGTTACCAGAATAAGCAGGTATTCCGGTTTGTCAGGAACAATGGCCATAAAGTGATAGGTGCCATCGGTGGTCATCTGAATTTCCTTGATGTGGTATTTCATCTCCACGCCACGTTGTGCAGCCATCATGGATTCCACAGCAGTAATGGTTTTTCCACGGAACATGTCAACAGCGGCAGCGCCTACAGCATCTATGTAGGATTGGGTGAAGTAGGGGACGTTATGATATGCGCCGAGTAATAGTCCGCTGTTGAGATCAACTACTGCAGCAGCGAGTGCGCCGTCAAGTTCATTGACCAGCTCTTCCAGTGATTCATTCATGGATTACCGCTCCTGTGCTTCCTGCATAACTCGTTTGACCAGCTCTTCAAGCAGGGCCGGTTTTTTTGCTTCGGCTGCTTGAGGCTGTTCGCTGGTTTCTTCTTCATGGTGGGATTGATGGGTCAGCTCAAGGATGACTTCAACCTCTTTGCGAGCATGGCCAAGTAGCATGCCAAGTTTAAGCTCTCTGCTACCCATCAAGCCCAGAAGCATTTCATCGCCAGCATGAATCAGTGCTACGGTGCGGCCCATGGATTGGGTGACGACCTGAATACAGCTGTCATCACCGCCCTGAATCGCCAGAGCATCACCGAGAGATAACATGGATGAACACATGGCCGCAAGTGCGTCTGCCTCTATTTCGACCGTAGAGGCATAGGCGATTGGCAACCCATCAACACTGCAAAGCAGTGCTGCATCAAGGAATTGTTCTCTTTCGACTAGCTGCTGCAGTTCTTTGCAGCAGGCATCTTTGTAATTGCTCAATTACTGCTCCTGATACCTGTTTCCTGTCAGCGCATTGGATACGCAGACTACAATCTTTCCGATCAAGCTCTGTACACCTGCGGGGACGCCGCCGCACAGAATTGACAAATAAACCGATTGCCCTTCAATGCTTGCCTCGTGCATCAACAGCATGCGACCACCTTTTAGTACAAGGGCACTACATACCGGATTTCCAAGTTCCGCAGTATCAGCCATCTTCTGGGAAGTTTCCATCAATGATGTTGAGTATGCAGCAAAATCCTCTTCCGGTGCTTCGCCGGCTTCGGCCATTACCAACCCCTCATCATTTGCAACCAGAATGAAAACTAAGTTCATTTCCTGGCGCAGGCGTTCAAGCTCATCATGAAGAAAAATGCTCTATCCTCCTGGAAAATAATGTAAATCGAGTCAAACTTACGTTTTGCCCCGTTGGGTGTCAACCAAGTCGTCAAGCCTGTGTGGCATTATAGAGTGGGGTGAATGTTGAAATGTGCTATCAAATTACATGTACGGTCATGCAATATAAACAGTGGCTTCGTCTGGTTAAGGCGGGGGCTGTTATTGCCTGTCGAAGCCGAACTCCCTGATATGCTTAACGCGCCATGCATCATCGTAGCTTACTTCAACACCACGTTTGATCAGGTCGCCGCTTTCGTCATCTTCAAACTCTTCGTAATAAGTGACCCTATTCGGGTGTAGCTTACTGGCCAACATGGGAGTGCCGAGCAGCTGTTGAACCTGGAATCGGGTTTGTCCTTCCTGAATCTGGGCTACTTTGCCTGCATCGAGTCGATTGCCCTGATGGATAGGGTCTTTCAGGCAGCCGGATAGCAGTAGCGCAGTGATTACAATAGTGATTAGTTTCATGGTTTGCTCTCTACAGGTCCACGGTGACCGCTTTCCAATAATGTAATATAGTCTTTCATGCCCGCTTCAAGTGGCCACTCGGGTTGCCAGTTGAGCACTTTTTCACTTTCGTTCAGGTCTGCTTCGGTATGCTCCTGATAGAATGAGAACGGATTGTCGAAATATTCGATGTTCAGTTCTTTATCAAGTAGCAGGGCAAGGTTATTGACGATGTCATTGAATGATCTGGCAATGCCGGAACCCACATTGCAGACCCCTGAACGCGGAGCATCAAGTGTGGCTAAATTGGCGGATATGACATCGCGAATGTATACAAAATCACGTTTCTGTTCACCATACTTGAACAGACGTGGCTGCTTACCTGATTTTACGTGCTCATAGAGCTGAAGGATCATCGAAGCGGTTTTATTGCCATCTCTCTCATTCTTGTGGCTTTCACCGGGACCAAAAACATTGAAGTAGCGCAGCCCGATGATGGGAGCTGCATGTCTGTCGTGCCAACGATAAGCTACCCTATCCATGGCAAGCTTTGAGAAGCCATAGATGTTTTCAGGTATCTCACCCTGACCAACGCAGTTGGGGGCAGGCGAGTTGCCATAGGTACCAGCAGACGATGCATAGGTGACACGGGTGCCTGAAGCGGCACTGGCTTTAAGAATATCAGCAAACGCATTGGTGTTGACTTCAACCATCAAGCGTTGATCCATGACGGTGGTGTCAGTAATAGCCGCCTGATGAAAGATGGCTGAAAATGCACCATCGGCAATTTCAGCCAGCAGGGCCGCATCGTTGCAGTCAGCGGCACGTACCTCGCAATCGACATGAATCAAATTGCGCCAGTCGGCTGAGGAAAAGTCATCAACGACCAGTACATCGGTACCGGGCCGCGTACTTAATGCCGCTGCAATATTGGAACCGATATAGCCTGCGCCACCGGTAATTAGAATTCGCTCACTCATTCAAAACATCCGTATGATTCAAGGTGTAGGCTCAGGACTCAGCCCCTTTCCATTGCAGCTGCAGTGCATGCAGGGCACGGGTTGTTGCTTCATTGCAGATATTGTATCCGGCTTTGGCGTTGACTGCATCGGTGATAGTTCCTGCATCCTTCTCGCGCAAGTCCGTATCGTTAAAGCCTGCTTCAGCAAGCAGTCGTGAAAACCAGCTGCCCAGCCCCTGTAGTTGGCAAAGGCGAACAATGCGAATCAATTCCTCACAGCGAGCCACGCTAACCTGATTGCCTGTCGCAGTTGAGAGCTCTTCGGGCATTTCATCAGTCAGTGAGTCCATTGGCTTGCAAAGCAGCTTGAAAATGACCCATTCACTTTCCGAAATGTAGTTGCGATCTTCATGTAGTGGAAATACGCCCGGCAGTGCCTGTACCTTATTCATCTTTCACCTGCTTACCCTGATTTTCTCACAACTTCTTTCATGCAGTGATCATGCGGGGATGCTACGTAGCGCTTGAAGCAGTGCAAGCGCACATAAAGATCGGGATTGTAATGGAAAACTGTTTTCGTTGGGCTATGATGGGCCGCTATGGCTACACATAAGGTGCAGAAGTTGTTGGCACTGTTCGTTGTACTATAAAAGGAGTCTCAGGTATGCGCTGGTCTGATATTAATGCTGCAGATAGTTCCGTTTTTAGCAGAAAAAAAATTACAGTAGTCGGGGCAGGTAATGTTGGGGCCACTGCTGCATTTCTGGCTGCAGTGAAAGAACTTGCCAATATTGTGTTGATTGATGTGGTGGAAGGTGTGCCGCAGGGTAAGGCTTTGGATATGAGAGGCTCCTCACCAATCCTGCGTTTTGATGCTTCAGTGATTGGTACCAACGATTATGCCGATACGGCAGATTCCGATCTGGTCATCATTACGGCGGGGATAGCCAGAAAACCGGGCATGAGTCGGGATGATCTTCTTTCGATCAATGCCGGTATAGTTGCCGATGTGACTCGCAATATTGTCAAATATTCACCCGATTGTATTATTCTGGTTGTCACCAACCCGCTCGATGCGATGGTATATACAGCACTGCGTGTATCAGGTTTTCCCAAGCATCGCGTGATAGGCATGGCCGGCGTGCTTGATTCAGCCCGCATGCGATCATTTATTGCAGATGAGCTGGATGTCTCTATTAATAACGTAACCGCTTTTGTGCTTGGCGGGCATGGAGATACAATGGTTCCACTGCCGCGATATTCCACAGTAGCCGGTATTCCTGTGACGGAATTGATCAGTGAACAGCGTATGCGAGAGATATGTGAGCGCACAGCTGATGGTGGGGCAGAGGTTGTTCGTTATCTGAAGACCGGTTCTGCATTTTATGCCCCGGCAGCATCGGTAGTGCAGATGGCGGAAGCGATTATCAGGGATAATAAGCGGGTTTTACCCTGCTGTGCCTATCTTGAAGGTGAATATGGTATGAACGGTTATTATCTCGGTGTGCCATGCAAGCTGGGGGCAGGTGGTCTGGAAGCAATTGTTGAGCTGGATTTGACTGAAGACGAACGCAAGGGATTGCATAGATCGATGGAAGCTGTGGCTGATCTGGTCAAAGTGGTCGACCAGCTTGGACTCTATTGATTTATTGAAGATCAATTCATGCCAGTTCAATCTTTGCGCATACAGTCTGTTGAAATAACGAGGGGATCATTGTGAATATTCATGAATATCAGGCTAAAGCCATACTGTCAGATTTTGCAGTACCGGTGCCACGCGGAGCGCTGGCTCTTTCTGCAGACGAGGCGGTTGCAGCAGCAGTCTCTTTAGGCGGCGCTGTCTGGGTAGTCAAAGCCCAGATTCATGCAGGCGGTCGTGGTAAAGCTGGTGGTGTGCGCATATGCCGTACGATGGATGAAGTCAGAGATGCTGCAGAGGACCTGCTCGGCTCAGTGCTGGTCACTAAACAGACTGGTGAAGCAGGCAAGCAGGTGAACAGGCTTTATGTCGAAGAAGGATTGAATATCACATCCGAATTTTACCTGAGTTTGCTGGTGGATCGTGAAAGCGAAAAGGTTGCTTTCGTGGCCAGTCCTGCCGGTGGCATGGATATCGAAGAGGTGGCAGAGGCTACACCTGAGAAAATTCTCACGCTTGCAGTGCGTGGTGAACAGGTCTCCGATGAAGAAACAGGCAGCATAGCAGACTTTTTGGGGTTGCAAGGCAAGCAGGTTGAAAGCTGTGCACAGCTACTGCGTGACCTGTATCGTGCATTTTGCCGGAAAGATGGTTCGATGCTGGAGTTAAATCCTCTGATTCTGACGGCAGAAGGCGACCTGGTGGTGCTTGATGCGAAGTTTATTGCTGATAGTAACGCGCTCTACCGCCAGCCCGACATTCTTGAGTTACGCGATCCCGATGAAGAAGACCCGCGTGAGATTGAGGCATCCAAATTCGGTCTGAATTATATTGCGCTTGATGGTCGTATTGGCTGCATGGTTAATGGTGCGGGGTTGGCTATGGCGACGATGGACATCATTCAACTCAAAGGTGACAAGCCTGCCAACTTCCTTGATGTGGGAGGAGGCGTAACTGTTGATACGGTTTGTGAAGCCTTCAAGCTGTTGTTCAGCGATGAACATGTGAAAGCGGTACTGGTGAATATTTTCGGTGGTATCGTGCGTTGTGATGTGATTGCTCAGGGCTTGCTGGAAGCAATTAAAACTCACCCGATGAATGTGCCGGTAGTGATGCGGCTGGTGGGTACCAATGAGGAAGAGGGAAGGGCGTTGGTGAAGGACGCTGGACTGGATGTTCGCTGGGCTGAAGATCTTGATCAGGCAGCAGAATTTGCTGTAGCTGCGGCGGAGCAAACATCGCTGTCCCGATGCGCGATAGATCAGTCTTCTCCGAATGCTGATAAGGGCAAAGGTGGTGGAAAGTGACATTTTTTCAGGATAGAAAAACTGCACAGACGGACGTCTGCCCGGAAAATCGATCACATGGAGGTGCGAGATGAGCGTTTTGCTTGATAAAAACACACGTGTGATTTGCCAGGGTTTTACCGGAAAACAGGGTAGCTTTCATTCCAGTCAGATGATCGATTACGGCACCTGTTTCGTTGGTGGCGTCACACCGGGCAAAGGTGGTCAGTCTCATCTTGATCGCCCTGTATTTAATTCTGTAGCTGATGCAGTTGCTGATGAAGGAGCAGAGGCCAGTGTGATTTTTGTTCCGCCTCGCTTTGCGGCCGATGCGATTGTTGAAGCAGCCGATGCAGGTATTAAATTGATTGCCTGTATTACCGAGGGTATTCCGGTTCTGGATATGTTGTCAGTGAAGGAAAAGATTTCCGGTAAAGATTGTATTCTGATTGGCCCCAACTGCCCGGGCATTATTACACCGGGACAGGCAAAAATTGGTATTATGCCCGGCCATATTCATAAGCAAGGAAGAGTAGGCGTTATCTCCCGATCAGGTACTTTGACCTATGAAGCTGTTGAACAGCTGACCAGAACAGGTCTTGGTCAATCGACCTGTATTGGTATGGGGGGGGATCCCGTTCATGGTATGGACTTTATTGATGCGTTAAAGCTTTTTGAATCAGATGAGCAGACTGAAGGCGTAGTGATGATCGGTGAGATTGGTGGTTCAGATGAAGAGCATGCCGCTGCATATATCAGGGATCACATTTCCAAACCTGTCGTTGGCTTTATTGCCGGAGCTACTGCCCCCAAAGGAAAACGTATGGGCCATGCTGGTGCAATTATTTCCGGTGGTAAGGGTACTGCCGATGCGAAATTTGCAGCACTTGAAGAGGCAGGCGTCTGTGTAGAGCGCAACCCGACACTGCTGGGCCAGCGGATGCTGGAGCTGCTTACCTGATCCGGTTTGCATGAGCCTGACTTTACTGTGCTAAAATAAAGTCAGGAGGCATGGCATGTCGGGTGCGAATTCAATATTTCCTAATGGTGAAGCGATGCGTCAGGCTGTATCCTGGATTTCTGATATGCACAGATATGATCTGCTGACAATTGAAGAAGCATGCCAACGTTATAATCTGACTCCCGTTGAGGAGGAGTTCATGCTAAAATATTTCCTGCATGCTGATGACAGACAACATTAATGCTGGCGTGATTCCAGCTGTTTTTTTCTGGCATTCTCTATCGCTGTGCGCGATTCAATTTCTACTCTGATCCAGTCGGGAATGACTTCCTTCTGGGCTGCTGCAGTTAACCGGGCAACAAGTGATTTATCTTTGCACAACTTTCGTACTTCTGCTGTTTGATCGATACCCTGATTGAACAGTTTTATGTACGTCTCTGAGCTCATTTGACGATGAGCCAGCTTATGTGTGCGTATCCAGTGATCAGCAGCTACATCCTTGCAGACTTGTGTTATTTTTGGCGGGCCACCTTCCGCCAATTCAGCTTTGGAACTTTTCGGTTGCATTGACGTTCTTTCGTTTGCCGAAGTATCAGCTGTATTCTTGTTTTCTAATGGCGGGGTATCCGGTTCTGTTTGTTCAGATTCGTGGTTGACCGGATCAGGCATGGCGGGTTTGGCAAAAGGGTCAATATTCGGAATGGCAGGGAGTGTGATAGTACTACTTTCATGTTTTGGTGTCGGTTTGAACAGGTCCGGGTTATTGAAATACAATAGCGCGATAATGCCACCGATCAAAAGTATTGCGGCCAGGACTATCGAAATAACCAGCTGAATATTTACACTTTTCTTTTTTACCGGCTGTTTCTTTACTGTTTTCTTTTTAGCAGGTTTTTCTTCCTCTTTTTTACTCTGCTGATTGTCGGTTTCAGGTTGTTTTTCGGTATTCGGTCGTTTGTCAGACTCAGGTGCTCTCTCGGACTGACTTTCGCTGGCACGGTCAGGGCTTGTATCAGAGGGGGAATGCTGAACAGTATCACTGGTGGTTGCCTGTTGAATGACAATTTCAAAGATTTCCTGACAATGTTTACAGCGGATTTTTTTGCCCGCAGCAGCTTTAATCTTCTCATTTGCACCATATTTCTTGTTACAATGTGGGCATTGTATGTGTTCCATTCAGGCTCCTGCAGCAGATCCAAGCTAATTCGCTTAGATGTATCAAGATTGGTGCCATTAATATAAAAGGGGCGGAAGTTGCACCAATTCTTCTGCGCTACTGCAAAGATATCCTGTTTACTTGCAATCATTGCTGTGTATTGTCTTTATTATAAAGGGGGTTGGAAACGCATATGGCAGTAAGACTATTTAAACTCAGAGATGTTCCAGATGATGAGGCTGAAGATGTGCGTCAACTGCTCATAGAAAACGACATCGGCTTTTACGAGACCTATGCAGGCAACTGGGGTATTGGAACGCCTGCAATCTGGCTGAAGGATGAATCCCGGCTCGGGCAGGCCAAGGGCGTGATCGATCAGTATCAGGGTGAACGTGCTATCCGGATGCGAGCAGACTACGAGCAGATGAAACAGGAAGGCTTGCATGAAACCACAATGGACAGGATCAAAGCACACCCGATTCAGGTAATCGTGTTTGGTGCTCTGGCACTGTTCATACTCTACGTTACACTGACTCCATTCCTTAATTTCGGTAAATAACAGGGTTAATCGGACTTTTACACTTACATCCTTCCGATCCATCCTCTACACTGATGGTATGAGATTTTTCTGCTGTCTGCTTCTTCTTCTTTTTGTAGGCTCGCCATCTTTCGCGGCTGATCTAGCTGCTGATAAAGATCGAACCAGCCTGATTTTGAATAAGGTCGATGATCTCTGGCGTGGGAGTTCTTCTTATGCCGTTGTTACCATGCAGGTGAAAACCGAGCACTACACCCGCACGATGCGTATGGAGGGGTGGTCCAAGGGTAAGGAGAAAACCCTGTTTAAGGTGCTTGAACCTCTGCGTGAAAAGGGCACGAAAACGCTGAAGTCCGATAATCATATCTATACCTATCTCCCTAAAACCGACCGCACGATACGCCTGACCAGCGGTATGATGATGGGCTCATGGATGGGCAGTCATTTGACCAATGACGATCTGGTGAAAGAGGCACGCCTTGAAGAGGACTATGAGGCCTCAATCAGTTTTGAAGGAACACGCGATGGTCGCGAAATCATTGAATTCAGCCTGATTCCTAAGCCGGATGCACCGGTGGTGTGGGGTAAGCTGCTGCTGACGATTATGGCTGATTCCTATACACCTCTGATCGAGCTCTATTTTGATGAAGATATGCAGCTTGCGCGCACGTTCACCTTTACCGGCATGAAGATGCTGGGAGGCCGTGAGCGTCCTTCCGTGTTGCGGGTAGTACCTGCTGATAAACCCGATGAGTACACCGAGTTTGTTTATGAACAACTTGAGTTGAATATTCCAGTTAACGATACGATGTTTACAAAGGCCAGTCTGAAACGCCGATGAGAATTCTGAGACTGGCATCAAGAAATGTGCGCCGGAGCTGGCAACGCTCACTGGTCACGATGCTGGCAATGGCCTTTGCCTGTTTCATTATGATTTTCTTTGCCTCACTCATGGAGGGGATGATGCAGGGCAGTGAGCGTAGTGTGGTCTCGATGAATATGGGTGATATCCAGATTCATGCGCATGGATACCGCGATGATCCTGATCTCTATACCCGAATTAACGATGCGGACAGATTGGTGGGAGGGCTGGAGCAACAGGGGTTCCACGCAGCCACTCGTATTTATGCATACGGGCTGCTGGCTGCCAATATGGCCTCAAGTGGTGTGCAATTGCGCGGTATCAACCTCAAGCAGGAGATGCAGGTCACAGAGCTCTATAAGCATGTCAGCAGTGGTGAATGGTTGGCTGAGGATGATGCTCTGGGTGTTGTGCTGGGTAAAAAGCTGGCTGCCACACTCGGTGTCAGTTTGGGGGATGAACTGGTCTTTGTTGGTCAGAGTGCAGATGGATATATGGCCAATGAGCTGTTCAGGGTACGCGGTATCCTCAAGTCTGTATCTGATGGTATTGATCGTATGGGGCTGTTTATGCCGATGCAGAGCCTGAGAGATCTGATGACGATTCCGGAAGGGGCGCATGAGATTGTTGTGATTCGGACTGATCGTACGAAGGATTTAACTATTGAAACAGCAAAGGTTCAGGCATTGGCACAAGCGCTTGAAGTGAAAAACTGGAAGCAGTTGATGCCTGTGATTGCCCGCATGATAGAGACCGCAGATGTGCAGATTATGATTATGCTGGTGATATTCTATATTGCCGTGGCAACCGTTGTGCTCAATGCCATGTTGATGAATGTATTCGAGCGTATTCATGAATTTGGTATTATGAAGGCGCTGGGTGTATCACCGATGCAACTGATCGGGCTGGTGTTTGCCGAGACCTTTATCATGACATTCGTGGCTGCCATGACGGGGCTAGCCGGGGGCTGGTGGGTATCTTCCTATTACCAGTTGCACGGGATTGATATGTCAGCCCTTGCTGGCTCCATTACTTATGGCGGTATTGCTTTCGACCCGGTATGGCATGCCGCGATTACACCTGAAGCCCTGTTTTATCCTGTTTTCTTTCTGCTGGTCATAGCGGGCATTGCTGTGATCTACCCGGCTGCCAAAGCTGCACTGCTGAGCCCGGTAAAAGCGATCTATTTCCGATGATGCTGGTTTTAATATGAATCTGAACAGACTGGCCTGGCGCAATATCTGGCGCAGAAAACGGCGGACGATGATTACCGCCTTCTCTATCGGCTTCGGTGTGATGCTGGCTGTGACTTTTACAGGCTCCGGTGATTATACCTATACCAATATGATCGATATGGGGGCGAGCATGGGCATGGGCCATGTGACTGTGGAGCCTGTCGGCTATCATCTCAAGCCTACGCTGGATAAACGGTTGTCAGGCACAAGTAAACTGCATGAGAAGATCATCTCACTCGATGGTGTTGCTAATGCTACGGTTCGTGTCACAGGGCAGGCGATGTTTGCCAGTGCACGCAAGAGTGTCGGCGGGGCATTTATCGCAGTGGATCCGGCTTTTGAGACTGAGGCAAACAATCTATTGATGCGATCAATTGTTGAAGGTTCTCTCTTCTCCGATATCGGTGGTCGGGGCATAGTCATAGGTAGCAGGCTTGCAAAGAAACTGCAGGTGAAGATCGGTAAAAAAGTTGTGTATACAACCACAGATACCAATGGTGAAATTGTCAGTGATATTGCGCGTGTTAGCGGCATCTTTACTACTGGCATCGATATGGTTGATGGTGTGATGGCGCTGTTGCCTATGCGCAGTGTGCAGAGAACCTTGAACTACGGACCTGATGAGGCCACCGTGATTGCCGTGCTGATCAAAGACCAGCGCCATGCAGAAGCCATGGCTAATGAGATCGCTGCTTTGCCTGAAGCACAAGATACTGCTGTATTAACATGGAAAAAATCACAACCGGATCTGGCTGGTGTGATCGCTTTTGATAAAGCTGGTAACTACATCAGTCAGTTTCTTGTCGGCCTGCTGATAGCCGTGGGTATTTTGAATACAATGCTGATGAGTGTGCTGGAGCGTACGCGCGAGTTTGGTGTGATGATGGCAGTTGGTATGTCACCGGGTGTGTTGTTCAGGCTGGTGATGGTGGAGTCCTTCTGGCTGGCCATTGTTGGGTTGTTGTTTGGCATCATCATTACCGCTCCGTGGTACTACTTTCTATATCATACCGGCATCGATTTTTCCGGCGCCTTCGGCAGTGATTTCAGCTACGGTGGTGTGATTGTCGATCCGGTGTTTAAGGCTCGCTTGTTTAAAGAGAGTGTGGTGGCGATTCTGACAGGCCTGTTTACGCTGACGCTGTTGGCAGGCCTATATCCTGCTTGGCGAGCAGGACGCATACCGCCAGTTGAGAGTTTGAAAACGATATGAGGAGCGATCATGGGGAATAAGGTAAAACATATCGTCCGCATAGAGGATGTCGTAAAAACGTATCGGCAGGGCAAAGTGGATGTACATGCCGTGAACAATGTTTCTCTGGAAATTGAGCAGGGTGATTTTACTGTGCTCTGTGGCCCGTCCGGTTCCGGTAAAACAAGTATCCTGAACCTGATCGGAGGGCTTGATGTGCCAACTTCCGGCAGGGTGTGGGTGGATGATATTGATCTCTCTACATTGAGTAGCAGTGAGCTTTCTGAGGTGCGCAAGAATCGTATTGGTTTTGTTTTTCAGGCCTATAATCTTATCCCGGTGATGACAGCTTATGAAAATGCTGAATTTGTTTTGAATCTGCAGGGGGTGAGCGAGGCTGAGTGTCATGAGCGTGTGATGCAGACGCTCAAATCGGTAGGGCTGGAGGGGCTTGAACATAGAAGGCCAGATGAGATGTCCGGAGGTCAGCAGCAGCGTGTGGCGATTGCCCGCGCCATTGTGACCAGTCCTGCCATTGTCCTGGCTGATGAACCGACAGCCAATGTTGATTCGCATACGGCAGAATCACTGCTTGATTTGATGCAAAAGCTAAACCGGGAGCAGGGCATTACCTTTCTATTTTCTACCCATGATCAGCATGTGATTGACCGGGCCAGACGCACGATTCAAGTGCATGATGGTAAGATTGAAGCGGATGATCTCGCTGATTAGAGTGATTTTACTGCCCTTGTTGCTGCTTCTTTTTGCGCAACCCGCACAGGCGTTTGTTTCATGGCAAGGTGAAGAGCTCAGTGTGGAGCTTCGCGGCCTTGTCACTGGCTCTGGTATTACCTTAATGAATCCAGATAATGCATTGTTTTATAATCATAAAAACATATCCGGTGTGGCAGTATCAGGGCGCTTGATGCTCGATGCATCATACAAGCTATTCTCCTTTGAAGTACACGCAGAACAGGATTATGCAGCACTGAAATTACGCACGGCAGGTGCCCGTTTTGCCACTCTGCAGGGCGTGGAACGTTCCGATTATCTGGACTGGAGCTTTGATAGTAAGCAATCGCATTTGATCGTAGACAGGCTGAATATGCAGCTATCAACCGATCATTTAAATCTGAAAGCAGGGCGTCAGCCTTTGAGTCTTGCCGCCACGTTCTATTTCACACCCAATGACTTCTTCGCACCGTTTGCAGCTCAGACATTTTTCCGCGCCTACAAGCCGGGTGTGGATGCACTGCGAGCAGACATTCAGTTAGCAGAGCTATCCCAACTCACGCTCATTGCTGTTTTGGGCTATCAAACCAATCCAGTTGGGGATAACGGCTGGAGCAATAGAGCTGAGAGTGGCAGGCATGCATATTTGACGCGGCTTTCGACGGTATATGCGGATTTTGAATTCGCACTACTGGCCGGGTCGGTAAAAAAAGATCTGGTCTTGGGTGGTGATTTTCAGGGCGAGCTGTTCGAATGGTTAGGGGTGAGGGGTGAGGGGCATCTGTTATGGCCTGATTCACCTTTGCAGAAAAGCCGCGTCGAGGTTGCCCTTGGTCTTGAGCATCGTTGGGAAAATAGCCTTACCATCAGGACGGAACAGTTTTATCATGGTGCAGGTGTTACATACGTTGATGCCTATAACCTTGCAGTTCCACAATCTGGTTTTTATCTGGCTCGTCATTATACAGCTGTCGGAGCCAGCTATGAATTCACTCCGCTGTTAACAGGCGATGCCACGACAATCTATAATTGGGTTGATCAGTCGGCTCTGGTTGCGTTGTATGCGCTGTATTCACTAACAGATGAATCTGAAATTGCTTTCAGTGTTACAGCTTCAGCAGGTAAAAAGCCTCAGCTTGCGGTCATTCAAAGTGAATTTGGCCTGTACGGAGATTCGGCTTCTGTGGAATACCGTTCCTATTTCTGAATGAAGATTAAGAGCCGACCCTGTTATTGGGTTTGATGTTCTGCAGTCTGTTTTACCTGATGCTCGAATGAGGCATAGGCATTCATGAATGATTGAAAGACATTAGCTGGAAGGTGGCAGATAAGCAGGTGCTCTCTGGCTTTAAGTTCTGAATCTGATGGCAATTGAATAAAGTGACTGGCATTGCCGAACATTGCTCCGGTAGAGAGTACCTGAGCACCGTGAGATGAGCTGCATTCAGCCTCTCCAGATAGAATGATCTGGCATACCTTTGATGTGGCGGGGGCATCTGAAACCGAGTCACCCTGTTGGTACTCGTAAACTTCAGACTCTTCAGCAGCCCATAGTTTATCCTGCTCAGGCAGTTCGGCAAAAGCAGGTATGCTATATGTCATGGCGTGTACCATACGGGTTTGCACTGTTCGTAAGAGATAATCACCGGCAATTGGGAAGTGCTTCATTAGCAGGGAGATGGCCTGATCCGAGAATTCGAGGACCAGTGAGCGCTCTAAGGCCACAACACTGGCAGAACGCCGTAGATTATAGACGCAGGCAAACTCACCGAAAAAATCACCTGGTGTAAGAAGCTTTACCGATTTGGACTGTAGAGCATCAAGTTCAATCTGAACATCTACCTGACCTTCAAGAATCAGGTAAAAGGTTTTACTGCTTGCCCCCTGATGCACGACTGTTTCATCTTTCTCTACGTGCTTCAGCGTTCCCTGCTGCATGAAATCAAGTGCTTCGGAATCTGAAAGTTGCTCTATCAGGGCGAAGGTCTTGTCCTGGCTTCTGTCTGAATCCGAATAGGCTGACTGAGTAATACGAGCCATCTTGGTAAGTGCAGTGATTTCCTGGCTGTCCGGGTGATCGAGCTGGCTGCAGAGGCTTAAGAAACCGATGGCGTGTCCGGCATTGCCTGTTGCCAGCATTCTTCTGGCCATCGCCAGTGCTAATTCTCTGGCCAGTGGCAAACGGTTTTGTTGTTGTACCATCTGAATAAGCGGGCGCGCAATATGTAAGTCTTCAGGGTAGACCTTGTGTAATAGTGCATAGCTGCGCAGCAGTTCCGCTTCATTTAGTGCCATGTAGCAAGTGTAGCTAAAGCGATAGCTTTGTCATTCAGTCAATCGCAGATCATGAGATTGCTTGGGTATGGGCAGAGTTGCCGCTAGAGTCAGCACATGACAAAAACAGTTCCATTATCTGGCCATGCTCGTGGCTCTATTCCTTTCGCAGCAGAAGTGGTGACCGCCGGTTTTATAATGATTGCCGAGAAAAAGTCAGAGGTTGAGGAAGGCTGATGCCAAAGTTTAAAAACCAGGTAGCTCGTAAAGGTGTTTATGTGCTGCCTAGCTTCTTTACCACAATGGGACTGTTTGCAGGCTTCTATGCACTTATTGCATCGATACAGGGTAGTTTTGAGTTGGCTGCATGGGCTATCCTTGCGGCAGCCGTATTTGATATGCTTGATGGGCGAGTGGCACGATTGCTGCATGCGGAAACAGCTTTCGGGGCTGAATACGACTCCATGTGTGACATGTTATCTTTCGGGGTTGCACCGGCAGTGCTTGTTTATATGTGGGCACTTACCAGTCTGGGGCCAGATCTGCATAAACTGGCCTGGTTGGGCGCATTCTTTCTTGTAGCAGGTGCAGCGATTCGTCTGGCGCGATTTAATGTGCAACTGGAGTGTCAGGATAAGCGCTATTTTCAGGGACTTCCTACTCCGGGAGCAGCACTGTTGATTGCAACAGCTGTCCTGTTTCATGTCGATGCACGTATTGAGCCATCAGCATGGTTATGGTTTGTTATTTCACTGTTTCTTGCGTGGATGATGGTGAGTGGTGCACGTTACTTTTCGGGTAAGGAGATCGATCTCAAGCAACGCCGTACTTCAACAGTTCCTGTGGTTATTATTATTGTTGTAGGTCTGGTTGCCCTGAACCCATATCTGGTTCCGTTTCTGGTGATGGCGGTTTACTGCTTTCATGGTCCCATACTTAGTCTCTGGCAAACCCGTCGTTTAAGTCATTATCGACAGCAGCGACAGTTAAAGAAAAAAGGTGCACAAGTTGCCCCGGACGATGACGCTGAATGAAGACAGCTTGACCGGTTTGGGACAAGGTGATCTAATTTGCCTCATGAACATGTACTTTGGAACATCAAGCTGTGCAGCGAAGTGGCTACTACTTCGAAGGGGTCTGTGCGTCTGCTGAATGCTTTCAGTGATTGATGTACAGGCCGCGGATTTCCGCGGCCTTTTTTGTTTCCGGGTTTGGCTAATGAATAGGAGAGTATGATGTCTGATCGGCTGTATATATTTGATACGACGTTGCGCGATGGTGAGCAGTCACCGGGTTGTTCAATGAATATCGATGAAAAAATTCGCGTTGCACATAGTCTGGCAGCCCTTGGCGTGGATGTTATTGAGGCAGGCTTTCCTATCGCTTCTCCCGGTGATTTTGAGGCTGTCCATCGTATTGCAACAGAGGTTCATGGTCCGGTAATCGCAGGACTGGCAAGGGCAGCACAGGGTGATATCGCACGTGCTGGTGAAGCGGTGAAGCCGGCAGGTGATCGCGCACGCATTCATACCTTTATTGCGACCAGTCCTATTCATATGGAAGCCAAGCTGCGTATGAGTCCGGATCAGGTGGTTGAGCGAGCTGTTGCTGCAGTGAAACAAGCGCGTTCACTGGTGCCTGAGGTGGAGTTCTCCGCCGAAGATGCAGGTCGTTCTGAAATCGATTTCCTTTGTCGTATTGTTGAGTCCGTGATTGATGCCGGTGCGCGGGTAATCAATATCCCTGATACGGTGGGTTACATGACTCCTGACGAGTTCGGTTATCGTATTCGCACATTGATTGAGCGTGTCCCTAATTCCGATAAAGCTATCTTTTCAGTGCATTGCCACAATGATCTGGGGCTGGCTGTGGCTAACTCACTGGCAGCGGTTGAGAACGGCGCGCGTCAGGTTGAGTGTACCATTAACGGCTTGGGTGAGCGTGCAGGTAATGCCGCACTTGAAGAGATTGTGATGATTATGAAAACACGATCGGATCGTTATGAAATTGAAACAGCGATCGATAGTACGAAGATTGTGCCGACTTCAAAGTTGGTTAGTCAGATTACCGGTATGCCGATTCAGCCGAACAAGGCGATCGTCGGAGCCAATGCGTTTGCACACGAATCCGGTATCCATCAGGACGGTGTGCTCAAGCACAAGAAGACTTATGAAATTATCACGCCTGAGTCCGTCGGTTGGTCTACCAATCGTATGGTGCTGGGTAAGCATTCCGGTCGTGCGGCCTTGAAATCACGTTATGTAGAGCTTGGCGTTGAACTCGATGATGAGCGTTTGATTGAAATTTTCGGGCGATTCAAGGTGCTGGCTGATAAGAAAAAGGATATCTTTGATGAAGACCTGATGTCGATTTTGTCTGACGAATCGAGTGTGGAACAGGAGCGTGTTAAGTTGATTAACCTGCATGCAGCATCAGGTACTAATGATGCGCCTGTGGCTGCAGTAGAGTTGGAGATTGAAGGCGTTCGTCATAAAGCAACAGCCCAGGGCGATGGTCCGATTGATGCGGCATTCAAGGCGATCCAGTCCATGGTTGAGCCCAATGGCAGCTTGTTGCTCTATGCAGTGAATGCCATTACAGCAGGTACAGATGCACAAGGTGAGGTGACTGTACGATTGCAGGATGGTGATCGTATCGTGAACGGGCAGGGCTCGGATACCGATATTGTGGTGGCTTCAGCCAAGGCGTTGGTTGCAGCCTTGAACAAGCTTCCGAACATGCATGCCAAAGAGGTACATGCTCAATATTCGGGCGTTTGACTAGAGGAAGTTAAGAGTCAGATAGAAATAAAAAAGGCCGGGGTTTTAGCCCCGGCCTTTTTTATTGTTAACGATTGTTACAGACTCATCTGATTCAGCCATTTCTCCAGGAAATGGATGTTGAAGTCACCACGCTGAAATCCCGGGTTTGCCAGCAGACGCTTATGCAGCTCCTGATTGGTGGTTACACCGAGGATGACCAGCTCATCAATCGCCCGCTGCATGCGACGAATACACTTCTGACGATCACGCGCATGCGTAATCACTTTGCCAATCATGGAGTCGTAATGTGGCGGGATCTTGTAGCCGGTATAGAGCTGAGAATCCACACGTACACTGCGTCCGCCGGGAGCATGATAAAGTTCCACAGTACCTGGTGATGGAGTGAACTTGAACGGGTGCTCCGCATTGATGCGGCACTCGATGGCATGTCCCTTCATTTTGATGTTCTCTTGTGCAAAATCGAGTGTTTCACCTGCAGCGACACGGATCTGCCATTCGATAAGATCGACACCGGTGATCCATTCCGTTACCGGATGTTCGACCTGAATACGCGTGTTCATTTCCATGAAATAGAAGGATTTATCCGCATGCATCAGAAATTCAATGGTACCTGCGCCGACATAGTCGACGGCATTAGCAGCAGCTACACCTGCAGCGCAGATTTTTTCGCGTGTTTCAGCATCAAGCGACGGACTTGGTGCCTCTTCAAGCACCTTTTGATTGTTGCGCTGCATGGAGCATTCACGCTCGAACAGATGCACCAGATTTCCGTGTGTGTCACCAAGTACCTGTACTTCAATGTGACGCGGCTCTACGAGGAACTTTTCAATGAATACCGTATCATCACCGAATGCAGCACCTGCTTCGGATTTACACATAGAGAATGCATTCGACAGTGATGCTTCGGAATGCACAACCTTCATGCCGCGGCCACCACCACCTGCAGATGCTTTGATAATAATCGGGAAGCCTGCTTTCTTAGCGACGATTCTGGCTTCTTCAGTGGTTTCTACTGCACCATCAGAGCCCGGAACTAGTGGTACACCGGCCGTTTCCATTTTTTTCTTGGCAGTGACTTTGTCGCCCATGATGCGCATCGATTCAGGCGTGGGACCAATCCAGGTCAAGCCTGATTCGCCGACGATACTGGCAAACTCAGCATTTTCAGCCAAAAAGCCAAAGCCTGGATGAATTGCTTCTGCATCTGTTAGTTCTGCTGCAGCCATAATAGCGGCTATATTAAGATAGGATAGAGTGCTGGGAGCAGGTCCGATACAGACTGACTCATCTGCAAGTCTTGTGTGCATGGAGTCACGGTCAGCTTCTGAATAGACAGCTACCGAACGGATACCCATTTCTTTACATGCACGAATAATACGTACGGCAATTTCGCCACGATTGGCGATCAGAATTTTGTGAAACATGATATCTCCGTTCAGCCCAGTGGGGTGATTACGAACATAGACTGGCCATACTCTACAGGGGTCGCGTTATCGATAAGGATGGTTTCTACCACGCCGTTATATTCTGCTTCGATTTCATTCATCATTTTCATGGCTTCGATAATGCACAGGGTATCGCCTTTCTTCACTTTCTGACCTTCTCTAATGAAGTTGTCGGCATCAGGACTTGGTGCAGCGTAATAGGTGCCTACCATAGGAGATGTTACTGTATTGGCATCATCCTGGACTGGTGTGGCAGCAGGTGCTGCAGCTGCTACAGGGGCAGCTGCTATAACAGTTGGCGCTACAGGGGCTGCTGAAACCATGCTCTGTGACTGTTGGCGTGAAATACGAACAGTCTGGTCACCTTCACATACTTCGATTTCGGTAACATCTGTGCTTTGAATCAGTTTAATCAGTTTGCGAATCTCAGAAATATCCAAGTTTATCTCCTTTGTAGTTCGGTAAGTTTTTTTAGCCGTTTTGTCTTAAATGGTCATTCAGGCCTCTTAAGGCCAGTAAGTATGATGTCGCACCAAAACCCGCAACAACACCGGTTGCTGCATCCACCAGCATAGAGCGGTGTCTGAACTCTTCTCTGCGGTGGATGTTGGAGAGGTGTACTTCAATAAATGGGATGCCGGTAGCAAGCAGAGCATCACGCAGTGCAATGCTGGTATGTGTGTAGGCAGCAGGATTAATCACGATACCGTCTATATGATCAGATCCTGCCTGCTGAATGCGATCAACCAGTTCACCCTCGTGATTGCTCTGGTAGGTCGTGATTTCAACTGCCAATGTGTCGCCGAGCTCAATGAGTTGCTGGTTGATATCGGCCAGTGTGATTGTGCCATAATGGCCGGGTTCACGCGTTCCGAGCAGGTTCAGGTTGGGGCCATGCAGGGCAAGGATACGTAAGGTATTCATTTTACAAACTCCTGATTCCACTGCTGTCTTAATCCAATTAAAAGTTGATCCTGAGGTTTTTTTGCCAAAAGCTGAGCTAACATGCCAACAGCTTCTTCGCGCTCCCCCTGTTGCCAGTGTAGTTTAGCCAGTGTCATGGAAACAGGGGAGGGGGCATGCTTTTCTACATTCTGTAGTTGCAAGGCACGTTTTGCACTAACCAGACCTGCTTCTATATGTCCCAATTGGCGCTGCGTGCGTGCCAACAGTTTCCAGCCTTTTGTTTCAGAGGGGGCGAATTCAAGTATTTCTATCAGGATCTGTTCTGCTTTCTCCAGCTTTCCTGTGCTGATGGCTTCTTTTGCCGCGATCATACCACCAGTGACGCCGTGCCAGTTAACTGGTGTCGGGCTCGGTGATTTTTGCAGGGTGTTGGGTGCTGAACCGCTTGCTGCTAGCATGTGGCTCACGCTAGATGTTCGTTTATGCCGGGTCAATCAGTGTAGAGCATGAAATGAGTGAAAATAGACTGTTTCTATCGATTTATAGCTTATAATCATCTATTTTCAGTCATTTAAGGGGAAGTATGAGAGAATCAATTAGCATCCAGTTGAATGGTGAAGAGCAAGCAGTTCATGCTGAAACATTGTCAGAAATGGTGGAAGAGTTGGGCCTGAGCAAACGTATGATTGCCATAGAACGCAATATGGAAGTTGTTCCCAAGAGTGAATATGATACCACGCAACTTGTAGCAGGTGACCGTATTGAACTGGTACATATGATAGGCGGCGGATAATATCTATCTATATAATACTTTCATCACGAACTGCGCGAAGAAATGATCGTATGGCTTCCCGTGTGTTTTTCAAGCTGAATGGAAATGTGTTGAATCAAATCTGAACAAGATGAGGAATAATAATGTCGGATATATTTAAGGTTGGAACCTATGAGTTCACATCCAGGTTGATTGTCGGATCCGGAAAATACAAGGATTTCCAGACCACTAAAGATGCAACTGAAGCATCAGAAGCCGAGATGATTACCGTGGCAGTACGTCGTGTGAATATTACCGACCCGGGTAAGGAAAACCTGCTCGATTATATCGATCCTGAGAAATATACTATCCTTCCCAATACGGCCGGTTGTTTTAATGCCGAGGATGCGATTCGTACACTGCGTCTGGCGCGTGAAGCCGGAGGCTGGGATCTGGTGAAGCTGGAAGTGCTTGGCGATACACAAACCCTCTATCCTAACGTGGTGGAAACCATCAAGGCTGCAGAAGTGCTGGTTGAGGAAGGTTTCCAGGTGATGGTCTATACCAATGATGACCCGATTGTTGCGACCCGTCTGGAAGAGATCGGTTGCGTAGCCGTGATGCCACTGGGTAACCCGATCGGTTCCGGTCGTGGTCTGGCCAATCCGTTTAATATTCGCGTGATCAAGCAACGGGCCAGTGTTCCGATCGTTGTAGATGCCGGTATCGGTACGGCTTCTGATGCAGCCAAGTCACTAGAGCTGGGTGCTGATGCAGTATTGATTAATACCGCCATTGCCGAAGCCAAGGATGAGTGCTTGATGGCAAGTGCAATGCGCGATGCAGTAAGGGCCGGGCGTTCAGCGTTTCTGGCTGGACGTATGCCAAAACGGGCATTTGCCAGTGCATCGTCACCAACAGAAGGCTATATCTGGGATTAACTAAAAAGTTAAAAATATTATCACCACAGAATCCACGAGGGACACGAAGATTGACAACTGTTGTTTCTTCGTGATCTTCGCGCACTTCGTGGTTAAAAAAGGATTTTTACATGACTGAATTGAAGAATGACCTATTTTTGCGGGCATGCCTGCGTCAGGATGTTGAACGCACACCGGTTTGGATGATGCGTCAGGCTGGCCGTTATCTACCTGAATACAGAGCGACACGTGCAAAAGCTGGCGGCTTTCTGAATCTCTGCCGTTCACCTGAACTGTGCTCAGAAGTAACTCTGCAGCCTATTGATATACTCGATGCTGATGCAGCGATTCTCTTCTCTGACATTCTGGTTGTACCGGAAGCGATGGGCATGGAGTTGACATTTGGCGTGGGTGAAGGGCCTAAATTCCCTGATCCGATCACCTGCCGTGCTGATGTTGAAAAATTGCCGGTTTTGAATGACCCGTCGAAAGAGCTGGGTTATGTGATGGATGCAGTAAGTACGATTCGCAGAGATCTGAACGGTCGTGTGCCGTTGATCGGTTTTGCAGGTAGCCCATGGACTCTGGCTACCTACATGGTTGAAGGTGGTGGTTCCAAGAATTTCTCCAAAGTAAAAGCCATGATGTTTAATGAGCCTGAAACCATGCATCTGTTGTTGGAAAAGTTGGCTGATTCTGTTGCAGCCTATCTGAATGGCCAGATCGCCAGTGGTGCTCAGGCAGTACAGATCTTTGATACATGGGGCGGTATTCTTAATAGCCGTGACTATCGGGAGTTCTCTCTGCAGTACATGCAGCGTATCGTGTCACAGCTGAATCGTGAACATGATGGCCGCAAGGTTCCTGTGATTCTCTACTCCAAGGGTGGCATGGGCTGGTTGGAAGCGATGGCCGATACAGGTTGTGATGTGCTGGGGCTTGATTGGTCCATTGATATCGATGAAGCGCGTCGCCGGGTGGGTGATAAAGTAGCACTGCAGGGTAATATGGATCCGACTATGCTTTATGCAAAACCTGACCGTATTCGCGCTGAGGTGAAGGATATTCTGGCTAAATTCGGCCATGGTAATGGTCACGTGTTCAATCTTGGCCACGGCATTACTCCTGATGTTCCGCCAGAGCACGCGATCGAATTCTTCAAGGCAGTGCGAGAAGAGTCCGTTCAGTATCATAAGTAATCATAACTTGATCCATCTAAAAGACCGCTTTTTGAGCGGTCTTTTTTTTGCCACAGGAACAAGAGATGATACGAGAAGATCATGTTCAGGCCGTGCAGGATGGATGATTAGCGATTCGACTGCCTGTAGATGATGCAGTGCTAAATCGTAGCATGTAATCAATCATCTTCTTGTTCTGAACAGGGGTTCTTACAAGCGGCTGACACTGCATGTGCGTTATCGTTTGATTTCCGTTATAATATTACTATTGTCAGGAACGATACCAGCTGACATTTCGCGGGATTACACGTATGAATAGGTATGATGTATTCATCAACAGTCAAAGGGAATCTCTATGGCGACCGGCTGCCGGAATCGTCATACTGTTTTTATCGGGTTGTGCAGCTGTCGGTCCGGATTACGCTCCTCCCGAAACCAACCCTCCTGCAGCATGGGCTACTGAATTACAAAGCGGTTTAACCGATACCCGGATAGATGACCCCCGCATGCTGGCAAACTGGTGGATAACACTTAATGACCGCACATTGTCTAGCCTGATTGAACGGGCTGTTGTTGGCAGTGTTGATATGCAGGTGGCACGGGCACGGGTACGTGAAGCTCGTGCTCGTCGCGGTATGAGTGAGGCTGATCGTTTCCCGACGCTTACGGCTGGTGGTTCGGCCAGCCGTAAGCGAAGTAGCAAAGAAGCAGGCAGTGGTGCAACAACTGAACTTTATAACGCAGGTTTTGATGCCAGTTGGGAACTGGATGTTTTCGGTGGCGTCAGGCGTGCTGTTGAGGCTGCTGATGCTGAGCTGCAGGCCAGTGAAGAGGATTTGCGTGATGTGCTGATCAGCCTGATAGCTGAAGTGGCACTTAACTATGTTGAGCTGCGTACGTTCCAGACTCGCTTGTATGTTGCAAAGGAGAACCTGAAAAGTCAGGAGGAAACTTATCATATCACTCAATGGAGGCATCAGGCAGGTATGATTACCGAACTGGATGTGGATCAGGCACGCTTCAACCTGGACCAGTTACGTTCGGATATCCCAAGTTTGTACACCGGTCTTGAGCAAGCTAAAAACCGGATTGCAGTACTTCTGGGACGACAACCCGGTGCCCTGAGCGTGTTACTCGATGAGCGAAAATCAATTCCGCTAACTCCTCTTGAGATTGGAGTGGGATTACCTGCTGAGGCTTTGCGGCGGCGTCCTGATGTGCGTCGTGCCGAGCGTCAGCTGGCTGCACAGACGGCCCGAATTGGTGTTGCAACGGCTGCATCGTATCCTGACTTTTCGCTGGCTGGCTCCATTGGTCTTGAGTCCCTGATGCTTGGGAATTTATTCACAGCCGGTGCAAAAACTGCATCAATTGCTGGCAATGTTGGCTGGACCCTTTTTGATGCTGGTCGTATACGGGAGAATATTGAGGTGAAAACTGCACTTCAGGAGCAGTTACTGAAACAATACGAAGCCACTGTGCTTGCGGCACTGGAAGATGTGGAAAATGCACTATTAGCTTATGTGAACGAGCAGGCCAGACGACATGCACTTATAAATGGATCACAGGCTGCTCAACGTGCCGTAGCACTTGCACTGCATGAATATGATTCAGGACTGGTCGACTTTCAGGTGGTACTGGATGCACAGCGTTCTTCGCTGTCGCTTCAGAATCAATTGGCAATCAGTGAGGGAGAGCTTACTTCAAATCTAATCAGACTTTACAAGGCGCTAGGCGGTGGTTGGGAGTCGCAGCAGCCTGCAGTAACCCAGCCTGAGAGAATGATACAGGATTAATGCTATGAACAATACAGATGCAAACCATCCAGACGATATTGCGAGAACCCTGGAGCTTGATCGCTCATCCGGAGGGGTGAAAAATATGACGCGCTGGTTTGGCTGGGCAGGGCTGATTCTGGTTCTTGTGGTTGCCGTTCTCACTTGGGGATATATGGGCAACAATGACCCTGTGCAGTATAAGACTGAAGCAGTAGGTAAGGGTGAACTCATTATTACAGTAACAGCTACGGGTAATCTTGAGCCGACGAATAAGGTGGATGTCGGTATTGAGGCATCAGGAACCATTGAAACTGTCGAGGTTGACTATAATGACAGCGTTGAGGCTGGTCAGGTACTGGCAAGACTGGATACTACAAAATTCGAGGCTCAGGTACTGCAATCCAAAGCAGCTCTTGCTGCGGCAGGGGCGAAAGTTTTACAGGTAGAGGCGACATTTAAAGAGGCAAACAATGAACTGGCCCGTTTACAACAGGCTCGTAAATTAAGCGGTGGCAAGGTACCGTCGCTTCGCGACATGGATGCGGCAGTAGCAGCACTCAATCGCGCGCAAGCTGACAGGATCAGTGCCAAAGCTGCGGTTTCCGAGGCAAAGGCAACACTGTCACTCCACCAGACAGATCTTGGTAAAGCTGTCATTTACTCGCCCATCAATGGCATTGTGTTGGTACGAGCAGTCGAACCCGGCCAAACCGTAGCAGCTTCCTTTCAGGCTCCTGTACTGTTTACTCTGGCCGAAGATTTAACCGAGATGGAACTGCACGTGGATGTGGATGAGGCAGATGTGGGTCAGGTGAAGGCGGGACAGGTAGCAACGTTTACTGTCGATGCTTATCCTGAGCGAACTTTTCCGGCACAGATTACCCAAGTCCGTTTTGGTTCTCAGGAAGTGGAGGGGGTTATTTCTTACGAAACGGTGTTGAATGTGGACAATGCAGAGCTATTCCTGCGTCCGGGTATGACAGCGACCGCCGAAGTCACGGTCAAGAAAATAGACAATACCATGCTGGTACCCAATGCCGCGTTACGTTTCACTCCTCCGGTGGTGGTGCAGCAAGATAATGAAGGTAGTGGTAGTCTGCTTGGTAATTTGCTGCCGCGTCCGCCGAGTTCTGTGAAATCTCGTATAGATATGAAACAGCAGCAGGTCTGGACAGTCCGTGACGGAGAAGCTGTAGTCATTCCAGTCAACACAGGGTCAACAGACGGAGTGATGACTGAGGTTATCAGTGGCGACATTCAGGCTGGCATGGAGCTGATTGTCGATATACTCAGTTCAAGCAAATGAATAATTGCCCATTGATTGAACTCAAGCAGGTGACCAGAATTTATGGTGAGGGACAGGCTGCGATGCAGGCACTGCGCGGGGTGGATCTGCGCATTGAAAAAGGTGATTTTGTTGCAGTGATGGGGCCGAGTGGTTCGGGTAAGTCTACCTGCATGAATATCATGGGTTGTTTGGATACACCGAGTTCAGGCAACTATCTGTTTGAGGGTATCAACGTCGAGTCTCTGTCGCGTAGTCAGCGGGCTCTGTTACGGCGCAACTATCTCGGGTTTGTTTTTCAGGGATATAACCTGCTTAACAGGACATCGGCACTAGAGAATGTGGAGTTACCATTAATTTATCGAGGCACACCAGCCAGCTTGCGTCGCCGCAGTGCCTTGCAAGCACTCGAGACTGTGGGGCTCTCAGGTTGGGAGCATCATAGTCCCGGTGAGTTGTCTGGGGGGCAGCAACAACGTGTTGCTATCGCACGAGCAATAGTCACCGAGCCTGCAGTATTACTCGCGGATGAACCTACCGGCAACCTGGACTCTGCCCGTAGTCGGGAAATAATGGAGTTGCTGACTTCGTTTAATCAGGATCAGGGCATCACCATTGTTATGGTGACCCACGAGGCAGATATGGCGGCATATACCAGGCGCCAGATTCATTTTCTTGATGGTCTGATTCAGACCGGCCAGCAGAAGCAGAGGCGTTCCTGATGCTGTGGAATGCCCTGTTATTGGCGATACGGGAAATACGACGCAATGTTATGCGTTCATTCCTGACTACTCTTGGCATTGTTATTGGTGTTGCTGCTGTCATCGTCATGGTCACGATTGGCGGTGGTGCAACCGTACAGGTCACTGAACAGATTGCGAACCTGGGTAGTAACCTGCTGATCATGACGCCGGGACAACGTATGGGTATGGGGCAGCGTTCAAGTGCTCCGGCCTTCGATTTGGATGATGCCAGAGCAATAGAAAGGGATGTCAGCCATATCAGTGCAGTAGCAGCTACATCATCCCAGGGGGTAACTGTTGTTTCAGGCAATGAGAATTGGTCGACTACTGTATCCGGTGTTGATAATCAGTTTTTTAAGGTAAAGAACTGGTCGACCGAGAGTGGCAGGCAGTTCACAGAAAGTGAAATGCGAGCTGGTAAAGCTGTCTGTATACTGGGTGCTACGGTTCGCAAGGAACTGTTTTCCGGGCAAAACCCGCTGGGTAGCAGCATCCGAATGGACAAGGTTTCCTGTCAGGTCATCGGTGTACTGCAGAGCAAGGGTCAATCGACTATAGGTAGTGACCAGGATGACCTTGTTTTGATTCCATTGCGCACCTTTCAGCGACGTATTGCAGGTGACCAGGATATCAAGTTAATTCAGATATCGGTCCAGGATGGCATATCAACCACAAAGGTAGAGGAGAGTATTACCAGGCTGATGCGAAAACGTCGTCATATTGCAACAAATGAAGATGATGACTTTTCAGTGATGGATATGAAGGAAATTACGAAAATGCTCACGGGCACTACCCAGGTGTTGACGATGTTGTTGGGGGCCGTTGCCGCTGTAAGTCTGCTGGTGGGAGGTATCGGTATTATGAATATCATGCTGGTTTCGGTAACTGAGCGGACTCGAGAAATCGGTGTTCGTCTCGCCATTGGTGCATTGGAGAGTGAAGTACTGATGCAGTTTCTGGTCGAGGCGGTAGTACTCTCTTCAATCGGTGGGATCACAGGTATTGCATTGGCACTGGCGGGTTCTGTTTTACTCGCAGATTTGATGCAGGTTCCTTTTGTATTTAACGCGGCTATTGTGGTTGTCTCATTTGCATTTTCTGCAGCAGTCGGTGTGATCTTTGGCTATTTTCCGGCGCGTAAGGCCGCACGCCTTGATCCTATCGAGGCGTTGCGCCACGAATAAATACCTGTTGTGAAAAAAGAAGTGTGCTTGTGTGTACTGATTCCACTTACTATAGTTGTAGCATGCCTGTTGATCATGTTTATTTTGAAGACGATAACATTGTCCTTACACAGATTTACGGGAAGCTCACACCCATTGAGTTACTTGGCCATGTTGAGACGATGGGGGAGCTTTGTAGCCATAACGAGGCAGTCATAGAGCTTGTCGACTGCAGGCTGTGCAGCGATACAACTGAGATGACAGGGGCATCACTGATGTCTGTGGCTAGTCTGGAGCAGGGGCAGCCCTGGGCTGATGGAAGTAAGTGTGCAATTGTCGTAGATACAGAGCTGCATTACGGATTGGCGCGTATTTATGCCACGATTGCATCTGAAACCCGCATGCAGGCCAATGTGTTTTACTCACTTGATGAAGCTATAAACTGGCTTGGCATCGAGCAATATAAACTGGATATAGAGGCCTGCCATGAGAAAATTAAAGCCGGTTTGATTCGCAGCTCCTGCCGCTCACCTTCGGCGGCATAGCCGTCCAAATTTAAAACAACTATCGCGCAGCGGGAGCGCCGCTGCTTACTTAGTCAGGCTTTTTTTCGATTACATCTTCAGCATCTTCAATCAGGCAGCGGATCTCTTCGATAGCACCCGTATTACCGGATTCAATCAGACCGATAATAAAGTTTTCTACAGTACGAGGCAGCAGGGTCGGTTCATCAACCGGGCCACGAGAGTAGATAATGAAACCATTGAGGAAGGCTTCAAACTGCTCTTCAGTCAGTTTCTCATAGTTTTTGTTCTGTGATCCGGCCATGAATGCCTTGATCTGACTGCTGCTGAATTCAAAACCACCAAGCTCAAAGATTTCTTTAACTTCGAAGTGTTTAAGGTTATTGGCGATTGTGATCTTTTTGAGGATACCATTTTTTGTCATGGCTTAATGCTAGCTGATTGAACTGGGGATGTGGAGTTAATGTGTCAGTGTGTAAGGTTCGTAGAAAGCAAAGGTGTTGCCGGGGATGTAGTGCTTGAGAGCTTTCATATTGCTATATATGGTTTTGAGTGAATTACTCATGGTTTCTTAATGTATATATAGGCATAATGCGCGATCGGTAATTTCCGCAGGTGTATATAAATAATGACTACAGAACAAGAACAGCAGCCTTCAGAGCAGAAACCTATAGAGGCACAGCTTACATTCGCCGATCTGAATCTAATGCCCGACGTACTTAAAGGTGTTCAGGATGTCGGTTATGAAACTCCTTCTCCGATTCAGGCGCAGACCATTCCTCTGCTATTAGAGGGCAGGGATCTGGTTGGTCAGGCACAGACTGGTACAGGTAAGACCGGCGCTTTTGCACTGCCTATGCTCTCCCATATTGATTTGGGCAAAACCTCTCCGCAGCTGCTGGTACTGGCACCAACACGTGAACTGGCAATCCAGGTTGCTGAGGCATTTCAGATCTATGCTAAACATATGAAAGGATTTCATGTGTTGCCTATTTATGGTGGCCAGAGCTATGAGATTCAGCTGCGCGCACTGAAACGCGGGGTGCATGTTGTCGTCGGCACACCTGGTCGTGTCATGGACCATATGCGTCGCAAGACACTCAATTTGAGTAAACTAAAGGCTCTGGTGCTGGATGAAGCAGATGAAATGCTGCGTATGGGCTTTATTGATGATGTGAAGTGGGTGCTCGAACAGACTCCGTCAGACCGTCAGATAGCTCTTTTCTCTGCTACCATGCCGCCGGTGATTCGCAAGATTGCCCAGCAACATCTGAATAATCCTGAACATATCACCGTTAAGGTGAAAACATCCACTGCTGAGACGATTCGTCAGCGCTTCCTTGTAGCTGGCGGTGTTCGTCAGAAGATGGATGCATTGACCCGTATTCTTGAGGCAGAGCCGTTTGATGGCATGATCATCTTTGTGCGTACCAAGTCTGCGACAGAAGAGATTGCCGAAAAGCTTGAAGCACGCGGCTTCTCTGCATCAGCACTCAACGGTGATATCACCCAGAAAACGCGTGAAGCGACAGTCAATCGCCTGAAGAAGGGACAGATCGATATTATTGTTGCTACAGATGTTGCAGCACGCGGATTGGATGTGGAACGTATTTCCCACGTGATTAACTTTGATATCCCCAACGATACTGAGCCCTATGTACATCGCATCGGCCGTACCGGCAGGGCAGGTCGTAAAGGTGATGCAATTCTTTTCATCGCACCACGTGAAAAGCGCATGCTTTATGCGATTGAGCGGGCAACGAAGCAGACCATTGAGCAGTATGTCATGCCGACAACTGAAGATATCAACAACAAACGTATTGATGAATTCAAGCAGCGTATCTCTGATACGCTGGAATCAAGTGAAGGACTGGAGTTGTTTACTGGTATCGTTGAAAAGTATCAGGCTGAACATGACGTTTCGACCGTTGAGCTTGCAGCGGCACTGGCAAAAATGGCGCAGGGTGATAAATCCTTGCTATTGAAAGATGAACCAAGACGACAGGAAAGGCAGGAACGTTCGGATCGCTCAGGCCGTTCAGAGCGTCGTCCGGAGCGCGCCCAGCGTTCTCGTGAATCTTTTGAAGATGATCGTGGTGATCGCAGGCCAAGGCGTGAATCTCCTTCCCGTCATGTCTCAACAGGTCCGGAACCGAAAGAGGGTATGACACGTTTCAGGCTGGAAGTCGGTGAATCCCATGGTGTGAAGCCGGGCAATATTGTTGGCGCAATTGCCAATGAACTGGGGCTGGAAAGTGAATTTATCAGTCAGGTAAATATTCAGGGTGATCACAGTACAGTTGATCTGCCTGAAGGCATGCCGAAAGCTATTTTCCAGGATTTGCAGCAGATCTGGGTGTGTGGTCAAAAGCTGGATGCTTCTGTTCTTTCCGGGGATAGCGGTAGTGAATCCCCTCCCAAAAAGAGGTTTGGTGCAGGTCGCGATGACAGACGTCCCGCTAGCAGAAGACCGGGTGGTGGTGACCGTTCAGGCAGGCCAGGAGGTGACCGTTCCGGTGGGAAGGGTGGACGTAAACCGCCCAAGCGGAAATAAATAAGTGGTTTTCAGGAGGGGCTTTATGCCCCTCCTTTTTTTTTGTGACTCGGAGACTTTTATACGTTCAATAACCTTTATGTCATAGGGGTTAAGGCTTGCTCTGTTCAGGTTACACTGCTGATCTGATATTACTGGAGGAAGTCTGTGTCTGAGCCTTGTCCGATTATCGTAGAAGTAAAAACTGAATACTCTCCTGAGCACTCTGACCCTGGAAAGAACCATTTTGTTTTCATCTATTATATTAGTATTCACAATCGTGGAGTTCAGGCTGCCCAATTGAGTGGCCGCCACTGGATCATTACTGATGCGAATAACAAAGTAGAAGAAGTGCGTGGCGAAGGTGTGGTTGGTGAAAAACCGGTTCTGGAACCGGGTGATGAACACTTTTACAATAGCTTCTGCATACTGGAGACCAGCGTAGGCTGCATGCAGGGGAGTTATGTGATGCAAGGTGAAGATGGGCTCTTCTTTGATGCACCTATCCCTCCATTTACGCTGTCAGTGCCAGGGGCTCTGAACTGAGTCCTTGCCCCGTACTCTACAGTTTTCGCCGTTGCCCTTATGCCATGCGCGCGCGTTTGGCTCTGTATGCTGCCGGTATTCAGTGTGAGGTGCGTGAAGTTCTCCTGAAAGATAAGCCGCCTGAGTTGCTGGATCTGTCGGCCAAGGCTACGGTGCCAGTATTATTGCTACCTGATGGCCGTGTTATTGATGAGAGCCTTGATATCATGCGCTGGGCTTTTTCTGAATCTGATTCGGACCACTGGTTGCTGCCGCAGGATACTGTTGATGATCCGATGTTTGAATTAATCGTTTTGAACGATAATAAATTCAAGTTTCACCTGGATCGTTACAAGTACCCCGAACGTTTTGAATCCTCCGGTGTTGCCACTGAACATTTTCAGCAGGCAGTAGGTTTTCTCTCTCTGCTTGAAAGCAGATTAAAACATTCACAATTCCTGTTTGATTCATCAGTGTCACTTGCTGATGCCGCGATATTTCCTTTTGTTCGGCAATTTGCCGCAGTTGACCCTCAGGCCTTTGAACGCTTAGCTCTGAAATATCTGCAGCGATGGTTATCTGATTGGCTGATTAATGAATCATTTCAAACCATTATGTTGAAACGCAATCCATGGCATCCAGGGGATAGGGTAGCCTTTCTGGTCTGATCGTGACGAGTATTAATGGCATAAGCCTTGCTGCCGATAGGTAATTCTGGAGGGGTATATGCGACTTGATTCAAATCCACCTGAAAAGGCATTCTCAGATAAGCCTCGTGGCAATGCAATTCGTACCCTGTTGAACTCGATGCTGTTTGAAGTGCATAGTGGCATTGGTAAACATACAAATCTGGCTATCACAGGTCTGATTGTAGTCAGTGTTTTGATATCCATGACCGGTACAATGCAGGACCTTGAGCCAGTGTGGGTTCATCGCATTGAACAGATGGAGTACTGGGTTACAGTATTTTTTGCCATTGAAATCATCGCACGCTGTTATTCTGCAAGAAATATGCGTGCTTATCTGTTCAGTATGTATGGCATAGTTGATCTTGTATCTGTTTTGCCCATGTTGCTCATCGGTGACCCCAATCTTGCCATTCGTCTTCTAAGAATACTGCGTCTGCTCAAGCTGGTGCGTTATCTGCGTGCCATGCGTCTGTTTATCTCATCGATGCGGGATACTTTAGAGATGCTGATAATGGTATTCGGTGGTATTGCGCTTGGAGCAGTGTTGGCCGGAAATGTTATCTATACGATTGAGCCTGAAACCTTCACCAGTGCATTTGATGGTGCATGGTGGGGTATTGTTACAATGACGACTGTGGGTTACGGAGATGTAGTGCCACAGACACTGGCAGGTCGTGCGGTGGCCGTTGTTCTGATGGTGATTGGTATCTGCATGTTTGCAGCTGTAACTGCAGTTGTCTCAGTGAAAATCGCTCGCTCCCTGCATCATGGTGTTGAGTGCAGAGGTTGTGGAAAATCTATCGCTCCTGAATTCCCATATTGCCCATACTGTACTGCAAAACAGGGTGATGAAGATTCGGAGAATGAAACCGAAACGAAAAGTTAAGGGCGATATCTAATAAGAGCCTATCGCGCAGCGGGAGCGCCGCTGCTTGCTTCTCAGATCTCATGTTGTGTGAGTTCGATCACCGCTCTCTGTTGCTAACATCATAAGATCTAGCTTGTGGCTGACTGCATAGTCAGGAACTTCTTCACAGGAGAATATTATGATCGAAAGAGCTGTAAAAGATGAAAAAATAAATGCCAAGTCAGAAAGCAAAGTGACACGCACTATCGTTCACTCCTTTCCACGCCCTCTATTTAATAGCAAAGAGTAACAGCAGGTTTTATCGCCGACGGTTACGCCTGACTTTATGTCGCATACCGGGTTGTTTTGATGCTGGCTGCGTTCGAACATCTCTTCCGGATGCGGGAACCAGACATTCAGGGCCGTGACCGATCAGATCGACACGGCCCATTTTTTTGAGCTCGTCTCTGAGCAGGGGCCAGTTGTTTTTGTCATGATAGCGCAGGAAAGCTTTATGCAGCTCGCGCTGCTTTTTTCGTTTCGGTGTGAAGACCGATTCACTTTTTTTACTGATTTTTCGCAGTGGATTTTTTTCCGAATAATACATCGCTGATGCTGTGGCCATCGGTGAAGGTAGAAATGCTTGCACCTGATCCGGTTTGAAATGGTTGGCTTTCAGCCACAGTGCAAGATGTAGCATATCTTCATCAGAGGTGCCCGGATGAGCGGCAATGAAGTAGGGGATAAGATACTGTTTTTTTCCTGCTTTTTTTGATGCAGATTCAAACATTTTTCTGAACTGCTCAAAGCTACCGATACCCGGCTTCATCATTTTATTCAGTGGGCCGTCTTCTGTATGTTCCGGTGCAATTTTCAGATAACCGCCGACATGATGTGTGGCCAGCTCCTGAATGTATTCTGGTGATTTAACTGCCAAATCATAGCGTAGCCCTGAAGCGATAAAGATACGTTTGATTCCGCGCAGGCTACGAGCGCGCCGGTAAAGTTTGATCAATGGCGTATGGTCAGTACCCAGGTTTTTGCAGATGTCGGGAAACACGCAGGATGGTTTTCGGCAGGCCGCTTCAATCTCGCGCGATTCACAGGCCAGCCGGTACATATTGGCAGTCGGGCCTCCGAGATCTGAAATGGTACCGGCAAAGCCCGGTGTTTTATCGCGAATCTGTTCGATCTCATGGATGATCGAATCTTCAGAACGGCTCTGGATGATACGCCCCTCATGCTCGGTAATAGAGCAGAAGGTGCAGCCGCCAAAGCAACCGCGCATAATATTGACTGAATGTTTGATCATATCGTAGGCGGGGATTTTCCTGTTGCCATAGGAGTGGTGCGGTGTGCGTGAATATGAAAGTCCAAAAATGGAATCCATCTCTTCTGTGCTCAGTGGAATCGCAGGGGGATTAAGCCATACATCGCGTGTGCCATGCTTTTGCACCAGCGCGCGTGCATTACCCGGGTTGGTCTCCAGATGCATCAGACGCGAGGCATGCGCATAAAGCACGGCATCGGCTTTAACCTCTTCATAGGAGGGCAGCCGAATCACACTATTTTCCATATCCAGACTGCGAGTCATCAGGCGCACAGGTTGGGGCTTATCCGATTCTGCGCAGGCCTGAGTCTTACTGTTTTTTATTGCATAAGGATCAGGGTGTTCGATCAGTTTTCCCGGCACATCTACTTCGGTGGAGTCAATTTCATGCCATCCATCCGGGACGTTGTTGCACATCAGTGCTGTTCCGCGAAGATCTGTCATGGCCTTGATCGATTCACCATTTGCCAGGCGATGAGCAATTTCAATGATCTGGCGCTCGGCATTACCAAATACCAGCATGTCGGCCTTGGAATCGGGTAGTACAGAGCGGCGTACCGTGTCCGACCAGTAATCATAGTGGGCAATTCGGCGTAAGGATGCTTCAATGCTGCCGATAATTACCGGCAAGCCTTTAAATGCTTCACGGCAACGTTGTGCATAAACAGTGACAGCGCGATCAGGACGTTTGCCTGCGACACCGTCGGGTGTGTAGGCATCATCGGAACGAATACGGCGTTCTGAGGTGTAGTGGTTGACCATGGAATCCATATTACCGGCTGTAACACCGAAAAAGAGGTTGGGGCGCCCCAGAGCGCGGAAATCATCAGCTGATTTCCAGTCGGGTTGTGCGATAATACCAACTCGGAAACCCTGTGCTTCCAGTGCGCGCCCTATGACAGCCATGCCAAAGCTTGGGTGATCAATATAGGCATCACCGGTGATGATAATGATATCACAGCTATCCCAGCCAAGCAGATTCATCTCTGCTTTGCTCATCGGTAACTGAGGAACAGTTTTTAGCTCAGGCCGATGTTTAGGCCAGTTCAGGATTGAGGCTGTTTCAGGAATATTATTTTCACCCATAGGATGGGATACTAACAGTCAAATCAGTTTGGTGCTTATAACAAAAACAGGGGTATTATTGGCATGTTATGCATCAGTGCCATACATAGATTTCTTACCCCTGGTTTTACCTGCATGTATTACATCTTCCGTATTAGTTTAACCAGTTGATTACAGTCTTGTTCGGGGTGTAGAAGCGTTCCGGAATCGTGAGTAGCGGCTCCTGATTCTGATGTTTCTCCTGGTCGTCTCTCCATGTTTGCAGGCTTTGGGGGTGCACTTCAGATAATAGATTTAAAGGTTCACTGGCCTCATGCCAGTTCAATTCATAGGCACTGGTCAGTTGAGTGCTCTGGTTACTGTCCTTGATCGAGCCCCAAGTATATGTGGTGGATATTGATACCAGTATGATTGAGGCAGCAAGCAGCAATTTGGGGCGCTGAAACATCAATGCGAAGGGGTTCGCAGCAGATTGGCTGGCCTGCAGGCTTGAGCTGGAAGCTGAATTGTTAAAATCTTGCGGCAGAGAGGAATAGCATTGGGTCATTGTGTGATCGCACATCGCCATGCCCATAGCACCGGTGTTGCAACTATCCTGTTCTGCAGACACAACGTTTTGTATTCTTTGATATTCTTGTTTGTTCTGCGCGATCTTGTTTTTTCTCTGCTCTAGTATGCTCATGTCTCATTCCTTAGGGCTGTTAAAAGTTTATTTATATTCCCAATATTTCTCTTTCCTGCTGTATTGCAAAATCCGTACATATACGGATAAGCGGGTGTGATGTTGTGATGCGCCGGGAGGCTTGCGATATCTGCGCCGATTTGCAGGGTAAGGGATCGATATGACCACGATACGTTTTAATAAACCCTATCAGGTTCTGACACAATTTAGTGACGGATCGGATCGCCAGACTCTGGCTGACTTCATCTCCATCCCGGATATTTATCCGGCAGGCAGGCTGGACCGCGATAGTGAGGGTTTATTATTATTGACTGATGACGGCCAGTTGCAGAATCGGATATCCCATCCGGATCACAAGCTCAAAAAAATCTATTGGGTTCAACTTGATGGTGAAATATCCTCCGATGCCATCGATAAATTGCGCGATGGTGTTCAACTCAAAGATGGCATGACTTTACCTGCGAAAGCCGAGAAG